>Ga0247834_1000331_pt1 | contig 91727 bp, 66 predicted proteins | sample LaCruzMarch2015__8_FD_187118 | JGI IMG/M metagenome (GOLD analysis project Ga0247834, IMG submission 187118) | Freshwater microbial communities from meromictic Lake La Cruz, Castile-La Mancha, Spain - LaCruzMarch2015_12m | ecosystem: Environmental > Aquatic > Freshwater > Lake | place: Spain...
GTGAGCGCGGGGTGAGCGCGGGGTGAGCGCGGGGTGAGCGCGGGGTGAGCGCGGGGTGAGCGCGGGGTGAGCGCGGGGTGAGCGCGGGGTGAGCGCGGGGTGAGCGCGGGGTGAGCGCGGGCCCCCACGACCTGAGCGAGAGGCAGCAACTGTCCACTTCCGAACACCAATGTACGCCAACGAACAGAAGAGAAGCCCTAAGCAAAACATAAATCACTATAAATCAACATCTTAAGCAACTGGCACAAGACTTGAAGATCCAATCTATAAGGATTGTAAGCATGCAATTTTCAAACTTGGGCCTTTAAACTGCAGTACGATGATTTCTAATTATTTCAAACTAGCCCTTCGAAACCTGCTCAACAACAAGTTGTACTCCGCACTCAATATTATTGGGTTGGCAGTCGGATTGGCAGCGGGCGTTTTAATCCTACTCTGGGTATCGGATGAAACGAGTTACAACAAGTTTTATAAGAATTTACCCAATTTATACCTGGTAATGCAAAACCAAACCCAGGGTGGCGTTACCTATACTTTTCGCAGTACCCCAGGGCCACTTTCGGAGGGATTACGAGCCGAAATTCCGGAAATTAAGACGGTAGGGCACTCTACTTTTAATGATAAGCACCTACTTACTGTGGCGAATAATAGTTTTTATGAGGAAGGGGTATTTGCAGAACCTGAATTTTGCCAAATCTTTAATTTCCCGGTGATCAGTGGCGATCCGGTGGCTGCTTTGAAAGATGCTGGTTCATTGGTGTTATGTGAACAAGCGGCCAAACGGCTCTTTGGCAACCAAAATGCCATCGGACAAACGGTTCGGTATAACAACACGTTAGACCTAAAAGTGGGTGCTGTTTTAAAAGATATACCTAAAAACAGTTCCATCCAATTTGATGTATTGTTGCCTTATGTGCAATACAAACGGGAAAACAGCTTCTGGATCAACTCCTGGGGCACGAATGCGATGCCAACCTGGCTCGAATTGCAACCTCAAGCCGATGTTGCAGCACTGAATAAAAAACTGGAAAACTACATCCAAACCAAACACTCGGATGCGGCAGCCCATATTTTTGCCTACCCCATTGCACGCTGGCGTTTGTACAACAAATTCGAAAATGGCAAACAGAGTGGCGGCAGGATTGATACCGTGATTTTATTAGGGTTAATCGGAATCTTTATTTTGCTGATTGCCTGCATTAATTTCATGAACTTAGCCACTGCACGCTCGGAGCGGCGCGCCAGAGAGGTTGGTATCCGAAAAGCAATTGGTGCATCCCGCAGTTCCATTATTGGTCAATTTTTAAGTGAAGCAATGGTACTTACGGGAATAGCCTTGCTACTAGGATTATCACTTGCCCGCTTGGCATTACCCGCATTTAACCGCTTTTACGAAAAAGAAATTGCACTTGATTTTTCGAACTGGCAACTTTGGAGTGTCATTATAGTTTTGGGAGGCGTGACCGGATTAGTGGCAGGTTCTTATCCGGCGTTTGTACTAAGTAATTTTCAACCGGCGCGGGTATTAAAAGGCAATAATATGGGACGTGGTTGGCGCAAAGGAGGCTTGTTGCGCAAAGGCCTGGTTACATTTCAGTTTGTGATAGCGATCTTTTTGATTATCAGCACCATTGTCATTTTCCGCCAATTGGATTATGTACAAAAACGACCAATTGGCTACGACTCGGAAAACCTCCTTGAAATTGTAGCAAGGGGTACGATGGTAAGCCATTTTCAAGCCCTCAAAAATGAGCTATTACAATTGCCAGGCGTACTAAGTGTCACCGCCAGCAGGCACGATATGGTATCGTTCGACAGCAATACATCTGGCATACAATGGCCGGGAAAAACAGTGGATCAGGATTTTTTAGTGGCTGTTTCAGATGTGGAATATGATTGGACAAAAACGATGGGGGTAAAAATCGTGGAAGGCCGGGATTTTAGTCCGGAATACGGCGCCGACACATTCAGTTGCATTTTAAATCAAAGCGCTGTTCGCCGTATGGGATTAAAAGAACCGGTTGTAGGGACTAAAATTATCCAAGATACAGCCTATACTGTTGTGGGTGTGGTGGAGGATTTTCTTTTCAATGATGCTTTTGGGGTGGTAGAACCTTTGTTTCTTAGTTTGGATCATACCGACATGAATTCTTTTTTTGTGCGGTTCAAAAATGATGGGAACTGGAAAAATCTGCTACAACAAATGGAAGCGGTGCATAAAAAAATCAATCCAGCCTACCCGTTTAGTTTCAAATTTACAAAAGAGGAATACCAGAAAAACTTTGACGAAATCCGTAAAATGGGGCAAATGTCCAATGTATTTGGTGGATTGGCTATCCTTATTTCTTGCCTGGGGCTATTTGGTTTATCTGCTTTTGTAGCCGAACGCCGGACTAAAGAAATCGGCATCCGAAAAGTTTTAGGCGCTTCGATTGCGCAGGTCTGGATTTCTTTGTCTCAGGATTTTATCAAACCTGTTTTGCTAGCCTGTTTATTAGCCGCACCTTTGGCAACCTGGGCAATGAACAAACTCCTGCTCCGATTCGATTATCGCATCGAATTGGCCTGGTGGATGTATCTGGCGGCGGGATTGACAGCAATTTTTATTGCAATCCTTACTGTCAGCTTCCAGGGAATAAGTGCCGCGAACGCCGATCCGGTCAAATCCTTGCGCAATGAATAGACTTGTTGTGGTGGGAAGAAAAACACACCAGATTTATATTTCCCTCCAATACTCCGAAGGCGTATTTTGAAAAACCGCTGCGAAATCAGTCCGTTGCGGCAAATCAAGGTAGGGATATACAATTTTGGACAAATACAAACCTTGTGGATAGGCAGGGCGGATCAGTTTTGGCGTTTTTTTGTCGCGCAAATGCCCTTCAAAAGTTGCCAGGCTCATTTGCCCTGCCCCAATTTCGAGCAAACGGCCCATTAAAATACGAATCATGCCGGTCAAAAAACGATTGGCACTGATTTGAAAACGCAGCCGTTCCCGACTTTCATCGGTCCACAAATGCGCTGAACCAACGCGGCAAATGGTGTGGGTAAAACTGGCTGGCGATTTACAAAAACCATAATAATCATCGTATTGCGGCAACAAAGCAACCGCAGCCCGCATGCTTTCTAAATCCAGCACCCGATCGGCGTAAAAAGCGCTGCTGTTTTGCAAGAAAGGATCCTTCCTAGTGTGCAAAAAATAATCGTAGGTGCGCTGGGTTGCGTCGAATCGGGCATGCGCATGATCCGCAACCGGCAATATTGCAAATACGGCAATATCAGGAGGCAAGGCCTGGTTTAGGCGTTGCAACAAATCAAAATCATAGGATGCTTCCAAATCAACGTGAAAAAAGTACTGGCTCGCGTGTACCTGCGCGTCCGTGCGACCACAACCGTTGATGACCACCTTGGAATGTACAATTTTACCCAAGACATTTTCAATCACTTCCTGCACCCCCAATGCATCCAACTGCCGCTGCCAGCCATGATAATTGATGCCATTGTAGGCGATATGGAAGAAAAATCGTTTGATGCGGCCAAGATACAGCGAAAAACCAAGCAGACCTTAAAAATCAAAAGCACCGCAAACGGCCTGCGGCATCCCAACCTTGAAAATCGGGGTGCATTTGGGCTATTTGCGGTGCTACATTTATAATGACTACATTTTTACCAATTTCACCTGCTTGCGCAAGCCAACGCCTTCTGCCTGCAGCACATACATGCCGGGCGCAATTTGCCGGAAAGCATCATTAAATTGCTCCTGGATATTCGTCATAGTGCCGCGCGCATTTACCACCAGGCGACCATTCAAATCATACAGGTTAAAACGCAATTCCGCCTGATCCGAAACACCACTCAAACTGAAATAAACCTCCCCGTTGGTCGGATTCGGATAAACCGTCAAGATTGCTGCCTCCTGCTCGGTTTCAATGGTTTCGGTAAGAAGATCATCCGTGCCCTCGCCTGCAGGGGTCAAACTGCCTGCACCGGAACGGGTATTTACCGAAGCAGGGGCCGTATAGGTGGTATTTACCCACACCTTTTGTCCAGCCTGCGTGGTATTAGCATTTTTCACTTTGATGGTCACCCATTTAGCGCCACTCGGATTGTGCGTTAAAGTGAGCGGTGCCGCAGCCGTAGAAACACCCGTTGCTTGCGCCAAAATCGTGGTTCCACTTGCATCATAAATGGCAACATGCAACGTACGTCCATCTACTTCCGGATAAACTTTTACCGTTATGGTTTGTCCACTGGCCGTATATATCCGACCGGCAGTACGGGTAGCCGTTGAATTATTGGGCAATTTCCCGCCCTGTCGGAGTGATTTCACATGACTATCGCCCAAATCGTCGGCCATTTCCCATTCCTGAATGGTTTGAGTACTGCGGGAAGGCGCATAGGTTGCCAAATAATTGTAAATATCCGTCACGGTGGTAAAAGTAACGCCCGCAGGTTTGGGCGCCCAAACAGAATACCCATGTCCGCGTGCACCTGATATCGTATGTCCAACAGGCGCTGTTTTAATCAGTACCCTTCCATCGCCATAAACGCGCGAAACGCTCACCCCATGCGCACCCGAATAGTCGTACAAATCCGTATTATACCACGAAGTATTCCCCACCGTTACCCATACTTCCTGATCCTGACTGTTGTTGGCGGCGGTATTGTAAAAATCGGTGATGCCAATTAAGGCCCGGCCATTGCGCTCGATAACCAGGTGATCGCCACTGCTTCCTTTTTGATAATATGGTGCCGAACTGCCTGTTAATGAAGTCGGTACGCCATAATCGCCGTTTTTATACTGCAATTTCTGATGCGCCTGAATGATATTTACGATGTCGGGACGCACCGGAAGATCGGTTGTGCTGGTGGGCAGGTGACTAAACCGTTTTCCGGTCGTTCCCACATCAAATAAATCTTCAAAAAACACGGTTGGGTTGCCATCCACCGCAAAAGCAGTGGCATAAGCAGCGTATAAACGCGGTTCGCGCGGATCAATGTGCTGGCCATTGCCGCCCAATTCCTGGCTGGTATTCCAACCACTGGCATTGCCCAGGGGCTGCGAATAATTGCCGTTTGTGGATAAAAATGGTCGGAACGTGTCGTGGCTGTTTACAAACGGACAGGTACGATGCACCCGTTGGGCGGCATAATTGTAAAAACGTTTGTTTTGTTGTTCGCCTGGCAAACTTTGCATGTTGTAGGAGCCGGTGCTCAATACCATGCTGTACAAACTGCCGCTCGGACTGTATCCGCGCAATGCAAAATCAAAAGTACCGGTATGCTCTTCCGTGCCACTGCGCACATTGGTAACATAATTGTCTAATTCTGTTTTAGTACCGATCCATTCCCCAATGTTCAACATCGCTTCCCCACCCTGTGCAAAAGGGGAAATCACATATTTCGTATTGTAAATCAAATCTTCCTGCACATAAATCGGAAAGTGCTTCACCGCATCCCAACGCCAGCCGTCCACACCGCTTTGTTTTTTGTACCACATAATCCAGTTGCGGGCATTGTCGCGCATGTGGTTGGCGCCCTGTGCCGGATTCACATACGCACGGGTGATGCCGCCTATGGTAGCAGTACCCGACGTTGGAATGTTGGAACTTTGGCCATATGCACTGCTTTCGTATGAAATATCCGGACCAAAATAAGCCGTACAAATGTCACCACTCGTGCAGTTATTGTTCAAATTGGGGTAAAAATTGGGGTAATTCTTTGGCCAACGACCACTGCGGGTCCAATAATCATTTTGTGAATCATCAATCAATGGGGTCGCATACGATACATACCTGAAATTCTTGTACCCATTGGAATTGACCATCGAGTAGTTCACTTCCGGATCTTGGCCGCCAGTGCCCGAATTCGGACCGGCGCCATCCACATGGTTCAACACGACATCCTGTATCACCTCTACCCCATTGGCGTGCATCACCCCAATCATCCGCAATAATTCGTCTTTGGTACCCATGCGGGTGCGCACATTCAGCGAATCAGATCCGCCTTTTTGATACTTATCGCCCAGGTCGTACGCATCAAACGGACTGTAACCGACCGAACCCGTAGAACCATTTTTGTAGGAAGGTGGTACCCAAATCGCATCAATACCCATGGATTTTAATCGAGGCGCCAACTCGGTAAGATAATTACTCCAGCGATTCGGGAAATTATCATTGCGATAATCCCACCAAAAGCCCTGAAATACCACCTTTTTTACCTTGGTTGCTTGCCCATGTACCGTGCCGTTCATCACGAACATCGCAAAAAGACAAAGCAACATGGGTAAATACCATTTTTTGTGCCGGGCCACCAAACGCGCAGCCAGCGGGGAGAACATTGAATTGTACTGCATGAAGAGTTGTTTAAAAATGAAAAATAATGGATAATTGCAGCAGTGTAGGTGGTGGCGCTGGCTATTTGGCCTAATTCAGTAGTAAATATCTGAAACCGGCGGGCCCTGCAAATATAATATTTTCATTATTTAAATATACCATATTTTAAATACATTTTTAAAACCCGACTAAATAAATAGGATAACGGTCTGAAACGGTTTTACCCAAATAAAAAAACCGTCCAATCTTTACGACAGGACGGCTTGCAACATAACCATGAAAACAATTAACCAATCAAATTTTTTAGCCCTTTCATAGTTATATGGTTAAAAAACCGTGCCAACTTTGACGTTATACATGGTTGCTTTTGTTAATCGGAACTTAGTTTTGTCTACTTCTTGACAATTTGGGCACCAAATCCACTTTTTTGGCACTGCACTTTTATTGTATAAACACCTGAAGGCTGTTTTTCGAGTGAAAAAAGTCCGCGCAACTGATCATCCCAACGATCCAATGGAAAACGCTGAATCAATTTGCCATTTTGATCAAACACTTGTCCAGTAGCCGTACGCACGCCTGCCTGGGCCGGCAATTGCACCCACACCAAATCCGCCGTCGGGTTAGGCGATACCGCTAACTGAGGTATTAAGACCGGTGCTGTGGTACCTACTACTTGAATAGATACTGCTATGGTTGCAATACACTGATTCGCATCCAAACAGGTAACTGTATAACTTCCAGGCAATAAGCCCGCAAAAACAGGATCATTTTGAAAATTAATGCCATCCAGCGTATAAGCATACGGCAATGCACCACCCACTACTTGCACCGTAATTTTGCCATTGGCCGTGTTTTGCCCGGAAGCAGGTTCCAGTTCAGTGTCGATGCTAAAGCCCGCACAGGGTGGCACGGTACAAAATGGAATATCCAATTCGGCTCCAAAATCACCGCCATAATAAGCCCCAAGCAATTCCCCGTTGAGCGCCAGTTGCACAAAGCCTGCCATGCCGTTGCTCGCCGAATCTTTCAAACGAAATACATAACATTGTGCTTTTTTAAGGCAAACCGTGGTATTAACATAATTATTGGGGTATAAATAGCCGCCCTGGCCATACACCACATTGCCCAAAGCATCCAATATTTCATAACTGGTTTCTGCTGGCTCCATATCGGTAAATAAATTCACCTGCACACCAACCAAACTGGTGTCAATAAAATATGGCGCAGTCAGGCTATCATTTCCCTGAAACTGATCCGACGACTGTCCCTGCACGCCACTCAAATAAACCTGCAAGAAATTATCGCCCCATTTGGAACCATCGATATCCAGATACACTTCGGCTGTTTCACCAGTCGATAAGCCGATCGTCTGCACAATGGGCACTTGCGGATTTCCATTCAATTGATAAGCCAGTTGGATGGAATCAATGCGTTCAATTCCCTTGTTTTCCAACAAAACCTTAACCTGTTGATGGGCCGTATCACCACATCCATACAGCAAATCCAGGTCAGTAATGGCCAAATCCTGCTGATACCGATGCCGCACAACCACCGTTTTTTGATCGTTGGTGGGTATTTCGTCGCCTGTTAGTCCGGTTTTAAAATCAAAACTGTAGTCTTTATTGACTGTACTTAAATCTGCGGGCACTGAAAAGGTGTAATCGGTCGTTTCGCCCGGCGCGAGCTGAACGGGCAAAACAGCATCCACCCAGATTCCCCCATCCAATCGGTACGACAACGGAATGGCCGTTTGTGTGGTAAGTCCAAAATTACGAACCGCAATTGTTACCGTTTCGGCATTGCTTAAATTGGACCCACTTTGCGGCGTTCGTAAAGTTAACGGCCCCACATCTTTGGATTTGCGTGTGGGGGTACAAAATGAAATAATTTGCTCTGTCCCGGATGCTTCTTCGATGGCTGCCAGCACATTGCCATACACGTCTAAAAGTTGGAAATTACCCTTCCAAGCCAATGTACCCGATTTTAACACCAATTTATAACAGGTGCCATCATCTGTACATAACGGAAAAGTTACCTGACCTTGCGGCGGAAACTCCCGTGCTGATATCAATACATTATTTTGCCGACGCAACTCTAATTTCAACACACCAAATTCAGTATTCGCTTGTGCTTCTAAATAAGCGCCATCCACATTGCTTGAAAATTTGAAAAAGATCGAGTCGTTGTGTACATCCTGATCTGGCATACCATTCGGCAAACTCGTGTTGGCGTAAAAGAAATTCGTGCCATCTACCAGCGAACTCATCGGCAACAACACCGTATCTACCGCGCCGGGGGCTAAATTGCCCGTCCAAGGGTAGGTTTGATAGGGCTGCGTGTTGATTTTGTAATGAATATTGGCGCTTTGCAGGGGTAACGCGCCTGTGTTTTTTAATAAAAACTCCAAATTATAATCGGTACCACAAACTACACCCGGAAAATTGGCCCGCCCAAATGCCTGAACATCATCGGAAGTCAGGTGGCGCACCTTCAAACGCAGGGTGTCATTGCGCGAAAACTTATCAAGGTTCCAATTCGTAACCACCATAAAATCGTAATACTTGCCGATTTCTGGCATCGCAACCGTTTGCGAAAAAACATGGTCTACGGCGCTTCCCGGAGCAATAGCAACGCCAATAAAATCCGTTACCATCAAATTTCCCTGAAAAAACAACGAAACACGGGCATTTTCAGCAAGGGTAAGACCACTGTTGAAGATATTTACTTTTACCTGTTCCGCATTGCCCAACGAAATGCTCGGCTGCGGGGCCAACAAGGTGGTTGGCGTCAGGTCATACGTGTCGCGGGTAATTTGAAACGAGCCAATACGGGTTGCCCAATTGCCAGAAGCCGGTTGATATTCGCCTGTAAACCAAAAGGTTCGACCATCTTCCGGATCGACGGCCATGTTACTGTAATCGCCCCAACGAAAATCCTGGTGCAGGGTAACACCGGGTGCAAAAGGGTATTCTGCAATGGTCATTTCGCCCAACGGATCGCCTGAGCGCCTGCCTGTGATGCGCAAGCCCGGAAAAACACCGTCCTCACTACATACGGAATATCCCAACCCAATATTTCCACGGGTATCCATCGACAACGTGCCCATAAAACGGTTGGTTTTTGCATTTGGGCCATAGGTACCCTGCTGATGAATCTGCCAGGGACCATTGCCACTCCGCCGCAACTCGTACCAACGCACTTGGGCATCACCGCCCGGCCCAATTTGTCCAGATACATCCACCACATGGTTGAGCACAATGGATTCATGATCGCCAAAATTCTGGTAAGGCGCCCGATACATAATGATATTTTCCAGGGCCGTAATGCGCAGGGCGTTCGGATCAGGCTGTTCAATGCAATCAAACAAGCCGGAAATGCATACTTTTGTTTCAAAAGGTGCCGGAAACAAGGCCTTGGGGCCCGTTAAGGTGCTCGCGGCTTCATCGTCCCAATTTACCTTTACTTCCCACATTTGCAATTGATCTACACTGCCATCCCAGGCATCGTCGTACACCCGCATGATGTAACCGGGTGTGCCGGGCGGTGGCGGTGGTCCAATTTCCCAATCTACCCCCGTTGCCGGTTGATACCGAATGCCTAAATAGTTGGGCATTTGAAAACGCTGCACTTTAAAAACAGAATCACCGTTTAAAATGGCATCCCGCTCCAAGGCAAATCCTGCACAAGTATTGCCATTCACAATCTCATTGACCGTCAAAAAATAGGCATCCGGCCAGACGTATAATTTAGGATAATCCGGAAAACCCAAGGTTGAAAAACGATAAGCCTTCCAACCACCCGTCGGATCACTGGTATTGGAAATGGCAATGAGCAATGCATTGACGTTAAATTCTTGCATTTCCATCATCAGCCAGCGCTGGGCGTCATGATCATATTGGATAATGGGATCGCCGATGCTCCCGAATCCGATTTGCGACCAAATCGTGCTGCTGAGCGCTGGCCCGTACACGGATTGCCCTTGTTTATCCCAAATTTGGAACCAGGCACCGCCCGAAGAATTCACCATTTGCATATAATGGTTTTTGCCGATATCACCCACCGGATCGGGTGGTGTGACGCCGCTCAAATCGCCAATACCATCAAAATTGAGCTGAAAATTCAATTCAGGCGTTAACAACTTTTTCGCCACATTGGGCTGATACAAAGGATCGCCATTTTCAGGCAATGGATGCGGATTGTTGAGGGGTATGGGTGGAAAATAATTGCGCTTTGTCCAGGTTTTGCTCCCGGTCCGAATGGGCGTAGTTATTGGTGTCAAATCACGCAAGGCCGGTATTTCACCCAAAAAAGTGCCTTGAGAAAGCATGGGTTTGTACGACTTAGCTTCGTCGATAAAAAGGGAATCCTTGGTAATTTGGGCACCCATAAATTGCCAACAAAAGACCAATAAAAGCGTGAAAATCAATCTCATATGCGTGGTTTGAATGAATTGGAAGGCTTGCGTTGCCCAGGCGGCTGGGTATCACGCACGGGTGGAAGTACGGCATCCTCCGCAGGGGGCATCAGCGGATTTTCGCGTTGAAATTCGATTGGTTTGGTGGTTGACGGGGCAATATTGCGCAAACGGCGCGTTGCGCGCGACGGCAACTCAGGCCGCAAGGCATACAACACATAAATAAACAAGGCCACCAAAATTAACCAACCCAAAAACTCGGGTGGTTGCGGCCGCGCAACTGGTTCAAATTCAATCCCTTCCAAATCATCCCCCAAATCCGGAGCGCTGGTATAGTTGCCCGATACCGCCGCCAATTGAAGCGCACCACCTGCCGCTTGTCGCTGCTCATTTAAATTGCGCTGTAATTCGGCAACCACTTTTTGCAATTCATTCGATAACGCAACAAATGCCTCCTCGGTAGGTTTTACCGACAAAATAGGACGCGCAGGACCCAAGGTTTTGAAATGGGCCAACCGCGATTTTTCCTTCCAATTCGAAGGCCTGAAAATGACCGGATAAATACGCAAAAACCGATCCCCAATTTCAATATACCGCTGAACAGCACGGGTAATCTCGTACCCAACACTGCTATCCAGGATCGACTTATGGCTGGTAATAAACAGGTAAATATGCGCGCGTTCCAGCCTTTGCTGCATTACCTTTGCGTAATCGGCCCGCTGATCAGGTGGCCGGTACCAAAAAAGCAACAATTGCCAAGGCAAAGCCAGTGGCTCCGGTCCAGGCGGCTCTTCATAAAACCAGATATTTACCTCATCCTGCATCGGGTAAAGCCACTCCAGCAGCTTTTCCAAATCCGGCTTGTCGGCCGGCGCACAGGATATATAAAGGTTCACTTTAACGGGCTCCATGATTCCAGTTTGTTTCTGGAAGCAAATGTAGCGCGATTAATTTGGCACTTTCGTCGCTTTTTTTGGCAGTATCCAAAACTACCGGCATTTTTGCGCTGAATTTTAAACTTTAAAATAATAATTTGTAAAATATGATCACCACAAAAGCACTTTTTACCGCCGAAGGACAGGACGAACGCAGCCTGGAATTCTTAGCCAATGCCATCGAACGCAACAACTTGCCGGGCTTCGACTACTTTGAATTCAAACGCGCCGTCGTTACCCTTATGGAAATGAAACTCGACGAACCCACCGCACAAAAAAGTGCTTTCACTACGGCCGCCACCGTGGGTATGACCAAAGACAAACTCATCGAAACCGCAGGGTACTACCGCGATATCCTCGTAAAAGAAAAAGACCAGTTCGATAAAGCACTCGAAAGCCAAAATGCAAGTAAAATAACAGCGCGCCACGAAGAAATTAAACGCCTGCAAGACCAAATCGAACGCCATAAACTGGAAATTACCCGACTCCAGGACGAAATGGGCGCTTACCTCAACCAAATTGACCAGGCAACCACTGCAGTGGGTACTGAAACCGAAAAATTAGCCAAAACCAAAGCCGCCTTTCACACGACCCACCAATCGGTATTGCTGCAAATTGAACGCGATATCGAAAACATGCACAAGAATCTGTAATTTATGGCTGATTTTCAATCAAAATCCTTTTGGCAACGCCCGGAAGGAATTACGGGCGGATTATTTATGGCAGCCCTCGTGGCAGGAGGGATCTTCTTGTTCAACCGCTATTTACCAACCCTCGTAAGTTTGGCCGAAAACACCCTGTACCTCGCAGGCATGTTGGCCACCCTCGCCGCCCTCATTTATGTGGTGCTCGACCCCAAATTGCGCAACCTGGTTTGGTACATGTACCGCTCCATCATGCGCTGGATTACCGGCATTTTTGTTAGAATTGACCCAATTTCGATCCTGAAATCGTACATCGAAAGCCTGGAAGACAACCTGCGCAACCTGAGCAAACAAATCGGCAGTTTGCGCGGACAAATGCGCAAACTCAAGGGCACCATGGACGGAAATGTTGCAGAAATTGAGAAAAATATGGTCATCGCCAACAAGGCACAGAAACAAAATGACGATAAAAACATGACCCTTTCGGCCCGAAAAGCCGGAAGACTGCAAGAGGTAAACGCCAAATACGAGGTTTTGTACAAAAAAATGGAGGTACTGTACCGCATCCTCACCAAAATGTACGAAAACTCGGAAATTGTCCTGGAAGACACCAAAGACCAGGTGCAAATCAAAGAACAGGAGTACCTGGCAATTAAGGCCAGCCACAGCGCCATCAACTCGGCCATGAGCATTATCAGCGGCGATCCCGACCAACGGGCCATGTTCGACCAAGCCCTCGAAGTGCTCGCCGATGATGTAAGCAGCAAAGTGGGCGAAATGGAACGTTTTATGGATACCAGCCGCAACCTGATGGACTCCATCGACCTGCAAAACGGGGTATTTGAAGACGAAGGCCTGATTTTACTTGAAAAATGGGAAAAAGAAAGTCCACTGCTGCTCGAACACGATAAATCGAAAAAGCAAAGTGAAAAACCGCTCGACCTCCAGGAACCACCCAAAGAAATCCTGCGCGATACCAACGATTATACCCAGCTGTTCGATTAACAATGCAAATTCGGACGCGGCTTACCCTGCTTTTTTTAGTCATTGCCAACACGATACTGGCCAGTGTACTCTTGATCGTTTTTTTTGTTTACCAAAAAAGTACGGAAGCAGCATTTTTTTCAAACCTGGAGGCGCGGTCCGAAATTGCCATCAAATCAACCTTCACCCAACCCGAAAACCTGAGCGTTTTACCCGCTAAATGGATTGAACCCGATCAGGGTGACTTGCCTTACCGCGACAACCTGAGCCTGTACAACGACAATTACCAGCGGGTTTTTACCCTCCATCCTGAATCAGTACCCGTTTCACCCAAGGCCTTGCAAGACGCCTTTGCATTCGGCGAAACCCAATTCCGGCATTACAACCTGCACGCATTCGGAAAATTGCTGCAACGCCCTACTGGTGCGCCTTTTGTGGTGGTAACCGAAGGCTATTGCGACCTGACCGAAAGTTTAAAACTGCGTAAAATACTGATTATCAGTTTTTTATTGGGCGTTTTACTAATGGCCGTTTCGGGCTGGTACTTTGCCGGACAAGCCCTTGCTCCCGTTTCGCAAATCATGAATGAAGTAGACGCCCTCTACCCGACGGATATGAGCAAACGCATCGCGCCAGGCAAAAACAAAGACGAACTCTGGCGCCTCGCCGAAACCTTCAACCGCATGCTCGACCGCTCGGAACAAGCCTTTCGGATGCAACGTATGTTTCTCTCCAATGTGTCCCACGAACTGCGCAACCCGCTGACCGCCATTCAAACCCAGTTGGATGTGGTGCTCCAACGCCAACGATCGCCCGAAATGTACCAGGCCGCCCTTCAAAGCGTGCTGGAGGATGTGCGTGCCATCAGTAGTGTCGAAGAACGCTTGCTCCAACTCGCCCGCATTTACAACGACCCAAATGCCATTACCCTGCAACCCTTTCGCATCGATGAACTGCTTTGGCAGGCCAAAAGTTTGTTGCAAAAACGGCATCCCGAATATAAAGTCCAACTGGATTTTAAAAATATGCCCGAAAACGATGCCGTTTTGTATATTCAAGCCAATGAAGCATTGTTAATTACGGCATTTCTAAACCTGATGGACAATGGCTGCAAGTATAGCCCCGACCATAAAGTAACCGTAACCGCTTTTTTCCAGCCCGATGGGGGCCATCAAATATTTGTGGCCGATCAGGGGGAAGGTATTCCTCCTGAAGAACAAGCGCTTATCTTTGAGCCGTTTTTTCGAAGCCCGCAACACCTGCAAATTAAAGGAACGGGTATAGGCCTGTCACTGGTGCAAAGCATTTTTGGGCTGCATCACATTACCTTGACCATTGTTAAATCCGACGCGAACGGTACGGTATTTAAAATTCAATTACCTGCCAACAGCTTTTCTTCACCAATTTAATCATGCTTTGATTATGAAAGCTTTAACTGTCTTACTCCTGGCCATTTTCGGGACCATTTCCTGTACAGCACAAGAACCAATCCACGAACTGCGGCTCGGCACCAAACTCATCAAAATCCTCGACAGCACCAGCGCAGCAAAATACATCACTTTTGATAAAAAAGACCGCTATTTCGACCGTATTACCGCCGTCGAAATGTCTATTCAAATGAAACAAGCCCTGCAACCCGGTCAAACGCGCGCCGACCTGCTGCCTGCCTATACCGCATTTTTGAAAAGTGATGTGGCCAGTTTCACGGCTTCAGAATCAAAATTTACCGCCACCGCCTTAGAAAAAGTGTACAAGACGGTCCATGAAATTTCAAAAGATATTTTCCCCGATACCCTGATCATCATCAAAACGAAGGGCAACCACTACGGCGATGGCGTGTATTATACCCGCGAAAATTGCATCATCATCCCCGCAAACGAACTCTCCGCTGCCAAAACCAATCCCTTTACCACCACGATGTACCATGAACTTTTTCATGTGTATTCCCGACTAAATCCGCAAAAACGCGCCAAATTGTACCAACTCATCGGCTTTAAAACCATCGGTTTGGAACAACTTGACATGCCAGCATCCCTCGCAGAACGGGTGTTGTACAATCCGGATGGCGTCGATTTTGCCCAGAAAATTGACTTAACCCTGGAAGATGGCAGCAAAATCAGCGCAATTCCGATTATTTATGCCAAAAAACCTGGATATCAGGCCGGCATCAATGAGTTTTTTGGATACCTGGAATTTAATTTGTTTCAAATCGAACCAAGCGCCAACAACCGGTATAAGGTGCTGGTGAAAGAAGATGGCTTTTCAAGCGTATTAAACCTGGAGTCGCTCACCGACTTTTTTAAACAAATCCGCGACAATACCGGTTATATCATCCATCCCGATGAAGTGCTGGCCGATAATTTTTCTTTTATCATGGTTGAAAAAAATGGCGCCAAGGTTTCTGCCCGTTTTTCACCCGCAGGCAAACAATTGCTCAATGATATTGCGTTTATTTTGAAGGAAAAATAAGTCAACAACCGGCCGTTTTAAAGGCTTGATCGAATTTTTCAGGCTACTTTAAACTGTACTTGGCAATTCCTGCGTTGTTATGCCTATTGACACCATGCATTACAGCCTTAAAACCAGTTAAACCTTTCAATTCATGAGATTATTGATCATTTTGATGTCCATCGCCCTGCTGCAAACAGGCCTGCTGGCGCAAAAAAATGCCGACTGCAATGCCGCAATGGATATTTGCAAAAAACAATCCTATTCCATTGACCGAACTGGAGGTGAAGGCGCCAACCGAAAGGAAGCGGATTTTGTAGCCTGTTTTATGAACGGCGAAAATTTTGGTCAGGCAGAAGAAAATTCTACCTGGATCAAATTTGAAGTAAAACAAGGCGGCTCCCTGGCGTTCACGATTACACCCCACCGCGCTACCGATGATCTTGATTTTGTGGTGTTTAAGCTGCCATCCAGTGGCGATTGCGACCAAAAGCAAATTGTGCGCTGCATGGCTGCCGGCGACCAGGAAGCGGAAGCAGGCACCAGCCGTTGCATGGGCAAAACAGGCCTCCGCGATGGCGAAAAAGATACCAGCGAAGACGCGGGTTGTGGCGATCCTGACGACAATACCTGGCTCGCACCACTCAAAGTTTCTAAAGGTGAAAAATATGTAATCTTGATTAGTAATGTATCTGGTGGTGGCCCGGGTTTTAACATCAATTTTACGGGAAGCGCCAAATTGCCTTGCGACGACGAACCCAAACCCGTAAAAGAACCGGTAAAAACAGTAAAAACACCGCCTGTTGACAAACCAGCACCCAACATCACCAAAGTAGCACCCCCACCAACCACCATCGGCGACCGGGAAGTGAAGGTCGTCAATACCATCAAAGTGAAATCGTTTGAACTGGATGTAAAAGTGTGGGACAATCAGGTGGAAGATGGCGATATTATTTCTTTGTACCTGAATGACAAAAAGGTGGTCAGTAACATCCGTTTGACCAAAAAACCGCAAGAGTTTCTGATAAAAATGGATACCAAAGAGGCCTACTTGACGGTGTATGCTGAAGATTTCGGGATGGCAGAACCCAACACCAGCGCGATTTCCATCAAAGACGGCGCAAACGAACAAACCATCATCCTAAAAGCAGGAAAAGGCTTCCAGGAATCGGTAAAAGTAGTTCGGGAGTAAACTGATTTGCCCTATCTTTGTTATGATTGGCAAAGCACAGAAAAAACGATATGATCGGATTCCGATTTTCAGATTATAAAGCCAACCCGAATCAAACGACCTTTGATCGGTTGTTTAAAATATTTCAGGAATTGATGCTCTACACCTCAGGCGATGTGTCGGAATCACTTTCCTGGCTCACCGAGCTCGATAAGGAATATAAACTCACCACGCCTGATTACGGGATGGGTGATTTTATCAAAGACCTGGAAGATAAAGGCTATATCCGCCGCGATGGCGATGGAGACGGCGGCATGGGACCTACCTCTAAATTGGAAATCAGCCTGCGCCAAAAAAGCCTTGATGATATTTTTGGCGACTTGAAAAAAGCCAAAACCGGTCGCCACAACACCTCTGTGATCGGTCGCGGCGATGAATATACCGCCGATGTGAAACCCTACGAATTTGGCGACAGCTTGGAACAAATGGCCGTCACCAATTCCTTGCGCAATGCCTACATCAACCACGGCATCGACGAATTCCAGATGACGCAGTCCGACCTGGAAGTGCACGAAACCTATTATCAAAGCCAAATGTCGTCGGTGTTGATGGTGGATATTTCGCACTCCATGATCCTATATGGCGAAGACCGCATCACGCCCGCCAAAAAAGTTGCCCTGGCCCTGGCCGAATTTATCCAAACCCGTTTTCCGAAAGACACCCTGGATATTATCGTGTTTGGCGACGACGCCTGGCCCATCGAACTCAAAGAAGTGCCGTACCTCCAGGTGGGCCCTTACCATACCAATACTGTGGCTGGCCTCGAATTGGCCCTCGATATCCTGAAAAAACGCCGGAATCCCAACAAACAGATCTTCATGATCACCGACGGGAAGCCAACTTGCCTCAAAATTGGCAAAAATTACTATAAAAACTCCTTTGGCCTCGACCGAAAAATCGTCAACCGCTGCCTGAACCTGGCTATGCGTTGTAAGAAACTGGACATTCCTATTACTACCTTTATGATTGCACGCGATTCCTATTTGGTGCGCTTTGTGGAGGCATTTACCGAAGCCAACGGCGGCAAAGCCTTTTATTCCTCCTTGCAGGGATTGGGTTCGTTCGTGTTGGATAATTACAAGAAAAAGAAACGAAAATAACCTTGTACTACCTGCTTATTTCGATTGTTATTGGCCTTTTTGTGGCCATGTTGTTTGTAAATCTGTACTTTCGCGCCAAGGTTTTGAAAGTGTATGGCGTGCTGGTGCGCAATAAAGTCGAATTCGGCGCCAACCATATTTTCAACCGCAAACGGCTGGAAACAGAAATCCTGCCGCGTTACCCGCAGTTTCGCAACGAAATCGAATCGTTTATCCGGCACATGCAGTACACCATGAAAATGGCCACCGTTTTGATCGTACTCATTACCCTGTTTGGCGCCGTCCTGATGTATTTTCGGGAAATTGGATAAGCGACCCTAACGTTTTTTAAAGGTGCAATTACGCAAAATAGGATTACTCGGCGCCGGACATCTCGGCAAAATTCATTTAAAATGCATCCTGGCCACCGATTGCTGGCAACTCGAAGGATTTTACGATCCCGATGAAAAAAACGCCCAGCAGGTCATCAGCCAATATCAACTACAGCGCTTCGATTCCTACGAAGCCTTGCTCGCAGCCGTAGATGCGGTAGATATTGTAACACCGACCGTCAGCCATTTTGCCTTAGCCGCGCAAGCCATCCAGGCCGGAAAACACGTTTTTATTGAAAAACCCGTCACGGAAACTGTCGAAGAAGGTCGACAATTGCTCCTTTTGGCCGCAAAATTTGGTGTAAAAGTGCAAGTCGGACACGTAGAACGTTTCAATCCGGCATTTTCATCCTTGAAAGGCATGGAACTCCGCCCGATGTTTATCGAAAGCCACCGTTTAGCCGCCTTTCAACCGCGTGGCACCGATGTTTCGGTAATCCTCGACCTGATGATCCACGACCTCGATCTGATCCTGCACCTCAACCAATCACCCGTTTCGGATGTCAGCGCCAGTGGCGTGGCCGTATTGAGTCATACCGTCGATATTGCCAATGCCCGCGTAGAATTTGAAAACGGTTGTGTGGCCAATTTGACCGCCAGCCGCATTTCGCTCAAACAAATGCGTAAAATGCGTTTGTTCCAGCAAGACCATTACATCAGCCTCGATTTCTTTGATAAAAACGCCCAAATCGTCCGCCTGTACGACCAGGATGCCACCAACCTTCCGCCCCAGGATGAATTGATGGAGTTTGAAACGGCGACCGGTAAAAAATGGCTGCAAATGCAAATGCCCGAATCAGCGCCCGTGAACGCCATTCAAATGGAACTGGAAACCTTTCATCAAAGTATTGTAGACGATACTGTCCCGATTGTGAGTTTGCAGGATGGATTTAATGCCCTTCAGTTGGCGCATCGTATTTTAGAGGATATTGACGCTCGGCGGAATAAGGTTTTAAATAAATAGGAAATATCGAACACCGAACACCGAATATCGAACACCGAAATAAAGGGTGCGCTACCACTGGCTTTTGTTCTTGCTTGGCCAGGGGCAACGCAACACTTCGAAATTCGGTGTTCGGTGTTCGGTGTTCCTTTGGTGTTTTTCAAAACCTAATTTTTCACCCATTTCCCACTCCAAACCCGCCGCTCCGAACATATTTGCACGACATATACTCCGGCAGTAAGCCAACCAAGGTCCAGTTGAATCAATGCATTGGATTGAACAGCACCGTTATAAACCACCGTACCGTCCATACGAGTAATATATACCTTAGCCGACTCCAACGAAATAGTAGAAAAATCAATATTTAAAGAGCCCGTAGATGGATTTGGTGTTAAAGAAAGGGTTCCTTCCTGATTTAAGTCCGAAACAGCCACCATGGCACAGGAGTCCTGGGTTTCAAAAGCCCCCAAATCAATATTTCCAAAACGAATGCGCGGCAATCCATTTAAATCGGTAGGAAAGGGTACTTGTGGTGCAAATTGATTATCCCCATAATTGACCGCAGGAGAACATTTTTTCAAGCGAAAATCATTTGGGTCCGAAAATTCAAACATAGGATCCGTGGCAAACAAATTATCCTTGCTAATCGCAAAAATGGCACCTACGACATTATATAAATCACTGTCCTTGTAATTGAACAGGCATTTTTCAACATCCATTCCCTGGTAATTTAAGTTAATCTGATCATTGCTGTAGAATAAAGTAGCCGGGGTTGATAACGGTTCCCAAATAATACAATTGCGCAGGAGCATTCTATTGTAATAAATACTTCCAGGGGCTTCATTCTCAGCTTTCCAACTTTTAATAAATGGATAAAGGTCATTTCCATAAAATGTAGAATTTATAATTTCCGTCAACACTTTGTTTTGAGGGCCAGCAGTTACAGCAATGCCGCCTGCATTTCGGGCAAACAAACAATTGTCAACTTTTGTGTAAACATCGCTGGGCAAACCTGCACCGCCTACGCTGATACTTAAAGGAAAATTGATCGGGTTAGCGGATATTTCGACAGGAATATTATCCATAAATACACAATCATGGACAAATATTTTAGCAACTGCGCCTAAGAACACATTGATATACCCAGAGCGATAACTAACGGCACGGTTCTTTTTTATGGTACAATGACCAATATTGATACTCACGGTGGACTGCTCCGAGGACCGAATTCCAAAAGAAGCACCTTCTCCAGAATACGCCTTGTTCCCTTCAAATGTGCAGGCTTGTATCGAAATATTTACTTTTAACCCATTATTACCAGGCACTTCATAATAGCTAAATCCAGTATCTTCGAGCGAATTGTTATATTTAAAATCACAGGAATCAATCATCAGGTTAGAAGTGACCTGTTTTTCGAATTGATTGCTGTAATAGAATCCACCGCCTTCCAAGGCCGAATCACGCTCAAAAGTGCATTTCAAAAGCCGCAAAGAGGTAGCCCCTGTTTGTTCCAAAGCAATACCGCCCCCGTAACTAAATCCAAAACCACGGTTATCCATAAATGCACAATGCGACCACAATAAGGTATCATTAGGTGCTACCGGGCCGAGTTTGCATAATCCGCCGCCCAATTTAACCGCCTGATTCCGAATAAAGGAACAGTTGCGTAATTCAAGGTTGACCAGATTGGTATCCGGCCCGAAGTTTCCAATTACAATCCAGTCTATACCTATACCGCCGCCTGAATAAGCCGTATTTTCTATAAATATGCAATTTGAAACGGTAGGATGAGAATCTTCAATCGACTGACTACCAATTAAATACAGACCAGCCCCGATGTTTTCATTCGGGTTGTTGCCAAATGCTTCTATCGCATAGCCGTTTTTGACTGTAAATCCATCTAGGATACTCTTGCGATCAAGCCCCGCGCCAGTTAAAACATGCCAACTATTATCCGTTTTTACCCCAGATTGGCCAATGTCTCCACTCAATATCGTTTCATGCAGTGCAGGGTTGCGTAAAAGGACACTCCCTTCATTACCAATAAACCCACCCAGCAAAGCAACGCCATTTACCAGATTGAACGTTTTCGTAGGGTCGGTATCCGACGTAGGTTTGTAAATACCTTGCGCGACCCAAATGGTATCGCCATATTGTGCCACGCCCAGCGCTTGTTGCAAATCGGTAAAGGCATTTTGCCAATTAAGTCCTGTTGATTGCCCGGTGGCTTGTTGGTTTACATGCCAAATTTGTTGGGTTTGCGCAATGTTGAAGGCGACTAAAAAGAGCGCGAGGAGATAAATACGTTTTTTCATATTTAAAAGATTAAAGCGGCAGTGCGCCCCAGCACACTGCCGCTAATTTAAAATGGTTGCAGAATATTACTGTTTTTCAAGTTTACCCTCTGTGTGATAAGATCCTGCTTCAACTTTATAATAGTATACCCCGGACGGAATTGATGATAAATTATCAATTATAAAATCATTTCCGCCCTCATTCAATTCCATTGACCTACTTACAATCAATTTGCCAACTTGATCAAATATTGAAATTTTTACCAATTCTCCAGATGGGATGCTTACCTTAAAGTTAACTTTAGAACTGAATGGCACAGGACTTACTGTAACTTTTGGTTCACTATCACTGGCAATAGACCGATCTTGCCCATCACCCGCACCTGGAGTGCTAATTGAGGATTTCAAGGTAAGAATTACGTTACTTATTTCATTTCCGTACACATCATAAAACTTAGACTGTAAAACCTTTGGATCCAATTTCAAAATATTTTCCAAACCATCAATTGAACTTTGACCAGTCACCGTAAATTCAAATAGCACCTTATTATTCAAGTTTTTAGCCGTACCATCGGTAGAATACCACAATGATCTAAACTCCCCAATATTATTAGCATCATATTCAAGCACAGAAAAATTTTCAGGATCAAATATAGTACCTGTATTTCCATCTGATATTTGCTGAATATTAATCGCATTTGCTGGAAAGTTTGCACCAAACTGCCATGCAAGAATTGGAGTTGAAACATTCGCCACAACTTGAAACTTTTTTGTTTGGTTATTTCCGACGGAAGTATTTTCACCAGCAGGAACTGCAAAGGTTGATTCATCACCACTAGGAGGTTCTAAATTTAGATATCCATTGCAATTTACATCCCCAACTTTTATGGCGTAGAATGACCAGGCATCTTCCTGTTGGCCCAATGGATTGGAAGTATTAAGTCTCATACGATCCATCCAACTGTTATACCCCCCTCCACTTGCTGAGTTTAAATAAGATCTTAAGGTGCCATCATAAGGGTCCGTTATCGTAGCATCAAATGGATTTCCGTCGTTAAATTGATAGGCAAATACTGGGTCATTTACCCATTGTCTGCTTATATAGCGCCAATCACCCATAGGCAAATCATATAAAAACGGGTTCGATATTACTCTTCTAATTAACTGTGCATCAAAACTTGTTATAGTTTGTGAATTATTGACATCGGCGGCGATCATCATAAACGGTGTTGGCAAGGGGGTAGTACCGCCCACATGCTGAAGAATTAAAGCACAATCATAAACTGACAATCCATTTAACTCATTTACGTGGTCAAATAACTTGTCTGGAGTTATTCGAATATTATTATTGGGTGTAAAGTTACAAATCTGAGTTTGGTATCCGCCATCATTTCCTGTAAACGTTGTACAGGGGGTGTTAGCAGAGTTTCTCAATTCTACTTTTACATTTTTTAATGGTCCAATTGGAAGTGATGAATTAACATCAATACAGTTTCTCTCAATATATCCTAATGTCGGCAACAAACATGCTTCAGGCACATTGGTAATTAGATTTCCGTATGCCGTTGGATTGATTGTAAAAACGTTGCGCATGATAAGTTTCTGGTCATCAGAGAAACGAAATGGTTGACAAACTCTATAATTACTCATTATCAGACTCTGATCAGGCTGGTATGCAACGCCCAATGGATCCGTCGGAGTAGTACATGTGAAATTTACGCAACCAAAAAATGTACAAAAGTTGTCTCCTGGGTCTGCTGGCGTATCACAAAACCCATCACCTGTTAGACTGCAATTATAATTAACAAATTGTCCAGATGGTCCACCTTGGTGGGTATGTGGCAAAGCAAAATAATGCCCTAATTCGTGTGCTAAGGTACTTGCTTCCAGTTTGGCAATATATACACCTGCTTCACCTAAATTAGAAATTGGAGTGGTACAATACCCTCCCTTTGGTTCAGTTCCAACATTCAAAGTATTAGTTGCGAACACCCGAATGCAATGTTCCGATTCTGCAATATTCAATCCTTTGGCATAAGTATAAAGCGCAGAGGCATTACCACCTATAGTTACCAAAGGAAAATATTCGCTTTTGTCTATATACGTTGTGCCACAAATTGTAAATTGAACTACTCCGTTGTACCAACTATTTATAGCCGGCAGACTGCCAGAAAAAAAACTTGGAGTAAAATTTGAACCCTGACCATTGTTGTCTCTTACGATATAAATCCAAAGCGGAACTTTGTACACAGGAATTTTTGCTACTGAACTACTTGATGGATACTGACTCTTGATGTCTTCAAGTACACTTAGTGGAATGTCGGGCGTACCACAGGAAAATGTCTGTCCAAACAAGGAGTTATTCCCAATTAAGAAAACAAACACTAACAAAATGTGGAATGTGGAATGTGGAATGTGGAATGTGGAATGTGGAATTTCATGATAAATAAGTTTTAGTTTGAAATATTTTTTACAAATATATAGGAGGTTTAAATAAGTACAAGCACCACGCATTAAAATCTTTAAGATTTAATAATTTGTTTACATTGGCCCACGCTTATGCCTTAACAATATGAAAAAAGATTGCCTCCCATCCAGTGTGTGCAAGTGGAGAAACACCGAAATAAGGCTGCGCTACCAATGGCTTTTGTTCTTGCTTGGCCAGAAACAACGCAACACTTCGAAATTCGGTGTTCGGTGTTCGATATTCGGTGTTTTTTTGCTTGGCCAAATGCAACGCCCCACTTCGAAATTCGGTGTTCAGTGTTCCCTTTTTCACACGCCAAGCCAGAAACAACGACCCACTTCAAATTTCGGTGTTCGATATTCGGTGTTTTCCGCAGGTAATCGGTTTTCAAATCCTCGCGTACGGTTCCAGCCTGATTTATTTTATCAATTTCGCAAAACGATAGCCAATTCCAAGGGACACAAACAAACCCGTTCCGGTAGCTTTATAGATTGCGGTAGGCTGAACAACCCCTTTATATTGATAATTTAGGGTCTGTACTTGGTAGGATTTAAATGCATGCACCGCTTGAAAGCCCAATCCGATTTCAAGCCGCTTCCAAAAGACAAAACCCGTACGAAAACCGATGGATGGAACAAGCTGGGTCGTATTCCTGGATTCTGCGTTCATGGGTTCTAGTTCGAAATAATTCGGCCCATTTACAGGTTCACCATCCCTCCAGAATGTCACGCCTGTTGTAATGGATTTTTGTATCCCTAAAAAAGCACAAGGTTTTAGAAAGAATTTTTTGTGCTGCTTAAACAGGTTGTAAGTGATCCCAATATCAAATCTATGAATTTTAACACCGCCACAAAATCCATAGCCGCTTATGGCGGTACCACTTCTGGCAATCCAACCATTAGGTTCAAAGTAAATTAAGGTACAGCCATTAAATTTAATATAAGATGAAAATATGGAATACCTTTTGTTTTTAATGAAATGTTCATAAGAAAAACTAACCGTGTTATCCGTTCCATCTGGCCCGTTTCCTTGATTTTTTACAGGCACAACGGTAATCGTTGTACCAAAAATTCGCATGGTGGATATGGATATTGATTGGCCATTTATAATACCAATGTTCAAAAAAAGATAAGCCAATATGATTAATTTTCTCATGTTGAGGGAAATTAAGTAAACCCCACGCCCGAATTGTACAAAAAAATACAATCCATGCGTTGGGTTAAGTTTTTGTGACTTTGATCAAAATTTAAGGTAAAACAAGCCGAGGGGTGCCACTGTATCCCCATCCCTGCCAAACATCACAAACCTTTATTCCAAGCCCTGCTGAGAGTTGACCAGGCTTAGAATAAACGTTTTGAATTTCAGCAATTGTAAAAGATACCGTGGTTGGGTAGATACCGCCGCCAAGGCAATGACTTCCTGATGCTAACACATCAAGGCAATTTTTGTTTGGATTATAAACCTCCCGAATATAAGTACCACTTAAATCTGCACAGGATCCTTGGTTACTGGCAGCTCGCCACCCTAAGATAGCACCTCTCCATCTAAGGTATTTTACTTTGCAGCCTACTTCACCAGATTGAACCCAAATGGAACCGTCTAATTTCCACCGCTGATTGCAATAGTTGAATACCATTGAGCTATTTATCGATTTTTTATCTCCACACTTCACAAAAAATGGCTTAATAGCCCTGCAAGCAAGTTCCCCGGTGTTTTTGTAAAGAAATTGACAAGTAACAGAGCCATTGGAGGCAAACGTTTTTACGACCGGGTTTGCGGTGGATGTTGTCCCATCACTAAATATCCACTTTAGGTCATAGGTATTACCGGAAGCACCGGGAACGTATCCTGGCAACTCGAAACGAATCTGACCATTGGAAAGGTAGGTGATGGTGAAATTTTCAACGCTACAAGCAACGGGACTCGCCACGTATATTGTATCTTTAGGATCAGCGCCTTTGTCCACAATAACCTTGAGGACTTCATTTAGGCCAACCGTTCTATTTGGATTCTGACCAGTTGACGAGGTATTGTTCGAATAAACCCATTTAAAAGTGGCCGAGCCTGCCGACGATTCGACCAACGAAATATTACTAATGATAAAGTTACCATCTGAGCCTTGCACCGAAATGAAGCGCGGAAGAGAAATCTTTTTTTCGGCATTGATACTTTCGTTCGAATTGAACGTGAAATACTTGTCCCAACCCTCGCGAGCATCACTGGTCACGATGAGATTAAACGATTCACGCAGCGACTCAAATGATTGGTTCTTGATGCTTTGGTAAAGCGTCCAGTCATTGTTAAGGACAATAGCCACTCCGCCATTATCAAAATACTTGTAAACCCGATTACCAACATGAACAGCGCGGTCTGAATTGAGTGCAGTTTTCCAAAAAGGGAAAATAATTAACGAATTGATGTTATCGTCGCCGTTGTTAAGTGCAGCATTGATGATGGTTTCTTCTGCTTTTCTAGCCGAAGTATAACCTCCGATTGATTGCTCTTTAAGCAAACACACTGGATAATCGGTTAGATTCGGAAGCGTATCTGCATTGACGTTGATGCCAAGGTTGGAATAAGCATTTCGCACTTGCAAAGTGTCTGACTCTTTTTCTTGCAGAGAATTTGTAAATACTTCCAAATCGGCAAAGGAATCAAAGTGTAACATGCCATGCGTAACCGTCGGAATTACATCGCTTCGGTCTTGTGCGGCTACAATAAGATTGTCTGATTCATGCCCGATGTCTTTTTTACAACTAAAGAAGCCCAATAAGGCAAAGAGGAATACAAAAATGACAGCGAAAAAGATTTTGTTTTTTGCATTGTGTACTTTCTTACTTGTACTAAATAGTTTCATGGTGAAAATTTCAAAGGTTTAGTTTAATAATTTAAAGGTATGATTATTTAATAATTTTCCCAAAAACTTTAACTAAATATATTAATAACTAACAATGATATAACATTGAAAATCTCCGATCCAAAAAAGAACACCGAATTTCGACATAAGAAGTGATGCAACCGGCTTTTGTTGTTTATTTAGCCAGCAGCAACGCTATACTTCGATATTCGGTGCTCAATATTCAAATCAAACGCACAATCTTCTGAAGTTCACTCCAAATTTAATACTTCAATACAAAATCCGTGGTATCATTACGCGGACACTCCACCGAGGTGATATGGGGGAAAGGATTGGATAGAATATTAATTGCTTTCGTATCCCAAACGATTGTGATTGTTTGCCCGCCTGCAACCAAAAGCAGGAAGGTTTTACTTTCTCCTTTTGGAATTTCAATACCTACTGATCCTACAGGATCGTATTTGTTGCCTTCATAAAACGCTCCCATGAAATAATAATAGATCTTTGAGGCACTACTGGAGTCATGTTGCAAGGTTAATCTCAAATAGGCATCGTAAGGGTTTAGAGCATAATCTTCAGTGCGGGTTTTACCATTTTTGATGTAACGCGTTTTAGGCTCTACAAAACCTTTGGGAACGTCTGCTTGTAATAGAATATCCGCCGATCCAGCTTCAACATGCAGCTGGTATTTGCCATTTTCGTCCGTAGAATCCGCATCCTCTGAAATAGTAGTTATATTACCTTTGATATCGGTATTTGAGGCACCTAATCTAACACGAATCCCTTTGATCGGCAGTCCGGTCGCGTTGTTGGTGAAAGTTCCGTTAACATCGGTGGTTTTTTTACAGGCAATGAATAGGATGGCCAAAAAGAGCAATTGCAATAGATTTTTCATAATCGTTGATTTTTGTTACCGTTTCAATACCACCCGATGCGTGTATTGGTTCGGACTGCCGAGGTCTACTTCATTCAGTACTGCTTGCTGCGCATTGATGCTGACAATAAAAAATTTGATTTCACTAAACTCAAATTGCAGGGTCAGGTATTTATCATTGTCTTCTAACAACCAGGTACCTCCCAAAAATTCATTAGGGTCATCATCGGGGTCACACAAAACAATTCCATTGTCTTGTTTGAACGTGTTATCAGAATTGAAATACCAACGGTTGTCTTTTTCACAAGTGTCGCCAAATTCAACGAAAGTGCCATCAAGGTTCAAATCCTCATAGTCAAGGACGGTTGTCCAAGTTCCTTGTGTCAAAAATGCATTGACGGAAGTTTCTATTTTTTCATTTTTGGAGGAACATGAGAATAGTAGTGCTACAATTAAGGCGCAAAAAATCAGATGCTGTTTCATGTTTTTTTGTTTAGAGTTTTAGAATTATGGATTTTGCTGAATAACAAGTGTTGCATTGAGAACCGAAGCGTCACTCAAGGTTACTTGCACATTGTAGGTTCCACTGGATAAATCTGACACTTGAATGGTATCACCGTTTTGGTAAATGCGCCTGGTAGCTTGGGTTACCCCAAGATCAGTTCTGGTCAGCCGCACATTAATTCCTTGAGAAGGAACCTGATAATCATTTGAAATGGTTACATATACCAGGTCTCTTGCCGGGTTGGGCGCTAATATTAGATCTTTGCCCTGTGTTGAGCAACTATACTCTTTTGTGAAGGTAAAGGATTTGCTACCACAAGGAGCCGAAACGGTGAGCGTTATTACAATAAAGCCACTTCTTCCAGGCAAATTATTGATTAAAACGTCCTTCCCCTGCAATATCATCGTAGTGGAAGCGCTATTACCCGAGGCATTATCAATATAATAAATATTCAGCTTCCATTCAAATGTTCCATTTGGGATATCGGCACCTTTTGCATGGAACTCGTATGCAGGTTGACAATGATTGAAAAGGAACTCGGCAGTATAATCTCCAACCTCGGTTGAAGTATTTATTGATTTTTTGTATTCTAGTAAGGTGCATTTATCCTTAACTGTTTCGTATTTAAACCTTGGATCTGCTAAGCCTGTAGGTATTTTACGATTTATGCCATGATAATACTGTAATATGTTGTTTTCTTCATCAAATTGAACACCTATAAAAGTGTTATTATTATAACCTATCAAAGTACCAAGCGTAGGGGTTGAATGAATTGGGTTTACCAAAAAATTACTGCTACTTGTCCAGTTGATATTTGAATATGTAGTCAAATTATTTCCATGGTTGATCGAGTAATTCCCGGACTGGCCAAGAAGACAGAAGGTAGAAGGTCCAGTTATGGCATTCGGTACATAATAATCATTATTATCCGCTGGAGCTGGTTCAAAAGTAGAGTTTGCAAGCGCGTACATATTGTAAAGCGCCATAAAATCCAGACCGTTAAATTGCCTTGGTCTAAGGTCACCTTCTCCTCCACCAATTACATCCCTTCCATCGCTATCCCATCGATGGCCGAGCCAGTTGGGTGTATTTGAACATTCAAACTCCGGCCAAGGATTCGGATCCTCGAATGGCCAGCCAGTTCCATAATTAGATTCACGGGTACAAGGACCACCACAGGGTGCACTACATAGAAGTTCTAGAAAGTAACCTTTTAAGTCATGTTGATCAACTACATTAGTCCCCGATGGATATAGCAAGTCATTCCCTAATAAATAAATCTCCTTCCCAAAATTTTTAGCCAATGCAAACACTTTAAAGTTGTTTGTTTGAACGCTTAAATCATACCCCATACCAACCAATTCAACATAAAACGCTTGTCCTTCTTTTTTCTTGGAACCTAATTCAAGCGCTAATCGTTGTGCAGCAGTTATTTTAGTCGTTTCGCCCGTAATATAGTCATGTACCCGTACCAGCCCAGCCATCCCGAATCGGCAGTTACCTCCTTCCGCATCGGTTAACTTAATGGTCTTATTACAACAATCTTCACTGCCGGGTATCGTTATATGGTCACTATTATCATTGATGCGTGGAACAATGCCTCTTGTAATATTTTGTGCAATGGAGAGCACGTTCGAGGTACCACCGTCGCAAGTTACCACAACCGCAGAAGCCGGTATATATCTTTTTATAAATGCTAGCCCGTAAAGCAGGTTATAAAGCTGATCTTGACTTATAAAATTTTGCGTGTGAGCCATGTAACAAAATCTATCTACCGGAAAGCATTCAAAATTATTTTCATTGGTTGAAGATGCGAAAACAGACCCAACAGACCCCACATTATATTGATCTTCCATAGGATCATTTAAAATATCACTCAATCCTATTACGGCATCTTCTCTTATAAAAAAGCCATTATATCCAGAAAAATTGGGTTGAAAATCACAATCTGTTTTTACATTTGTATCAAAATTGCGGTGTGGTTCAAGATCCCAGGGTACTGGATCAAACGAAGAATTTGTATAAGGTGCAATACAAACATACCCGCCACTCGCTTTTCTTAGATCATACATTTCTTTCAGTAGACATTGTGTTTGCATATCAAGTCTACGTATAGCCTGCAAAGCAAGGAAAATATCTTCTAATGTCTTCGTTTGTTCTGCCAATTTTCCTTGTTGCCCCAACAAGGCATATTCAGTCGCCAGAGTTACCAAATACCAACCAAGTTCTGATAGTGTTTCCGATCCATAATCCGCCCAATTATACATATGATTGGGATTGTTGGTTTGCCAATCTGTATCATCTAAATGTAAACAATTTTTATCATAGAAAGGGTTATCTTCTTTAACATACCGTGCACTGGCTTCCGCGCCGGGCGTCCCCCAACCTATCGGAGACATATTAATACTGGTAACGGGCAATCCATAACCTTGTTTTGAGAAATTACAAGTTTCGGTAGGGTCTTGGCCTATTCCATCGTGGATACATCCACTAGGATCACGGTCGTTTACGATAAAATGCCTGTTAAATCTTTCTCTATATTGTTTATATTTTGCAGCGAGATCGCTACTTGAGCATTCCTGCGCATTTGAACTAAAAGTTGCAGCCAGGGTAATAACAGTAATTAAAAATAATGCCGTGAAATGCCGTGAAATGCCGTGAAATGCCGTGAAATGCCGTGAAATGCCGTGAAATTAATTTTTTGCACTTTTGGATTTGCAAAAAATGAAAGCAAAAAATGCTTTCCAAAATTGTTTTTAGTGTGGTGGTTCATTGTAAAAACTTATTTAGGTTAATGATTTATTTAGCTTGCTCAAAGATATTAGTTTTCCTAATAGTTACAAACTGCGAAAATGAACATTTGTAAGATTTTCACAAAACTTAATATTAAATAAATACACAAACGCAATAATTCAAGTTAGTCGCCCCCCGCTCGGGCAAGGTTCTACCTTGTGCGTCCTAATCCATCGGGTTTTACCTGCTGAGAAACCCCGAAATAAGGCAGCGCTACCACTGAAGAAAATAACGAAAACCGAATATCCAACACTGAACTCCGAAATAAGGGAGGAGGAAAGGAAACACCGAACACCGAACACCGAATATCCAACACCGAAATAAATGGGACGCTACCACTGGCTTTTGTTCTTGCCAAGCCAGACCCAACGCCCCCCACTTCAAAATTCGGTGTTCGGTGTTCGATATTCGGTGTTCCCTTATTTCACCGAAACGCCCGCTCATAAAAATCCACCACCCGTTCATCCGTAATAATATCTTGTTGCCGAATCGCCTGCCGTAACACAATGCCTTCCAGGGTCCGGCAGCGACTCAAGGCCACATACAACTGTCCGTGTTCAAACGCGCCGCCGCCCAAATCCAGCAGCACCTTATCAAAGGTTTTGCCCTGACTCTTGTGAATCGTGATCGCCCAGGCAAGTTTTAAGGGAAACTGTTTAAAAGAACCAATCGATTCGGTATCAATTTCGCCTTTATCATTGGCTTTATAGCGGGTAATTTCCCATTCATTCAGCGGCACTTCGATCTTTTTCTTTTGTCCTTGCTCCCCTTCCGCAAGGACCATAATCGTAGAATCGTCTAAATACGTCACCACGCCGATGGTACCGTTGACGTATTGTTTATCCGTCACATCGTTTTTTACAAACATGACTTGCGCACCTTTGCGCAATTTCAATACCGGTTCCGTCGGGTATAAACCTGGGTCAAACTGCCCTTTAACCTCAGCGGTGTACACATATTCGCGGGTAGTCAAGCGTTCCAGTTCCGTTTTATTGATCCGGTCAGCTGTGGCATTGCGCGCACAAAGCGTTACAAAACCTTCCGTGGTGACAAAATTCGGCTCGAAGCGCTCATTCAGGTCGTCCAGATCATCCCGATCCATTTCATTGATGCGAATGGCCTCCAGCAGGCGCAAAAAATGCCGCGATTCCTGGCGGTACACCTTGCGCAACTCCAGCATTTCCAGATCAAAAGCTTCTTCTTTGAGCACTTTGGCCGAGAAAAAATACGGCGTATCGTAATATTCCTGAAAATAAGCCTGCTCGAGGGGATCGCGGGTAACCACGGGCGGCAACTGAAACAAATCGCCAAAAAGCACCACCTGCACCCCGCCGAAAGGTTGATTGTTTTCCCGGTTTACCCGCAAAAAACGATCAATACCATCCAGCATATCCGCGCGCACCATCGAAATTTCGTCGATTACCAGAATTTCCAGGTTTTTGTACAAACGCAGCAGATCCTTGCGCGTCGACCGCCGGCTAGCTTCCTGCGGTGTGATAATGCGTGGCGGAAACCCGAAAAAAGAGTGAATCGTTTGGCCCTGCACATTCAGCGCCGCGACACCGGTTGGGGCCAGAACAGCCATTTTTTTGCGCGAAAGATTGCGAAACAACTGCAACAACGTGCTTTTGCCTGTTCCGGCCCGCCCGGTTATGAAAACACTGCGCCCCGTTTTGTCGAGTAAATCGAGGGCGTATTTAAAATCATCGTTGAGTTGTAAAGGTGCTTTTCCGAGCATAGTGTGCAAAGATGCAACTTTTCAAACACTACGGTTGCCGCCTTGGAACGGGATTATTTTATTTTAAACGAAATCCCCCCAACATCAAGTACCTGCTGCCCGCCAACTTGCCGCACCACAATATTATCAAAAAACAAACTGCCACCGTTGGCGAGCATTTCTTTGAGCCGGTCTTTCAATTCCCGGGTAAATTGCGCCTGATGCATATTCATCGTAATCGGATCCTGGGTTTTGATTAAAATCGTCACTTCATAACCGGTAATTTCATAACCCGTGGATACCTGATCGTCCGGTTTGCGTAATTCCAGGCCATTACAGGTTAAAACATCCTGGTGCAACAAGGTGCCCGATCGGAATCCACACAAGGTAGGAATAGGGTCAATTTTACGCTCTAAAGCCTTCAAGGCCATTTCCAGGTCAGACTTGGACGTTTCCGCTTTTTCTTGTTCGCTGACTACATCTATATTCAGGTAAACCATATTCAAATCAAAACTTTTACCCGAAAAATGATGGAGTTTTAGCATGGTTTTGGGTTTCAAATTTGCTTTCAACCAGGCTTGTTGTACTGCGGTGAGTTCGCCATTGTTTACCGTCATGGTCTTGTCTTGGTAACTCAAGTCAAAATGATAATCCGTTAATACTTTATCATTCTTTTTTAAAACAATAGGTTGACTGAAACTGGAAATTAAGTCATCGGGTGTTTTTTTAAACCCTTCTATTCCAAATCTTTGCCCGGCATTCAGGTAATACACCGTGTCCTTTCCACCAAAGTGTTCAAAATACTCTGTAGCATATCCCTGCGGAAAACGCCCGAAAACACCGGAATCTCCCCAATTTAAATAGTAATCGGCGCGATCGGACGCGTTTTGATTTAAACGATCATCGTTTTCATCTACCAAAGTAAAAACAGCGATTTCTGAACCTCCTTTCCCTATATTTGCATACATGTACAGCACTACACCTTTCTCCATAGACCCACGTACCCAATCAAGTTTCGTCAATACTTCCGAATAGGTCTGCCATCCACTGGTTTTCACATCCCTTGAATCCAAAAAACTGAGATTGTTCCTTACTGCACGCACGGCAAACTCATCCGATTGCAGGACCTGGCCATCGGATAGTACAAAATGAGGTTTATCCTGAATCAGGTCAAATAGTTGTTTAGCCGTGCAATACTGCCGAAATGCCGGGGTGTATTGCTTATTTCCCCATTGGATGTAAGCCCCTCCCTGGCTTGCTAAAGGATCCGCGTTGCCAGGATTACTCAAACTGCTGCGCAGCAACCATTTAGGATCTTTTTCATCCAAAATCATGGTAACTATACCGTATTTTCCATCCGGAAACCTGATTTTTTCAATTTTTAGGGTCTGGTTTTCATATTCATTATAATTGAGGGAGTCGAGCATAGCGCGTGCAGGCGCATATGCAGTGCGGTCCCCTACCCTGCTCCCCATTTCCTGTTCCAAAAAACGGAAACGCAGTTCGGGCTCCAATGCACGACCATTCCATAAGCGCGGTTCGCGGCGCACACATTCGGATAAGGTGTTATAAGAAGTGTGGATCGTTCCAAAATATTGATCATTCACATTGTCATATTCAATATTGGTTTGAACCAGGCCCCAGTAGAAAATATAAGGTGTTGAGCGCACATCGGCCGTTCTTTTGTCCATAAGATGGGCATTTACGGTAATTTCAGCAAGTTCCTGGACATAGGTATCCGCTTTATGAATCACATTCGACAACGGATTGTCGATCAAACGGAAAGAAAACAACACCATTAAACAGAGGGCAATGGGGAAAGAAAGCCCGTAATATACCTTTTGCAGGCGCGGAGAAGGATTTTTGGCAAGCATGATTAGACGGTTTTTTAATTGTGCGTGAAAGGTGTTCATTAAATCGGGATGGGCCCTATCCCGGTATTGTTGTGCCAGCAAACTGGCGTATGCATAGCGCTGTTGGGTTTGCCGAACCACGTATTCGTCGGCAATATATTCGTGTACAACCTGCAAACTGCGGCGGTACAAGTAAATCAAAGGGTTAAACCACTGCCAAACCACCAATCCCTCCATCAACAACACATCCAAACTATGCCATTGGCGGACATGCACCAGCTCGTGCTCGATGATGAGGCGTTCGTTTTCGTTTATTTCCGACTTATTCCAAAAAATCAGGCTAAAAAAGGAAGCAACGGGTGTTTCACCCTGGGCTGATTGCGCAACCTGGTAGGTATCTGTCTGGGTAATCCTGCAAGAACGGATAAACCGAATGAGGCGAAACAAACGGTACAACAACACCAAAGCCAACAAGGCGACACCTATATTATATATCATTCCCATCAACACGCCTAAGGTAATACCATGCTCGATGGGCAGAGGCTGCTGCAATTGCTGATGCAACAGCTGGGGCGCCACTTGCGATTGTACCACCAAAGTGGGCAAATCCAGCGGCGCTGCTGAATGATGTTGCGGTTTTTCTAACTGAATATGCAAAGCAGGAATCAGAAAAGAAAATACCGGCGTGCACAATAAATACCATCGATTCCAATGGAAAAAGGTTGTTTTTCGCAAAAAAAGCCAATAAAATGCGTAAAAACAACTAAGGCAAAAGGCGGATTCAAGCAGGTAGGCCATGCGCGGGTGAGTTTATTCCTGATCCTTGATTTTTTTCAAAAGGGCATCCAGCTCTGCAGGATCCATTTTCTCCTCTTTCATAAAAAATGAAAGCAGGTCGGTCGGCGAACCACTGAAATAGTTGTCCATAAATCGGCGAAAAGCGCCCACCCGGTATTCCTCTTTTTTCAAAATCGGATAATAACGGTGGGTTTTGCCAAATGCCTCAAAACCAATCAATCCATTGTCCTGCAGTTTGCGCACAATCGACGAAACCGTATTATAAGGCGGCGCGGGCTGTTCCATCTCGGCGATAATATCGTTTACAAACGCCTGATTTAGCCGCCATAAAATGGTCATGATTTCTTCTTCTTTATGATTAAGTCGTTTCATAAAGTAAAGGTATAACTAAATTTTAGTTTATCAACTATTTTTTAGTTATTTAACTAAAAAATAGTTGATAAGGTGTATCATACAGATGAAATGACGGGGAGTCTGAAAAAATCGCCACGTCAATAAGCGCGGGATCTATGGTATTTATTTAAAAAAGTGCTCGTTTTGCCTGTTACGACTACTGGCGGGGTGACAGAAAAAGTCGCCCCGCCAGTAGTCCTAACGATTTTCGGATAAGTAAGGCGGGCATCTATGCTACAGCCGGAATTCAGGATTTGCCTAACGTGGGTGGCCCATTTATTGACGGGGCGACTTTTTCAGTCACCCCGTCAATAAACGGGATCGATTATAACCGCCCCACCTGCAACGGCGCAAAACCCTCCACAAACACCCAAAACATACCCGCCGACAAGCCCGAAACATCCAAATCAACCTGATTTTCACCTTTGTATAAATCCACCAACTGCCGACGCAACAAACGTCCAGCCAAATCACGCAGCTCCAAAACCACCGTTTGCTCCGAACCAGAAGGCAATTGCACCTGCAAAACATCGGCCACTGGATTCGGATATGCCCTCATGGCATCTATTGCAGGATAAATCTGCTGCCCATTTGTCCCTTGTTGCAGGGCCAATATATTTTCCCCACTGCGATGAAACCAGGTACTCACATTGCCAAATCCTTCCGAAATACCACCCACGACCACATAATGGCCGCCATCTTTGAGTACAAAAGGCTGGTAATACAAATTAGCACCACCCAGGGTCACATTTTCCAGCAGTTTTCCTTGTAAATCGGTACGCGTTACCACAATACGGCCGTTTACCAGACCAGATATCAGCAAATCTTGCGTATTGGGCATATAATGCAAGGAAGATTGGGCCGTGATATCTGAACTCGTATTGTTTAACACGGAGGTATTGTACGCTGCATCCCATTGAAACAAGCCATATTCCGTACCCGCAGCCACGAAATAGGCCGATTTATAATCCGTACCATCCGAAACCAAAGTACCCGAAACCACATATCCATGATCGCCCGTACTTACAACATCGGTCAAATCAAGGCGCACACCCGCACTGATCGCACCAAAGGGTGTCTGATCGATGGTGCGCATCCAAGTAAGTTGCCCGGTAGAAGTACGCGCTTTCAGAATTTTGTTTTCCCCCACCATCATAAATGCGCCGCCGCCTTCTGTAACGTACAACCCATACGCCTCACCATCGGTGTATTCTTCGATCCAATCTACCTGCCCGGCATCCGAAACTTTCACCGCCAGCATTTCCACCCCACTACAGCCGCCTTCGTACCCCGAGGCAATAAATCCACCCGAGGGAACCGGCGCAACATCGGTAAGTTTCACATTGGATGCATTCGGAATTTCGATCACTTTCGACCATAATACGGTGCCTTGTTCATTCACACGCACCATCCAGCCATTTTGTCCACTGGTACCTACCATCACCCAGCCTCCTGCACAACGCGCCAGGCCCTGCGATCCGCCTTCATCCAAACCAGCGGTCCCATATGTTTTTCGCCATAGTTCATTGCCCGCAGCATCTACCATGAGTAGATAAAAATCATAATTGTAAGTGACTGATTCTTCGCGTTGTTTGCCAAAAATCAGGTAATTCCCACCTGGAGCAGGCAGTACTTTTCCGGCCGCATCAAACACGGGCGACAAACTAAAGATTTTATCAATCGGCGCTTGGCCAAACAATTGCAGGCCCAGGAAGACACAAAAAAAGGTAAAGTGTAGTTTCATGTTGTGTTCGAATTAAATTTTTATCAAGGTGCTAATTCCGATCAACTGTGATCCATCCAACAGAATTAAGGTGTATTGACCCGCTTTTAATGGAGGCAATTCCACTGCCGCGGTGGTACCATTAAAGGAAACCGAACGATCCAATACCAACCGATTTGACGCATCATATACGCGCAAAGTCCGAGCCATTTCCAGGTTTTTCCCAGCAATAGTTACCCTATCGTTTTGGATCGGATTGGGATATAAACTTATGGTAGTCAAAAAATTAACATCTGAAACTGCCGTAGTTTTTCCCACCACTGCAGTAACTACTTTGGTACAACCATTTTCATCGGTTACAGTAACGGTATAGTTTCCGGCACTCAAATTGCCCCGCACCGCAGTGTTTTGGCTGGTATCCGCCCAATTGTACGTGTAGGTTCCCGTACCACCACTTACCGTCAGCACCAACAGGCCATTGGCATTATTGCCAATTTCAGGGCTCGTGGCTACCTGTACCTCAATGCTATCTGGCTGACCAATCACCTGAAAAACCACTTCTGTATTGCCTGCAGCGTCCGTGATGGTAACCACATAACTACCTGCAGGAAGGTTTTGTGCCAAAGGACCAGACAAGCCAGGCACATTCCAGTTAAAGGTATAAGGTTTCAACCCGCCTTCGATCCCGAGGGAAATAGACCCAGCAGCATCACCATAGCAAAAATTTGAATTGCTGGTTGTACTGATAACCAATGGCGGTAGTGGAGCAACATATTTGAAAAGTTCTTGTCCGACATTAGGGGGCAAAGCAGTAAACAACAGGATAGAATCCAGGCTAAAAAATGGGCCCGGATACGAATCGCCCTGACCTGGATTGATATCTGATACAAATTCAGTTCCATCTTCCGTTCCATCACTTTTCCATAGTTCCCAACCTTTTACAGAGCCCGTTGCCCCGAAAAAGACCTCATTTTGATGTGCACTAATGTAGGTTGGCAGTAAAAAAGAGCCCATTGACCCCTCCAGAATATCTTTTACCATATAAGTACCTGCTTCGGTCCCATTACTCCGCCATAATTCAATGCCATGAACGGCATCATCAAATTTATAATACAAAATATCGTTGGCAACTGCAAAATTTTGAGGAGGCGTATCACCATTATTGCCCGGAAATGCGTCTTTTACCATCAAAGTACCCGCCTCAGTGCCGTCCGACCGCCAAAGTTCTTTTCCATGCACCCCATCATTGGCAGCAAAATAAACTACTTCGCCAATTTTAACCAACCGATGCTCAAATGCATTGGACCCAACCGATAAAGCGCCAATAAATGGCGTAGGATCGATATTTTTCACCAAAACTGTCCCGTCGGTTGTTCCATCGGTACGGTACAGTTCCTCTCCATCCGTATTAGTTGCGGATATAAAGAGCAAATAACCATTACAAACCTTGAAGTTACTGGGGTTGCTACCCGTTGGTAAATCTTTTACCAGGGTAGTACCGTCTGCTGTTCCATCGGAAACCCAAACATCGCCATTAGCATTAAAATAAATTTTATTGTTAAATACGGTTAAATCAGAGGGGCGGCTTCCTGTTGAACCCGAGATAATATCCTTTACCAAAACAGTACCATCCGATGTTCCGTCGCTTTTATACAATTCACGTCCGGTTTGAACATTATTACCCTGAAAATAGAGTATGTTATTTAGAACAACGTATATATCCTTTCCATAATCATCTAGCGCACCTGTTGCCGTGCCTGGATTCAAGTCTTTCACCATCATGGTCCCGGCGGTTGTGCCATCCGAACGCCATAGTTCTTGACCATTTTGCCCATTATTGCCTAGGAAAAAAAAGAAATCATCCGTGGCCCTGAAAACACCCGGATTTCCGCTTCCTGAAGGATTTAAATCTTTTAACAAAACAGTACCATCGGTTGTACCATCCGTCACCCAAAGTTCACTGCCTTGCCCACCATTATTGGCATTAAAATACAGGTGGTGCTTCCAAGTAAGTGTAGGGGTAGAGGAATTGCCCCAACTGTAACCCGCACCTGGGTTAATGTCTTTTAACAAAACAACTTGGGCAGAAAGATCCAAAAGGATACAATTTGCGATAATAAAGGCGAGGAGTTTTTTCATGTGCGTTATTTTTTACCAAGCAAGGTAAAAAAAACACACAGTTTTTTTATTTCTTTGGAGAATTTACCTGATTTCTCGAAAGTCCATCCTCAAAAAAACGGCCGTCTTAGATTATCCTAAATCTAAGACGGCCGCTCTATTATTAATTTAAAACGATTTAAACCCGTTCAATCACAATCGCCGTAGCACCACCCCCGCCATTACAAATCGCCGCCAAGCCCAAGGTGCCTTGTTTCTGATGCAACACATTGTTCAAAGTGGTCACAATGCGCGCACCGGATGCACCCAATGGATGCCCAATAGACACCGCACCGCCAAATACATTCGTTTTGGCATGATCTACACCTAATACCTGTTCAAATGCAAGCACAACCACAGAAAACGCCTCGTTTACCTCAAAAAAGTCGATATCTGAAATTTCAACACCCGCCATTTTTAATGCTTTAGGTGCAGCAATCGTAGGCGTGGTCGTAAACCATTCCGGTTCCTGCTCGGCATCGGCGAATCCGCGAATTTTGGCAATTGCCTTTAAACCGTATTTTTTTACCGCATCACCACTTGCAAGGATTACCGCAGCAGCGCCATCATTGAGCGTACTCGCATTGGCCGCAGTAACCGTTCCATCCGGGGTGAAAGCCGGACGCAAGCCTGCAATTTTATCAAAAAACACTTTTTTGTACTCCTCATCTTCCGAAATCACCAGTGCATCGCCTTTTTTCTGCGGAATGGACACCGGCGCGATCTCTGATTTGAAATAGCCCGCCTCGGTTGCCGCAGCCGCCCGCTTGTACGAATCAATGGCAAAAGCATCTTGCGCTTCCCGACTGATGCCGTATTTAGTAGCGGTTGCATCACCACAAGTACCCATCGCCTTTTGGTTGTACACATCCGTCAAGCCGTCGCGCGACAAACCATCGACCATTTCGCCATTACCGAACTTGTAGCCCCAACGTGCATTCGGTATATAATAAGGTATCTGCGACATGCTTTCCATGCCACCCGCTACCACAATTTCATTCATACCCAACATAATACTCTGCGCACCGATGGTGATGGCTTTCATGCCCGAAGCGCATACTTTATTAATGGCGGTACACGGAATGTTGTTTGGCAAACCAGCATAGTACGCAGCCTGACGCGCAGGTGCCTGCCCCAAATTGGCGCTCACCACATTGCCCATCAATACTTCGGAAACCTGATCCGGCGCAACGCCAGCCTGCTCCAAAGCAGCTTTAATGGCATGCGCACCCAAATGGGTAGCGCCAATACCCGATAAAACACCGCCAAAACTGCCAATCGGCGTACGAACAGCGGAAACAATAAAAACTTCTTGCATGGTGTATAGTTAGTTTGGACTGATTGCTTGCAAAGGTAGGCCATTTTCCAATTCCAAATTCCAAATCTTGTTTCGTCAGACCCGTTTTTACCCTAAATAATTTCCCCAAAACACATGCCACTTCTGTTCAGTATCGTTTTTCGTTTCTAGGCAAAATATTTCCACTTAAATACTTGGTAATGTCAGAATTAAATGTATCTTTACAAACGAAAATAACAACAATTATTCTTCTCATACGCTCCCACACTATGCAACACATACAAAAAGTAAGTCCGCGCGAAGCCTATGCCGCTTATATGCTCGGTACCGTTCTGGTCGATGTGCGCGCTCCGCAAGACGTTGCACACAAGTCCATTGATGTAAAACGCTTCATGAACCTTCCTTTCGAAGAACTCAGCCAGCGTTTTGATGAAATTCCGGGCAATAAACCCGTGGTGTTTCTTTCCCGTATTGGCCTGAAAGGCAACGAAGCGGCCCGCTTTATGCAAGAACACGGCTACGAAAATATAGCAGTTATGGACGGCGGCTTGAACGCCTGGGAAGAAGAAGGATTGCCGATTCGTTAATCCCCTATTTGGTAATGATGATTGTTTGAATACTACGAGGCAGTGCCACCACCGGCGCTGCCTTGCCGTTTATCCATACCCGGTATTCAATTTTTTCCTTGGTTTGGTTCATTACTATAACCGCAATGGAACCGTCCTTGTTCAAAAATGCAGTCGTAAGCAATTGTCCCCGGCTGGAAGTACTCGCTATCCGTTTGGCCCCCGGACGAATGAACTTGGAGAAATGACCAATATAATAGTAAGAACTTAAATAAGTGATCGCACCGGTGCGCGTATCCGCATGTACGGGCGCGAAGCAAAAGTTGCCCACATGGTTCGGACCGCCCCGTTCATCCAGCAGGATATTCCAGTCTGTCCAACCCACCGTGCCATTGTTGAAATCATTAATCATGGAGCGTCCATAAGTTTCGCCCCATTTCCAGTCGTTTATTTGGTTTGGACGATAACTTTCCGCACAACCTTCCGTAAAGATCAAATGGGTTTTCGGAAAAGCCTCCCCTACCCTTTTTACATTTTCAAACAATTTACCACCCCCGGTCCAATCTTCGTACCAGTGAAAACCAATGCCCCACACATATTTTGCGGCTTCCGGATCACGCAAAATGGTCATCGCACGCTGATAAATTAAATCGCGGTTATGATCCCAGGCAATTAGTTTTTTACCCTGCATCCCGGCCTTCCATAAGGTCGGACCCAAATATTTTTTGATAAAATCCCGCTCTTCTTCGGCTGTGTAAATACACGACTCCCAGGTTTGTTTGGCCATCGGTTCGTTCTGAACACTCAAGCCCCAAAACGCAATGCCTTCTTTTTGATAGGCCTGGATAAATTTCACATAATAATTGGCCCAACTCTGGTAAAACTCCGGCTTCAACTTACCGCCATGCAGCATTTCCTGGTTGTCTTTCATCCATCCTGGCGGACTCCATGGACTGGCAAATAAGGTAAGTTTACCACCTGCGGCTGCTACAGCATCTTTAATCAACGGAATTTTAAACTTGCGATCGGGCGCCACATCAAAACTTTTGAGCGCTTTATCTCCCTCCTTTACATAGGTGTACATCTCGCTCGAAAAATCGCAACTGTTGATGTTGGTCCGACCCAACGTATAACCAATACCCTTAACCGGGTCAAAATAGCGATTCAGAATTTCCTGCTGTTTTTCCTTCGGCAACTTTGCATACGTTTCGGCAGAGGCATCGGTAATCGCGCCTCCAATCCCGATAAAAGTCTGGTAGGTTTTACCCGGATCCACAAAAATGCAAGGTTGGGTTTCTAACGGCTGACCAAATGGCGCTAATTCCAGCGTGGCACTCAAACTGATGCGCAAATCGGTGCTATCTGCCGTGGTGTACACCTGTACTTTGGTGGGTGCCACGGCCACAGCGGGCTTTGCTTTTTGGCTAAATGCTTGAAAATGAACAAAACATAAAACAAGGGTCAGGTAAGAAGCAAAGTGCCGCATAACAACTAGATTTTAGATGGAATCGTACCGAAAAGCCTTTACGGTGTTTACAAATGTACGCACACCCTCCAAGGGGGTATCCGGGTAAACGCCGTGGCCAAGGTTAACAATGTGTTGACGCCCAAATGTACGCAGCATTTCGAGGGTTGCAAGTTCAATCGTCGAATTATCTGCATACAAAGCACAAGGATCCAAATTTCCTTGCAAAACCTTGTCACTTCCTACCCGTGCACGCGCAAACGCAGGCGTCGTATTCCAATCTAAACCAATGATTTGGCAGGGCACTTCGGCCAAATCTTCCAGAGCAAACCAGGCGCCCTTGGCAAAAACCGTTTTGGGCACCTCCGGAATTGCTGCACATATCTGCGCCAAATAAGGCACCGCGAACATCCGATACTGCGCTGGCGGCAATTCTCCGGCCCAGGAATCAAACAATTGCAACAAATCCGCTCCCGCCGCTACTTGACCTTTCAAATAGGCAATGGTCGTATCCGTAATTTTTTGCAATAAAACATGGGCCAACACCGGCTCGGTATATAAAAAACGACGCGCTTTCGAAAAGGTCTTGCTCCCGCCACCTTCCAGCATATACGCCAAAATGGTCCAGGGCGCTCCGGCGAATCCGATCAAAGGTATCCGGCCATCCAAGGCTTTTTTAGTAACCCGCAAGGCCTCATACACGTATTCCAGCCGATCCGCCGCAATTTGGCCCGCATCCAAAGCCGCAATATCTGCCGCATGTTCAATGACTTTGGGAAAACGCGGACCCTTGCTTTCGACCATTTCATAATCCAGGCCCATCGCCTCTGGAATCACCAGGATATCCGAAAAAATGATGGCCGCATCAACGCCCAATTCATCCACCGGCTGCAAGGTAGCTTCCGATGCCGCTTCGGGCGTTTTTACAAATGCTTTAAAATCAGGGAAATGCGCGCGTAAAGCACGGTATTGCGGCAATATTCGGCCGGCCTGACGCATAATCCAAACAGGTGGACGTTCGACCGGCAGATTCAAGGCGGCACGCAAAAAAAGATGCTGAGTTTGTGTTTCTATAGACATTTAGGTCAATTTTCTGGGGCAAAGGTACACGAAGCCTTGCAGGAGCACCCTTTTTTACCTGTTATTGACCTAAATGTGACTATACCTGCATCACGCCCACATTAAACTTGGCCACCGGCGCATGGTTGGCCGCTTCAATACCCATGGAAATCCAGCGCCGGGTGTCGCGCGGATCAATGATCGCATCGACCCACAAACGGGCAGCTGCATAATAAGGGGTCGTTTGGGTTTCGTAATTGGCTTTTGTCTTTTCAAATAGTGCGCGCTCACCGGCAGGATCTGGCGCAGCGCCTTTATCTTTCAACGATTGTACTTGTATTTGCGTCAATACTTTAGCAGCCTGCTCTCCCCCCATCACGGCAATTTTGGCACTCGGCCAGGCTACAATCAAACGTGGATCGTAGGCTTTGCCGCACATTGCGTAGTTGCCCGCACCATAAGAATTGCCTAAAATAACCGTAAATTTGGGCACCGTGGAGTTCGAAACCGCATTCACCATCTTGGCGCCGTCTTTAATGATCCCCCCATGTTCCGAACGCGTGCCCACCATAAATCCGGTAACATCGTGCAAAAACACCAGCGGTATCTTTTTCTGGTTGCAATTTAAAATAAAACGCGTGGCCTTATCGGCTGAATCTGAATAGATTACACCGCCAAACTGTATTTCACCCTTGGCATTTTTTACCACTTGCCGGTTGTTGGCCACAATGCCTACCGCCCAACCGTCTATGCGCGCGTACGCACACAGGATGGTTTTGCCATAATGTTCTTTGTAAAATGTCAATTTGCCCTCGTCCACAATCCGCCGCAATAACTCAGTCGAATCATAAGGTTTTGCCCCATTTAAAGGGAACAAACTGAAAATATCCTCGGAACTACCCAATGGTGCTTTCGACTCCACCCGATCAAATCCGGCTTTGTCAAAATGCCCAAATTTATCCACCAAATCTTTAATGGTATCCAGACAAACCTGGTCGTTCGGCATTTTATAATCGGTCACCCCCGAAATTTCCGAATGGGTGGCCGCGCCTCCCAGGGTCTCTTTATCAGCATCTTCCCCAATCGCCGCTTTCACCAAATATGGTCCGGCCAAAAAAACCGAACCCGTTCCTTCCACAATCAAGGCTTCATCCGACATGATGGGCAAATAGGCACCACCCGCCACACAACTGCCCATGATGGCGGCAATTTGTGGAATACCTTGACTCGACAATTGCGCGTTGTTCCTAAAAATACGGCCAAAATGCTCTTTATCGGCAAATATTTCATCCTGCAAGGGCAAATACACCCCCGCACTGTCGACCAAATAAATAATCGGCAACCGGTTTTCTAAGGCAATTTCTTGCGCCCGCAGGTTTTTTTTACCGGTGATTGGAAACCAGGCCCCTGCTTTTACAGTAGCGTCGTTGGCCACCACAATACACTGACGACCACGCACATACCCGATCACCACGACCACACCACCCGCAGGACAACCGCCATGCTCTGCATATAATTCAAACCCGGCAAAAGCCCCCATTTCAATTTGGGGTGAACCTTCATCGAGTAAATACGCAATGCGCTCCCGGGCGGTCATTTTGCCCTCTTTGTGCAGTTTTTCTACCCTTTTTTTGCCCCCGCCTTCGTAAATTTGTTCTAAGCGGCGGTTTAGGTTCGACACCATTAATTTATAGGTGTCAATGTTTTGTTCGAGTTCCAGGTTCACAGGTAGGGTAAGGTTGTGGTGGTGATTTATGCGGTGGCTTGGCGGGCTGCCTTTTTTTCAGAATAGGCTGTAGCGGCTTCCCGTACCCAGGCTCCATCTTCATAGGCCTTTACGCGGGTGCGCAAGCGTTGTTTGTTGCAAGGACCATTGCCTTTCACCACATTCCAGAATTCCGTCCAGTCGATCGGACCAAAATCATAATGGCCACGTTCGGCATTCCATTTCAAATCCGGGTCAGGTACGGTTAAACCCAGTACTTTCACCTGTTCGGCCACCATATCCACAAAACGTTGGCGCAGTTCATCGTTCGAAAAACGCTTGATTTTCCAACGCATGCTTTGTTCGCTGTGCGTCGAATCGCCATCGGAAGGGCCAAACATCATCACCGAGGGCCAATACCAACGATTAATCGCGTCCTGGGCCATGGCTTTTTGCTCCTCAGAGCCCTGCGCCAAAGTCAACAAAATTTCAAATCCCTGGCGCTGGTGAAAACTTTCTTCTTTGCACACCCGCACCATCGCACGCGCATACGGACCGTACGAACAACGGCAAATCGGAATTTGATTCAAAATGGCCGCACCGTCTACCAACCAACCAATCGCGCCAATATCGGCCCAACTGATGGTCGGGTAATTAAAAATAGACGAATATTTGGCTTTTCCGCTGTGCAGTTCTTCAATCAATTGATCGCGGCCCACGCCGAGGGTTTCTGCGGCGGCATATAAATAAAGACCATGACCACCTTCATCCTGCACTTTGGCCAACAAAATTTGTTTGCGTTTGAGCGAAGGGGCACGGCTAATCCAGTTTCCTTCTGGCAACATTCCTACAATTTCGCTGTGGGCATGCTGGCTAATCTGGCGGATCAAAGTTTTGCGATACGTTTCTGGCATCCAGTCTTTTGGCTCAATGCGCTGGTCTGCATCAACTTTTGCCTGAAAACGGGCCTCTAATTCGGCAATAGATGGACTTAATGGTTCACTGACTTGCATCATCAATGGTATTTAAAATGGTTAGGACAATTTGGTAGCCAGGGACTGGTGTATAACAAAATGCAAAATTGAAAGTTTTCCAGCATTTCTGGTACAAATATCCGACAGGAATCCTGCTTATTTTCACAATCTTGAAAAATTCTAAATTGAAATAAGCAAACCACGCACGCCACACTTTAACAATCCAAACGTTTCTACCTACATTATTCAAAAACCTTGTATCTTTGCGGCTTATGAAAAAAATGATTGGCTTGTTGCTGCTCTCCGGGATGATTTTATGGGGCAGCGCCTGTAAAAGTAGTTTCGAACGCGTCCGCACCAGTGGAAACGCGGAAACCATTATTAATAAAGCGTTCGAACTGTACGAAGCGAAGGATTACCAACGCGCCCAAACCTTGTTTGACCTCGTGCTGACTAGCCTGCGCGGCGACAATCGGGCCGAAAAAGCCTATTATTATTACGCCTACACCCACTATTACCTCAAACAATACCTCTTGGGTGCTTATTATTTTAAAACGTTCTCCAACACGTTTTTAAATTCTCCTTTCCGCGAAGAATCCGCCTTTATGTCGGCTTATTGCAATTTTAAGCTTTCCCCGACTTACCGCCTCGATCAGGGCAATACGAAAACGGCCATTGAAGAGTTCCAACTGTTCACCAACCTCTACCCAAAAAGTACCCGGATTGATGAATGCAACAAGTTGATCGATATCATGCGCCGCAAACTGGAAGAAAAAGCCCTCGCAGAAGGCCAATTGTACTATAACTTGCGCCAATACCAGTCAGCCGTAATCACGTTTGACAATTTGCTGCGCGATTATCCCGAAAGTCCAGACGCAGAACGGGTGCGCTTTTTGGTGGCCCGTGCTGATTTCTTGCTGAGTGAAAACAGTATTGTTGAAAAAAGAGAAGAACGCTACCGTGAAACGACCAAACGTTGTGAAGAGTTTTTGCGCAAATACCCAAATGGTAAATACACCAAAGACATCAAAGATTTGAAAAAATCGGCTGAAGAAGCCGCAATTGCCATAAAAAACCGCCTAAAAGCCACCTGATCAGCAACCCTACCGCCTAAAACATAGGTGCATGGACCATCCGATCAACTCATCATTCCATCAAATTTTTTATTCCGCACTTTTATGAGCGATATCAAAAGTAAAGCCCAGGGCCTTGATGCCAATGTTCAACCGCGCGACGTAATTGAACTGGTGAACAAAACCGGAAATATCTACGAAAGTATTTCCATTGTAGCCAAACGCGCGCGCCAAATTTCCAGTGACCTGAAATGGGAAATCCAGCGCAAACTGGAAGAGTTTGCTGTAAGCTCTGATACCATTGAAGAAGTACAGGAAAACAAAGAACAAATAGAAATTTCTAAGTTCTATGAGCGCCTGCCCAATACACCCATCATCGCTACCAACGAATTTCTGAACAATGAAATTCAATGGCGTTACAACGAAGAAAAGGAATAATGAACCTCATTCTCGGTATAAGCGGGTCAATTGCTGCCTACAAATCGGCAACATTGACCCGTTTGTTTGTTAAAAACGGCCATGACGTGCAGGTTTTGATGACTGAATCGGCCACCGCCTTTATTACCCCGCTTACCCTGTCTACCCTATCCAAACACCCCGTCTATTCGGAAGTGCGCTCGGAAGCAGGCTGGAACAACCATGTAGACTTAGGTCTTTGGGCGCATGCGCTCCTCATCGCACCCGCAAGTGCCAATACCTTAGCCAAACTGGCCAACGGCATCTGCGACAATATTTTATGCGCCGTGTACCTATCGGCGCGCTGTCCGGTTTTTGTAGCACCCGCCATGGATGTTGATATGTGGCACCACCCCGCTACCCAGGAAAATATCCAAAAATTAATCAAACACGGGGTTCATATCATCCCGGTTGGACATGGAGAACTGGCCAGTGGCCTGGTGGGCGATGGCCGCATGGCCGAACCCGAAGAAATTCAGCAGTATTTGACACGCTTCTTCGAGCAAAAACAAGATTTGCTGGGTAAAAAAGTGTTGATCACTGCCGGACCAACCCAGGAAAACATTGATCCGGTACGTTTTATCAGCAACCATTCCAGCGGAAAAATGGGCATTGCGCTGGCCGATGAACTCGCATCCAGGGGTGCGCAGGTAACCCTGGTGCTCGGACCTACCCATTTACGCCCAAAACATGCCGACATTTCGGTCGTACCAGTGGTTTCAGCCCAAGCAATGTACGAAGCAAGTGCCCTGGCCTTTCCGATAGCCGATGTGACCATTTTAGCCGCCGCTGTAGCCGATTATCGCCCAGCAAGCGTAGCACAAGTAAAAATTAAAAAAGCCGCCGCCGATATGTCGATCGAATTAGAGAAAACCATCGACATCGCTGCAACTTTAGGCGCTCAAAAACGCCCCGACCAATACCTCATCGGTTTTGCACTCGAAACAGACCACGAAATGGAGCACGCGCAAATAAAATTACAGCGCAAAAATTTCGATTTTATCGTACTCAATTCTTTACAAGATGCCGGTGCGGGCTTTGGACATGATACCAATAAAATTACCATGCTTTTTCGAAATGGTGTTGTAAAACCCCTGCCTTTGATGGCCAAAACAGCCGTAGCAACCGCAATTGTGTCCGAAATTGCAGGTTTGTCTTAATGCTTGGCAACCGATTTGCCTGTTTTTGCATCAATGGTTCCAGGCCCCTGTTCCAATAAAAAAATTCATTTTTCATACCTATATTATGATGGTCGATATGCGCCAACGTTTTATCCTAACATTTTGCCTCCTGGCACTTGGCTTCAGCAGTGTGCTGGCGCAAGGCGAACTGAATGCAACCGTTAAAATCAATACCCCACAGTTGCAACGAAATGACCGCAGGGTATTCGACCAACTAGAGGTGGCGCTGAGGGACTTTCTGAATACAACCAAGTGGACCCAAGATATATATGAGCCCGACGAGCGGATCAACTGTAATTTCATCCTGACTGTCTCAGAGGAATTGAGCAGCACCTCTTTTAAAGGAGAACTCGCCGTTCAATCGACACGCAAGATTTACGGATCGGGGTATGACTCTCCGCTGTTATCACATCTCGATAAAGATGTTGTTTTTACATATGAGCAAAACCAACCTATTGAGTTTTTGCCCGATGCAACAGACAACCAGAATCTTTCTGCGATGGTTGCTTTTTACGCCTATATTATATTGGCCATGGATTATGATTCCTTTTCATTGTACGGGGGCGACCAATACCTGGCAACTGCCCAGCAAATTGTAACCAATATTCAAAACTCCAGCACCAACAATGCCGCAGGCTGGCGTCCATCTGGCAGCGACAAAAACAGAAGCCGGTATTGGATTTCCGAAAACCTGACCAACCCACGGGTAAAACCCATGCGGGCTGCGATGTATAACTATTATAGAAAAGGTCTCGATATGTTTTCCATCAACATGGAACAAGCCAAAAGTTCAATTTTTTCAGCCCTAGAGGAAGTGGAAAAAGTGAATGCTTCTTATTTCAACTCCATGATTGTCCAAATGTTTGCCAATGCAAAACGCGATGAATTGGTGGAAATGTGGAAACTCGGAACAAAAGCACAGAAGGACCGCGTGATTCAAATTATGTCAAAAATTGACCCGGCCAATGGCGGACGGTACCGCGAAATTGGGGGCTAGGGTCGTTTTATTATTCAATTGACGCTAATTTCGAACAAAAACAGAAAATACCCAAAACGCTTCCGTAGCTTTGCCCGAACTACGGAAGCGTTTTTTTGTTATTCAAGTTTATAATCAACCATCCTTACAAATGATCGTTCAAATCAGCCTTTTTTTGCTGAGCCTGTCCCTGCTGATTGTGTTGCATGAAATGGGCCACTTTTTCCCGGCCAAATGGTTCAAGATTCGCGTCGAGAAGTTTTACTTGTTTTTTGATTTCGCCCCCTTTAACGCACTTTGGAAAATTAAGCGCGGAGAAACTGAATATGGTATCGGATGGCTCCCCTTGGGCGGCTATGTAAAAATATCGGGCATGGTGGATGAGAGCATGGATACCGAAGCACTCAAATTACCGCCCCAACCTTGGGAATTTCGTTCCAAACCAGCCTGGCAACGCCTTATTATTATGGTAGGTGGCGTAACGGTCAACTTCATCCTGGGCTTTCTGATTTTTGGAATGATGCTCTTTATTTATGGGGAAGAATACATTCCGACCAGTTCCCTGAATAATGGCATGCAGATCGACTCGGTACTCATGACCCAAGGCCTGCGCAACGGCGATTTGATCACGAAAGTGGGTGACCGCAATTTTGATCGCCTCGATCCCATGGTATTTGTAAAAGAAATTGCCCTCAACAATGCCCGTTCTGTTACAGTGGTGCGCGATGGACAATCCCTCGTACTGCCCATCAGTGCCGAATTTGGCACCAAACTGACGAGTGGCGAAGTACAGAAAAAAATGCTGCTGCTGCCACGGGTCCCGTTTGAAGTAGCCGATTTGCAGGCAGGAAAGCCCGCAGAACGCGCAGGGATCAAAAAAGGCGACGTTATTATTGGCCTCAATGGTACTCCTATTCGGTTTTATGAAGATTATGCCCAACTTGCCAATCAGTTTAAAGGGCAAGCTGTGACCATCAAAGTATTGCGTGGAACGGACTCCCTCGACATCAACCTGACCCTGATGGAAAAAGGCACCCTCGGCGTAGCACGGGAGTTGAAACGTTTTTTCAAACTGGAACGGCAGCATTACAGCTTTTTCGAGGCCTTGCCTGCCGGTGTCAACAAAGGCATCAATTTTCTACAAGACCAAATCAAGGCCTTTGGACAAATGTTTAAAGGTAAAATATCGGCCAAAGATAACCTGGGCAGCATCATCAGCATCGGCAACATGTACCCTACTTCCTTTGATTGGGAAGCATTTTGGAACATTACGGCCTCTTTAAGCATCATTCTGGCTTTCATGAACCTCTTGCCTATTCCGGCTTTGGATGGCGGTTATGTACTCTTTTTGATTTGGGAAGTAGTAACCGGTCGTAAAGTAAGCGACAAATTCATGGAAAAAGCGGTCACCTTCGGGTTCTTCTTGCTCCTTGCTCTGATGATTTTTGCCTTTAGCCTAGACATTTGGCGGCATTTGATTTCAAGATTCTTTTAACCGTGCACCACTTCGAATTTTACGGCATCCCGATTTCATTTCACCCGGATGAAGCGGAAATTAAGCGGATTTTTTACGCCAACAGTAAAAAATTCCATCCCGATTTTCATACGCTGGCCACGGAAGCCGAACAAGAACAGGTTTTAGAAATGGCTTCCCGAAACAATGAAGCGTTTAAAATCTTATCGGATCCGGACAAACGTATGCGGTACATCCTGGAAATCCACGATTTACTGGGCGATGAAACAAACCAGGTGGCCTTGCCCCAGGCATTTTTGATGGACATGATGGATATCAATGAAGCCTTGATGGAACTGGAGTTCGATTTTGATGCGGCTAAGTACGAAGCAACTGTAAGTCAAGTAGATACGTTGGCGGAAGAACTGGAAAAATCGATTGCTTCTTCCCTGTCTAGCCCCTTGGAAGGCCCAGATTTGCAGGCGACTTTAATTTTTGTGAGAAATTTTTATTTAAAAAAGCGCTACCTATTGCGTATTAAAGAAAACCTTCGTAAATTTGCGTCCGCTTAGAAAAAAGCAGCGGGAATGGCGGAATGGTAGACGCGCTGGTCTCAAACACCAGTGACCGCAAGGACGTGCGAGTTCGAGTCTCGCTTCCCGCACAACAATTTTAGACGCCGTGTAAACAGAAACTGTTTAACACGGCGTTTTTTTATTTTAACACATTACTAAGATTAGTACACTTCCTTTATACCCTATTTTTGTATGATTTAATTTATAAAACGTACAAAATGAACTCAACCAAACTTTTGATTTTGCTGGCTTTCACCCCAATCCTATTGCAAAGTCAAACCGTAGATGGAATCAACCTGGGTGACAAACCGGAAGTCTTCTATATAGAAATACTCGATCGTCGGCATGCAATTGGCCTGAAGAACCATGCAGTAATCATAGATTTTGGTCAAGGGCATAAACAGTACTTTAACTCCAGCAAGATACAGGGCCCAGATGGCGCACACGTGGTTTTTAATACTGGAATCGATGCTTTGAACCATTTTACGCAGTGGGGCTGGGACCTTTTAAATCAACCTGAAGTGAATACAGATTCTACAGGCGCTGTTTTTTACCATTATTTCATGAAGCGGCGCAAGTAGAAAAGCACGCTTCGATTGCTGGAAGTGATTCAAATTCAGGTGCATTCAAAGGTCAATCTTGCTTGATATGCAATTTAGGCCTGATATTTGCATTTGAGATTTAACTTTGCACCCCTCATTCATTACACCATAATTGTACTGGAACATGCACACACGCTTTTTACTAATCGTTTTTTTATTGAGTTTGAGCCAAATTCAGGCGCAAACAGGCACTACCCCACCGGCAGACATTCGGACCCAACTCAAAGCACTTACGGTGAACGAGAAATTGAAGTTGCTCGAATATATGCGTTACATGGGCACCAACCTCGACAAGGAAGTGCAGCATACCTACGAACAATTGAGTAACGAAAAACGGAACCGGGCCCTCGCCTACATCGACATGCAAAAGGCTGGCGTCAGTGCAGATGTTCCGCGCACGACGGTAGAATACCACCGTGACACCGTTAATTTTGGAAATATTGTAGAAGGTATTGTGGTGATCGATACCTTCCAATTTACCAATACCGGCAACGCACCTTATATTATCCGGGAAGTAAAGAGCAGTTGCGATTGTACCGTGCTAAAACGTCCCGAATTCCCCATTATGCCAGGCGAAACCAGCACATTACGGGTAGAGTTTGATAGTAATGGAAAGGCTGGCACCTCCCAGCCGGGCGTTATTATATACGACAACTCCTCACCAAATGGAAGGAACATTGTGTACCTGAAAGGGTCTGTTAGTCCACGTGTAAAGCCCAAACGTCAGGGAGGCTAGGAATTATTTTCCAACCTTTTCATTTTCTGCTTGTTGTGCATAAATGCGCAATGAAACTTTATTGTTGCAAGCCCGACCTGTGCTTGCCCTAGACACCCAACTAACCGGCGAAGATGAACATTTTCAAAATGAAACCTTACGGCCCATTCTAAAATTGCAACACGATCTGTTGCTGGCAGTTTATCAAACACAAATTGAAAAAAGGTTCAGCACCTTTCTGAAACTGCCTTCTGTACAACGCCCACAATGGATTGCAGACAGCATTCGTGCCGACCAGCGCCTGCGCAATTTGATGGCAGGCATCATCATTGGACAATTTACGGTAGCGGAATACCAAATTTTCAGAAAAAATGAGTCGGAATTAATGCGGAGACTCGTTACCCTTCTGATACAGCGTATTCAATCAGCGGATAAAGAACTCATTGGCCGCATAGAGACAGAGATCGCCACGATGGGCGGCGTGTAAAACCACGAAAAAGGAGGGGGAAAAAGGAAAAGAATGAATCCCGGCAGCCGACAGGCCTTTGCCCGCGTTTTCAATTGGTTCTTCCCGTAAATGAATTTGGGTGTTTTTCAAATCTCGGACTGCCGGGAAAATTCATACAGGTAGCACAAAAGTAACATAATTTTTGAAAAATAAAATTCTGTTTCACTTTATTTTTTCAGTGCAAATCCGAATGTTTATCCAAACTTCATATTTTGTTAACAATTTTAACGGTGCGTCAGGCTTTTTTAGCCCGAATATTAGTCCTATCTTTGCAGCTTGTGAAACCCAAGCAAAGAACTTTTATTTAATTTCGCGTTTAAAGCGAAAAGGCAATTAAAATTTTCTTTAACCACGCCTTTTCACTCAATCGCCAAACAATCTTTTATGATCAATATCAGAAATGTTGCCATTATTGCCCACGTCGATCACGGTAAGACAACCTTGGTGGATAAAATCATTCACACTTCTAAGTTGTTCAAGGAGCACGAACTGACGGGTGATTTGATCATGGACAGCAATGACCTAGAGCGCGAACGCGGTATTACCATCCTTGCCAAAAACGTTGCGGTAAATTATAAAGGCTTTAAAATCAATGTGATCGATACACCAGGCCACGCAGACTTTGGCGGTGAGGTGGAACGCGTATTGAATATGGCCGACGGGGTGTTGTTGCTCGTTGACGCATTTGAAGGCCCAATGCCACAAACGCGTTTCGTGTTGCAAAAAGCCCTCGAAATGGGTAAAAAAGCAGTTGTGGTAATCAATAAAGTAGACAAACCAAACTGTAACCCCGATTGGGCGCACGAACAAGTATTTGACTTGATGTGTTCGCTCGATGCACAAGAAGATCAACTCGACTTCCCGGTTGTATTCGGTTCGGCTAAAAATGGCTGGATGGGACACGACTGGAAAACACCAACAGAAGACATTACGGTGTTGCTCGACGATATTATTAAGTATATTCCAGAACCAAAAGTTTCGGAAGGTACCCCACAAATGTTGATTACGTCCCTCGACTACTCTAACTATATTGGTCGTATTGCAGTGGGTCGTTTGAGCCGTGGTACTTTAAAAGCAGGTATGGCGGTTTCCCTGGTGAAAAAGGATGGCAGCATCCAGAAGCACCGCCTCAAACAAATCTTCGTATTTGATGGCCTGGCCAAAAAAGACGTTGCAGAAGTAGTCGCTGGCGATATTTGTGCGGTAGTGGGTATTGATGGTTTTGAAATTGGCGATACCGTTGCGGATAACGAAAACCCAGAAGGACTCGATCCGATTTCAATCGACGAGCCAACAATGAGCATGTTGTTTACGATCAATGACTCTCCTTTCTTCGGACAAGAAGGCAAATTCGTAACCAGCCGCCACGTACGCGAGCGTTTGGAAAAAGAATTGGAGAAAAACTTGGCGATGCGGATGGAAGATACCAACAGCGCCGATTCGTTTATGGTATTTGGTCGCGGTGTATTGCACCTTGCAGTATTAATCGAAACCATGCGTCGTGAAGGTTACGAAATTCAAATTGGTCAACCCCGCGTAATCACGAAATTGGTTGATGGTGTAAAGCATGAACCAATGGAGGAACTGACCATCGACGTTCCAGAAGAAACCAGCGGTAAATGTATCGAATTGGTGACCCGCCGGAAAGGTGTGATGAAAAGTATGGAGCCTAAAAATGACCGTTTTTTGCTTCGTTTTGAAATCCCATCACGCGGTATCATCGGTTTGCGCTCCAATATCCTGACCTCCACCCAAGGTGAAGCGATCATGACCCACCGTTTATTGGGCTACGAACCATGGCGCGGTGATATCCCAGGTCGTCAAAATGGCTCCCTGATCGTGATGGAAAATGGTGCAGCAATTGCCTATTCACTCGATAACCTGCAAGATCGCGGTGTGTTCTTTGTAGAACCAGGCGATGAAGTATATGAAGGAGAAGTAATCGGTGAAAACAACCGTCCTGGCGACTTGGTGATCAACGTTACAAAAGCAAAGAAACTTACAAATATGCGTGCATCCGGTTCCGATGATAAAACATCGCTTCCGCCACCACGCCGTTTCACCCTGGAAGAAGCACTTGAATACATCCAGGAAGATGAGTTGGTTGAGGTGACACCTAAGAATATCCGTCTCCGCAAAATTTATCTTAAAGAGCTTGATCGTAAAAAACACCAAAAAGAATTCTCTATGGTGTAAACCAATTTGGTGGTTTTTTTATTCTATTGTACATAGTTTGAGAAAGAATTCTATTTTTGCACCCATTTTTGAGTGCAACAAACTTTTGTGCAATTTGAAAAAACCATCTTTTGGGTGTTAATCAGTGCCTTTTTTGGCCCAACACCCATATTTTGTTTTGAAGTATTACCCAATACCACCATTTTTATCACAAACTGCATGAGTGCGCTCCTGAACGGCTGAACCGGAAAAGTCCAGTTCTGTCTTGCCGAACCCTTAACACTCATTCATCCAATCGGAATATGCGTACAAAACTTTCTCAGTTCAATTTTAATCTGCCTAAAGAGCTGATCGCCCAATACCCGGCAACCGAAAGGGATCATAGCCGATTGATGGTGATTAATCGCAAAACAGGTAAGATCGAACACAAGATCTTTAAAGAAATCCTCAGTTATTTCGATGACGGGGATGTTATGATCTTCAACAATACGAAAGTATTTCCGGCAAGGCTTTACGGTCAGAAAGAAAAGACAGGCGCTAAAATTGAAGTGTTTCTGTTGCGCGAACTCAACCACGACGCCCGTCTTTGGGATGTATTGGTCGATCCAGCACGTAAAATCCGCGTTGGAAACAAACTTTATTTCGAAGATGAAAATGGAAACGACGCCCTGGTTGCTGAAGTGGTAGACAATACTACTTCCCGCGGACGGACGATTCGATTCCTTTTTGATGGACAGGAAGAAGATTTTCAACGCGAATTACAACGCCTTGGCAATACCCCCCTTCCATCCTATATTGAACGGGAACCAGAAGAACTTGACCGCGAACGGTATCAAACCATTTTTGCAAAAGAAATTGGGGCGGTAGCGGCACCAACAGCGGGCATGCACTTTAGCCGCGAATTGATGAAACGCCTTGAATTGAAAGGCATCAACTTCGCAGAATTAACCTTGCATATCGGCTTGGGCACCTTCCGTACCATTGATGTGGAAGACCTTTCCAAACATAAAATGGAAGCTGAGTATTTCCGTATCGGACCAGAAGCGGCCCAAACGGTAAATAAAGGACTTCAAGGCACAAAAAAAATATGTGCAGTAGGCACTACGGTGATGCGCGCGATTGAAACGGGCGTTTCCGCCGAACACATGCTCAAACCTGTGGAAGGATGGACCAATAAGTTCATTTATCCGCCATTCGACTTTAGTATTGCCAATAGCATGGTAACCAATTTTCACCTCCCAAAATCGAGCCTCCTGATTATGGTATCGGCTTTCGGCGGCTTTGAACTGGTTATGGACGCTTACCATGAGGCAATTAAAGAAAAATATCGCTTCTTCAGTTATGGAGATGCTATGTTGATTCTTTAAAAAAAAATGTAATTTTTGGATAGACCTTAAACTGTTTATCCAAAAATTGCGTTTTCAAACAACTTGGCGCTTTACTGATCCGCAGTTTTGCAAAAACCATTCACAAAATATACCTTTATCATATGTATTGGACGCTCGAACTAGCCTCCCACCTCGAAGAAGCACCCTGGCCTGCTACCAAGGACGAACTGATTGATTACGGCATCCGCTCAGGCGCACCGCCAGAAGTAATTGACAACCTGGAGGAATTGGAAGATGATGGAGAAATGTATGAAGGCATTGAAGATATCTGGCCTGATTACCCACGCCACGATGACTTCTTTTTTAATGAAGACGAGTACTAGGCTTATTTAGCGCAGTATTTGAAGGTAGCCTTTTATCGCAGGATCGCCGTCACCCAAATCGATGATGTAATAATAGGTTCCATCCGGTAAGGACTTGCCGTTTAATTGTGCATCCCAGGCATTTTCATTTTGGTAGCCCCGCTGTTTGAACACCAAGGCACCCCAACGGTTATAGACATAAACCTCATTATTGGGGTAATCGTCGATTCCTATGATCTTCCATTGGTCGTTCAAGTTGTCTCCATTCGGAGATATTCCATTGAATATGAATAACTTGTCGCAATAAATCCGGAGGATTACCTGGGCGATGGATTCCCGCCCCAGGGTATCGCGCAGGGTATAGGTGAAGGTATCTATGCCACAATCGCTCGCAGGAAAATACTTGAAGATGCCTTCATTGGCAAAGAAGGTAACCCCTCCTAATTTTGGAGCACGGATGATTTCAACCGTATTTAATCCGGCTTGATTCGCCAAAATCCCAAAAATAATGTCATTTTCAAGGATGGGCATTGCAATTTCGCTCGCCAACGGACGGATATAATGATCCGGGTTGGCAATCAATTCACCAATGCCCGGTGGAGTACAATTTACTTTTACCTTGATTTCTTGCGTACAATTGGTTGCTTTTTCCCGAATCGACAATTGCTGCAAACCCGTATCAATGGATAATGCAATAAAGTTGCTACAGGCGCTGAATTCCGAAAAGGTTGATGCGCCTTTTTTTATTTCATATTGTAAAAGTTGACTGACAGGGATCGTGGTACAGAAAGGAAACTGGCCATCACAGGCATCTGCCGAAACCGTAATAAGTCCCGTCGAATCAGGCACATAACTAAAAAATGCCGGGCACCCCGTACAGGTTACCGTAACTTTCAAGGAATCCGAACAGGCTGTTGCAAGGTTGTAAAAACGTAGGCGATGTACGCCATTCATCAGTTGAAGTGCTGTTTTTTGTGCCAAAATCTTAATTTCAGGCTGCAAGGCATATTGGGTTCCGAGGGTATTTGAAATGGCGATGCCGCCATAGGAACTCCCGGCAACTCCACCCGTAATATCCCGATTCGCATTTAAAGACCAATTGCCGCCCATATCCAATTGATTCATTAGTTGGACCAGTCCTTCCAGGTTTTGAAAGGTTCCTGAAAACTGCTGCCCCCCTATTTCCCAGTTTTGTAGCACATATGGCCCGATTACCGGCCACTGGTTTGCTTTATAAACGCGCATAGAATCAAAACCGCATGGAATGAAACTACCACCATAATTCGTACCATTGTCGAGGATGGCAAAATCATTAATTTGATCGTACGGGATATCGAGACAAAAAGTAGCAGGCACTGTACAGGAATCCGCAACAAGTTGGATGGTATCGCTCGGGATCAAATCATTCAGGCACCCATTTGAGGGCTTAATAGAGGGCCAATAGCAAATAATATGGCAACGATTTTGTGCCGGGGCATACACCCCAACACATATTTTATCAACATTATAACCAGTAATGCCCGAAGATTGAAAATTCAGACAGGCGGTTGCCGGATCCACCTGATAGTTACCATACTGCCCGAGTGGTCCATTTAAGCCATTGACGGCTACCGGCACTACGGCGAAATTCGTGAAACCGGAAGGGATATTATTTCCACAAAAAGTACCTGTACTGGCTGCAGGAAGGTCAAAATAGACATTTTCAAACGTTGTAGGAACACTCGTTATCGTAACCAACACACAATAAGTAAGGTCTAAGGCATTGTTGGAAGGCACGGTTTGTCGGATAAATATAAGATCGGGTGCCCCTCCTGGTGTACCATTGGCCTCGTAATTTAAACAGCCGTTGCCAGCCTGTAAGGTCCAGGCGCCCTGGGTAGAATACCCCGACAATTGACCATTAATTAAGGCATAACTGGCACCGTTCAGGCTGACGCCAGTGGGTGGCACCGGACAAAAATCCCCTTTCTTTCCTTTGGCAACAAAAAGATGGATGGTGTCAATTTTGGGGTTTGAGGCTGCGATGGTATATGGTCCGATCTGAAAGGCACAATTTGATTCATCATAAAGGATTGCCTTATACAAACCAGCATTTAGATTAACCCGATCTTTGGGATTATCTGTACCGGGTAAGTCAGTCCAATCAATGCGGTAATCGCCTGTTCCACCTGTTATATTGAGCAAAATACTGCCCAACTCCAAGCTTGTTTCTGGTTTAATTACCGGAAGTGGCGACAACGCAAAATTGGCGGGTTGGTCTACAAAAAAGGTTTTTACGGGCAAATTACAACCGTCGGCATCCGTGACTTGCATTTCATACAGTCCTCCCGGCAAAATATTGGGTTGAAACTGCCCCCCGTTGCCATCAATAATATTATAGGTAAATGGCATGCGAAAATTATCTCCAGGCGTCACCTGGAACTCGACAAAACCTGGATTGTTATTGCCACCCACTGCGTTACTTGGGCAAGTTCCAGCATGCGGATTAATTGCGAGTGTACCTGAAACATTTAGATCCGGCAAATTAATGCCAACACTACGCGTACACTGAGTAGATTCGTCTAGAACGGTAAAGGTATAATTGCCCGCAGGGAGGTCTTGGTAAAGGGGGGTGGTATTGCCGTTGTACAAATAATTGCCTGAGCCGCCGGCTGCATTTACACCAACCTGGCCAATAGGTTTGCCACATTTGGGGTACTTTTCCACAAATGTGTTCACCACCAAAGGATTTTTACTGGGCATGATGATTTGTTCGATGCCAAAACATCCGGTTGCCTGATTGGTAATCGTTACAATAAAAGTATCACTTGGAATTTGACTTAGGGTATTTCCCGTTGCCCCATTCATCCAAACATAAGTCAAATCTGCATTGGGGTCGGCAGGAATCAAAGTAAGGGTACCATCCTTGGCGCTACAACTGGCCGTATCGGTGGGTAAGATGTTGACATTAAAGTCGGGCCCATCGCTGTTGTTGACATAAAAAAACGTGTCTAAAACGCAGGAAGGAATACTATCCAGGCTCATTTTAATATGGTAGAATCCGGCGCCAAGGTTTTCTGCCACATTATTATCGCTCACATTGGGCGTCCAAACAAACGTAAAGTTGGAAGGGTTGATGGGCGTAAACAGGATAATCCGGCCATTTACTGCGCCGCAGGTTGTATTTTCGATAAAATAGCCACTGCTCAAAAATTTATTGACAATGGTATCACAATTTTGTTGTGCCACTGCAGACAACGGGAGGAGCGAGCAGCCTAAAATAAAAAGCAAACAGGATTTGAAGCAAAATTGGCGCATATAGTGTCGGTTCGTCAGATTAAATTGAAAATTGGATTTCGTGGGGCATGCTCAACTTGGGTTAAAACGATCGTTCCGAAAGCAAGAACGAAGATAAAATAGAAAAATGTGTACCAAATTTCTTTTTATCCGATTGACAACCCGTTGCAAAATTGATTTTTCAGTGCGAAAATGATACTTTAAGAAACTGAAAATCAAGATGTTAGTATTAAATTTAAAATAATTATTTGCCGACAAAACGGCCACAATGTATTTCTTTAGGCAGGTACTTGCTGGTACATTTGAACTGTGAAAGAAAGCACACAACACCAACCACTGCCTAAACAGCACCTGCTTAAAAATCCTTACCGCCATGGACATTCAACAAAAGAAAACATTTTTGGCTACTGTACCAGTATTTGCGACACTGGGCGCTACTGAAATTGATCTAATTGCCAGCATTGCCTACAATCGCCGAGCCCCAAAATTTCAATTTGTTTTTATGCCCGACGAGCCTGCGGATTATATGTTTATTTTGATCAAAGGCCGTATAAAAACCGGCACTTTTTCGCAAGATGGCAGGGAAGTGATCAAAGAGATCCTCCACCCTGGAGCGGTTTTTGGCGACCTCGCGTTGGCTGGGGAGCACATGCGAAGTGATTATGCGCAAGTATTATATGATGAAGCAGAATTTCTGGCCATAAAGGTAACGGATTTTCAGCAACTCATGTCGACCAACCAACGATTGTTGTTTGCTTGTCTGCAACATATTATGCACCGCTTGCAACGGGTAGAAGAACGCCTGGCCAAATTGGTTTTGAAAGATGCCCGTGAGCGCATTATTGAGTTTTTGGTAGAAACAGCCGATAAAGAAGGCCGCCAAGTTGGGTTTGAAACGCTTGTAAAACACCATTTAACACAACAAGATATTGCCAATATCACTGGAACCAGTCGTCAAACCGTAACATCTGTTTTTAATGATTTAAGAAAATCTAATCTCATTCATTTTAATCGCAACAGCATTCTGATACGGGATGTCGCAAAGTTATCCTAAGGTCAAAGTCTCCCATCCGTAAAGTCACTCAAGCGCTCCATGCTCCTGCAAAAGCCGTCTCGTTGAGGCGGCTTTTCTTGTTTAAAGTTTTCCACATTTCGCTAATTTATTGGCTTAGAAATCCGTTTTTTTCGTATCTTCGCGCGCCAAACGTGGCAGACAGCGGACGGTAAACGATTGAATGTAAGTTTAGTTTCATTTCGTTTCCTTCATCGAAAATTTTTTAATACCTGTCTGCCATCGATCGTTTACCGTCTTATAGCTATTGTGTATGCAAGAATCGCGGATTGTCCCTATTAACATTGAGGACGAATTAAAAACGGCGTACATCGATTATTCGATGTCGGTCATCGTATCCCGCGCACTGCCTGATGTGCGCGACGGTCTCAAACCTGTTCATCGCCGTGTTTTGTACGGCATGCTTGATTTGGGCCTGAGTTACAACAAAACCTATAAAAAATCGGCCCGTATTGTGGGTGAAGTGCTGGGTAAATACCACCCACACGGGGATGCCTCGGTGTATGACACCATGGTGCGGATGGCCCAGGAATGGAGTTTGCGCTATCCTTTGGTGGATGGCCAAGGTAACTTTGGTTCTATGGACGGTGATAGTCCGGCGGCCATGCGTTATACCGAAGCGCGTTTGCGGCGCATTACCGACGAGATGTTGAACGACATTGACAAAGAAACGGTCGATTTTCAATTGAATTTCGACGATTCTTTGGAGGAGCCTTCCGTTTTGCCAAGCAAATTGCCCAATTTGTTAATTAATGGCGCTTCTGGTATTGCGGTAGGTATGGCAACTAATATGATGCCGCACAACCTGCGTGAAGTGTGTTCAGCCATTATCGCGGCAATTGACAATCCGGAAATCACCATTGATGAATTGATGGAACATGTCAAAGCCCCCGATTTCCCAACTGGAGGCATTATTTACGGCATGACCGGGGTACGGGAAGGCTTGCGCACAGGCAGAGGCCGTTGTGTGGTGCGTGCCAAAACAGAAATTGAAACAGACGATAAAGGGCGGGAAACCATCATTGTACATGAAATTCCTTACCAGATCAATAAAGCGGTGTTGATTGAAAAAATCGCCGCCCTGGTACATGAGAAAAAAGTAATTGGCATTTCGGATATCCGCGATGAATCAAACCGGGAAGGGGTACGGATTGTCATTGAAATCAAACGCGATGCAGCCGCCAATGTGATTTTGAGCCAGTTGTTCAAAATGACCCCGCTGCAAACCAGTTACGGCATTAATAATATTGCCTTGGTAAATGGCCGGCCTCGGGTACTGAATCTGCAAGATTTGGTATTGGAATTCATAAAATTCCGCCTGGAAGTGATCGTTCGTCGTACAAAATATGACTTGCGGAAAGCGGAAGAACGCGCCCATATCCTCGAAGGCTTGTTGATTGCGCTCGATCACCTGGATGAAGTGATCGCCTTGATTCGTGCTTCCAAAGATGCAGAAGAAGCACGGGAAGGCTTGATGAGCCGGTTTGGACTTTCTGAAATTCAGTCGCGTGCCATCCTGGCCATGCGTTTGCAACAACTGACAGGTCTGGAACGCGATAAAGTACGCGCCGAATACGATGAGTTGCAGAAGAAAATTGCTGAATTAAAGGCTATTTTGGCCGACGAAATGCTGCAACGGGGTATCATTAAACAGGAATTGAGTGATATCAACGACCGTTTTGGCGATGAACGCCGTACAGCCATTGAAATTGACGAAGCGGATATCAGCATTGAAGACCTGATTGAAGATGAGGAAGTGGTGATTACCATTAGCCATGCGGGGTATATCAAACGGACGCCGATTACAGAATATCGTTCGCAAGGGCGTGGCGGACGTGGCGCACAAGGTGTACGTACGCGCGACGAGGATTTTGTGGAGCATATGTTTACCGCAACGACCCACCAGAGCTTGTTGCTGTTTACCGAAAGCGGGCGTTGTTTTTGGTTGAAAGTGTATGAAATTCCGGAAGGGGCCAAAGCAACTGCAGGTCGGGTTATTCAAAATTTGCTGGATATTCCAAAAGAAGACCGCGTTCGCGCCTTCATTATCGTTAAAAACTTGCAGGATAGCGATTTCATCAATAACCATTATATCGTATTTTGCACGAAACGGGGCCAAATCAAAAAAACCCTGTTAGAAGAATACTCCAGACCGCGACAAGGCGGCATTAATGCCATCGGGATCAATGAAGGCGATGCTTTGATTGAGGCAAAACTGACCAATGGCAAAAATGAAATCATTCTTGCGGTGCGCAGTGGCCGGGCAATTCGTTTTAATGAAGAAGATGTGCGTCCAATGGGCCGTACTGCTTCCGGGGTGCGGGGTATTCAGGTAGAAGACAATGGCGAAGAAACGGTGGTTGGTATGGTGTGTGTAGATCCAAGTGACCCGAATGCGAGCGTGTTGGTGCTTTCGAAAAATGGCCTCGGCAAACGTTCGGCACTGGAAGATTACCCAACGCAAGGACGTGGTGGCAAAGGGGTTAAAACCATGCAAGTGACCGAAAAAACCGGTTATTTGGTGGCCATTAAATCCGTTACGGACCAAGATGATTTGATGATCACGACCAATTCGGGGATCACGATTCGTACAGCCGCTTCCGAACTGCGGGTAATGGGCCGTGCTACCCAAGGCGTGAAAATTATTCGCCTGGAAGAACATGACTCGATCGCGGATGTGACCGTAGTGGCTTCAGCGCCCGACGAACCAGAAGAAATAATCGTGGTGGAATAAACTTCCTCGATACTTTTTCGGATGTCCAACGTCCACATTGCCAAATTCTAAAACTATTAAAATAATAGAACAACCATGAAAAAGACGTTCTTAGCCCTCGTTGGCTTTTTATGCATCGCCAGCAGTGTTGCAACGGCACAAGAAGACGGCGCTAAATTGGCCAAAAGTGCCGGAAAAGCGCTTGCTACGTTCAATATGGACCGCGCGAACAACAAAGCCAAATTGGAAGATGCAAAAATGAAAATTGATCAGGCACTCCAAACCCCTGAAGCACAGGCACTTCCGTCTGCATGGCTTACAAAAGGCGATGTGTACACCACCCTGATTGAAGGGGATATGGCCCGTCGTATGATTGATCCAAAAGCACCTCTGAGTGGCGACAATGATGCCCTCGTTGCCTTCGCTGCCTATAAAAAAGCATACGAAATTGCCGTTAAAAAATACGATAAAACGGACGCCGTTAAAGGCATTGTAGGTATCGAATCCAATTTGATCAATGTGGGTGTTGAAAAATATACTGCCGCAGCTTACGACAAAGCATTTTATTCGTTTCAAGGCGCCTTGGAAGCCAACGAAATTTTGAAGGCAAACGAACAAAAAAGCAGCCTGGATGACCCAAAACAACTGGATGAAATCACGTATTTCACTGGAAAATCGGCTTCCCTGGCTAAAATGACCAAAGAAGCCGTGCCTTACTACGAACGTTTGTACAAAAAAGGTACTGAAAATGCAGATGTGTACCAAGGCCTGTACGATGCAAAAACGGAAATGCGCGATTCGCTTGGTGCTGACAAAATCCTGGTGGAAGGACGTACCAAATTCCCAGATGATCCATCCTTGTTGTTTACTGAAATCAATGCTTTGTTGAAAGCCGGTAAATTAGACGAATTGATCGACCGCTTGAAACAGGCGATTAAAAAAGAAGAGGGCAATATCGGCTTGTATGTTACCTTGGGTAATGTGTACGACAACTTGTTCCAGAGCATGTTGAAGGAAAAAAATGATGTGAAAGCAACCGAATATTTCACGGAAGCCAACAAATACTACGGCCAGGCACTCGCACGTGATCCTAAAAATGTAGACGCAACTTACTCTATTGGTGCGTTGTACTACAACAAAGCAGCCTTTTTGACCCAAGAAATGAATGCAATCACGGATTTTAGTTCAGCAGGTTTGAAAAAACTGGATGCACTAAAAAATCAGGTGATGGGCTTGTTTGACCAGGCATTGCCTTATTTCCAAAAAGCAGAAAGCCTGAATCCAAACGATACCAACACCCTGGTGGCCTTGACTGAAATTTTTGCGCGCAAAGAAGACGAACTTTCTTTGGAATTCAAAAAGCGCTTGAATGTGGTGAAAGGAGGTGGCAAAAACGAGACGGCTTATTTCAAAAACTAATTTCCCCGCGTTTTAGGCAAGTCGCCTAAGCAAGGCGTGATTAGGTTAAAAATGGAAAATTGGAACGGTAATTCGTTTCAGTTTTCCATTTTAATTTTACTACAGGAGGTGTAGCAAGGTTTGGGCGCCCAATAAAAAAAACAGGAAGGCCACAAAGCGGTTGGCATAAACGGCCAAACGATCAGAACGTTTTACAATTGCCGTTGCCAGGTAAGCATACAAACAAAGCACCACTAAAGTACCCAAACTAACGCCTGTAGCAAAAAGAAGGGTATGCGCCAGGGTTTCTTCGCCCCACCAGCCTTCCATTTTAAGCCAGCCGCAATACACAAACCAATATGGAACGGCTAGTAAATTAAAGATACTCAGTAAAATACCCCTTCCCATTTGACCAAGCGCTGAATAAGTCATCACAACATCACCCTTGTTTTTTGAGGTTTCGGGCGCATACAGAAAATAAACAGCCAATCCCCAAAATACAGGCACCGATAACCAGGTAAACCAGTTGGTCGCGGATGGATTTTCCAAAAACCAATCGGATAAAAAAATGGCCAGCCATGCCTGAAAAAACTCGGCAAATGCCGCTCCAATTGCCAAAAAAAGCGCCGCAGGTAAGGTCCTCGCAATGGCCGTTTGTGCCACCGACAAACTGATCAATCCAGGTGGTAAAGAACCGAATAAACTTAAAATCACGCCAGCGCAAAGCAAGATCATCGTTATTTTTGACGGAAAATTACCAGCATTTTTGAAATTTGTATTCTATGTCGACTGTTTTTAGCATAATAACCGTGGTGTACAATGGCGAAGCACTGCTTCCTGGCACCATCGAAAGCGTTCAACGCCAAACTTACGCACAGGTGGAATACCTGATCATTGATGGCGGATCAAAGGATGGCACTTTAGGTATCATACAAGCCTATGCGGCAAAGATGCCCAAGCTGGTCTGGATTTCGGAACGAGACAAAGGTTTGTACGATGCCATGAATAAAGGCTTGCGCAAGGCTACTGGCGATTTTGTGTGGTTTTTAAACGCCGGTGACCATTTACATGCCCCCGACACCCTCGAAAAGATGGCCAAAATTCTCGAGCCTGAAACGGATGTATTGTATGGGGAAACACAATTAGTACAAGAAAACCGCCATCCCGTTGGTCTGATGAGTGCGCTGAGTACCCGGCCACTGCCCAAACAATTGCACTGGCGGGATTATTTAGGAGGTATGCTGGTTGTACATCAATCCTTTGTGCCACGCCGGGAAATTGCCCCCGAATACATCGAAAATAACTTATGCGCAGATTACGACTGGTGCATTAAAATATTGAAAAAGAGCCGTAAAAACACCTATACGGGGATGATTCTGAGCGATTACCTCATGGGAGGCATTTCCAAAACCCGGCATCGACAATCCTTACGGGATCGGTTTAAAATCATGCGCAACCATTTTGGATTGATCCCTACCCTGCTTGCCCATGCCTGGATTGTGCTGCGTGCTGGTTTGCATCGGATCCGTCGGGTAGGTAAAACTACATATTGATTAGTTTACCCGCTTTATCTAACACAATTCGGCCTGCGCTGTCTTTTTTAACCGTTCCACATTCCGCAATCGGATCATGTTCGAACATCAGGATGTGGTTTTGCGCAACAGCAGCTTCCAGCATAGCTGCTTTTTCTTGCAGGGTAACGAGGGGGCGTATATCGTAAGCCATTACAAAAGGCATTCCGATATGCCATTGGGAAGGCAGGCTGTCGGCACAATATACCACGGTTCCTTTCTCCGTGCGCAACATCGGCGCCATCATCGCTTCGGTGTGTCCATACAGGAAGCGAATATTGAAATCTTTTATAAAACGCTGATTTTGTTTTACTTTGATAAATTCCAGTCGGCCCTGTTCTTTAAGCGGAAGAAAATTTTCTTTTAAAAACGAGGCTTTCTCCCGTGCATTGGGCTGCATCGCCCAGTCGAAATGCCGTTGATTGGTCCAGTATACCGCGTTGGGAAAGGTAATTTCATCCTGGCCAGCCGCATTGCGCCAAATAGCACCCCCGCAATGATCGAAATGCAAATGGGTAAAAAACACGTCGGTAACGTCGGCAGGTTGCACACCTTCAGCAGCCAGCGAACTTAGCAGGGTTTCGGTGCCGTGGGGTTCAAAATGGCTGCGAAATTTCTCGTCTTGTTTATTGCCGATACCGGTATCGATGAGAATGGTTCGGTTGCCGGTTTGTACCAACAAGGCGCGCATGGCCCAGGTACACATATTTTGGTCATCGGGCGGATTCAAACCGGCCCACATGCGTTTCGGCACCACACCAAACATTGCGCCGCCATCTAATTTGAAGTATCCAGTAAGGATCGATTTTAATACCATGGGAATCAGATTATTGCAAAAAAACAAGAATATACGGCAAAGGTAGGCGTAAATTTGCGGCCAAATCACGTTAAATCAAATTACTATATGGCGTTTCTGTGACAAAACCGGTTATACATTGACACATTTACGCTTTTTCTCATTTTTGCGCGTTTACTTTTGCATTGAATTTAATCCAGATTGATAAGCGCTCATTTTTATCACAATGCCATTTATGATAAAGACGAACAACCTGCCTTTGGCTTTGCTGTTTTTTTGTTGCGCAATCAATTTGACCGCTCAAAAATTAACAGCACCCGCTCCAAAAACAGAAGTATTAAACTTTGCTGACACTGTCCGGCATTTCGAGCGGGTGACAGAGCTCGGGGTGTTAATGGGGGGTATGCTTTATTTTGGAGATTTATCGGACGACCAATTTAGTGGTTTAGAGGAAGTTAACTTTGTAAATGCGGGTATTTTTGTACGCCGGCATTTATGGCCCAACATCGCTTTGCGCGGCAATTTATCCACGGGCACCTTATCCAGTGTTGACCAGCCCTATCCGGAGCGCAATTATAATTTTACCAACCGGGTAAGTGCACTTTCTATTCAGGCGGAGTGGGATATATTTGGCAAACGCAGATACCGCCGGGTGGATACCCTTACGTATGTGATGGACAATTATACCCAACACGCATTGGTCAATGTTTTTCGCCACAACCTGTTGCCTTATGGTTTCGTCGGGATCGGCGTAATCCGATCGAAAGCGCATACGAATTTTAAATACCCGGATGATGGTATTCAGACGCCTGAAATGTTGGAAGACAAACGCATTGGTAGCCAGGTAAGAATGAAAAAAGTGGTTTTGCTAGGCGGAGGCTTGAACTTAGATTTGGGCCGAAAGTGGTTGTTGGGTGCAGAAGTTGGTGCGAATACCAGTTTTGATGATTATATAGATGGGGTAAGTCTCACGGGCAATCCAAAAATGTATGATATTTTTTTTACGGGTTCAATTAACCTGAGTTACCGCATTGGCGTACGTGACCGTGATGGCGATGGCACCCCCGATTCAAAAGATAAATGTCCCGAAACACCGGGGATGGGACGAACCAAAGGTTGCCCCGATGCCGATAATGACGGCATTTCAGATAAAGAGGATGAATGCCCCCGGGTGGCTGGGGTATTGTGGCTTGCAGGCTGCCCTGTTAAAGATTTTGACCAGGATGGCGTGCCCGATGTAGACGACGAATGTGAAAAAGTGGCCGGTTTACCTCAATTTAAAGGCTGTCCGGATACAGACAGCGATGGAATAGAAGACCGTCAGGACTCTTGTATCACGGTAGCAGGTTTGGTGCAGTTTCATGGGTGTCCAGATACCGACGAGGACGGTATTGAGGATAAAAAAGATGCTTGTCCAAAAGAAAAAGGCATTGAGGAATATTATTATGGTTGTCCGGTGCGCGATACCGACGGCGACGGGGTGGAAGATCGCTACGACCGTTGCCTGATTGTTGCGGGTAAGCCTGCCTTGGGTGGTTGCCCTGACAAAGACAACGACGAAGTAGAAGACGCCCTCGATTTGTGCCCGGGTACGCCAGGATCTAAAGAAAACAAGGGTTGTCCGGTGATTGAGCAAAAAGATGCTGAAAAACTCAAAGTAGCGGTAAAAGCCGTTAAGTTTGAAACGGGCAAAGCCGTGTTAAAGCCTGAATCTAATAAGGTATTAAATGAAATCGCGCTTATTCTGAACAAATACCCCGATTATTCGCTCAAAATAGAGGGGCACACCGACAATGTGGGCAAAGTTGAAAAAAACCAGGCCTTGTCGGAGCAACGGGCAAAAATATGCGCCACTTATATTGAACAAAAAGGGGTTGCGGCCAAGCGTATCCAATCAAAAGGATTTGGCAGCAGCAAACCAATTGCTGATAATAAAACCGCAGCGGGCAAAGCAGAAAACAGACGCGTTGAATTTACCCCTTACTTACCGGAAAAAAATTAACGTTGTTTGCGCACGAAATCGAGTACCGGATCCTTCCCGGTTCGGTAATCTTCGTACGACAATGGAATTTTTTCATCCAGTTTCAACATGTCCGGGCCGCCCTTTCCATCTTGCATTAGTTTGGATGGAAAATAGATGGGCAATTTGCTGTTTGGCAGGGTGAAACTCTTTGAAGTACCATATTGATACACACGACCGGCAGGAATCTCTCCTATCAGCAGGGCTTTTGTTTCTTTACCAAATTGGTCAGCCAATTGAATGGCTGCGCCCCCCGTGTACAAGTTGGTGGCTACAAACAACTTGCCCTTTTTATTCACCGCTGGCATGGCTTTCAATTTTTCAATGAGTTGAAAACCGTCGGACGGATTACCGCCCATGTTAAACCGCAAATCGAACAAGATTTTAATATTAGGTGTTCGGCCTAAAAAAGCCAGGAGCGAATCGGTAAAAATGCGGAAACTCGGTAATTGGCTGGCTAAAACCGAATCGCCTGCTGCCAGGGCCATTTCGGCACTCACACAACGGTTGTATTGCACATACAGGGTGCTATCCTCGGCAAGCCAATGGTTGGTGTAATAACTTTGCGGTGGTTGCCACCGAATATCCCGTTTTTCCTGTTGGGTTTGCAAAGGCATCATGTCTTTGCCATTTTTCAGGTTAATGGGATGTACTTTCACCGTTTCCGTTCCTTTTTGGTCATTTTCTACGGTTAATACCAGGGTGTCATTTGGGGAAATACCGGCAAGTTGAAAAGCACGCGGGAACCGCAAATAGTTGAACCCGTCTTTATATACACTATATTCGTTTTCAACGGCAACATAGGGGCTCAATCTATTTACGACTTCCTTTATATCCAACCCGTTGATTTTCAGCACTTTTTTAGCCATTGCATTTTCAAAACGCTTTACAGTGCCACTTACATACACGGCGTCGGCGTAATACCCCAATCCAAACGGAATTGGGTTTTCGGCCATCATAAATTTGGTAAGATCGGCGTAAGTATTGGCGTCTTTTGCTTTCGCAAGCAGGGCTTGAACCGACAGCGCCGTTTGGAAATTGTTGAGGGATGGAAGTTTGGCCAGCAACTGATCATACGCTTGTTCAAACTCCTTTTTTGACATTCGATCGAAGAAAAAAGGCGCTTGTTCGGGTAAAATTCGTTTCAAAACAGCAAGATCGGCTTGCCATTGTTGGGGTGTCAACTGGGCATGTGCAGATACTGCATGCAAAAACATGCAGATGAAAATCAATTTAAATTTCATGCTCTAAAAATTAATTTAATATTTATAGACTTGTTGCACGGGGAACTATCGCCTAGAACCAACCCGTTTTGCGGCGACGGGTACTGCTACCACCCAAGCCGAGTACGCCCAGCAGTCCACGGGTCAATTCGCGGGCCACGGTACGCCCTACTTGACGTGCCAACGGATTATCCATGACCGATTCGATCACCGATTTCTCCTCTTTTCCGCGCGCTTTGGGCTTTTCGTTTTCAACTTCAGCGCCTTGGGCTTCCTGAATTTTTTCGGTTAAAATTTCGTAAGCACTTTCGCGGTCAATGACCTGGTTGTATTTGCGGGCGAGGTCGGAACGATCAATCAAATGATCAATTTCGGTAGGCGTCAATACATCCATTCTGCTTTCAGGTGCGCGCATAAGCGTGTGTGCGAGGGGCGACGGAATGCCTTTTTCGTTCAAAACACTGACAAATGCTTCTCCAATACCCAAATTGGTCAATAAATCTTCCGTTTCATACCATTTGGTGATCGGGTAGTTTTCGGCGGCCATTTTGATGGCTTTCCGGTCTTTGGCCGTAAACGCACGCAAGGCATGTTGAATTTTCAGGCCCAATTGCGCCAATACGCTGTCGGGAATATCCGCTGGATTTTGGGTGATAAAAAACACCCCTACCCCTTTTGAACGAATCAATTTGATGATCGATTCCATTTGTTGCATCAAGGCATCGGTTGCTTCCTGAAAAACCAGGTGGGCCTCATCAATGAAAATACAAAGTTTGGGCTGCTCTACATCCCCTTCTTCCGGAAAAGAAGCATATATCTCCGCCAGCATTTGTAACATAAAGGTGCTGAACAACTTGGGACGGTCTTGGATATCCGTCAACCGCACCACACTGATCACGCCCCGGCCATTTTCATCCATGCGGCACAAATCCTGCACATCAAACGAAAGTTCGCCAAAGAACTGTTCGGCCCCTTGTTGCTCCAACTCGACTACTTTGCGCAAAATGGTTGCGGCCGTGGCAGCGCTGAACTGGCCATATTCGGCTTCCATTTCTTCTTTGCCTTCATTCCCGAGGAACTGCAACACTTTTTTAAAATCCCGCAAATCGAGCAGGGGCAAATTGCGGTCTTCACAATATTTAAAAACCACGGCCACTACCCCACCCTGGGTGTCATTGAGCCCCAGGATGCGGCTGAACAAAACTGGTCCGAATTCGACGACGGTACTGCGCAATCGCACGCCTTTTTCGCCGGAAAGCGATAAAAACTCAACGGTATTGCCGGTTGGGCGCCAGCTGATGCCAATATGTCCGGCGCGTTCGGTGATTTTGGGGTTGTCGGTACCGGGCATGGCAATCCCGGAAAGGTCGCCTTTGATGTCCATGAGCAAACAAGGGACGCCATTGGCTGCCAACTGTTCAGAAAGTGCTTGCAAGGACTTGGTTTTACCGGTACCGGTTGCGCCGGCGATGAGGCCGTGGCGGTTCATGGTGCGCAAGGGCGCTTTCACTTGAAGCCCGGAAACGGCCGTAGCATCGAGCATGGCAGCGCCCAGTACGATAGAAGGACCGGAAAAAGTGTATCCGGCCGTTATTTCTGCAGAAAAATCCGCTATTTTTGACATGTTTGTAGGCTTTGCTTTAAAAGATACGAAATTTGGCGGAAAAAAACACCCGATTCGACGCGGTAAAATTAGTACAGTAAACTGTGATTCACCTTTTTTTATTGAGCGCCTGATTAAAATTCCTAGGCGTTGAAAATACCTGCATATGCAACAAAGCAAATTCCTTGTTATGCTTTCCGATCCGGCTGCATTTACTGCACAATCTGCCCTGTATTTGAAAGTACGGGCACTGGAACACTGGATTTACCCGGATGCACTGTTGCCGTTGCTCCCTCGGGTACCTGCGCAACACCCGCATGCGCGCTTGTGGACCTGGCGCCGACGGGGATTGATCAGGTTGGTGTCTTTTTTAAAATCTCAATTTAGAGATCAATCCTTTAATGTGTTGGACGTAGGCTGCGGAAACGGCTGGATGTCGCATTATTTGTCCAAAAACCTGCCCCAGGCGCATATTTTGGGGGTAGATGTAAACCTGTCCGAGTTGGAACAGGCGGTGCGGGTGTTTCAAAGGCCTAATTTGCAATATGCTTTTGCCGATTTGGAAGCGGATGTTTTACCGGAACAACAATTTGATTTGGTTTTGTTTGCAGGTGCTTTCCAATATTTTCAAGCCCCTGAAATAGTGCTCCATGCGGCGCAGCGGGTATTGAAACCGGGCGGTTTGGTGCATATTATTGACACGAACTTTTACAAAAACGAAAGGGCGCAAGCAAAAGCCCAGGCAGGCACGCACTCCTATTATACCCAACTAAATGTACCGGAAATGGCCGCGTTTTACCACCATTTTTTAAAAAAAGATATTCCCGGAACGGATCGATTGGATACGCTGGAAGGTCGTTTTTTACAAAAAATCGGCTATTTATCGCCCTTTCCCTGGATGGAAATCCGGTTTTAGTCGATGTAACGCTTGGTCAGTCCGTCGTAAAAATCAATCCGGCGGTCGCGAAAGAAAGGCCATATACGGCGTACGTCTTCCGTCCGTTGTTTGTCGATTTCCAATACCACGTTTTCTTCCTGATGCGTACTGGTTTGGAGAAGTACTTCACCTTGCGGCCCTGCTACAAAACTTTGGCCCCAAAATTCGATTCCATTTGTAACGCCTGTCCAGTCTGATTCCGTGCCAACCCGATTTACCGCAATAACGGGCAGCCCATTGGCCACCGCATGGCCGCGCTGAATGGTAAACCAGGCACCATGTTGGCGTTCTTTTTCGGCCGGGGTATCGGTGCTTTCCCAGCCGATGGCTGTTGGGTAGATGAGTAGCTCGGCGCCAGCGAGAGCCATTAAACGGGCCGCTTCGGGGTACCATTGATCCCAACAAACCAGCACGCCCAATTTCCCCACGGATGTCTGAATCGGTTGAAAACCTATATCGCCGGGCGTAAAATAGAACTTTTCGTAATATGCCGGATCGTCTGGAATGTGCATTTTCCGGTATTTTCCAGCAATAGACCCATCTTTTTCGAACACAACGGCCGTATTGTGGTATAAACCGGGCGCGCGTTTTTCGAACAGTGAACTGACCAACACGACCCCATATTGTTTGGCGGCTGCACTGAACACCTCCGTATCGGGTCCGGGAATGGGTTCGGCGAGGTCAAACATGGCCGTTTCTTCCGCCTGACAAAAGTAGATACCGCAGTGTAATTCCTGTAAAATGACCAATTCTGCCCCTTTCGCGGCACATTCGGCGATACCTGCGATGGATTTAGCGATATTGGCTTGTTTGTCGGTCGAGCAAGTTTGCTGCACAATACCGACCTTTATTTTCTTGGATGCCATGGGCACGGATTTTTACTTTTAAAAACGGGATTGAATTTAAACGACCCCCACCGGGTACTGCATGGTAACACAGTGTAGCGAACCATGTTGCAAAATCAAGGGGCTGCAATTGATGCCGATAATTTCATGTGCCGGGAAAATATCTTTAAAAATCGTCAATGCGGCATCGTCTTGCGGCACATTGTAGGTTGGCACCAATACCGCGCCATTGATAATCAAAAAGTTGGCATAGGTTGCGGGCAGGCGGTGACCGTCTTCATCATAACAGGCATCCGGCCAGGGCAGGGGCACGAGTTGCATATCCGCTTCTTTTTTCAGTTCGGCCTCCATTTTTTGCAAGGCATCGAAATGTTCATCATTCGGGTCGGTGCAACGGACATAGGCGATGGTGTTGGTGTTGCAAAACCGTGCGAGGGTATCAATGTGGGAATCGGTATCATCGCCAGCGAGGTAACCGTGGTGCAACCAGATGATGCGTTCGACGCCAAATAATACTTTCAACAGCGACTCGAGGGCACCCTGGGAAAGATGCGGGTTGCGGTTGGGAGAAAGCATGCACTCGGTGGTGGACATGAGTACACCTGCGCCGTTGCTTTCGATGGCCCCGCCTTCGAGTGCCAAACCACCTGGCAAAAGCATCGCATTAAAAACACCTTTTTTATGTAACGTACTGGTAATGAGATTGTCTTTATTGGCTGGAAATTTCAATCCCCAACCATTGAAGACAAAATCCAGGACAACCTGTGTACCATTCGATTCATTTTCGACAGTAATGCCGCCGTGGTCGCGTGCCCAGGTATCGTTGGAATCACAGTCGACTAAGATCAGGCGGTCATCCGGGATGTTGGAAAGCAATTTGCGGGTGGCGGCTACATCCTTACAAACGACCAATACTTTTTCGAAACGCGCAATGGTTTCGGCGATTTCGATAAAACAAGGCAACACTTGATCCATGACAGCCGCCCAATCGGTATCGGCATGGGGAAAAGTGAGTTGAACCGCGCTTTGCGGCTCCCATTCTGCGGGCAAACGATATTTCATGGCGCAAAGGTACGCGGTGTTTTAAAAAACTATCGGATTACCTGCGCCGGTTCATTATTTTTTGCAAAAATGTAGGCTGTTTTTTTGCCTACCTGCACGGGACGAATCCGGCGGGTAGGGCCTTTTATCAGCACCTTGCCCATGGGTTGCACTTCTAACTGGCCTTGTGGACCAATGTGCAATATTTTCCCATAAAATGCATCGTAACGGCCCATTTCGATATTAGATTCGTAGAAATTGCCCCCCAGGAGTGCTTCTTTATTGCCGTCACCGTCTATATCCGACCAATGTGCAGCAGTGAGCGCGCTCCATTGCAGGGCATCTGGCAAATCGTGGACTTTAAATTCGAAGCCTTTGCCGGTGTTTTCAAAGTAACGGCTTTGCAGGCAATCGACACTGCGTTGTACTGATTTGCTCAGTTTTTCTTTGCCAAAAAGGTCTGAAAGGCTGAGCTTTGCATATTCTTTGGCGTACAATATTTTCTTTTTCAAGCCGGGCAAGGCTTTGATCATTTCGTCGTGGTTCGCAAACGGCAATTCGCGTCCATCAAGGTAATAACTCAAAATGGATTCTGATTGGCCATTTTCATCAAAATCCGCCACATACATGCGGACCGGTTCTTTTTCTGAGGCATGGAAACGGCTGTTTTTACCCAGGTTTCCGGCTAATAAATCGATATCGCCATCGCCATCAAAATCGGCGGGTAACACAAAATTCCACCAGCCACTGCCCGTTGCGAGTACCTTTTTTTCAAAATTGCCCCCATTATTTACAAATACGGTGATCGGTTCCCATTCGATGGCCAATACCAGATCCTGGTCGCCATCCTGGTCAATATCCGTCCAGGCGCCGCCTTTTACCAGCCCGGCTTCCTGCAGTTGTGGTGCGCGTTGGGTGGTGACTTCTTCAAATTTTCCATTTCCCATGTTCTGCAACAGGCAGGATTTGGGGGTGATGCCATACTTCCAGGGTTCAGCCCTGGCGCCAAAAAACAGGTCGGGTAAGCCATCGCCATTAAAATCGGAGGGTAAGACACAGGAGGCGGTCATGTAAATGTTTGGAAAATCGGTGGCACGGGTAAAATTGCCTTTCCCATCATTGCGGTAAAGCCGTTGTTGCATGGCCTCATCGGTGTCCCGGAATTCGTTGCCACCAGAAGCGATGACCAAATCCAGGTCGCCGTCTTTTTCAACATCAATTAAAACGGCATCTACATCCTCAAACAAACTGTCGGCAAGGAGGGCTTCGGGTGTTTTCAGGATAAATTTACCGGCTTTCGTTTGCAAGTACAGGGCCGCGCGTTCGCGTTTGGCACTTCCGAAAAACACATCTTCCAGGCCGTCGCCGTTGATGTCGCCTACGGTGAGGGCCGGTCCTTCGCGAGAAACCATCCAGGGAATGAGTTTTTCGCGGTTGAATTCGACGAAACTGTTTTCCACATGTTGGTGCCCCAGGCCCAAATCGGCGGTTACATCTTTTAGGGGAACGTATGGAATACTGTATTTTTGCCAGCGGTCGAGGTCTAATTTGGGCAGGCCCTTTTGCCAACTCAAATCGACCGTTTTATTGGAATTCCAGGATTCCAACCTTTGGTACGTGTTATCCGGCCAAATAATCAGCACTGAATCGATACTTGTCGGATCACCCAGGCCAATGTGAAGCGGAATTTGGGCGCTCGATAAAAAGCCCCGCACGGGATAAGATTCGGCACTGATGATGGATTGGTCTTTTTTGTAAGCCAGCACACGGGTGCCAATGGCGTTTAAATTATTTTCGGAGCCCTTTAATTTTAGCGACAGGAAATTGCCTTGCGTTTTTATATTTTCTGTCACTAAATTTTTATATATAAATGGCTCATCCTCAATATTATTTACAATCACATCCAGGTCGCCGTCATTATCCAGGTCGGCATAAATGGCGCCGTTAGAGAAACTGGGTAAATCGCCTTCAATCTGTAATTTCAGGTCGTTGAACTGTAATTTGCCGCCATTGTGGTAAAACTTGTTGGGGATTTTGATGCGCGGCATTTTCTCTACAATATCCAGTTCCTGCTCTTGTACGTGGTTGGTGTTGTCTTTTAACTTCAACTCCCGGTCCTCCTGAAATTTCACATAATCAATATCATTCATGCGGCGCGGAATCCCGTTGCTTACAAACAGGTCTTTGTAACCGTCTTCATCAAAATCGAGCATCAGGGCCGACCAGGACCAATCGGTCGCCGCGATGCCCGAAAACAGGCCGATTTCGCTAAATGTTCCATCGGTATTGTTTAGTTGCAGGTTGTTGCGGGTATATTGGTACGCGTAACCGATGTTGATTTTATGGTTAAACAGATCGTAGGTGTCTTCGCCCAGCGAACTTTTCAGGATAAACGGATCTTCGGGCAACATATCGAGCGAGAAAATTTCCGACCAGCCATCGTTGTTTACATCGGCAATTTCGACGCCCATGGTAAACTGGCTGGTATGCATCATTGCCTCTCTGCTCATTTCTTTGAAGGTTCCGTTGCGCTGGTTGATATAGAGGTAATCATTTTCGTGAAAATCGTTGCCAATGTACAAATCCGGGTAGCCGTCGTTGTTTACATCGCCTGCCACTACGCCCAAACCGTAGCCGATCACGTTGCTTAAAATGCCGGAATTGGGGGTTACATCTACAAAACCGCCCTTGTCGCTGCCATCGGGTTGCCGTACCAAAGGGCCATCATTGCGCAACAATTTGTCGCCCGCCAATGGGTGCGTTACATCAGCAAAGGTTTTACGCGGACCAAACGTGCCATTGTGGTGTACCGAATGGTTGAGTTGAAACAAATCCAGGTCGCCATCGAGGTCGTAATCAAAAAAGACGGCCTGGGTGGCAAAACCGACCAAATCCAGCTTGTAATAAATGGCTTCATCCGCATAAACCGGAATACCATTTTCGATGCCTTTACACACAAACAACTGGTTTTGGCCCTTAATGTTTTGATATTCACCGAGTTGTCCTACGTACAAATCGAGCATGCCGTCATTGTTGATATCCACCACACTCACGCCGGTCGTCCAGCCATCCATACCCGCTACACCCGCTTGCTCGGTAATGTCTTTGAATTTGAGGTTTCCTTCATTGAGGAACATCTTATTCGGCCCCATGTTACTGGTAAAATACAAATCGACCAGGCCATCGTTGTTAAAATCGCCCGCAGCAACCCCACCTCCGTTAAAAAAATACATGTAGTTAAACACGTTAAAGGCACCGCTTTGCCGCAATACATTTTCAAAATCGAGGCCTGTTACGTCTTTGCGCAACAATTGAAAAACGGGGTCGCCTCCTTTTGTTTTTTGACAAGCGGAGAAAAGTACTACCACGATAAACCCAATCAAGCGAAACGAAGCAAATTGAAATATTTTCATTTTACAATACATAAAAAACTGTTAATCAGTTATTTTTATTTCAGTTGAAACAAGCGTGGTTGCTTGTTATTGATCGTAACCAGCAGGTTTTTCTTGCCATTTACGGGCAGTAAAAGGAGCGATTTCACATCACCCCGCACAAAAAAGCCGCTGTCGCGATTTTCGATGCGCAGGTATTGTCCGTTGCCCTGGTTGAGGAGTACGTGCCCGAAACTGGCGTCCAATTTGGAATACTGAGGCATAAAACCGGCATCATTTCCAGCCAGGACCAGGTCGTTTTTGCCATCGCCGTTGAGATCTTGTACAAAAATGGCTTTTACACAAGACAATTGCACTTCAGCGGGCAGGGCTTGCAGGGTAAAATTGCCCTGGCCGTTGTTGATGGCCACAGCGGATTTGAAATAATTTCCTTCGCGTACGAGGGATGCCTTAATTTTATCCTCCGGAAGCAATTCCTGAATAGCCTTTTGGGCATAATCGACATGCTTGAGGTTTTGTTTTTTCAGCAAAGGCAGTTGGGAGGTCAGTTCCTTTTTCAGCGGAATCGGCATGTCTTTCCCGTTGAGTTGACGGGTCATGATTTTTTCGATGGTTCCGTTGTTGTCGAAGTCGTTGATCCACAATTTGGCGGGGTGTTCGGCATCGCCTTTTACATAAAAGTTCTCGCCGCGGTTGCCCAGGATTAAATCCTGATCGCCATCGCCATCCACGTCATCCGATTGAATGGCATACCACCAGCCCGCATATTGGTCGAGGTTGGTTTTTACTTTTTCCAACAGGCCGTTTTTAATTTCAAAGATGGAAGGACTCCCCCACTCCCCTACTACGACCAATTCGGGCGTTGCGTCGCCGACCAAATTACTCAGGCAGGCGCTGGTGACCATGCCTAATTTGGCAAAATCGGGCGCAAGCGACTTGGCCATGTCATGAAAATTGCCTTTTCCGTCATTTTGGTACAGGAAATGGCGAGGCGGCACCCCATATTGCGCAGGAATGCTGCGGCTTCCTACAAACAGGTCAAGGAAGCCGTCCTGATCATAATCGAACGGAATTGCCACGGCGGTGTTGTATCCATTGAGGGGCAGGGCGCGTTCATTGAGGGTAAAATGGCCTTTTCCGTCGTTGAAATACATCCGGCTTTGCATAAAGCGGGAGTTCAGGGGCTGTTCGTTGCCACCTGAGCCAACAAACAAATCAGCGTCTTTATCACCATCGGCATCAAAGAAGCATATATAGGTGTCTTCAAAAATAGAATCGCGGTCAAATGTTGCGCGGTCGGAACTATTGAAGGTTCCGTTGGCGGTTTGCAAGTATAATTGACCAGATTGTCCGGCCGCGCCTCCGATGAACACATCCTGGCGACCGTCGCCATTCACATCAGCCACTGCAGCGCAGGGCCCTTCGCGGGATAACATCCTGAAACTGAGGCCTTCCTGGTAAAAGTCTACAAAAAGATCTTCGCGGTGTGCAACGAAAGTGTTGGCAATTGGCTTCATGAGCGCCGTTGCTGTATTGTCGTATTGGTATGGATTTTTGAAGGTGGTGGGGTGCGCATCTTTCCAGGACAATTGGAGGAGTGTATCAATGGCAGGGGCATACACCGTCGTTTTTTGCCGATCGGGCCAAATGACTACAACGGAATCGACATGGTCCGTTTTTCCGAGGCCGAATACCATTTTATAATCCACGGAAGATTGAAAACCGCGGGAGGGATGTACTTGAAAGTTGAGTTGTTCGGCACCGCGGTATACCGAAGCCATAGCGCCGATGGCAAAGGTGTTTTGGTCTTTCCCGTGCAGACTGATACTTAGGTAATGCGGTTTATTGCCCGAATTTTCTGCTTTATTTCGGTAAACAAAGGCATCCTGGTTGACATTATTGATCACCAAATCAAGGTCGCCATCGTTGTCGAGGTCGCCATAAGCCGCGCCATTCGAGCAAGAAGGAGTGGTAAAGCCCCATTTTTCGCCTGCATCTTCAAACGTCAGGTTGCCCTTGTTATGAAAAGCCTTGTTGAGGATGGGTGTGGAGGGCATTCGATTCAGGATTTCATTGATTTGTTCTTTTTTGCCGGTGAGTGCCATTTTTTGCACCACTTCATCGGCGAAAAAGTCGATAAAATCCTGGTTAATCACATCTTTATAAATGCCGTTGCACACATAAATATCGCGCAAGCCGTCGTTGTCGGCGTCGAACATCAGCGCGCCCCAGCTCCAATCGGAAGCCGCCACCCCGCTGAAATGGGCGATTTCGCTAAAAGTTTGGTCTTTATTATTGAGTTGCAGGCAGTTTTGCATGTATTGATGGTAAAAACCGCGCTCTTGTTTCAGGCTGTAGATATTATAATTTTCAAAAACCGTCGTCGTTTTTAACCTGGTTTCGTCGGAGGGCAACATTTCGGTGGTGAAAATTTCAGGAAAGCCGTCATTGTTGATATCAGCCATATCGGAGCCCATGGAAGCATGGCTAATGTGCTCCATCCAGTTTTCAATTTCCTCTTTAAATGTTCCGTTTTTTTGGTTGATATAGAGGTAATCGCGTTCAAAAAAGTCATTGGAGATGTAGAGGTCGGGCCAAAAATCGCCATTGACATCGCCCACGGTAACGCCCAGGCCGAAGCCGATCAAACTGCCATAAATTCCGGATTGGCGGGTAACATCTACAAAACCGCCTTTTCCGTTTCCTTGTGGGGGGCCGTCGTTGCGGAAAAGTTTGTCACCGCCGCCTTTTAGGAAATCGGCTACTGGCCATTCATCTGCGTATAATGCGCGGTTATTGCTATAATTGAGGGTATTAACCGGCATAAAACTGTTGTTGAGAATATAACAGTCGAGGTCGCCATCACCGTCGTAATCGAAAAAAGCAGCGTGGGTGGTGTAGCCCGTTTCATTGAGCCCGTATTCAGCGGCTTTTTCTTCAAAAACAGGGATCCCATCGGGGCCGACGCCTTTGTTGATAAACAGTTCTTTTTCAGGGAGTTCGTCGCGTTTATAGCCCGCATTACACACAAAAATATCGAGCAGTCCGTCGGCATTAATATCGACCATGACGACCCCGGTGCTCCAGAATTTTTTACCTGCTACACCGGCTTTTGCGGTAATATTTTCAAATTTAAAATTGCCTTTGTTGAGGAACAGTTGGTTATCCCCCATATTAGAGGTAAGGAACACTTCCGGCAGGCCGTCGTTGTTCAGGTCGCCGATCGAAACCCCGCCCCCGTTGTAGAAGTTACGGTAGCTAAAAATGTTAAAATCTTCGGTATTTTCTACCTTATTAAAAAATTGGATACCGGTTTGATTGGCCTCCAATTTTTCGAAGAGCGTATCCGATTTTTTCTCCGGTTGTTTGCATTGGAGCAGGCATACTGCTACCAAAAGGAGCATGGCAAATTTTGGACGTAATTGCATGGTGTGTAGGTAGAATTTATGCCAAAAGTACGGATGTCGCACTGGATTAGGTCATTGAAAAAGCAATTTGTGCCTCTATAAATACAATAGGTCGCCCTTGTGAGGCGACCTATTGAAATATGCACTTGAATTGGGTGAACTCAATTCAAATTAGTATCCTGTATTCTGTTTCAAGTTTGGATTAGAGTCCAAAGCTTGTTGTGGAATTGGGAAAAGAACGCGGAAGCCTTCTGTGACATTTTTGTCCTGCCAGGTATCATCGAACGTTTCGAAACGCACTTGGTCGATACGACGGATACCTTCCCAGTACAATTCACGTCCGCGTTCGTCGAGCAACTTGCCAGCATCCAAAGAAGGAAGTGCAGAAGCACCGCGTACTGCGCGCAGTTCGTTTACTTGCTCCAAAGCAGATTTAGAAGCAGAACCGCCACGGAAAGTAGCTTCTGCTTTCATCAAGAATACATCTGCGTAACGCAACATGATGTATTTACCTGCATTAGATGGGTGGTATTTGATTACACGAATACCTTTTTCAGTACCAGCACCAGAGAGCGGCACGTCACGTGTGAACGCCAATGGCTTTTGGTTACGGGTGTTGGTGATTTGTGTACCATCATCTTTGAGCTGTTGGCCCAACAAGAAACCACGACCGATACCAGAGAATTTAGAACCATCTGGAGCAGGGTAGTTACCGATACGTTGGTCATTTGCTTCGAACTTGTCGTAGAAATCAGCCAAAGTAGCAAAACCATTCCAACCGCTAGGGTCGTTGTCGTAGTGCAGGGTCATGAACCAACGGTTCTGTGGAGAACCATCTACTGAAGTGAAGATGATTTCTTTTGTAGCGTTGGTGCCGAAGTTGGTAAAGTATTCTGTTTCAAGCGAGTATCCATCAGCAGTAACCGCATCGCAGTAACCAATTACTTTGTTCATATCCGCAGCATCGAAGGTATAAGGACCTTCAGGGCGTGCAGCTTTGTAAACAGCCTTGTTGAGGTACAAACGAGCCAACAACGCGTTAGCAGCTGCTTTAGAAGCAGTTACGTTTGTAGCAGAAGGGCCAACCGTTGGCAAAGAAGGCAATGCTTCTTCCAGGTCTTTTACGATCAGGTCGAATGCTTCAGAACGGGTGTACACTTTAGGATTCACTTTCACACCGTCGTTTACACCACGGTCAGGAACTTGTCCGAACAAGTCCATTACGTGGAAGCGATAGAATGCGCGCAGGAACTTGGCTTCAGCAGCTTGTACAGGGCTTGGGTTAGAAGCAAGGATCTGGTTGCATTTGTAGGAACGAGAGTTCAATTGGTTCCAAGATCCCAGTACATAAGCATGGGTTGGATCCCAAGTGTGCTGGTGCAGGGTACGCCAAACACCGTTATCACCCCAATCCACACCGCGGGTTGGTGGAATCATTTCGTCTGATACGTGATCGTACAGCGAGAAGATATTAGCCTGGTCGGTGAATGCGCTCAGGTCTTTGTATGCAGAAAGCAACAACGCACCGGCGTCACCAGCAACGAAAGCACCGTCACCGGTATCCAAAAGAACCGAGTCAACCTCGTCCACTTTCAGATCTGTGCAAGCTGATACCAGGAAAAGTCCTAGCAATGCAGTTGCAAAAATTTTAGAAAATTTATTGCGAATCATATTGAAAGTAGTTTTAATGATTTAGAAAGAAACACTCGCACCGATTACAAATGATTTTGCACGTGGGTACGCTGAGTAGTCGATACCAGCAGAAGGTACATTGTCAATTGATTTGCTGGTATTTACTTCTGGATCCTGGCCGCTATAGTTGGTGAATACCGCGAGGTTTTGCACCGTTGCAAACAAGCGGAATGCAGAAATATAGTTGCTTTTCACAGGGAACTGGTAGCCGAGCGAAATGTTTTGCAAACGAACGAATGACGCTTTTTCCAAGAAACGGGTAGAAACGTCTGGAGCGTTCAGGTTTGACTCTTTGCTTGACGCTACATCTGCAGTCACGTTACGACCATTGGCAAGAGCGCCTTTGGTGAAGTAAGCGTTTGCTGTGTTGTTGTACACGTACTGACCGAACTGACCATTAAAGAAGAAGCTAAAGTCGAAGTGCTTGTAGCTGAAATTGTTGGTCAAACCAGTGTTCCATTTTGGCAATGGGCTTGCACCGGTAAATACTTGTACGTCACCTTTACCTGTATACTTTGTGATACCGTTGTCATCGTATCCGTCGAATTCACGGATGAAGAAGGCATACAATGATTGGCCTTCAGCGATACGTTGCGCAAAAGCACCAGACAAACCTTGTCCGTTAATTTCACCTGTATTGATCAAACCACCGAAATTTTTCACTTCGTTTTTGTTGTAAGCGCCGTTCAACAATACACTCCAGTTGAAGTCTTTAGAAGCAACAACAGCAAGATTCAAAGACAATTCAACACCTTGGTTGATTACATCTGCGTCCAGGTTGGCGTAGTTAAAGTCGTTTGAAGCAGGTTGTGCTGTTCTAACCTGCAATAACAAATCACTTGTATTTTTGTTGTAAAAATCCAAAGAGCCCGATACGCGACCTTTTACAAAGGCGAAGTCAATACCCAAGTTTAACTGAGAAGTAGTTTCCCATTTCAAATCAGGGTTTTGGAAGGCCACATCGCCCAAACCGCCACCGTTGATTGCGCCACCTGTATCAATATCCCAATCGTTGTAACGTTGGCGACGTTGGTAGCGATTACGAGGAATTTCCTGGTTGCCTGTTACGCCATAGCCCAAACGCAGGCCCAAATCAGAGAACGCTTCTGGTACAAATGCTTCTTCGATCAAGCGCCATTTGAAGGCGAAAGATGGGAAGTAACCGTATTTGTTGTTGCCACCGAAACGGGTAGAACCGTCGGCGCGCAACGTTGCAGTAAAGAGGTATTTGTCTGCGATGCCCAAGTTCACACGACCGTAGTAAGACTGTAATTCGTCGGTGCTGTTTGAAGAGTTTCTACCAACAATGCTGTTGCTACCGCTAGCCTGGTTTGCAGAAGCAAAGTTGTTGATCATGATGTCCAGATCAGATGTCTGGAAGTTCGTCATTTCGAAAGACTTCGTTGCAAGGCTGAAGCTTTGGTAAGAGTAACCCAATAAAGCAGTCAGGTTGGTGTTGCCAAAAGACTTCGTATAAGTGAAATAGTTTTCCCACAGACGGTTGTCCATTTCAACATCAGCAAGGTACAAACGGCCTTTGCCTGCTACTGTGTTCGTATTCAGGTCGCGTGAAAATGCTGCTTTGCGCGAAGACATAGACTGATCGAAACCTACCACCGTTTTGAAGGTCAAACCCTCAATGATTTTGTATTCTGCACTGATGTTACCCAAGGTGCGGATGGTTTTGGTAAAGTCTTTCGACAATTCCAAAATCGCCACTGGGTTTGCTTCTGTACGGCTAAATTGGTACAATGAATCTGCAATAGTACCGCCTTGACGTTTGATTTTAACTGGGTTTGTTGGATTTGATTTCAACGCAGTACCCAACAAGTCACCTTCAAAACCTGCATTGTTACCAATAGCAGCATTATCGTCATGGATAGAAGAAACGGTTACATTGGTTCCAATGGTCAAACGATCATTGATGAACTTTTTGTTGCCGCTAAAACGTGCAGTCAAACGCTTCATTCCGCTTTCGCGCACGATACCTTGCTGATCCTGGTAGCTCAAACCGAAACGGTAATCGCTGCCGGCAGAAGATGCACCGTAAGAAAGGTTGTGGTTGTTGGTCATTGCAGTACGGAAAATCTGGTCTTGCCAATCTGTGTCAGCACCACCGTTTAACGCAGCAGCAGCAGGCGCACCATTAATATCGCCATAAGCCTTCAAAAAGTCTGCTGCATTCAACAAATCATACTTTTTGGTGATTTTGCTCGCAGCCAAAGAGTAATCGTAGCTAATGCTTCCTTTTGCAGTACCGCCTTTTTTGGTTGTGATGATTACAACGCCATTTGCACCGCGTGAACCATAAATCGCTGTAGCAGAGGCATCTTTCAGGATGTCGATGCTGGCGATGTCGTTCGGGTTCAAGAAGTTGAGTGGGTTACGGGCAGAGCTGCTACCGAAACCTGCATCAATACCGCCAGAGCTGGTTTCATCACCGCTCAAAGGCACACCATCTACTACGAAAAGTGGGTTATTACCACCACGTACAGAAGAAGTACCGCGAATACGAATGCTTACACCTGCACCCGGCTCGCCGCTTGCGCTGGTGATTTGTACACCGGCTGCACGGCCTTGAATCAACTGTTCAGGCGAAGAAATAACGCCGCGGTTGAAACTGCCTTCCGTTACAGAGGTAACCGCACCGGTAGCGTCTGTTTTACGGATAGAACCGTAACCAACTACTACTACTTCGCTCAAGGCATTGCCTGGAGCCAAAGACTGGTTCACTTCGTTAGAAGCGCCCAAGGTGATTTCGGTTTCTTTGTAACCAGTGTAAGCAAAACGCAATTGCGTTGAACCTGCTGGAACTTCCACGCGGTATTTACCGTCGATGTCTGTTACAGCGCCCCGTGTAGTACCAACCACTGTAACTGAAGCGCCAATGAGTGGTTCATTGGTTTCAGCATCCGTGATTTTACCTGTTACAGTGCGTTGAGCCGACGCGATGTTGGCTGCAAGCACCATGCAGACCAACAGGAATCCGCATTTTAAGTAAGTGTTAAAAAACTTCATACGAAACAGAATTAAGTTAGTGAAAAAGTGTGTTCACAAATGGGTGAATCGTTAAATAATGCCAGATACGGAAAATCATACTTTCCCGCACGATTTGTTTAAAATCAGATTGGCAGGATTTTATTTGGTAAGAGGCCAGTAGCATTCAATAAGGCTAAGGTGGTGGTGGAAATGCTATAGCGGGGCTAAGGTATGTAATCATCTGCTAATCCAACCAAATCTTTTTTCAAATTTTTTACTAATACCTCCTCCCCAAATTATATTTTGAATACGGAATAGGAGTTCCCAAAGCGCATAACACATTTATTTTCTGCATTTTAAAATTAAATTCTCAACGCTTTTCTATCATTAATTTAACATTATTTTTGCGGCGCATTCTGTTTCTTTTTCACCAATCAGGTACACCATACTACTGATATGCGTATTTTTTCTGTTATCTCCACCATTCTTTTGGTCAGCATCGCTCAGGCTGCCTCCTTCGCACAAGGCATGGTTGCCGCTGACCCAACCCTCAATGCAAACAAGGTTTCCTGGCTTGAACGCCGGATTGACCTGGGTGAAATACCGCAAGGCGTTCCGATTATGCGGGAATACCACTTAAAAAATATCAGCAAAGACACCCTTTTATTGCAGACTGTAAAAAGTGGATGTCATTGTACCACCGTTAAATGGAAGGAAGCGCCCATAGCACCGGGTGAAAGCGCTACCATTCAGGCCACCTTTGATGCAGAAAAGGAAGGCCCGTTTTATAAAATCATTACGGTAACCACTAATTTTGATCCTAATACCCCCGTTGCATTTACCCTGACGGGCACAGTGCTGCCCAAACCGGTAAAGAACTAATCCAATCACACTGGAAAAGTGCAGCAGTATTAGGAAGATTGTCCAGATGAATTATACCTTTGCAGCGCTCTTACCTGTCCGACCGAATCTAACACCGGCATTCATTAGAAAATATACCAACCTTTATCATGGCAAAAAAACGCATTGCAATCAACGGTTTTGGCCGGATTGGCCGCCTTACATTTCGCAACCTGGTTAAAAGAGACGACGTTGAGGTAGTAGCAATCAACGACCTGACGGATAACCTCACCCTTGCACACCTGCTCAAATACGACACCATGCACGGTCGTTTTGAAGGCACGGTATCGCACGACGATACTTCTATTACGGTAAATGGCCACAAAATTGCAGCCCTTGCTGTAAGAAACCCGGCTGATTTGCCTTGGAAAGACCTTCAAGTAGATGTTGTGTTAGAATGTACCGGTATTTTCCTCGATCGCGAAAAAGCAGGTTTGCATTTGCAAGCAGGCGCGCGCCGCGTGGTACTTTCTGCACCACCCAAAGCGGATGATGTTCCAACCTTTGTGATTGGCGCTAATCACACAGAAATTAAAGATACAGATACCATTCTTTCCAACGCATCTTGTACGACCAACTGCCTGGTTCCAATGATTTTGGTACTTGATAAAGCATTTGGCGTTGAGAACTTCTTTATGAATACGATCCACGCTTACACAGCGGATCAAAACTTGCAAGACGGCCCACACCGCGATTTGCGTCGCGCGCGCGCTGCCGCTCAAAACATTGTACCAACCAGCACCGGCGCTGCAAAAGCAGTAACCATGGTTGCTCCACACTTGAAAGGTAAAATTGCAGCACATTCTTTGCGTGTTCCAGTTGCAACGGGTTCTGTAACCGATGTGGTTGCTACCTTGAAAACTGCCGCTACCGTGGAAGAAGTAAATGCAGCCTTTAAAGCAGCAGCCGATAGCCACTTGCAAGGTATCCTCGAATATAACACCGACGAAATCGTGAGCAGCGATATCGTACGCAATACACACTCTTGCGTGTTTGATGCACCGTTGACACAAGCCAATGGCAGCATGGTACGCGTAGTGGGTTGGTACGACAATGAAGCAGGTTACTCTGCCCGTTTGTCGGACTTAGCTGCGATGGTTTAGTCTTTCCTTCGATTCATGCAACGTCGCCTGACATCGAACTCCCAAGGGTTTATCAGTCTTTCAACAGATTGATAAACCTTTTTTATTTGGGTATTTGCCTTTAGAAACGATCATTCAACCACTATATCATGAAAATTAACTTTGCTGGCAAAAAAGCATTGGTTCGCGTGGACTTCAATGTGCCTTTGGACAAACAATATAACATCACAGACGATACCCGCATTCGGGAAGCGGTGCCTACCATTTTGGAAATCCTGAAAGAAGGTGGCTCGGTTATCCTGATGTCGCACCTGGGTCGCCCGCTCGAAAAACTGAATGCGGACGGCAGCATCAACAAGGAAAAATTCACGCTCAACCACCTGGTGAAACACCTGAAGAAGAAACTAAAGGTAAAAGTGCAATTTGCCGATGATTGCGTGGGTAAATCGGCGGTTAAAAAAGCCGCAGCGCTCAAACCCGGCGAAGTTTTATTGCTGGAAAACACGCGTTTTTACCCGGAAGAGGAAAAGGGCGACGAGGCTTTTGCCAAAAAATTGGCCAATCTGGCTGATGTGTATGTGAATGATGCATTCGGAACGGCCCATCGCGCGCATGCGAGCACGACCATCGTGGCGCACAATTTTGATCAAAACCACAAATGCTTCGGCATGCTGATGGAACGCGAAATTGAAAACGCGGATAAAGTGATTAAAAACTCCGTAAAACCGGTGACTTGTGTAACTGGTGGCGCCAAAGTAAGCGATAAATTGTTGCTGCTCGAACGCTTCCTCGATTTTGCAGACAATATTATTATCGGTGGCGCTATGGCCTACACCTTTATGTTGGCTAAAAAAGGCCAGGTGGGCAATTCCCTGGTAGAACAGGATCGTGTGAAAACGGCCAAAGAATTTTTGGCCAAAGCCAAAGCGGCGGGCGTGAAAGTGTTTTTACCTAAAGATTCTGTTTGTGCCGATAAATTTGCCGCAGACGCCAACACCCTCGTTGCACCCAGCAACCTGATTCCCGATGGTTATATGGGATTAGATATTGGCCCAGCTGCCGCAAAAACATTCGCGGGTGTGATCCGCAAAAGCCAAACCATCATCTGGAATGGCCCGATGGGTGTTTTTGAAATGCCCGCATTTGCCGAAGGTACTAAAACGGTGGCTAAAGCCGTTGCCAGTGCTACCAAAAAAGGCGCCTACTCGATGGTCGGTGGCGGCGACTCGGTTGCGGCGGTCAATCAATTAAAATTAACTAAAAAGGTGAGCTTCGTGAGCACGGGCGGCGGTGCCATGCTGGAATATCTGGAAGGGAAGGAATTGCCGGGTATTAAGGCGATTCGTAATTAATGATGAATGATGAATGATGAATGATGAATGATGAATGATGAATGATGAATGATGAATGATGAATGATGAATGATGAATGATGAATGATGAATGATGAATGATGAATGATGAATGATGAATGATGA
>Ga0247834_1000337_pt1 | contig 91225 bp, 84 predicted proteins | sample LaCruzMarch2015__8_FD_187118 | JGI IMG/M metagenome (GOLD analysis project Ga0247834, IMG submission 187118) | Freshwater microbial communities from meromictic Lake La Cruz, Castile-La Mancha, Spain - LaCruzMarch2015_12m | ecosystem: Environmental > Aquatic > Freshwater > Lake | place: Spain...
TGGCGTCAACCCGAAGAAGTGTGGATCAACAAGCCACCAGAAGAGCCCGAACCGATCCTCGCGCTAGCCTTGGTCCAGGCCGCCTGAGTGGCAGCCAAGGAGTGACACCTTCCCTGAAAGTCACCGAGCTTCCTTGGCTTTCTCGTCAAATCTGAAGCATCACTCGCAGTATCTTTCCCAGCTTGCTGGTGTGCAAACCACTGATCGCAAGGATACGTTCAGTCAGCAGGGCTGCACACCCCCAGTGGGCTGCGGTTGAGTCCATGGGTGTAGATCATGGTGGTGCTGACGTCCCTGTGACCCAGCAGTTCCAGGCTGGTGCGGATGTCCTGGCCGCTCTCGAGCAGGTGGGTGGCGAAGGAATGGCGGAACGTGTGGCTGCTGACGGCCTTGCTCATGCCGGCTGCGGGGCCCCCCGCCTGCTGCACGGCTTTCTGCACCACCGTCGGGTCAAGGTGATGGCGACCTTCCTGGTCAGTCCTGGGATCTCGCCACCGGCGTGCTTGTGGGAACACCCACTGCCTTGCCCATTCCCGATCGGCTCTCGGATCCTTCCTGGCCAGAGCTCCGGGCAGCACCACCCGACCCCAGCCCGCCTCCACGGCGGCCCGGTGCAACTGGCGCAGCTCCTCCAGCTGGCACTGCAGCGGAGAAACCATGTTCTGTGGCAGCAGTGTGACCCGATCCTTGCCCCCCTTGCCGTCTCGAACCAGCAGTTCACGACGCCCGAAGTCCAGATCTTTCACCCTCAGCCGCAATGCTTCCATGAGCCGGAGCCCACTGCCATAGAGCAAACCCACCACCAAGGTTGGAGTCCCCTCCCGCTGCTCCCTCTCTGCCCTGACCACGCCCTCCAGTTCCACGTCATGCTGCAGCACTCGCGGTAGAGGAAGAGCAGCGACGCCAGGGCCTGGTTCTGGGTGGAACCGCTCACCTTCATCTCCACGGCCAGGTGGGTGAGAAACGCCTGCACTTCCGTTGAGCCCATCGAGCGCGGATGGCGCAGACCGTGGAAGAGCAGGAACCGCCTAAGTCACAGGACAGAGCTCCTCCTGGTCGCACTGCACGAGACCAGGAGGCTGCGATTCGGTGGCCATGGGATTCCGGGAAGGGGATGCTTTGAGGGTTTCCGCTTCGGACCACATTGAGCATGCTGAGTTCGGCAGCAGAACCTGAACGACTCTCCCCTTCACACCAGTCCCACAGGCCCGTCAATCCCTGCTCCGGCTGTCTCCCCGTCATCGCTGAACTCCCCCTCTCCCGCCAGCTCCGCCGCAAATCCGCCAGCCAGCGGATCGGCGCTGATCCCCTCCACCTCCCGCAGGTAGCGGGCCAGCACATCACCCTGGCCGTGGGTCACGTACACCTGCTGGGCCTGGCTCTGGCGCACGGTGGCGAGCAGGCCGTCCCAGTCCGCATGGTCGCTGAGCACGAAGCCCCGCTCGTAACCGTGCCGCCGCCGGGCGCCGCGCACCGCCATCCAGCCGCTCACGAAGCCGGTCTGGGGCGACTTGAACCGCTTCATCCACACCGAGCGGTGGGCCGAGGGCGGCGCCAGCACCAGCCGGCCCGCCAGCGGCTCGCTGCGGGGCAGCTCGCTCACGGGCCGCGTCGGCAGCATGGCGATCCCCTGCTGCCGGTAGGGGGCCATCAGGGTCTGCACGGCGCCGTGCAGCAGCACCTCGTCGGCCAGGCCCAACTGGCGCAGCTCCGCCAGCAGCCGCTGGGCCTTGCCGAAGGCGTAGCAGAACAGGATCGAGGTCCGCTCCGGCGCCGCCTTCCACCAGGCGGCGATCTCGGCCGCCACCTCCTGGCCCGGCCGCCAGCGGTACACCGGCAAGCCGAAGGTGGCTTCGGTGATCAGCACGTCGGCGGGCACGCTCTGGAATGGTTCGCAGCTGGGGTCGGGGTCGCGTTTGTAGTCGCCGCTGATCAGCCAGGTTTCGTCGCCGGCGCTGATGCGCACCTGGGCTGAACCCAGCACATGGCCGGCGCTGTGGAACGACACGGTGGCCTCGCCGATCTGAAGCTCCTGGCCGTAGGGCACGTCCTGCAGCGCAATCCCCTGGCCCAGGCGCTGGCGCAGCACCCCTTCGCTGCTGGCCACCGCCCAGTATTCGCCGCTGCCGGGGTGGGCATGGTCGGCGTGGGCGTGGGTGATCAGGGCGCGGGGCACCGGTCGCCAGGGGTCGATCCAGGCGCCGGCGGCCGGGCAGTAGAGCCCTTTGGGTGTGAGTTGAATCAGACCGCCTGGCGGGAGCAATGGCGGACCCGGATCAGGCGCTCATCGCCAGCATCCGCTGGATCGGGGCAAGGGCCCGCACGCGAATCTCCTCGTCGAGCTCGATCGCCGGCTCCAGGGTGGCTAGGCAACGCCACAGCTTCTCGAGCGTGTTCAGCCGCATGTACGGACAGGCGTTGCAGCTGCAGCCGTCCTGCCCGGGCACCTCATGGAAGGTTTTCTGGGGCAGCTTCCGGCGCATCTGGTGAAGGATGCCTGGCTCGGTGAGCACGATGAACGCGCTGGCCTCGCTGGTGTCGGCGCGCTGCAGCAGCTTGCTGGTGGAGCCGATGAAGTCGGCCAGATCCAGCAGGTTGGGCAGGCATTCCGGGTGGGCGATCACCTCGGCGCCGGGATGCTCCAGCTTCAGGGCCATCACGGCCTGCTCGCTGAAGGTTTCGTGCACGATGCAGCTGCCGGGCCAGAGGGTGAGCTCGCGGCCGCTCTGCTGGGCCACCCAGCGTCCCAGGTTCTGATCGGGAGCAAACAGGATCGGCCGGTCCGCCGGAAGCTGCTGCACCAGGCTCACGGCGTTGCTGCTGGTGCAGATCAGGTCGCTCTGGGCCTTCACGGCCGCCGAGCAGTTGATGTAGCTCACCACGATGTGGTCGGGGTGCTGGGCGCGGAAGGCAGCGAAGCCGTCTTCGGGGCAGGCATCGGCCAGGGAGCAGCCCGCCTCCAGGTCCGGCAGCAGCACGGTTTTGCCTGGGTTGAGGATCTTGGCGGTTTCGGCCATGAAATGGACGCCGCAGAACACGATCACCTCGGCGTCGGTGGCGGCGGCCTGGCGGGAGAGGTCGAGCGAATCGCCGATGAAATCGGCAATGTCCTGAATTTCAGCGTTCTGGTAGTAGTGCGCCAGGATCACGGCGTTGCGCTCCCGGCGCAGGGCGTCGATGGCCTGCGGCAGGGCGTGCCGGGGCGGAGCTGACAGGGTTCGGGTAGCCGCGAAAACCAACCGGATGCTCAGTTGAGGCAGGATGCCACCAGCCTAGGGATTCGACACGGCCCAGATGCGCATTGCCATTGCCGGGGATCTGCACGGGCAGTGGGATCGGGCCGATGTGGCTCTGCTGGGCATCCTGGCTCCCGATGCGGTGCTGGTGGTGGGGGACCTGAGCGATGGCCAGGAGCGGATCGCCGCCAGCCTGGCCGGCGTCGAGCAGCCCCTGGCCTGCATCCTCGGTAACCACGACACCGGCAAGGACGACAGTGGCCGCAAGCTGCAGCGGCAGATCGACCTGCTCGGCGAACGCCACTGCGGCTGGCGGCGCTGTGAGCTCGATCCCCCGGGCCTCGCGGTGGTGGGGGCCCGTCCGGCCAGTGCCGGTGGCGGCTATCGCCTCTCGATGGGGGTGAAGGCGCTGTGGGGTCCGGTCACCTCGGAGGACTCAGCCGGACGGATCTCCGCCGCCGCGCTCGGGGCGGATCCAGCGATGCCCCTGGTGGTGCTGGCCCATTCCGGCCCCAGCGGGCTGGGCAGCGAAGCCAAAGACCCCTGCGGCCGTGACTGGAAATCGCCGGCCCGCGACTGGGGCGACATGGACCTGGCCCAGGCGATCGATCGCATCCAGCGGCAGCGGCCCCTGCCGCTGGTGGTGTTCGGCCACATGCATCACCAGCTCCGGCGGGGCCGAGGTGAGCGACGCAGCTTCCTGCTCGATCGCCGCGGCACCGCCTATCTCAATGCCGCCTGCGTGCCCCGCCACGGCATGGATGCCCAGGGCCGGCACCTGCGCCACTTCTCCTGGGCGGAGCTGGATGGTCATCGCCTGGTGCATGCCAGCCACCGCTGGTACAGCCCCCAGGGCCAGCTCCTTTATGAGCAGACCCTTGTGGAGCAGGCCCTGGCCGTGCCGTGCTGATATATGCCTGCGTCAGTGGCCATGGCTACGGCCATGGCTCGCGGGTGGCCTCGGTGCTGCTGGCTCTGGCGGCCGTTCAGCCGCAGTGGCGGCTGGTGATCTCCAGCTCCCTGCCGGCCGCCTTCCTGACCGGCGCCTTCGGACCGGTGCCGTTTGAACACCGCCCCTGCGGCTGGGATGTGGGCACGGTGCAGGCCAACGCCCTCGGCGTGGAGGCCGCCGCCACCCTCGCCGCCCTGGCGGCCCTGGAGCGGCGCTTGCCGGCCCAGATCGCCGCCGAGGCCGCCTGGCTTGCTGCCCAGGAGGGCCCGGCGATCCTGCTGGGGGATGTGCCGCCGGCCGCCGCCCAACTGGCCGCTGCCGCCGGCCTGCCGTTGATCTGGATGGGCAACTTCGGCTGGGATGACATCTATGAACCGATGGGCGGCGAATTCCTGGCCTGGGCGGAGCTCTATCGGGCCCTCTACCGCCGGGGCCAGCGGCTGATCCGCTGCCCCTTTTCGCTGGCGATGGACTGGGGCTTGCCTGAAACGCAAGTGGGCCTCACCGCCGCGGCGCCCAGGCTGGATGCCGAGCAGCTGCGACGCCAGCTCGATCTGCCGCTGGATCGGCGGCGCAGCGTGCTGGTGAGCTTCGGCGGCATGGGCTTCCCCCTCAGCCCGGACCTGTTCGGCCGCTGGCCGGACTGGTGCTTCATCAGTTCCGATTCCACCAGTGCCGCTGCCCCCAACGTGCGACGGCTGCCCCCGGGGGTCCGCCCCCTGGAGGTGATGCCCCTGTGCGGACGACTGATCAGCAAGGCCGGCTACAGCAGTTTCTGCGAGGCTCTCAGCCATGGGATGGGCATTCACTTGGTGGAGCGGCAGGGCTTTGCTGAGGCGGCGGTGATGGAGGGGGAGCTGCAACGCCACGGTCCCCACCGGCTGCTGAGCCAGGCCCAGCTGCTGGCCGGCGACTGGGAGCTTGACCGGCCCCTGCTTCCGGCCCGTGGGGACGCCCTGGCCACGGGTGGGGCCGAGCAGGCGGCCGCGGCGATCACATCCTTCGCCTCCTGCAACGCCTGACCCTGGGGTGGCAGGGCTGCAGCGCAAGACTTCTGGTGCGATCCACGACGGATTTATGGGTTCAATCAGTAGTTCTGATCATCAGCAAAGATGGCGAGCAGAGCATCAGAAATCCCTGTGGGGGTCGATGATGTGAACCCCTTGTGCCAGTTCTGATAACGAGTGGACGGTTGTGCGACTGTCACTAATCACAAGGTAGGCCTGAAGATCGTTTGACAAATTATCGGGCGACGCAGCCCGCCGCGATGTATCCATTCATCCCCACGACGGCCCCCGGATCGTTGTTTCCTCCCTTGATTGTTCGCTGAGCTTCCATTCGTTCCGAATCAGCGCTCATCCAGGTTCAACCAGCTTTTTCAGTTCATCTTCCCTGGATGTCTGTCGCATTCACGACACCATTCCCTGGATTTCTTCGTCATGGTCCGCGGGTTGATCCTCGTGATCAGGTCCAAGTCAATCCCCATCACCATCCAACCGACCCGGCCCAGTCACCCCCTGGTCGGCCCACCCTCCCGTCCCTTTCCCCCCGATCCCGGTTTGCCCAAACGTCTCTCGCCCTCCCTGCGCCTGTTGATTCCGGCCCTGCTGTTCGGCTTGATCGCACCGGCTAAGGCCAGCGGCTGGGATGCCATCCGGCTCCCCAGTGTCAACGCGCCCCTTGAGGCCAATTCCGTGGCGGTGGTGGCACAGGAAGAAGCCGTGGACCAACCCAGTTCCTTCGCGATCACCGCCGAGCGCCGGGCGCTGCTCAACACGATCCGCTTCGCCGAAGGCACCTGGGCCAATGGCCTCGACCAGGGCTACTGGATCCTGTTCGGAGGTTCCTTGATGGCCTCCCTGGATCGCCATCCCAACCGGGTGATGCGCACCTCGGGCTACGTCAGCGCCGCAGCGGGCGCTTACCAGTTCATGCCCCCCACCTGGGCGATCGCCAGCCGCAAGCTTGGCCTCAACGGCTTCGGCCCCGACGTGCAGGACCAGGCAGCCCTCTTTCTGGTCCGCCACCGGGGCGCCCTGCACCTGGCCGATCGGGGCGAAATGACCCCTGAGCTGGCCGCCCGCCTGGCGCCGGAGTGGGCTTCCTTTCCCACCCTGGCCGGTCAGAGTTTCTACGGGCAGCCGGTCAAGCGCTTCGCCGAGCTCAAGCGCTTCTACGAAGCCAACCTGGCCTTTCTGAGGGCCACGCTCGACAACCGCCGCGCCGACATCGCCAGGGTGCCGAAGTCCCAGTCCGAATCCTGCAAGCCCGGCTCCCTGGTCTGTGCCCTGCAGGAAGCCAGCTCCACCACGCCCTGATCCCCATGCGACGCCGAGATGGTTTCGCTCAGGCCTGATCGCCACCTGCCAGCGGTGGTTTCCCCACGGTTCTCTGGGCGATCAGATAGGCCAGCACAGCGCTTCCAAGGAAGCCCAGGCCGTTGCGCAGCACCGGCAGCAGATCGGCGGTGCGGGTGACCACCGGCCCGAGGCCGAACACCAGGAACAGCATCCCCCAGAGCGGCGAGAGCAGCAGCACCCAGCTCCAGGCCACCCGGTCGCCCTCCTTGCGGGGATAGCCGGCGAAGCCGACGATCAGCCCGCCCAGCACCGAGGTGCAGAAGGTGAGCAGCCACTGCTCCTGGGGCAGTCCCGGCACCACCTGGCAGCCACCCCGCTCCAGGCAGGTCTCCACGGCCCCCAGGGCATCCACGATCGCGCCGTCTTCGCCATGGTCGCGCACGTAGTACTGGTTGCCGAAGCGGGTCTGGAGTTCCACCCAGAAGGTGCGGGGCATAAGGGCGAACAGGGCGTCGCCCACGTTGAAGTTGAGCAGGTTGCCGCCGCGGGGATCGGCCACCAGCACGAGGCTGCGCTCATCGAGCCCCCAGAAGTCCTTCACCGCCAAGCCGGGGGTGCGCTCGTACTGGGTGAGCACCCGCAGTTTCCAGCCACTGCTGGTTTCGAACGCGGTGAGCTCCCGTTCCAGGCTGGCCCGCTGGCCATCGCTGAGTGCCCGGGCCAGGTCGATCACCGGGGTGAAGTGATCCGGCAGAAGCGCCGGGTTGTCGGCGGCCTGGACCTGCCCTGCCAGCGGAGTCAGCAGCAGCATCACGGCGGCGAGCAGGCCTAGCACGGTGCCGAGGGCCCCGGCGGGGGGGATGGCACCGGCGGAGGGGAGGGGTGATCCGGCGGCTTGACCCATGCGGCTGCTTCAGTGACCCTGCATTCTCTTCGACCCGGGCGCCTGCCGTGTCCATTCCCGCCTGGCTGCACCAGCGCCTCACGGCGGCGGGCGGCAGCGTGCCGTTCTCCCTGTTCATGGCATGGGCCCTGCACGACCCCGACCACGGCGCCTATGGAGCGGGCCGGCTTCGTCTGGGCCGCCACGGCGACTTCGCCACCGCCCCGTCGCTCGGTGAAGACTTCGCCGCCCTGCTGGCTCCCCAGCTCGCCGAATGGCTGCAGGAACTGGCGCCGGATGATCCGGCGGTGCACTTGAGCCTGGTGGAAACCGGCCCCGGCGAGGGGGATCTGGCGGCCCAGCTGGCCGAGGCCCTGGCGGCCGGCTGGCCGCCGCTGGCGGCGCGCACCGAGCTGGTGCTGGTGGAGCCCAACGGGGGCATGGCGGCGCGGCAGCGGCTGCGGCTGCGCGGCTGCCCGCTGCCGGTGCGCTGGAGCGGCTTCGAGGAGCTGGCGGCACGGCCCGTGCTGGGGGTGGTGCTGGCCCATGAGGTGCTCGATGCCCTGGCAGTGGAGAGGATCGTGCGCGGCGGCGATGGCTGGCGGCAACAGCGGGTGGTGCTCCACCAGGGGGCGTTGCGGTTGGAGCAGGGCGAGCCCCTGGAGCCGGCGGCGGCGGCGTCGCTGCAGCCCCTTGGCCTTTGGCCGCCAGGGCAGCAGCGGCCCGATGGTTGGTGCACGGAGCTGCACCCGGGCCTGGCCCCCTGGCTGGAGGCCTGCGGCCGGGGCGTCTGGCGGGGCCGCCTCCTGGTGATCGACTACGCGCTGGAGGCCTGGCGCTACTACGGGCCCCAGCGCGCCAACGGCACCCTGATGGCCTACCGGGGCCAGCGGGCCAGCGCCGATCCCCTGGTCGAGCCGGGGGCCTGGGACCTCACCGCCCACCTCTGCATCGACAGCCTGCTGGCTGCCGCCGCCGCCAGCGGCTGGGCGACCCTGGGCCAGTGCCGCCAGGGGGAAGCCCTGCTGGCCCTGGGGCTGGCCGAGCGGCTGCATGGGCTGCAGCACCAGGAAGACGCCGAGCTGGGCGATCTGTTGAGCCGCCGCGAAGCGCTGCTGCGGCTGGTGGATCCAACGGCCCTGGGCGATTTCCGCTGGCTGGCCTTCAGCCGGGGCGAGGTGGCGCAGGAGAGCCAGGTCACCCATGGGAGCCCAGCCTCCCTGCCCCTGTTCCTGCGTGAGCCCAGTCCACCGAAGGCGGCAGCTGCGGAGGCGGGGCGTGCTGCAACGGAGACAGCCCCAACGCCCCCTGCCCCCTAGGACGGACACTGACCGTCTGCTCAGGCACCCGGAATCCATGGCGCCGGAACGTTTTTTCCTGAATCTCGAGCCGCACGCCGGCACAGATCCAAGCTGGCCCCATGTGGTGGTGGTTGGCGGCGGCTTCGCCGGGGTGCGGGTTTGCCAGGCCCTGGCCAACCGGCCGGTGCGGGTCACCCTGATCGACAAGCGCAACTTCAACCTGTTTCAGCCGCTGCTGTATCAGGTGGCCTCCGGGTTGGTGTCAGCGGCCGATGTGGCCTCGCCCCTGCGCCAGATGGTGGGCCAGGCCCCGAACGTGCAGGTGCTGCTCGGCGAAGTCACCGACGTCGACCTGGAGCGGCGCTCGCTGCTGTTCAACGGCCACCATTACGGCTACGACCAGCTGGTGCTGGCCTGCGGTTCAGGCAGCGCCTACTTCGGCCATGAGGAGTGGCGGCCCCTGGCACCGCCGATGAAGATCCTCGAGCACGCCCAGGAGATCCGGCGGCGGCTGTTGATGGCCCTGGAGGAGGCGGAGCAGACCACCGACCCGCAGCGGCGCCGCTTTCTGCAGACCGCGGTGGTGGTGGGGGCCGGCCCCGCCGGTTGCGAGCTGGCCGGTTCGTTGATCGAGCTGATGCATTCGGCCGTCCAGCGCGACTTCAAGCAGCTGGAGGTGGAGGGCTGCCGGGTGGTGCTGGTGGATGCGGTGGATCGGGTGCTGCCGACGATGCACCCCCAGCTTTCGGCGGCGGCGGCCGCCTATCTGGAACGCAATGGGGTGGAGCTGCGGCTGAACGCGATGGTGGAGTCGATCGAGCCCGGCAAGGTGCAGCTGAAGGGGGAAGCCGATCCCCCCTTCCTCGAGGCCGCCACCGTCTGCTGGACCGCTGGAGTGCGCGCCTCGCGGCTGGGCAAGTTGCTGGGGGAGCGCAGCGGTTGTGGCGTCGACCGGTCCGGGCGGGTGCTGGTGGAGCAGGATTTCTCGGTGCCGGGTCACCCGGAGGTGCGGGTGGTGGGCGATCTCTGCGCCTACAGCCACACGGCCGATGGGGCGCCGCTGCCGGGAATGGCCGGCCCGGCCGTGCAGATGGGGGCTTGGGTGGCGCGGGACATCCTCAACGGCCTCGAAGGAGAGGCCAGTCCCCCCTTCCGCTGGCTCGACCTGGGCAGCATGGCGGTGATCGGGCCCCTCTACGCTGTCGCCGATCTGCGCGGCCTGAGGGTGACCGGCCTGCTGGGCTGGCTGCTCTGGGGCCTGGCCCATCTCGCCTTCATCCCCGCCACGGAGAACCGAATCACCCTGCTGACCCGCTGGCTGTGGCAGATCGCCACCCGCCAGCGCTCCGCCTTGCTGATCACCGGCCGCCCAGATCAGCACATCGGCGTCGATGTGGGCCTGGCCCGGGCACCCCAGAGCGCGGCGATCCCGGCCCGATCAACCGGGCCGGCGCAGCAGGGCCCGGCCCTGGCGGTCGATGATCCGCGTCGGTAGGCCTTCACGTGCCACCGGTTGCATCGTTCGCAGGTTGATGGTGGTGTCGGTGGTGCGCCCGGTGCTCCAAGCGAGGTCGAGCACGGTGAGGGTCTGGAAGGGGGCGGCACCCCCCCTGCAGCAACGGCCGGGGGCCACTGCCGGTGGCGCCGAGGTTGAAAAGATCGAGCTGGCCCAGCCGGGCCGGGTAGTAGGCGTGCTGGTGACCGCTGATGTAGGCCGCCACGTCATGCCGTTCCATCAGCTGGCGCAGTGCTTCGGCCCCGGCGAGCACGGCACCAGCGCCGAGGAGGCGTCCCAGACCAGCAGGAACAGGCCGTCCTGCAGAATGGAATAGAAGAACGGAAAGCCGCTGGCGTCCACGAAGGAGAGGCCAGCGGCTGCTCTGACGGCGGCGCCAGAAGCGGGCCGCCTCCTGCCGCTCGCACTCGAACAGGTAGCTGCCGCCGGCACGGCTGGCCAAGGCGTCATGGTTGCCCACGGTGGGCGCGAAGGGAAGCCCGGCCCGCCGCAGCGGGGAGAGGATGCGGCGCTCGAAGGCCGCCCACATCGCGGTGAGCTGGGTGGTGGTGAGGCTGGTCTTCTGACCGGCCACCATGTCCCCGGCGCAGAGCACCAGATCGGGCCGCAGCGACGGGATGAGGGCGATGGCACGGTCCACTTCGGCGGTGTAGCTGGTGGAGCCGTAGCCGGCGTTGAGGTCGGAGATCAGCGCCAGACGCAGATCGGCCCGCGGCGGCACCTCAGGCCCGCCGCCACCGATCCCGCCTCGACGGATCTGGCCCCGACGGTTCCGTATGCGCCGGCACCGATGGCGCCCGATCCCAACGCGCCGGCGGCGAGGCCCAGGAAGCGGCGGCGGGAGAGCGGAGGCACCATGGGCTGAAGCTACCAATGGCGGCAGGGATGGGAGACGGGCCGGGTGTTTATAGGCTGACGGTGTCCCTGAAGGCTGAAGAGCAACCCATGGATCTCTCCATGCATGCCGTTGCGGTTCCACCCCTGAGGCGCACCCTGAGCAACCTGGCTGGGGTGTTGCGCAAGGGCCAGTCCCATGCCGAGGCCCGGGGCATCGAGCCCCAGGTGCTGCTGCAGAGCCGCCTCTTTCCGGACATGTTCCCGCTGGTGCGGCAGGTGCAGATCGCCTCCGACATCGCCCGGCGGGGCGTGGCCCGGCTGGCGGGAGGCGAGGCCCCAGCGATGGAGGACAACGAAACCAGCTTCGGCGAACTGATCGATCGGCTGGAGCGCACGATCACCTATCTCGACAGCGTTTCGGCTGAACTGCTGGAAGGATCGCAGAACCGGCAGGTGACGGTGCCGATCGGACGGGGCGAGACAATCACGATGGAGGGCTTGCCCTTCCTGACCACGTTCGTACTGCCCAACGTTTACTTCCATTGCACCACCGCCTACGACCTGCTGCGCCACAACGGCGTGGTGCTGGGCAAGCGGGATTTTCTCGGCGAACCCTGAGGCCCGCTCCCCTGGTACACGCTCCTGTTTCGCCTGTTTTCCCTTCCTCCCGATGCACGACGATCTCAAGCCCCAGGATGACTTTCACTACGAACCCATCGAGCGCTTCGGCTCCAGCATGACCGGCGATCTGCCCTGGAACATTGCGGCCCTGGCGGGGGTGGAGCGGCTCAACGGGCGGGTGGCCATGCTGGGCTTCCTGGCGGCGATCGTCGGGGAGCTGCTCACCGGCGAAGGCATCGTCGGGCAGTTGCGGCTGGCCCTGCGCTCGGTTCTGGGCTGAGCGGCAGCGGGCCCTCAAGGCCTTGCCCGGCATGATCGACCTCCATTGTCATGATTGCGTCCATGCGCTGCTGGGCAGTGGATTCACCCTTCACGATGAGGCTTTCGTGGTGGGATTCACGATGGGTAATGACCTACGAACCAATCATTTTCACCTTGCCATCTTCAAGATCTGCTCGTTGTTGTTCTATCCAGAGCCCTATCGGTTTCAGCGGGACCATCTGCCCACTTTCGATTCCCGGCTCGCCCAGGGCAGAAGTGCCAAGGTGCGCAACATCAACCAGCTGGATTTCTGCGCCCTCGAAGATCAACCCCTGAACACCCTGCGCGCCTGGATCGGCATCTCCTGAAAGCGGGGGCCTCGCCGCCCGGCCCGGCTTCACGCTTCGTTACACGGCTTGTCAGAATCGACGGGTCGCCCTCCCAGTCTTGACAACCCTTCTCCTTCTGGAACTGTTCACCGGGTTCATGGCCGCCGGCCTGGCCCTCTGGTTTGTCGTTCTCAACCGTCCTTCCCCCAACGCTCGCCAGGCACGCTCCAGCGAGGGTTCCCGGGCCGATGCACCCCCCTTCAACCCAGCGATCCGTCGCGCCCTCGCCGGCTACGTCCTGCGGGATGGCCTGGCGGTGAACATCGGACTGCTCGTGCTGCGCCTGGCCATCGGCGTGCTGATGATTCACCATGGTCAGGAAAAACTCGCCGATCCGCAGCAGTTCGCTAACACCTACGTGGCCTCGCTGCATCTGCCCTTCCCCCTCTTCTTCGCCTATGCGGCCGGGTTTTCCGAGCTGATCGGCAGCTGGCTGCTGATCCTTGGGATCCTCACACCCCTCGGCGCCCTCGCCATCACCGGCACCATGACCGTTGCCGCCTACCAACACATCCTCACCGCCGGTCTGAACATTTACGTTCTTGAACTGGTGGCGCTCTATCTGGGCGGCAGCCTGGCCCTGCTGCTGATCGGGCCAGGGCGCTACTCCTTCGATGGCGGCATCGTGGCCGATCTGATCAGCGAGTCCTCGGATCAGCAGGAAGATCGCTCCAACGCGAACCCTGCAGCTTCCAGGCTGGTTCCTATCGTCGCGGAAGCCCCAGGCTCGCGGGGTTAAGTGTCTGATTCACAGCTTGGCAGCCAGCTCGGTTTCCACCGTTGTCGGCACCCCAATGCTGCTGTGTCTTTCCTGCTCGCGTTTGGAGGCGGCCAGTTGATTCTCGATCTGCCGGCGCACGATCTCCCGGTACTCCATGAAATGCTCATTGTGGGCACAGACGGCCAGATACTGCTCCGTCACCTTGGGGTTCGAGCGAAGAATGTCGATCAGGTGATGCCAGAAGGCCCAACGGGTGGAGCGCTGGATACCCTGGCGCCAGCAGACGATCAGCAGCGCCCGGATCACCAACGGATCGGGAAGCTTGAAGGCACTCTTCACCCTGGCTGGGCCGAGTTTAAGAAAATAGCGATGCACCCGGTCGAGATACTTGCGCGGCTCGTAGAGCTGGCAGAACGCTTCCACATACTCCTGGGCAATGTCTTCCACCGGCCTGGTCGGTACAAAGTTCATCAGGGTGGTCTGGTTGATGTTTCCGACCTTATCAATCAGCCTTCCTTCCTTCTCGAGCCTGTGCCAGAGGGCGGTATGGGGCAAGGCCTGAAGCATGGCGAAGGTGGTGGTGGGAATACCTGCGGCTTCTGAAAACTCGACGATCCGCTGGCCGGCGCCCACTTTCTCTCCGTCGAAGCCGATGATGAATCCGGCGATCACCCGCAACCCTGAGCGGGTCACCTTGTCGACAGAGTCGAGCAGGGGCGAGCGCATGTTCTGGAACTTCATGGTCGACGCCAGGCTGTCGGCATCTGGGGTTTCGATCCCCATGAAGACAGCGGCAAAGTTGCAGGCCAGCATCTGATCGATGAGTTCCTGATCGTCTGCCAGATCGAGTGAGGCTTCGGTATCGAAGCGAAAGGGATAACCCCGTTCTCTCTGCCACTGCTCCAGAGCCGTGAGCATCAGCTTGACGTTGCGTTTGTTGCCGATGAAGTTGTCATCGACCATGAACACACCACCACGCCAGCCGATGGCGTAGAGGCTGTCGAGTTCGCCGACAAGCTGTTCCGGTGTCTTGGTGCGAGGTTTGCGGCCATAGAGCACGATGATGTCGCAGAATTCACACTGGAATGGGCAGCCGCGCGAGAACTGCACGCTCATCGAGTCGTAGGCCTTGAGCTCCAGCAGGTCATAGCGGGGGATGGGTGTGGAGGTCACATCCGGCTTGACGCCATTGGAGCTGAACCGTCCTCCTTTATCGCCCCTCTCCCAGGCAGCCACGAACATGGGCAGGGTGATCTCCCCCTCATCGAGGATCAGATAGTCGGCCCCTGCGGCCACCAGTTCCTCGGGGGTGGAGGAGGGATAGGGGCCACCGACGGCCACGGGCTTGCCGTGCTGCCGGGCCAGGTTGATCTGACGGATGATGTCGTCTTTCTGAACGATCATCGCCGACATGATCACCAGATCGGCCCACATCCACTCTTGATCGGTGACTGGCCTGATGTTGACATCAGCCAACTTGAAGGTCCAGTCCTGGGGCAGAATCGCTGCCACGGTGATCAACCCGAGCGGGGGAAGCAACACCTTTCGGTTAACCAGTTCAAGTATCTTTTCGTAGCTCCAGAATGTTTTGGGGAACTCGGGATAAACCAGTAAAACATTCATTCGGTGGTATCCACGACTGGCGCTCAGTGTCTGCCAGGTCTGTCCCAGTGAGGGGACGATGACATGGCATGCCACCCCCCTAGTATCTTTCGCTTCTTAAGCTAATGCATCCTGGCTTGATCAAGCCAAAAGGGAGCCGTTGCCTCCCTGATATTCAAGCTCAAGCCATCAGGATTCTCAAATCTTATACCCGGGTCTCTATAACAGCGTGAACTTGATCAAATGATGCGAAGGGCCTGGCCGGTGCCTTGCAGGCTGCCTGAACCAACTGGACCCCGCAGGAGCCTTGGCGAACCCCGCGGGGACTTTGGCCATAGCGGGTGAGAGGTGTCGCATCAGTTCACTCGAAGGGTCATCACCCTCCGCTCATGCGCCAGGGCCTTCATCCCGCCTTCGCTGCAGATCGGCTGATTCAACAGTCTCCTTGATCAAGCTTTGTGGATGCTTTCAAGGGGGGGTGTCGATAGGCTCACTGCGTCTGAGAGGGATAGTTGCCGTTTGCTTGGTGATTTAACTTCGGCAGAGCGCTCTGAGGGTTGTCTGCGGGTGAATTTGCCTGCCTCAAAGCCGCTCAGTCGCTACGCAGAGAGCGGCTTTGAGGTCATGGGATGCTCTATCCGACTTTTGGCAGGGACCACCTCAGACCAGACCACCGCCGGAAAGATTGGCGAAGCCCAGGGGCCCCCGGGGTGGTCCGCCAGGCCTCTGGCCAATCCGAGGCCTCAGACTGGGCGTCAAAGCAGCGACCTGACCCCCGCCCTCCCCCATGACCAGCACCGCCACCCCCTCGACCGCCGCAAGGCCCACCACGGCTTCCCTTCCCGCCAGCCTCGATCCAGGCGCCACCGGGCTGCCGGTGACGATCCTGACCGGCTTCCTGGGGGCCGGCAAAACCACCCTGCTCAACCACATCCTCAGCAACCAGGAGGGTGTGAAAACCGCCGTGCTGGTCAACGAGTTCGGTGAAATCGGCATCGACAACGACCTGATCATTGCCACCGGCGAGGACATGGTGGAGCTCAGCAACGGCTGCATCTGCTGCTCGATCAACGGCGAGCTGCTCGAGGCGGTCGAGCGAATCCTGCAGCGCCCCGACCCGGTGGATTACCTGGTGGTGGAAACCACCGGCCTGGCCGATCCCTTGCCGGTGGCCATGACCTTCCTGGGCAGCGAGCTGCGCGACAGCACCCGGCTGGATTCGATCATCACCCTGATCGACGCCGAGAACTTCGAGCAGGCCCTGGTGGAGAGCGCGGTGGGCCGGGCCCAGGTCGTCTACGGCGACATCCTGCTGCTCAACAAGACTGATCTGGTGACCGAAGAACGGCTTCAGGAGCTGGAGAAGCAGCTGCTCACGATCAAGCCGGAGGCGCGCCTCCTGCGCTCCGTGAAAGGGGTGGTGCCGCTGCCGCTGCTGCTGAGCGTGGGGCTGTTCGAATCGGATCGGGTTGTGGCCGACCAGCCCACTGCTCACGCGATTGGCGAGGGCCACAACCATGACCACAGTCACGGCCATGACCATGACCATGACCATGACCATGACCATGGCGCTCATCACCATCACGAGCAGGCCCACGCCCACAGCCCTGGGCATGACCACGGGGATCACGGCTCCCAGGCGCACCCTGCTTCCCACCCGGCCGATCACCTGGCGATCGAAGGGTTCACCTCCCTGTCCTTCGCCGCCGACGGCCCGTTCGGCCTGCGCAAGTTCCAGAACTTCCTCGACAACCAGTTGCCGGCGGGGGTGTTCCGGGCCAAGGGGATTCTCTGGTTCAACGAGAGTGAGCGGCGCCACGTGTTTCACCTGGCCGGCAAGCGCTTCTCGATTGACGACAGCGACTGGAGCGGCGAGCGCAAGAACCAGCTGGTGCTGATCGGCAAGGACCTCGACCACGCCAAACTTCGTCAGCAGCTCAAGGCCTGCGTCTCGAAAGATGCCGGCAAGGGATTTGCCTGAACAGCCTCCATACTTGTGACACGGTGGTTCTTCGGGTTCAGCCCGCAGAGGCAACGAGGAAAGTCCGGTGCAGGCCGATCGCCTTGGCGCTCAGCTTCCAGTCCGGCGCTGTCCCGCAGCTGTGATGGGCACTGGCAGATCCTTCGGCTCTGAATTGGTGTCTTCAGCCAGAACACTCGCCCCGTATCCACCCTCGAATCAAACCCGGCGCGGACCGGCGTTCCCCATGTCGCTCTTCTCGTTCAAGTCATCGTCCGGCCCGACTTGGCCAGGCCCGTCTTCCCCCGGCCGGGAGCTCGCCCTGGCCGCTTGCGCCGGCTTTGGCCTCAGCCTGCTGGGCGCCCTGCCCGCTTCCGCCCATGGCCTGGCCGGGCACGGCCTGGCCGGAGGCTTCAGCCATCCCCTCAGCGGACTGGATCACCTCTTCCTGCTGATCGGGGTGGGGGCCGCCGCCTCCTTCATCAGCGCCCGGCTGCTGCTGTTCGCCCTGGGCGGGGCGGTGGCCGGTGGCCTGTTCGGCCTCAATGGCGGCGGCCTGCCGGTTGCCGAGTTGCTGGCCGCCGTGGCTGTCTCGGTGCTGGGCCTGCTGATTCTGCTGAGCCGGCGCTCCGGCAAGCCCCCCTCGATCCCCGTCTCCGGCCTGGCGGTTGCGGTCTCAGTGGCAATCCACGGGATGCTGCATGGCCACGAGGCCAGCGGTGGCGGCAGCTGGTGGCTCGGGGCCCTGCTGGCCTCCAGCCTGGTGGTAGGCCTGACCTTCCTGGTGCTGCGTCGGCTCGGCACCAGCTGGACGGTGAGGCTCGCCGTGCTGCTCACCCTGGCGGGAGCCGTGCTGGCCCTCGGGCCGATCGGGTTGCTCGCCGGTGGAGCGGCCGCCGGATAACCGGCCCCCAACCGCAGCGTTCGGCACAATTCCCACGCCAAACCTGGTTACGCTGCTTCCACACTGAGCCGGGGCCATGGCTGAATTTCTTCTCTTCGCCGGCGTTCTCGTCTTGTTCGGCCTGGCCTTCTGGCTCACCACCGACTCCGATGACGACAACCCCGGCGGTGGGCTGATGCAGCCTTCCCTGGTTCCCATCCCCCTGCGCTCCCATCCGCGCGGTTGAAGGGCCTTGACCCTTGGGGCAACAACGGCTCCGGTCCCAAGGGACCCCGTAACAATGGTCACATCACCGCGAATCCTTTGATCGCGGCCTGGCCAGGACAGATTCCTAGCGTCCGGCGATGACGTTGGCGCCCCCATGGCGCTCCCTTCCCTGGATGAAGCTGTTTCCCATCACCCCCCTGCAGCTGGCCACCACAGGCCTGCTGGCCGTTTCGGTCGCCCTCGCCGTTGGGGCCAGCCTTGCCCAGCAACCGCCCGCCAAGGGCCAACCCGCTGAGATCGGCGTTTACTCGGCTCGCCACTACAACACCGACAAGGCGCTCTACCGCCAGTTCACCGCCAAAACGGGCATCAAGGTGAACCTGCTCGAAGCCAAGGACGACGCCCTGATCGAGCGGCTCAAGAGCGAAGGCAAGAACAGCCCCGCCGATGTGCTCGTGCTCGTCGACGCCGCCCGCCTTGACACCGCCACCGACCAGGGCCTGTTCCAGCCCAGCCGCTCCGCTGCCCTGCAACGGGACGTGCCGGCCAACCTGCGCGACTCCAAGGGACGCTGGTACGGCCTCACCCGCAGGGTGCGGGCCGTGATCGTCAACCCAAAGCTGGTGAATCCCGCCATGATCCGCACCTATGGCGATCTGGCCAAACCGGCCCTGAAGGGCAAGCTCTGTCTGCGGGAGCGCAAGAGCCCCTACAACCAGTCGCTGGTGGCCAGCCAGATGATCCTGCGGGGCGAGGCCGCCAGCCGTGCCTGGGTGCGCGGCATGGTGGCCAACGTCAGCCAGCCGTTCTTCACCTCCGACATCCCCCTGGCCCGGGCCGTCGCCAAGGGGGAGTGCGGGGTTGGGGTGGTGAACACCTACTACGTGGCCCGGATGCTTTCCGGAGAGGCCGGCGCTGAGGACAAGGCCCTGGCCAGCAAGCTCAAGCTCGTGTTTCCGAATCCGGCCCACGTCAACATCAGCGGGGCCGGCGTCACCCGCCACGCCCGCAATCCCAAGGGCGCCATCCAGCTGATCGAGTTCCTGGCTTCCCCCACAGGCGGCCGCGGCTACGCCGAAGCCAACAACGAGTATCCGCTCAAGGGCTTCGGCAACAACCCGATCCTCAAAGGCTTCGGCAGCTTCCAGGCCGACGGCGTCGCGATCGAGCAGATCGGAGCCAAGAGCAAGGCCGCCACTTTGATGATGGAAGCGAGCGGCTGGAAGTAGGGCAACAGGATGGCGTCACTGGCAATGCCCGAGCGGCCAATTCTTGACAAGGCCGTGGCAGCCAGGGCACCGGCCAGGCGCTGGCGTCTGACGGTGGCGGTTCTGCTGGTCTGCGGGCTGGCCCTGCTGCCGGTACTGGTGCTGGTGCTCTATGCCTGGCTCGGGCCCGGGATCAGCAGCCTGCGCCTCGGCGCCGAAGGCCTGGAACAACTGCTCAACACCCTGGCCCTGGTGCTGGGGGTGGGGCTGATCGGCGCCCTGCTGGGAACGGCCAACGGCTGGCTGACCGCCTGCTGCCGGTTTCCCGGGCGGCGCTGGCTGCGCCTGGCCCAGGTGCTGCCGCTGGCGGCCCCGGCCTTCGTGCTCGCGGCCGTGCTGGTGGACCTCGGCAGCCGCTGGGGCCTGCGGATCCACGGCATCGGCTGGGCGGTGCCGTTGCTGAGTCTCACCACCTACAGCTACGTGTTCCTGCTCTCCACTGAAAGCTTCTCGGTGAGCGGCCGCCGCCAGCTGGAGGCCTGCCGCAGCCTGGGGGTGGGCCCCTGGGGCAGCTTCCGGCGGGTGGCGCTGCCCCTGGCGCTGCCCTCGATCGGCGCGGGCGTGGCCTTGAGCGGCATGGAGGTGGTGAATGAACTCGGCGCCGTGGAACTGCTCGGCGTGCCCACCCTCTCGCGGGGCATCCTGCAGCGCTGGCAGGGGGAGGGCGACCTGCAGGGAGCGGTGGGGCTTGCCCTGCTGGCCCTGGTGATGGTCAGCCTGCTGGTGGGAGCCGAGCGCTGGCTGCGGCAGCGCAGCCGCCGCTGGAACCTGGGCAACGAGGGGGCCAGCCCGCTGCAATGGCAGCTGCAGGGCTGGCGGCGGCACACCGCCCAGCTGCTCACCCTGCTGCCGCCCCTGGCCAGCCTGGGGATTCCCCTCACCTGGGCCGTGGTGAGCCGCGACCACCTCCAGAGCGATTCGGCCGGTGACCTGCTGGCCCTAGGCCTGCGCAGCCTGGGCCTCGCCCTGGCCGCTGCACTGGTCACCGTGGCGGCCGCCCTGCTGCTGGCGATTGCCCGCCGCTGGATCCCCCAGCCGCTGCTGCAGAAGCTCACCTTCACGGCGGGCATGGGCTACGCCATCCCGGGCACCGTGCTGGCCCTGGCCCTGATGCTGATCGGCGGTCCCCTGGGCTTAAGTCCGCTGCTGCTGCTGCTCTGGGGCTATGGCGATCGGTTCCTGGCCGTGTCCAAGGGGGGCCTCGACGCGGCGCTCGAACGCATCCCCCCCAGCGTCGATGAGGCGGCCACCGGCCTGGGCTGCAGCTGGCTCCAGGTGCTGCGGCGCGTGCACCTTCCCCTGCTGCGGGGGCCCCTGCTGGTTGGCGGGCTGCTGGTGTTCGTGGACACAGTCAAGGAGCTGCCGCTCACCTTCGCCCTGCGCCCCTTCGATTTCGACACCCTGGCGGTGCGGGTGTATCAGTACGCCGGCGACGAGCGGGTCTCGGCCGCCCTGGTGCCGGCCCTGCTGATCCTGGCCCTCGGCCTGCTGGCCTCCCTGGCGTTGATGCCCAGTCTGGAGGAGCCCGGCTCAGGCCTTCAGCAACGCTGAGCCATCAAGCCTGCGGATCACCACCACCCCCGGCCGCGGCGGACGGCCCGGCGCGCCGGCGGGCCAGTTGGAGCCAAGCGGCACCTGGCGCAGCTGGGAGAAGCGGCCCCCGTCACGATCCACCAGGGTGAAGGCCTGGAATTCCTCCATGCCGGCCCGGTGGATGCCGTTGGCTTCCCCGGGGTGCTGCACCGCCAGCAGCAGGCTGCGCTCCTGGGGATCGAGGGCAAGGCCGCAGAGCTCGCATTCCATCGGCCCGGTGGCAAAGCAAAGGGCCTTGCCAGCGGCGGCCCCCTGGCGGGGCAGCAGCCAGCAACTGTTGTTCCCGAACAAATCAGCGGCTGATGAGCCCATGCTGCGGTCGGTCACCACCCAGAGGTTGCCGGCTTTGTCGAGGGCGAGGTTGTCGGGATTGGTGAAGCCCATGCCTCCCGCCCAGGGTTCACCGCCGGTGACCACCATGCGCCAGCGGAAACGGCCATCGGCCACCGGCCCGGCCTCGCTGAGCCGCATCACGAAGCCGTGGGGCCAGCTCGTTTCCCCATTCGGCCCCTGGAACATCGCCGGATCGGCGCCGCCTTCGGCATCCGGGCTGCCGGAGGTGAACGCAATCAGCAGGTCGCCCGTCACCGGATCCAGGTCCGTGTCTTCCGGGCGGGCGGTGGGGGTGGCCCCCACCGCATTGGCGGCCAGGTGGGCGTCGATCAGGATGGCCCCCTGCTGCTCTTCGCCGCCACCGGGGTACAGCGCCGCCAGGCTGGGGAAGCGCTGCGCGTAGGCCTGCACCTCCGCATCGGCTGTGAAGGTGACCCCACCGGGCTGCAGCCGGTCGGGGTTGGGCAGCATCACCGGCACCGGCAGGCCGGCGGCGCCGAAACCCGACGGCATGAATGGATCGAGTGGTGTGGAAGGCAGCAGGGGAATCCAGCGGCCGGTGCCATCGGCGCTGAAGCGGGCCACCTCGAGCCGCCCCTGGCCGAACAGGGCGGAGTTGCGCGGGTCGAGTGGATCCCGCACCACCCCGGCGCTCACGAAACGGTAGAGATGGCCGCCGCGACGGTCGTCGCCGGAATAGACCACCAGGGGAGATCCCTCCACCGCCTTCACAGCCACCGCCTCATGGCGGAAGCGGCCCAGGGCGGTGTGCTTGGTGCCCGGATCGGCGCGATCGGCCGGATCGATCTCCACCATCCAGCCGTACTTGTTGCCGGCCAGGCCATACACATTGCCGAGGCCCTCCAGGTCGCCCTCGCGGCAGACCAGGGGCCGCTCGCGGGGGTGCTGGGAGCTGCCATCGGCAAACACCGGCTCGCAAACCAGGCTTTGGAAGTTTTCCTCGGCACTCAGAACGGTGCCCCAGGGGGTCGTGCCGCCGGCACAGTTGGCGAAAGTGCCGATCACCCGATCACCCAGGCCGTCGTCGTAGCCCAGGCGCTGGCTGCGGCGGAACACGGCGGCGGCGGGCCCGCTCACCTTGAGGCGCTGCTCCGGCCGGCTCAGGCCGCTCAGTCCGGTGATCCGCCGGTCCAGGGGCCCGGCGCTGCGCACCCAGCCAACCCCCGGGGAGGCCGCCAGGGTGGCCACGCCAATGCCCAGGTCGGTCATGGCCTGGTCCGCCACCCCCCGCAGCAGGGGCCAGAGCGGGTCCGCCGCCGCCAGGGCGGTGCAGTCAATCCGCCCACCCCGGCTGGCCAGCGCCGTCACCAGCTCGGACCAGGGCAGGGGCTGGCCCACCACCTGGGCGAAACCCTCCAGCCAGGGGCGTTCGCTGATGTACTCGAAATTGATCGTCAGCAGGGCCCGCTCAGGCCCCTGGGGCGTGAGGGCAAGGAAATCGTTGTTGTAGCCCACCCGGCTGTCACCAAGCGGATCTCCCCAGGCCAGCAGCAGGTCGGCGCGGAAGCCCTCCGGCACCACCACCCGATCCTCGAGGGCGAGGCGGCCATAGCGGCTCCGCTGCTCGCTGGCCGCCAGGCCATCGCTGGCCAGGGGCAGGGGGGCCAGCACCGGCTCGAAGGGGAGCGCGGCGGCGGCCGCCCTGGGCCCTTGGCTGGCCGATCCAGGTCCCGCCGATGACCGCAGGCTGGGAGCGGCCAGGGTTCCGGCCCCAACTCCGAGCAGGGCAAGCAGCTGGCGGCGGCGAAGGTTCATGGGGTTGACGCGCAGCGGGGGGCGACGCGGGCGATCAGGCTGGCCTGGAGGGGGTTGAAATTGTCGTCGCTCACAAGCACCAGCGTCGGTCGTCCATCCGACAGGGGCGGGCCAGCGGCGAGACCTTCCCAGTTGTCCGGGGTGAGGCCGGCGGCCAGCAGATCCCACTGCCGCATCGGCCGCAAGGGCGCTGCAGCCTGGTCAGGCAGTGGCAGCAACACCAGCCGCGCCCACCAGCGCGCCGGGGCTTCGTAGCCGCGGATCAGGCCCAGCAGGCCGGCCGGGCCGCCTTCCCCGGGCCAGGCCAGCAGGTCGGTGAGGCCCCAGGCGGGGCCCTCCAGGGGCAGATCGAAGCTGCCGAGCGGGCGAAACGCCGGCTGGCCGGTCGGGGCCAGGGCAGAGGCCAGCGGGCCAAAGGCGAGCAGACGCACCTGGCCAGGGCGGTCCTGCAGCAGGGGCCGCTCGGCGGCCACCAGCAAAGACTCGAACCCGGGCGGCAGCAGGGTGAGCGATTCAGGGCCCTGATTCGCTCCCAGTCCACGACCCGGGGCGGTGCGCCAGTCCTCGGGAAGGTCCAGGGCTTCCCGCAGCCGGCCGCTGCGGCGATCAAAGCGCAGCAGCCGGGCCGGTTGCTCCACCGTACGGCGCCCCTCGCTGACGATCCACAGATCTTCGCCCCGCAGCACCATCCCCTCGCCATCGAGGGGATCGGGGAAGGGGTCCCCCGCCGTCGTGGTCAACGGCACCCGACGGCCGATGCGCAGGGGTGCTGAGCCCATGGTCTCCACCCCCCGCACCGGCAGCAGGTAGGGCCGGGGAGCATCGCTGAGCAGCCAGAGAATCGGGCCGGCAGCAGGGCCCGGCTGAGGCTCCGCCACGGCGGCGGAGAAGCCGCCAATGGGCTGGCCATCGAGGCCCTCACGGGGCAGGGTCGCCTGCGCCAACAGATCCCATCCGGCCGGCACCGGGCAGGGCCAGGGGGGCTGCGGCGACACGGGCACGGCCACCGTTGCCACGGTCAGCAGTAGGGGAAGGATCATGGCCTCCTGGGGATCAGGTCGCCGCCAGCGGCGCTGATTCCACCAGGGAAGGCGCCAGGCGCAACACCGTTTCTCCGGCGGGCGCTTCCAACAGGCGGGCCTGGCGAATCCGCGAAATCAGCCGCGTGGTGGTGACCCGGGTGGTGCCGATCAGCTCACCGATGCGCTCGTGGGTGAGGCGGAAGGGCAGGTCACACCAGGGGCCGCAGCGCCGCCCCAGGCGTCGCACCAGCAGGCCGAAGAGGGCATGGAGCCGCTGCTCGGCGCTGCCGAGGTGGCGGATGCGGAGCAGTTGCAGGGTCCATTCGTTGACCGGATCGAAGCCATCGAGGCTCTGCCGTTCGGCGTCGCTGCGGAAGCAGAGCGGGGTGAGCGCCTCGACGCAGACGCCCTCACTGCAGAGCCGGTCGGTGCGCAGCTGGTCGCCGGCCTGCAGAAAGGCGAGCGTCATGCCCTCGGTTTCCTCGCAGGGGCAATACACCCGGGCAATGCCCTCCAGCACCTCAAGGCAGCTGCCGCTGGGGCGCTTGGCTGGATCGAGCAGCACCGTCTGGCCGGCGGGCATGCGGACGGGGACGGACGGGCGATCGGGCAGGAAACGAAAGCTCACGAAACCAGGACTGTTGCGAATGACTCGCAATCTAAACAGTCGCCCCAGTCATTTGCAAGTGGTTCTCAATAGCAATTGACAGTTGCAACAACCACCTGTGCCATCGGATCGGTCGGCGGGTCAGATCCGCAGCCAGCAGGCGCCCCCCATGATCCGAATCCTTGGTGATCGCTCCAGCCTTCTGGCTGCCCTCACCGCCCACTGGGCCGACCCCCTCACTTCCGGATCAACACGTCGACCCCCGGCGTGCGGTGGCGCACCAGCACGCCGACATCGTGATCGCTGCGGTGCACCTGCAGATCGATCTCCTCCTCCCCAAGCCGCAGTCCGTTGATCTCCAGCAAGTTGAGGCCCTCGGGCAGAACGGGATTGCTCAGGTTCACCTGCACCCGGCCACTGCCGGTGTCCCGCTCGATTGTCATGCCGGTGACGGCCTCGAGCAGGCCGAAGACACTGCCACTCGCCCAGGCCTGGGGGCTGCAGGCCACCGGGTAGAAGGTGGGCCCCTCCTCCTCCCGGCGCGGAAAGCCGCAGAACAGCTCCGGCAGCCGGAACAACGACAACGCACTGGCCGTGTCGAACAGGCCAGAGAGGATGCGCAGCACTTCAGAGCGGTAGCCGTAGCGTGCCAGCCCCATGCCGATCAGGGCATTGTCGTGGGGCCAGACCGAGCCGTTGTGGTAGCTCATCGGGTTGTAGCGGGCCTCGCGCTCGTCGAGGGTGCGGACCCCCCAGCCGTTGAAGCTGGTCGGCGACAACAACTGACGGGCGATCGAGGCCGCCGCCTCCGGTGTGGCGATTCCGCTCCAGAGGCAATGGCCCGCGTTGGAGGTGCGCACGGCGCAGGCCTCGCCCTTGCCGTCGAGGGCAAGGGCATAGGAGTCGATCGACGGGCACCAGAAGGCCCGGTGAAAGCGCTGACGCAGGGACTGGGCTTCCTCCAGCAAGACCTCGGCTTCGGCGGCCCTGCCGAAGGACCGCAGCACCCTCGCCAGGGAGCGGCGGGCGCCGTAGGCGTAGGCCTGCACTTCGCAGAGGGCGATCGAGCCCTCGGCCAGACGGCCATCGGCATGGTGAACGGCGTCCTCGGAATCCTTCCAGCCCTGGTTGCGCAGCCCACCCTGGGCGGAACAGAGATAGCGAAGAAATCCATCGTCGCTGCGCCGCTCGGCCCTGTGGATCCAGGCCATGGCGGCGTCAAGGGCAGGCAGCAGGCCGGCGATGAAGTCACGGTCATCGCTGCGGCGCAGGTAGTCGCCGGCCAGAATCAGGAAGAGGGGGGTGGCATCCACCGCGCCGTAGTAACGGGCGAAGGGCACCTCGCCGAGGGCGGCCATTTCCCCCAGCCGCGATTCGTGCAGGATCTTGCCGGGTTCCTGGTCGTGGGAAGGATCGTCGCTCGTCGCCTGGGCGGCGGCCAGGTAGCCCAGCACGCCCCGGGCCAGGCGGGGCTCCACCATCAGCATCTGGCGGGCGGTGATCAGGCCGTCGCGGCCGAAGGGACAGCTGAACCACGGCACGCCCGCATAGGGATAGAGCCCATCCTCGACCGTGCTGGAGAGCAGGTGCACGTCCGAGAAGGAGCGCATCAACCAGCTGTTGAAGGCCTGGTTATCGGTGATCACCGCGGCGGCGCTGCGCCGGGCCTCGCGGAAGCGCTCGATCGTGGCCACCAGGGCCAGCTCGTAGTGCCGCTCCGGCGACAACGGCGAGGGACCGGGATGAAAATCCATGACCAGCCAGAGGCGCTGGGTCTGGCGTGGCTCCAGGTCCAACTCCAGACCGAGATGGCCCTCACCCACCTCCCCCACCGGGGCGCTGAGACGCAACACCGTCACCCGGTCCTCCCCGTCGAGACCGTGGTACGAACACTCCAGATCGGAGAGGTTGGAGCTGCACACCCGCCGCCCATGCTGCGTACGGATGTAGCCCCGGACTTCGAAGATGTCGCAGAAATCGGCGTCAAAGCGCAGGGTCAGCGGCATCCGCAACGGCAGCATCCCATCGTTGGTGAAGCAGAGCTGCTGCAGGCAGGCCGAAGGGGTCAGCACCGTGCTGCGCTCCAGGTGCACCGTCATGGCGGCGGGACCCGGGGAGGCGACCCCGTCATTGGCGAGGTGGCTCACCTGCAGGCCGACCGCCCCCCGTTCGGTGGAGCTGAGCACCACCGGCGGACGGTCCCAGAGCAACAGCTGCAGCCGACTGACGTGGCGGGCGCCCCGGTGGAAGATGCCGGCATCGTGCTGGCTCTCGGGGCAGATCTCGCCCCGGGAGTCGAGCATCGCGAAGGTTTCCCCGTCCTTGAGAACAAAGGGAGGGAGCTGGTCAGGCATGGGCCACGGGGGCGTGGCGGGAGCGGTGGGCGGGCGAATCGCTGCGGCCCGCCTGGATCAGGTGGCGGTAAAGCTGTTCGTAGTCTTCGGCTTGGCGGGTGGCGGAGAACCGCACCTCGAAGTGGCTGCGCACCCGGCAACGGTCGATCTGGTTGAGGCGATGCACCGCCGCCGTGGCCGCCTCGATCGACTCCACCAGGTAGCCGTTGACCCCGTGGTCGATCAGCTCGGGGGTGGAGCCGTTGCGCCAGGCGATCACCGGCGTACCGCAGGCATTGGCCTCGATCATCACAAGCCCGAACGGCTCCTGCCAGTCGATCGGGAACAGCAGGGCCAGGGCGTTGCCGAGCAGCTCCTGCTTGGCGGCATCATCCACCTCGCCGATGAACTCCACCTGGGGGTTGTCCCGCAGCAGCGGCTCGATCCGCTCGCGGAAGTAGGCCTGATCGGCGGCGTCCACCTTGGCGGCCACCTTCAGGGGAAGACCCGCTTCCCTGGCGATCTCGATGGCGCGATCGAGGCGTTTCTCCGGCGAGATGCGGCCCACGAAGGCCAGGTAGTTCTGCGGCACGGCCTGGAGGCGATACAGATCGGTGGGAAGGCCGTGATACACCGTTCCCACCCAGTTGGCCGCGGGCACCGGCCGGCGTTGGGAATCGGAAATCGACACCAAGGGGAGCTGGTCGAAGTGGCGGTAGAGCGCGGCCTGCGGCGGGGCGGTCAAGGGGCCATGGACGGTGCTGAGGTGCGGCCGACCCAGCCGACTCATCAACGGAAAATGAACATGGCCGACGTGAAAGTGCAGGATATCGAACTGATCCAACTGGGCGACGACATGGTCGAGCTGAATCACTTCGTGGATGGTTGGATCCCCCTGGTGCCCAGCCGATCGCAGCGCGGTGGGCACACAGGCACAGAGATGTGCGCTGGTCCGGGAATCACCACTGGCGAACAGGACGACTTCATGGCCCCGGCGCACGAGTTCCTCGGTGAGGTAGTGAACGACCCGTTCGGTGCCTCCATACCGCGCCGGTGGAACACTTTCGTAAAGGGGCGCAATCTGAGCAATTCGCATGTCAGGTCTTCTTATTCGGTTTCTTCATCTTTTTTAGGTTAGTTGCACCCGTTGATCTGCGCTGCCTTGGTTGATGCATTGAGCAGATCTGCTGAATGAATGCGGGATTCCTCACCGCAGCCCGGACTCCATTCCGATCAGCTGGCGGGCTCCGCTGCGCAGCGCGGACAGAGCGCCCGCACATTGAGGACGCATTCAATCAGGCGAAAGCCATGGCCGCCGGCCGCCTGCTCGCCTGCCGCCAGCACCGCCGCGCTATCGAATTCCTCGGTGCGACCACAACCCACGCAAACCAGATGGTGATGGTCGCGATGGGTGTCGCTGGCCAGCTCGAACCGCCGCCCCCCCTCCGGCAGCTCCAGCTCCCGAAGCAGCTCCATCGAGCTCAGCAGCCGCAGGCTGCGGTACACCGTGGCCAGGGACACCCGTTGCTCCGCCCCCAGCAGGCGCTGGTGCACCTCCTCGGCACTGAGGTGGCTGCCTTCGCCGATCCGCTTGAACAGCCCCAGCACACGCTGGCGCTGGGGGGTCAGCCGCTGGCCGCGACCGTGGAGGGAGGTGCGCAGCTCGGTGGAGGCCAGCGGCTCGCTTGAGCGGGGGGAGGAACTGGCAGCCATGGACAGGGACACGGACTGGGAAGGCGCAAAGCCAGCCCTCGGGTCTTCTCAACAATAGAAGCAGTTGCGAAGGATCAGGCCCTGGCCGCCGCCGCCAGGGCCCCATCCAGCCGGGCCGTCAAGGCCGCCAGCAGATCGGCGAGGGTGGCCACGAGGCGATAGCTCAGGGCCACCGCCAGCAGGGGTGCCTCCGGCAACTCCGCCCCGAGCCGCAGCAGCAGCACCGCTTCGAACACCCCTAAACCCCCGGGGGCACCGGGCACCACCAGACCCACGGTCCAGGCCAGCAGAAAACCGGCCAGCCAACTGGGCCAGCCCAGGCTCAGTTGCTGATCGAAGGCCAGCACGCAGCAGGCGAAGCCACCGAAGCGGAGCAGCACAAAACCAAACTGCGGCAGCAACGGCAGCAGGGGGTAGCCCGGCAGGGCGAAGGGCTGGGCGGCCCCGTTCGCCTGGTCCAGCTCCTCCAGGCCCAACTGACGGGCTCGCCGCCGCTCCATGCGCCCGAGCAGGGGATTGAGCCAGCGGGGCATCAGCACAACGATGGGAACCAGGGCCAGCAGGGCCAGGCCGTTCTGCCAGCCCCCCAGGCCCAGCAGCAGCAAAGCCGCGCTGGCCGCCAGTACGGGATCGAGCAACACGGCCACCAGGGCCTGCGGGGTGGGCAAGGGGGCCGACAGGAGCGGCCCCGCCCCGCCCGGGGAAGGATCAGCTGCCTGGCGCAGCAGCTGCACCCGGGCGGCCAGGTGCCAGATGCCGCCGGGCAGGTACTTGAGCAGGTTGCTACGCAGGTAAAATCTCAGGCAGGCGGCCCAGGCGGGCCGAAACCCCAGCCAGCGCAGCCCCACCGTCCAGGCCAGTCCATTGACGGCCAGGCTCAGCAGGCTGATGCCGACGCCGATCATCAGCCACAGCCAGCCCTGGGGATCGAGCCGCAGGGCCAGAAGCTGCTGCCCATTCCCCAGCAGGGCGGCGAAGACAAAGCCGAAGCTCAGCAGACTCACCCAGAGCCGCGCTCCCCCCGGCAGGGGCGGCAGCGAGAGGGAAGGCAATTTCAGCGAGAGCGGCGGCAGTTTCAGCATCAGGGGCCTTCGCTTCGCGGATCTGGATTGTCGCTGGCCAGCGCGAGCAGCACGGTGTCACGCACCTGGCGCAGGCTCAGGCCATGGGCACGGGCCAGGGCCGCCAGGTCCTCGAACTCGGGCTTGGAGCGGCGGCTGCCATCCGGCAATTCGGCCTCCTTGATTCGCACCGGTCCCCAGACCGTGCTCAGCTGCCGCTGCTGGCGCGGCAGGCACCAGCGCTGCTGCAACTGCTCGCGGACCCCCAGGCTGCTGCCCTGGCGCCACCAGATCGCCCGCAGCGGCGCCGCCCGCTCGGGGGGCGCCACCACGGTGAGCAGCACACCCGAGCGCTCCTTTTTCATCTGGATGGCCTGGCTGTACACCTCCAGGGCCCCGCCGGCCCGCAGCTCCTCCACCAGGAAGGCCAGGTCCTCGGCGCTGGCGTCATCGACCTGGGCCTGCTGAAGCACCACCGTTTCCAGGTTCGGCCCAGTCCCACTGGCCAGTTCAGGCTCCGTTGACGCGTCAGCCAGCCAGAGCCGCAGCAGGTTGGGGCGATCCAGCTGGCGATGGCCCAGACCGATCCCCACCGCCGCCGGCACCATGGCGGGCGCCGCGCCGAAGCCAGCGGCCCAGGCGGCGACCAGGGCCAGGCCCGTGGGCGTGGTGAGTTCCCCGGCGGGCCGCCCCTCCACCGCGGCCAGGGGCACCCGATGACGGCGGGCCAGCTCCAGCACCGCCGGCGCCGGTAGGGGGAGCAGGCCGTGGGCCGTGGCCACCGATCCATGGCCCGCCGGCGGCGGGGCGCTGATCAGGCGGCTCACCTCGAAATGGAGCAGCCCGGCGCACACCCCCACCACATCCACGAGGGCATCCACCGCCCCCACCTCGTGAAAATGGACGGCGTCGACGGGGTGGCCGTGCACGGCGGCCTCCGCCTCGGCCAGCAAGCCGAACACCTTTAGAACCCGCTGCCGCAGGATCGGATCCATTGCGCTGGAGTCGATCTGGCCGCGTAGATCACCCCAGCGGCGGTGGGGGGGCTGGGGCTCCAGCAGATCCACGCTGAGCCGGCGGCCGCGAAGGCCGCCGCTGCGGCTCTCCTCGACCCGCAGCCGGTAGGCGCCGGTGAGGCCAAGGGCGGCCAGGGGTGCCTCCACCGCCGCGAGGGGAAGGCCAAGGTCGAACAAGGCGGCCAGCAGCATGTCGCCGGCCACGCCGGTGGGGCAATCGAGGTAGGCCAGGGTCATGGCGTCAGCGCAACAGGCGGGGGGCCTCGGCCAGCAGTTGTTCAGCGCGGTGCTCCAGCTGCTGCCGCTCGTGCCGCAGCCATTGCTCCACCTCCCGCCGTGCCCGCCGTTGCTCCCGCTGGGCCATGGCCACGTCGAAACCCGAGAGACCCCAGAGGCGCCCGAGCAGGGCCCTGTCATCGCCGCCACCCCTGGACTGGCCGAAGAGCAGGCGCTCCGCCGCCATGCCGGCCTGCAGCACCCGGCTCCAACGACGCAGGTCGTCAGCGGCCAGCTTGGCGTGGGAGGGGAGTTCGAATTCCGTGCTGCCGTTAGCGCGCAAGCCGGCCCGCAGGCAGGCGAGGCTGCCGACCAGCACCCGGCGGATCGGCAACCCGTCCTGCTCGGCGAGCAGGGAATGGCCGGCCTCATGGATCGCGATCCGCCGCAACCGCCGGCGTCCGCCCGGCAGGGCCTCGGCCAGCAGATGGCCGCCGCGGCCACCGAAGCGGGCGGCGTCGATGGTGAGCCCGGCCAGGGCTCCGCCCACCGCCAGGCTGATCAGCCAGGGGGAGATCCCCAGCACCGGCCCCAGAACGGCGAGGCCGGTACCGCCGGCCACCACAACGCCCGCTGACAGGGTGGCAATCGAACCATCGCCGGAGTCGGGCGCCGGGCCGGGCCGAACCGGGCCGGAGGGATCAGGGGGCTCCACGGTGCGTCCTCAGCCCCCCGGCCGGATGATCGCCGTGCGCTGGCTGCCGCGGGAGGGAGCCTCGCCCCGGCTGAGGGGGCCGCGCGGTGACTTCGGCTCGACCCTGGTCAGGCCAGAACGGTCAGGGCCACCACGGTCCTTGGCACCCCGTTCCTTACCGACGCGGTCTTTGCCGCCTCGGTTGCCGCGCTGGGCCACCGGAGCGATCACCTCGCAGCGCTCCAGTTGCAGCTGGCTGGCCTGGCGCCGCAGATCAAGGGAAACGAAATGGCGCAGGTGCTCCAGGGGGATCTGCCCGCGCAGCTGCAGCTTGAAGGGCTGGACGCGGCTGCCGTCGGCCCGGGGCTTCTGGCGCACCTTGATCACCAGCTCATCGCTCTCGGGGCGGGTGAAGATCAACTCTCCGCGCACGGAGAAGTAGTCGTCGCCTTCCGGGAGCTGGTCACCCAGGGGCTGGTCACTGGGGGGCTGGAGATCGACGGGCTGGTCCTCGGTGGCGGGTCCGCAGGCGGCATCGAGGGTGCTGGGCTCCCACACGCCCACGATCTGCAGATGGAGGCTGCCGGGCTCGCGGATGCGGGGATAGACGACCCAGAGGTGGGGGCTGGCCATGTCGAGGTGGCGGCGCACCAGGCTCAGCACCCTGCCCAGCACCACCGCTTCGATCTCGGTGCCGTCGGCGGTGCGGATCAGGCCGCGGGTGGGTTGCTCGGCGTCGGTGGGAACGTACTGGCCGCGCACCACGCCGATGGCCCGGTACTGCAACGGTTCGGTGACCGGGGAAATCGGATGGTGACGCATCTTGGGGAGGGGCAACCATTGGCCCACTGCCCAATCTAGCCAGGCCTTCCAGGGGGCAGACTTCAAGCAGCACCGCTGGATCCATGGCTCCCCGACTGTCCGTCGGCCGCATCGTCAACGCCCGCCGGGGGCTCTGGCTGGCCGCAGCTGGCCTGGCCCTGGCGCTCGGCGGGCTGCTGGCGGGCTGGTGGCTGGGCCAGCGCGGCGTCGGCAGCACCGTTACCGACCGTTCCCGGATCGAGGCCCAGAAGCAGGTGAACCTGCTCAAGGACGACGTGGCCCGCGGCACGGCCACCCAAGGCCAGCAACAGCGGTTGCTGGAGCTGCTTGTGGCCCTGCAGTCGAACGTCGAAGCCACCGCCCTGCTGGAGCGGATGGCGGATCAGCAACCCGACCGCTGGCCGCTTCGGTTGATGCTGGCTGAACTGCGTCGCGCCCAGAACGATCACAGCGGCGCCGAGCGGGAGGTGCGGCAGTTGCTCAACATGAATCCCGAGCGGATCGAAGCCCTCCAACTGATGGCGCTGCTGCAGTGGGAGCAGGGCCGTGGGGAGGCCGCCCAGGCCCAGCTGCAGGCGCAGTACCAGAAGGCCTCGGTGCCCCAACTGAAAGCCCGGGCCCTGCAGATCGGCCTGCTGCTTGCCGATCTGCAGCGGCGGCTGGGAAAGCTCAGCGAAGCCGATGCGCTCTACCAGACCCTGAGCCGGAGCTTTCCGGCCGACCCCAGGCCGGTGCTGGCCAGGGCGCTGCTCAAGCAGCAGCAGGGCCATACCCCAGCAGCCCTGGAGATTCTCCAGGAGGCGCGGCGACGCCAACCGAATGGCCAGGATCCCCGGCTCGATCATGTGGCGGCGGCCTGGGGGCTGGCCCCGCTCAGGGACCCTGCCGCGGGGAGCGGTCCTAAGGCCCCTTCACCCCCGCTGAACCCGGGGTCTGGGGACCCGGTACCGACTTCACCTCCAGCTCCCTGAGGGCCTGATCGACGGCATCACCGGGGTTGGTGGCGTTGTCGAGGGCCTGGCCACGGCGGATCCGGTTCATCAGTTCGATCGGATTGCTGGTGCCCAGGACTCCCTTGTTCTGCTCGGGGCCGTAGTCGTAGAGCTGCTTCTCCTGAACCGACTGGCCGCCTCCGAGCCCATCGGCACGGGCCTTAGGAGCGAGCCAGGCCACACCAGCCGTGGTCACGGCCGCGATCATGGCAACGGCTCCTAGGGCCAGGGAACGGGCCATGGCGTGAAGGAATTCAGCGGAGTTCGATGCTAGGGCTCTTTGCCAATGGATCAGCCGCTTGCCATGCGCATCGCCACCTGGAATGTGAACTCGGTCCGCAGCCGCCTTGATCAGGTGGTGGCCTGGCTGGAGCGTCAGCAACCCGACGTGCTCTGCCTGCAGGAAACCAAGGTGGAGGACCACTTGTTTCCTGAAGGGGCCTTTGCGGCCCTGGGCTACGGGAGCGCGATCAGTGGCCAGAAGGCTTACAACGGCGTCGCCATCCTCAGTCGCCTGCCCCTGGAGGATGTCCAGGTCGGCCTGGAGGCCCTGCTGCCGGGGGACAACGCGGCGGGGGCATTGAGCGAGCAGAAGCGGGTGATCAGCGCCCTGGTGGAGGGGATCCGGGTGCTCAACCTCTACGTGCCGAACGGCTCGGGGCTCAAGAGCGAGAAGTATGGCTACAAGCTGGAATGGTTGGCCTGTCTGGGCCGTTACCTGGCCGCCCAGGCCGAGCAGGGGGAAGATCTCTGCCTGGTGGGGGATTTCAACATCGCCCTGGAGGATCGCGACATCCATGACCCGGCCCGCCTCAGCGGCGGGATCATGGCCAGCGAGCCTGAACGGCTGGCGCTGCGGACGGCCCTGGGGGAGCGCCTGCACGACGTGTTCCGGCTGTTCGAGCCGGCCAGCGATCACTGGAGTTGGTGGGATTACCGCAGCGGGGCCTGGGACCGGGACCGGGGCTGGCGCATCGACCACATCTACCTCTCGGACGCGCTGCTCGCCTGCGCCACCGGTTGCGCGATCGACAAGCAGGTGCGGGGCCAGGAGCAACCCAGCGACCATGCCCCCGTGGTGGTGAACCTGCAGCTCCCCGAGCAGGATGCCGAGGACGGCTTTGCCGAGGTGAGGGAGTTGGGCTGAAGAGGAATCAGGTCGTGGGTTCGGACCTAGGTTGGCGGGAGTTGAAAGCCCCCATGACCATCCCTGGCGCTTCCGTTCCTGCCGCTTCGGTGCCTGGGGCCGTGGGCCGGAGGTTTGGAGCCTGGTTGGGCTTCGGCGCCGCCCTGGCGATCAGCGGGGCGGCGACCGCCCAGGCCCAGCCGGTCTGCTCGTTCCTGCTGCCCGTGGGCGGCAGCGGTGATCCGGTGGTTTCGAAGCGGGTGGGTCCCGGCCGCCTGCTGGGCCGCACCAACTGGAACACCGATTTCATCGTGGACCGACCCTTCAGCAGCTATCGGTTCTTCTTCACCGCCACCTCCACCGACCCCGCCACCTACCCGGTGCGGGGATACATGATTTTCACGGATCGCACCAGCCTACGCCTGTTCGATGTGACCATCTCTCCACCTGAGGGGACCGGCCGCATGTTCGGACCGTTCCCCACCATTCCCGGCCGCCGCACCAGCCTGATGAACTTCCACATCGGCTCGAGCTCCCAGCCCGGCGCCCTCGGCTTCAGCTACCGCATCTCCGTGCAGGGCTGCAACTGAGGGGGGGCTGATCGAAGCGACAGCCGTTGGAGAGGACAATCACCAGTTGCGGAACACGCCGCCGCGGGGGGCGGCGTTCAAGAACCCGCCGCCGCCATAGGCGCCGTTGACGAAACCACCACCGCCATTGACGAAGCCCCGGCTGGCGCCCCCGTAGTAGGGGTGGCCATTGACGAAGCCGCCACCGCCCGGCCCCCGGACCGCACCGCCATAGCGTCCATTGACGAAGCCGGCAGCGATGTGCTGATCAGGCCCTTGCCGATGAGCAGAGGCCGGCGTCGGGCCATCGATCCCGCCCTGCCGCTCCCGCAGGGCTGTGGCGATGCGGCTCAACCTGGCCTCGATCGTTCCCGTGGCGGCAGGGTTGCCAGTGCCGGTGGCCCAGGCCGATGGAAGGGCCAGCACCGTGAGCGAAATCAGAACGCCGAGCATGCCGGCACGGGAGGTGATCGTCATGGGGCTTGAACCGAGGGGGCAGGGGTGGGGGCCGGAACCTGGATCTGCTCATAGGTGAGCAGGACGTTCTGAAAGTAATCCTTGATCAGCTGGGGCGGAAGGTCCAGCAATCCCTTTGGGCCCAGCCAGCGGTTGACCAGATCCTGATCGGCCTTGTTGTCGTTTAGGTAACCCTGCAGCAACTTGGCGACCGCCAGGTTGGCCAGGTTGCGGAAGGTGGAGTTGTTCTCCGGCAGGATGCAGCCCACCGCGTAGCGGGCCAGGGGTGCTTCCGGCACGAGCCCATAACCCTTGGCGCCAGTGCGCTGGAGCGCAGCCGCCAGCAGCAGCGAATCGCCCGCCACCGCATCGAGCTGGCCGGCGACCAGCTGGCCGACCCCCTCGCTGAGACCCTGGATGGGCACCCGGAGGGCCCTCGGTTGCAGGGCCTTGATGGCCCGATCCCCCAGGGAATCCGGCACCACCCCGACCCGCTTGCCGACCAGGGAATCGGCGCTGCCGCTGAGCCGACCCTGCGGGGTGAGCATGCGGATGCCGGACAGGCTGAAGGGCAGGGTGAAGTCGACGAACATCTCCCGTTCCCAGGTGAACTGGGCGCCGCAGGCGAGATCGAGTTCACCGGTTTTCACCTGCCGGAAGAGGGTGGCCGGATCGTTGACGGGCTGCGCATCCACCGTGATCGGCTTGCCGAGGTAGCGGGACAGCTCAGCGGCGATCCGCTCCGCCACCTCAATGCCATAGCCCGTGGGCTGCTTCTGATCGGTGAGGAAGGAGTAAGGCGGCAGGTTGGTGGGCCCGGCCACGTTGATCACACCGGTGCGGGCCGCCCTTTCGATCACCGTTTCCGCCCGGGCCAGCGACGGGGTCAAGAGGGGGAGAAGGATTGCCGTCAGGGCCACGGCAACGTTGCGTGGAGCGTGACTCAAGCGGCGCCGGAGCTTCAGCACATCAGGAAGGGCGAGGACCATCGGGCCCATTGTGACAAGCCGTTGGGGGGACTCAGAACACCTCCACCGTCTCGCTCACGGCATCGGCCCCGTTTCCACCGATCGCAGCGGACCCCACAAGACCACCAGTGAGACCATCCTCGCTGGGTAGGCGGAGGGTGCGGCCCCGGCGCGCTGACTCCCCACAGCTGCGGGGGGTGGGAAACAACTTGCCGGGATTGGCACGGCCTTCCGGGTCAAAGGCCCGGCGCACCAGCTGCATGGTGGCCAAATCCTCCGGGGTGAACATCCAGTCGAGGTAGCAGCGCTTGTCGGAACCCACGCCATGCTCGCCGGTGATGCTGCCGCCGGCGTCGATGCAGAGGCGCAGGATCTCGGCGCCCAGATCCTGAACCCGCGCCAGCACTCCGGGGGTGCTGGCGTCGTAAAGGATGAGCGGGTGCAAATTGCCGTCGCCGGCATGGAACACATTGGCCACCGGCAAGCTGTAGGCAGCGCTGAGCGCCTCGATCGCCGCCAGCACGCCTGGCAGGGCGCTGCGGGGCACCACACCGTCCTGCACGTAATAGGTGGGGGTGATGCGGCCCACGGCGGCGAAGGCGGATTTGCGGCCTTTCCAGAGCTGGGCGCGATCGGCATCGCTGCGGGCCCGGCGGATCGAGCGGGCGCCCGCCTGGCGGCAGAGTTCATTGGTGCGCTCCGCCGCCGCCCGCACCTCCTCGCTGCGGCCGTCGAGTTCGATCAGCAGCACCGCCGCCGCATCGCGGGGATACTCATCGACGCCGAACAGATCATCAACGGCGTTGATCGTGAAGTTGTCCATGATCTCCATGCCCGCCGGGAGAACCGCCGCGGCCGTGACGGTGCGCACCGCTTCGCCGGCCGCCTCCATCGAGCTGAAATCGGCCAGCAGCACCTCAACGGTCTGGGGCGCAGGCAGCAGCCGCAGGGTGATGGCGGTGGCAATGCCGAGGGTGCCCTCGCTGCCGATGAACACGCCGCGCAGGTCGAGTCCCGGCATCTCCGCCAGCGGCCCGCCGAGGCGGGTGACCGTGCCATCGGGCAGCGCCACCTCCAGCTCCAGCACATGGTTGCTGGTGACGCCGTACTTGAGGCAGTGCACCCCACCGGCGTTCTCGGCCACGTTGCCGCCGATGCTGCAGACCACCTGGCTGGAGGGGTCCGGGGCGTAATAGAAGCCCTCGCCACTCACCGCCCGGGTGACCCAGCTGTTGATCACGCCCGGCTGCACAGTGATGCGCTGGTTCTCGAGGTCCACCGCCAGAACCGAACGCATGCGGCTGGTGACCACGAGCAGGGCCTCCTGTTCCACCACCGCCCCGCCCGAGAGACCGGTGCCGCTGCCGCGGGCCACGAACGGCACTCCCAGCTCACAGCAACAGCGCAGGATGGCAGCCACCTGCTCGGTGGTTTCCGGCAGCACCACCAGGGGTGGCTGGTGGCGGTGCAGGGTGAGGCCGTCGCTGTCGTAGGTGAGCAGCTCCTGGCGCCGTGCCACCACCGACCGCTCGGGAAGGAACCGGCGCAGGTGTCGTTCGATCCGCACCCAGGGCAGGCTCGAAGTGCTGGGCGTATCCACCAACGGAAGCAGGTTCAGCCATCGGGACTTTACCGAGCCGGCACCGGCTGGACGGATTGGTCGGATCCTGCGTAAGGATGGGAAATGGCTGTTGCAATCAAGCGGCCGCCCCCAACACCCGCGGAGTGCGCTTTGACATCGGCCCCCGTCTCGGCTCCAGCCCTGAACACCACCCGTTCCCAGGACATCTTCCGTGCCGCGCTGAACCTGATGCCGGGTGGGGTGAGTTCGCCGGTGCGGGCCTTCCGCTCGGTGGGCGGCCAGCCGATCGTCTTCGACCGGGTCAGTGGGGCCTACGCCTGGGATGTGGATGGCAACCGCTACATCGATTACATCGGCAGTTGGGGGCCAGCGATCTGCGGCCATGCCCACCCGGAGGTGATTGCCGCCCTCCACCAGGCGCTCGAGAAGGGCACCAGCTTCGGCGCCCCCTGCGCCCTGGAGAACACCTTGGCGGAGATGGTGATCGAGGCCGTGCCGAGCGTGGAGATGGTGCGCTTCGTGAACTCCGGCACCGAAGCCTGCATGTCGGTGCTGCGCTTGATGCGAGCCTTCACCGGCCGCGAGAAGCTGATCAAGTTCGAAGGCTGCTATCACGGCCACGCCGACATGTTCCTGGTCAAGGCGGGGTCGGGCGTCGCCACCCTCGGCCTGCCCGATTCTCCTGGTGTGCCGAAGAGCACCACGGCGAACACCCTCACCGCCCCCTACAACTGCCTGGAATCGGTGAAACAGCTGTTCGCCGACAACCCCGGAGAGATCGCCGGGGTGATCCTCGAGCCGGTGGTGGGGAACGCCGGGTTCATCACCCCCGAACCCGGCTTCCTTGAGGGGCTGCGGGAGCTCACCACCGAGCACGGCGCCCTGCTCACCTTCGATGAGGTGATGACTGGTTTCCGGATCGCCTACGGCGGCGCCCAGGCGAAGTTCGGAGTCACCCCCGACCTCACCACGATGGGCAAGGTGATCGGCGGCGGCCTGCCGGTAGGGGCCTATGGCGGCCGCGCCGACATCATGGCGCTCGTGGCCCCCGCCGGGCCGATGTACCAGGCGGGAACCCTCAGCGGCAATCCCCTGGCGATGACGGCCGGGATCAAAACCCTCGAACTCCTGAAACAGCCCGGCACCTACGAGCGCTTAGAGGCGGTCACCCAGCGGCTCTCCGCCGGCATCCTGGCGGCCGCCCGGGAGGCCGGCCGGCCGATCAACGGCGGTTCGATCAGCGCCATGTTCGGCTTCTTCCTCTGCGAGGGCCCCGTCCACAATTTCGAGGACGCCAAGGCGGCAGACACCGCCCGCTTTGGCCGCCTGCACCGGGCCATGCTCGAGCGCGGCGTGTATCTGGCGCCGAGCGCCTTCGAGGCTGGCTTCACCTCCCTGGCCCATTCCGACGAGGACATCGACATGACCCTGGCCGCCTTCCGCGCCAGCTTCGCCGCGATCGCCTGAGCGGCATGGGCTCTCGTCTGGTGTCTCTTCCCGCCCTGGCCGCGGCGCTCCTGGGGGTCGTTTCGGTGCTGGCGGCCTGTGGCTCCGACGGCAGCCAGCAACCGCTGAATCTCAGCGGCGGGGTGCCGGTGGGAGCGGTGCTGGCCCTCACCAGCAACGCCAATGCCTACGGCCAGGATCAACAGATCGGCCTGGACCTCGCCCAGCGCTGGTTCAACGGCCCTGGCCTGGGAGGCCAAGCCGGAGGCATCGGCGGCAAGCCGGTGCGGCTGCGGATCGAAGACGGCGGCGGCGATGAGCAGGGTGCCAGCCAGGCCTTCAACCTGCTGATCGATGCCGGCGTGGTGGCTCTGATTGGCCCCACCCTCTCCCAGCAGGCCTTCGCTGCCGATCCGATCGCCCAGCGCCGAGGCGTGCCCGTGGTGGCCCCCTCCAACACCGCCGTGGGGATCCCCCAGATCGGCAGCTTCATCAGCCGGGTGTCGGCGTCGAGTGCGGTGATCGCACCGCTTTCGATTGCCAAGGCCTTGGAACTGAATCCCGGCATCAGCCGGGCGGCGGTGTTCTATGCCCAGGACGATGCCTACAGCACCTCCGAAACCACCATCTTTCAGAAGGCCCTCACCACCAAGGGGCTGAAGCCAGTCACGGTGCAGCGCACCCAGCTCAACGACCAGGACTTCCAGAATCAGATCACCGCCGCCCTGCGGCTCCACCCCGATCTGATCGTGATCTCGGCCCAGGCGGTGGATGGCGGCAACCTGATCCGCCAGTTGCGGGAACTGGGCTACAAGGGCGCGATCGTGGTGGGCAACGGCATGAACACGCCGAACATCTATCCGATCTGCCAGGCAAGCTGTGACGGCATCCTGATCGCGCAGGCCTACAGCCCCGAACTGGCCACGCCGATCAACCAAACCTTTCTCAAGCTTTACAAGCAGGCCAAGGGGGGGGCGATCCCGCCCCAGCTCACCGCCCAGGCCTTCACCGCCTTCCAGGTGGTGGCCGAGGCCCTGGAGCGGCTGAACCGGCGGCAGCCCCTGGGCGCACTCAAACTGGCGGAGGCCCGCACGGCCCTGATGGCCGAGCTGCTGGGTGGCCGTTACGACACCCCTCTGGGAGAAATCAGCTTCACCCCCGACGGCGAGGTGGTGCAGAAGAACTTCTATGTGGCCCAGGTGCGGATGCAACCGGATGGCCGCAGCGGACGCTTCGCGCTGCTGAACGGATCCCCGCCCTAGCCGCAGCCGCAACCCCTCCCCCTTGGACCACCTGCTCCAGATCCTGGTCAACGGCCTCTCCGCCGGTGCGGTGTACGCCCTGTTTGCCCTCGGCTACACCCTGGTGTTCTCGGTGCTGGGGGTGATCAATTTCGCCCATGGCGCCGTCTTCACCCTCGGGGCCTACTTCACCTATCTGCTGATCGGCGGGCCGGTGGGCGCCAACGGCGCCCTGGCCGGCTTTCGGTTGCCGTTCGCCCTGCCCTTCTGGCTGGCCCTGGCCGTGGCCGGGCTCGGCGCCGCCCTGGTGAGCCTGCTGGTGGAGGCCACCGCCTTCGCCCCCCTCCGCCGGCAACGGTCCGACCCCCTGCTCACCCTGATCTCCAGCCTTGGCGCCGGCGTGGTGCTGGTGAACCTGGTGCAGATCCTGATGGGAGCGGAGAGCTACGCCATCCCGGCCGGCACCCTGGCGGGGTTGCCCGCCGCCGTGAACCTGGGGGGAGCGACGGTGCGCACCGTGCAGCTGCTGCTGATGGGCATCGCCGCCCTGGTGCTCGTGGTCCTCACCCTCTGGCTGGAGCGCAGTCGCAGCGGCAAGGCGTTGCAGGCGGTCTCGGAAGATCCGCTGATGGCCAGGCTGCTGGGCATCCCTGCCGGGTCGATGATTCGCCTGGCCTTCGCGATCAGCGGCTTTCTGGCCGGGGTGGCAGGCGGCCTGGTTGGCCTGAGTGTGAGCATCGCAGGGCCCTACTTCGGCATTGGCTTCGGCCTCAAGGGCCTCGGGGTGCTGGTGCTGGGCGGCCTGGGCAGCGTGCCGGGGGCCGTTCTGGGGGGCCTGGTGGTGGGCCTGGCCGAGGCGCTGGTGCCGGCCGAGTTCTCCGGCACCAAGGACGGCGTGGCCTATGCCTTCCTGTTCCTGATGCTGATGCTTCGGCCCCAGGGGCTGCTGGGCAGACCCCAGAGCAGCAAGGTGTGAGCGGGCTCTCCCTGCTGGTGCAGATGGGCCTGGCTGCCCTGCTGGCGCTCTCGGTGTCGCTGCCGCTGCGCTGCGGCCAGCTCTCGCTGGCCACGCCGGGCTTCTACGCGATCGGCGGCTACGTGGCGGCCCTGCTCTCCACCCGCTGGCAGGCGCTGGGCGGAGCGGCAGCCACGTACCCACTGCCCTCCCTGCTGCTGGAGATGGGGGTGGCGGCCCTGGTGGCCGGGGCCGTGGCGCTGCTGGTGGGACGGCCGGTGTTGCAACTGCGCGGCATCTACCTGGCCATCGCCACCATCGCCCTGGTGGAAATGCTGCGGGTGCTCAACCTGAATCTGGAATGGAGCGGTGGAGCGGTGGGGATCTTCGCCATCCCCCAGCCCTTCGCCGGACCCGGCGGCTATCTGGCCTTCACAGTCCTGCTGCTGGCGGCCTGGTGCTGGATCTGCGCCCGGCTGGATCGCATGCGCCTGGGACGGGCGATGGCCGCGATCCGGGAAGATGAGCTGGCTGCCCGTTGCATGGGGATCGCCACCACCGAGGTGAAGCTCACGGCCTTCGTGCTCAGCGCTGTGATCGCTGCCCTGGCCGGGGTGGTGGCGGCCCACTTCCTCAACACCTGGAACGCCCGCCAGGGCAGTTTCGACGCCAGCATCACCACCCTGGCCTTCGTCGTCTTCGGCGGCTCCCGCACCTGGTTGGGGCCGGTGGTCGGCGGGCTGGTGCTCACCGCCCTGCCGGAGCTGCTGCGGCCGGTGGGCGACCTGCGCCTGATCGTCTTCGGGCTGGTGATCCTGATCGGCCCGGCCCTGTTTCCTCAGGGCCTGATCACGCCGGAGCGGCTGGACTGGCTGGGGCGGGCATGGAAAAGCCAGGGCCGATGACACCCCCACCACCGCCGCCCCTGCTGGAACTCGAGGACATCAGCCGCCGCTTCGGCGGCCTCCTGGCCCTCAACCGGGTGTCCGTGCGGGTGGAGGAGGGGGAGATCCTGGGGCTGATCGGCCCCAACGGCGCCGGCAAGACCACCCTGTTCAACCTGATCTCCGGCGTCACCCCGCCCAGCGCCGGTCGGATCCTCTGGCGGGGAGAACCCATCCGTGGCCTGAGCGAGGACAGGGTCAACCGGCTGGGGATCGCCCGCACCTTCCAGAATCTGCGCCTGTTCGGCCCGCTCAGCTGCCTGGAGAACGTGCTGGTGGGGCTGCACCACAGGGGCCGCTCTTCCCTGGTCGGCGCCCTGCTGGCCCGGCCGGGCTTCCGACTCCAGCAGGCGAAGCTCCGCCTTCAGGCCCTGGAGCTGCTGGAATTGCTGGATCTGGCGGAACAGTCCGATCAACCGGCCGCGAGCCTGCCCTATGGGCTGCAGCGCCGGCTGGAGATCGCCCGGGCCCTGGCCACCGCCCCGCGCCTGCTGCTGCTCGATGAGCCGGCCGCCGGCATGAACCCAGGCGAGAAGGAGGAGCTCAGCGGCCTGATTCAGCGGCTGCGCCAGCAGTTCGCCCTCACCTTGCTGGTGATCGAGCACCACGTGCCGCTGATGATGCGCCTCTGCGACCGCATCGCCGTGCTCAATTTCGGCGAGCGGATCGCCGAAGGCCCCCCGGAAGCCGTGCGCCGCGATCCGGCCGTGATCGCCGCCTACCTGGGGGTCGACGGATGAGCGGCACTCCCCTACTGGCCCTTACTGGCCTGGCGGTCCGCTACGGGAACCTCCAGGCCCTGCGCGAGCTGGATCTGGAGATCCACCAGGGCGAGCTGGTGGCCCTGCTGGGCTCCAATGGCGCCGGCAAGAGCACCACCCTGCGGGCGATCTCCCGTCTGGTGCGCCCCTCGGCAGGTGGGATCACTTGGCGGGGGAGGTCCCTGGTCAGGGCGTCCACGGAGGGCACGGTGCGCCTGGGCATCGGCCACTGCCCGGAGGGGCGGCGGGTGCTGGCACGCCAGAGCGTGGCCACCAACCTCGAGCTGGGCGCCTATCTGCGCCGCGATCGGCAAGGCATCCGCGCCGATCTGGAGCGCTGCTACGAGCGCTTTCCCAGGCTGGCGGAGCGGCGCGGACAACGGGCCGGCAGCCTCTCCGGCGGCGAGCAGCAGATGCTGGCAATCGCCCGGTCGTTGATGGGCCGCCCAGAGCTGCTCCTGCTGGATGAACCCAGCCTGGGGCTCGCTCCCAAGCTGGTGGCGGAGGTGATGGCGATCCTGGCGGAGCTGCGCCGCGACGGCCTCACGATCCTGCTGGTGGAGCAGAACGCCCTCGCCGCCCTGGCCATCGCCGATCGGGGCGTTGTGCTGGAGGCGGGCAGCGTGAGCCTGCGGGGCAGTGCCGCCGTGCTGCTCGCCAATGACGCCCTTCGGGCCAGCTACCTGGGCTGACTCAACCCAGCATGAGCCCACCGTCCTCCCGCAGACATTCCTGCCAACTGCGCAGATCGAAAACGAGTTCCTCCAGGGTGAGTTCGGCGAGTTCCCGCTGCAGGGCCTGACGCAGACGGCGTTCCAGCGCCATCGCCACCCGATCACCTGCCCCTGAGAGGTCCCCGGGATTCCAGCCAGGCCAAGCATCGAGGGGCTCGGCGATCTCCACCGCCGGGTCCATCGCGAGATCCACCGCAGGATCCGCAGACACCGCCTGGAGCAGCTCGGCCAGGGGGATGGACGCAGCCGGGCGGGTGAGGCGGTAGCCGCCGCTGCGGCCCCGCCGCGCCTCCACCAGGCCGGCCCGCCGCAGCTGCAGCAACAGCTGCTCCAGCATGGGGGCAGGGATGGACTGGGCGGCGGCAAGCTGCTGGACGGAACGCCAGGCCCCGGGGTCGAGGGCCAGCTCCAGCAGGGCCCGAAGGGCATAGAGGCCGCTCCGCTTCAGCATCAGCGCCGGACGGCCAGCCGCTCCAGCACGTGCTCCAGGGTGTAGCCGAACAGAACGGGGTCGGGGTCGCCGGCGCCCAGGTCGGCCAGGCCAAGTTCGGCCCAGCGCCCATCGATGTGGGCCTCCAGATCGGCCGGGCGGCTGAGCGGTTCACCCCAGGCGTGGCGCTTCTCCGGACCGATCTTGGTGGTGGCGTCAATCGCCAGCCGGCCGCCCAGCCCCAGCCGCTCACTGGCGAAGTCGAGCGAGTCGAAGGGGGTGTCCTCGAGCACGAACAGATCCCGCTGGGGATCCACCTGGGCGCTGATCGCCCAGATCACCTGGCGCGGGTCGCGGATGTTGATGGCCTGATCCACCACCACCACGAATTTGGTGTAGGTGAACTGGGGCAAAGCGCTCCAGAAGGCCATCGCCGCCCGCTTGGCCTGACCTGGATAGGCCTTGTCGATGGCGATCACGGCCAGCTTGTAGCTGAGCCCCTCCATCGGCAGGAAGAAATCAACGATCTCGGGTATCTGCTGGCGCAGGATCGGTGTGTAGATGCGGTTCAGGGCGATCGCCAGCATCGCCTCCTCCTTGGGGGGCCGGCCGCTGAAGGTGGTGAGGAACACCGGGTTCTTCCTTTGGGTGACGCACTGGAAGCGCACCAGAGGCGAGGCTTCCACACCGCCGTAGAAGCCCATGTGGTCGCCGAAGGGGCCATCGGGCCGCTCCTCGCCGGGGCTGATCGTGCCCTCCAGCACCACTTCGCTGTGGGAGGGCACCTCCAGATCCACGGTCTTGCACTTCGCCAGCCGCACCCCCTCGCCGGCATAGATCCCGGCGAACAACCACTCGCTGAGTTGCACCGGGATCGGCGTGGCCGCCGCCATCACCAGCAACGGGTGCACGCCGATCGCCACCGCCACCTCCAGGGGCCTGCCCAGGGCCGCCGCCTTGCGAAGGTGCCGGGCGCCGCCCCGCACCGAGAGCCAGTGCACGGTCATCGTGTTCGCCGACTGGCGCTGCAACCGGTAGACCCCCACGTTGGGCACGCCGGTTTCGGGATCCTTGGTGATCACCAGGCCGAGGGTGATCACCCCGCCGGCATCACCCGGCCAGGGGCGCAGCAGCGGCAGGCTGTCGAGATTCACCGCCTCGCCTTTGAACACCTGCTGGTGGCAGGGCGGGATCAGATCGCGGTCGGGACGGGCCTTGATCACATCCCAGAGCACGCCCCCGAAGCGCATCGCCTCCTTGAGCCCCTTCGGTGGGCGGGGCTGCTGCAGCAGGGCGAGTCGTTCACCCAGGTCTTCGAGTTGCTCAGCCCGCTCCATCCCCATGCTCCACACCACCCGCTGCACAGTGCCGAGCAGGTTCACCGCCACGGGCATCGGGCTGCCGATCACGTTCTCGAACAGCAGACCCGGGCCGCCCCGGGCCAGCACCCTGTCGGCGATCGCGGCCAGCTCCAGATCGGGGTCGACGGGGGCGGTGATCCGCCGCAACTGGCCCCGCTCCTCGAGCAGGGCGAGAAAGCCGCGTAGGTCGCGTGTTGCACTCTTCGGCAACGCCACCGTCATGGGCCTGGGGTCGGTTGCTGCTTACTGTGACGCACCTCCCCCATCGGCCGCGCCGTGCAGATCCACACCTTCCACAGCTCGGAATCGGTGCCGCCGCTTGGGTCCGCTCCAGACGCGGCCACTCCAGACGCAGCCACTCCTGACGCAGCCGTTGTGATCGACGTGCTGCGCGCCACCACCACGATCGCCTGGGCCCTGCAGAACGGCGCCGAGGCGATCCAGGCCTTCGCCGACCTGCCGAGCCTGGAGGCGGCGGCGGCGGCCTGGCCTGCCGAGAAGCGGCTGAGGGCCGGCGAACGGGGCGGGGCCATGGTGGAGGGATTTGATCTGGGCAACTCCCCCCTCGCGGTCTCGCCGGAGCGGGTGGGGGGGAAGCGCATCTTCCTGAGCACCACCAACGGCACCCGCTCCCTGGATCGGGTGCGGGCCGTGCCGCTGCTGCTCACGGCCTGCCTGCCCAACCGCCGCGCCGTGGCGCAGCGGTTGCTGGATCAGGGCGCCCAGACGGTCTGGATCGTGGGCAGCGGCTGGGAGGGGGCCTTTTCCCTCGAGGACACCCTGGCGGCAGGCGCGGTGGCGGCCTCGGCGATCGAGCTGGGCCGAAGCCGCGGCGTTGCGGTGCGGGAGGGCAATGACGAGATGGTCGCCGCCCTGGCGCTCTGGGAGCAGTGGAAGCACGATCCTGAAGGTTGCCTGCGGCTGGCCAGCCATGGCCAGCGGCTGATCGGCCTGGGAAACCATGACGCCGACTTTCGCTGCTGCGCTGCGGTGGACAGCCTGGAGATCGTGCCGATCCAGACCGAGGCCGGGGTGCTCAAGGCCAGCTGATCCCCAGCCATCCGCCCCGAGCCGGGCCTGCCCTCCTCCCCTACAGTTCCGCCGATCTTTCTTCTCCCCCCGTGCCCAGCTTCCTTGCAGCCGCCCTGCAAATGACCAGCACCCCGGATCCGGAGGCGAATTTCACCGCCGCCGAGGAGCTGATCGAGCTGGCTGCCCGGCGGGGTGCCGACCTGGTGGGTCTGCCCGAGAACTTCGCCTTCATGGGCGATGACGACCGCCGCCTGGAGCTGGCCCCGACCCTGGCGGAGCGTTGCAGCCGCTTTCTGGTGACGATGGCGCGGCGTTACCAGGTCACCCTGCTGGGCGGAGGCTTTCCGGTGCTGGCCGGTGAGCGGGTCACCTACAACCGGGCCGAGCTGGTGGGCAAGGACGGCCAGTTGCTGGCCCGCTACGACAAGATCCACCTGTTCGACGTGGACCTGCCGGACGGCAACACCTACCGGGAGTCGGAAACGGTCCAGCCCGGCAACGCCCTGCCGCCCGTGGTGGATGTACCAGGTCTCTGCCGCATTGGCCTGTCGATCTGCTACGACGTGCGCTTCCCGGAGCTCTACCGCCACCTGGCCGGGGCGGCGGCGGAACTGATCATGATCCCGGCCGCCTTCACCGCCTTCACCGGCAAGGATCACTGGCAGGTGCTGCTGCAGGCCCGGGCGATCGAGAACACCGCCTACGTGCTGGCACCCGCCCAGACGGGGCTGCACTATGGGCGCAGGCAAAGCCACGGCCATGCCCTGGTGATCGATCCCTGGGGCACGGTGTTGGCCGATGCCGGCGTGGCGACGGGGCTGGCGGTGGCGCCGGTCGACCCCAGCCACGGCCAACGGGTCCGAACCCAGATGCCCAGCCTCCAGCACCGCCGTCCTTCGCTGTTCTGACCCTGGCGACGCCGCGTCCACCATTGCCGGGGCCGCTGCGCAGCCGGTTGCGAAGCGGCGGCTTGATCGGTGGCGTCGCCTCCCTGGCGCTGCTCCTGGGCGCCCTGCCGGCCCAGGCGGCCAGCGCCCTGGCGGCCTGGCGGATCAGCCGTGAAGGGGTTCTGGAACTGCGCACCACCCCTTCGATCACCCTGCAGGCCTTCTACGAAGCGGGGCAGGGCGGCCAGGGCCCCCGGATCTGGATCGATCTGCCCGGCGCCCCCCAGCGCACCCGCAGCCTGCGGGGAAGCGGCGTGCTCCAGGAAATCCGCATCGGCAAGCCCGATGCAGGCACCACCCGCCTCGTGCTCGAGTTCGCCCCCGGAACGGAGCTCGAACCAGGCGCCATGCGCCTGGTTGGCACGGCCCGGGATCGCTGGCGGCTGGAGCTCTCCGGGCTCCGCTCCGGCAGCATCGCTCCGGTGGGAGAAGGGGATGTCGAGGCTGTGGCCGTGGCCTGGCGCCCCCGTCCGGCACCCTGGCAGCCCTCCTCGCCATCGGGCTTTCAAGGGGGCAGTGGCGCGCCCCTCAGGGCAACCGGCCTGCCGGGGGTGGCGAAGGGCCGCTTCACGGTGGTGATCGATCCGGGCCATGGCGGTCCCGACCCCGGCGCTGTGGGGATCGGCGGGCTGCGCGAAACCGACGTGGTGCTGGACGTGAGCCTGCAGGTGGCCAGGCTGCTGCAGGACCGGGGCGTGCGGGTGGTCCTGACCCGCACCTCCGAAATTGACGTGGACCTTCCCCCCCGGGTCGCCCTGGCCAACAGCAGCGGCGCCGACGCCTTCCTGAGCATCCACGCCAATGCCCTGAACATGGAGCGGCCCGATGTGAACGGAATCGAAACCTTCTACTTCCAGAGTTCCCTCTCCAGGGCCCTGGCGAGCGCCGTGCAGTCCGAGGTGTTGGCCGTGTCGCCGGGCAGCCCCGATCGGGGCGTCAAGCCCGGCCGCTTCTTCGTGATCCGCCGCACCGTCATGCCCGCCGCCCTTGTGGAAACCGGCTTCGTGACCGGCGACCTCGACTCCCCCAGGCTGGCCACCGCCGCCCATCGGCAACAGCTGGCGGTGGCGATTGCCCGCGGCATTCTCAGTTATCTGGGGGGCGGCTGAATGGCCCGGCGGATCGGCCTGATGGACAGCGGCCTCGGCGGCCTGACCGTGCTGCGACAGGTGCTGGAACGCCATCCCCGCCAACCCTTTCTCTACCTGGGCGACACGGCCCGGGTGCCCTATGGCCAACGGTCGACGACGGAGATCCGCACGATCGCCCGGGAGCTGGTGGGTTGGTTTCGGCAGCAACGGGTCGATCTGGTGGTGATGGCCTGCAATACCACCAACGCCCTGGCCTTCGACGTGTTCGAGGCGGAGGCCGGGGTGCCGGTGCTGGGCCTGATCGACAGTGTGGCCGCCCAGCTTCGGGTCGATCGGGTGGGGGTGCTGGCCACCCCGGCCACCGCGGCCAGCGGCGCCTACGGCCATGCCCTCCGCGCCGGTCATCCGGGCACCGTGGTGGTGGAGGTGGGCTGCCCGGCCTTCGTCCCCCTGATCGAGGCGGGCGATCTGAACGACGAACGGCTGCGCCAGGCGGCTCGCCTTTACCTGGAGCCGCTGTTGATCGCCCGGGTGGAAACGATCGTGCTGGGCTGCACCCACTACCCACTGCTGCAGGATCTGCTACGGGAGCTGCTGCCGGCGGAGGTCACCCTGGTGGATCCGGCGGTGGCGGCGGTGGAGAGGCTGGGGGCTCTGCTCCAGCAGACGCCTGTGGCTCCAGCCTCCAGCTGCGGCCTCCACCTGCCCCGCACCCTGGCGAATGACGGCCGGTTCTGCGTCACCGGCGACCCCCGCTGCTTCGCCCGCGCCGCCACCCCTTGGCTGGGCTGGCAACCCGCGGTGGAGCAGGTGAGCCTGCACACACCGGTCGGGGCCTCCTAGGATCTCCCCGGCAGTGCGGGGGACATGGCAACGGTTGCTGAATTGCTTCAGCCGGTCGAGAACGACCTGGAAACCCTGCTGAGTGATCTGCGCAACCTGATCGGCGCCGGCCATCCGATCCTGCAGGCGGCGGCCGAACATCTGTTCAGTGCCGGTGGAAAGCGCATCCGCCCTGGCATCGTGCTTCTGCTTTCCCGGGCCCTGTCGCCCCAGGGGGAGCTGGGGCCGCGCCACCGGCGCCTGGCCGAGATCACCGAAATGATCCACACCGCCTCCCTCGTCCACGACGACGTCGTTGATGAGGCCTCCACCCGACGCGGCGTCGACACGGTGCACAGCCGCTTCAACAATCGGCTGGCAGTGCTGGCCGGTGATTTCCTCTTCGCCCAGGCCAGCTGGCACCTGGCCAACCTCGACGATCTGGAGGTGGTGAAGCTCCTGTCCAGGGTGATCATGGATCTGGCTGACGGGGAAGTGCGCCAGGGGCTCTACCGCTACGACACCGGCCAGAGTTTCGAAACCTATCTGGGCAAGAGTTACTGCAAAACGGCCTCTCTGATCGCCAACAGCGCCAGGGCTGCTGGCGTGCTCAGTGGCCTGGCTGCCAACGAACTCGACCAGCTCTACCGCTTCGGACGGCAGCTGGGCCTGGCCTTCCAGGTGGTGGATGACATTCTCGACTTCACCGGCAGCGACCAGCAGCTGGGCAAACCGGCGGCCAGCGACCTGGCGGCGGGATACCTGACCGCCCCAGCCCTGTATGCCCTGGAGGAACGCCCCGCCCTGGCGGGCCTGATTGAGCGGGAGTTCTGCGAACCGAACGACCTCGCCCAGGCCCTGGACCTGGTGCGCGGCTGCGATGCCATTCCCCGCTCCAGGGCCCTGGCCGAGGGCTTCGCCCGCGAGGCCCGCCTGTCGCTGCAATGGCTTCCCCCCTCGGAAGCCGGCTCCGCCCTGCTGGCCCTGCCGGAGTTCGTGCTCAGCCGGCTGTACTGAAGGGGATCAAGGAGACGGAACGGTCCAGGGAATGTGTCCAGGGAGTGTGTCCCCTTCGTCGCAATCGGATACCCTCTGGTCGCTGATCAGAAGCTGATGAAGCAGAAGAACGTCGACACGGCTCCAGAGTTGGACTCCCCCTACCACAAGGCCCTGTCTGCCCTCGGAACAGGTTTGCGCCAGGAGCGGGAATCGAGAGCGATCGGTCTACAGGATCTGGCCAGCCAGCTGTTCTTCCCGCCGGAGCAGCTTGAAGCGCTTGAGGCCGGCGACCACCGCCGTCTGCCCGAGCCGGTCTACGTGATCGCCCAGGCCCGTCGGGTGGGCCAGGCCCTGGGCCTCGGCGACGACGGCCGAATCCCCGGGCTGGTGGAGGTGATCGGCAGCTCCAGGCCTACCGCCTTCGTCCATCCCCTGGCCCGTCCGGTGGAGGGTGATCCCAAGCGTTCCGCCAGCCGTCCCCGCCGCCCGTCCAGCCGTCCGGCGCAGCCCCCCCTCCAAGCCCTGCTCACCGCCGGCGCGATCGCCTGCGGGGCAGCGGCCTTGCTGAGCTTTGGATGGCGGAATCAGCCGCAACGAAGTTCTGAGCAGGCCGGGACCCCAGCGGCAGCAGCCCCGGTTGCGGCAGCTGCGAAGACCGCCATGCCCACAGCAGCGGGCGAACTGCAGCTGAGCAGTGGCTCCTCCAGTTGGCTGGAGGTGAAGACCGCGGATGGCCGGCCTCTCTTCCGGGGCACCCTGAGCGGATCCAAGCGGTTCCCCTTGGGTTCCGGCCTGGCGGTGATCGCCGGTCGGCCCGATCTGGTGCGGGTGCAGGTGGGCCAGGCCCCACCAAGGCTGCTTGGCCGAATCGAGCAGGTGAGCTGGCAGCGCTTCGGCCCTGACGGCGGCGTCGATCCATGACACTGGAGAAGACACGGGTCTGGCTTCGATCGATTGCCCTGGTCAGCGGATTGCTGCTGGCCGTTCCGCTCGCCAGCCGGGCTGAGTCCTCCACGGCCGAATCGATCTGGGACGAAAGCAATGCCAGGCAGCGGGCCCTGCAGCAGGTCCCCCAGGGGGCCACGGTCAGCGGCACGAGTTGCGAATCGTTCTCGGTGGGGATGGGCAACACGCGCTACCGCTGCACCGTGACCTTCACCACATCACCAGGACCCACCCCCAAGTCCCCCTAGGCCCAAGGGTCTGCGAACGGCTCCCACTCCTCCCATGGCTCTGCGCTGGACCGCCCTGTTCCTGCTGCTCTTCCCAGCCGCGGCCCTGCCGACACAGGCGGCCCTGATCCAGGTGCGGGGCACCCCCCTGGCTGGCGGCACCCCAACCGGCCAGGCCACCGTGAAGCTGGAGCGGGCCACGGGGGGCGACACGCCGGTTCTGCGGTTCCGCACCGACCGCGGCGCGGTGGTTGGGTTTCTGGTCGATACCGGTGCCTCCTCCAGCCTGATCACGCCGGCTGCTGCCGGGCGGCTGGGCCTGGCTTCGCAGCCGATGCCGCCACAGGCCTTCGCCCTGGCCGGGGCCGGCAACGACTGCGCCGAGCTGCTGCCCCGGCGCGCCCGCTTGCCCATGCTGCGGCTCGACGGCCAGGGGGCCCGTCTGCTGATCAGCGGCATTGAGGCGCTGGTGCTGCCGGTGCCCGGACTGCCGTCCGGAATCGACGGCGTGCTCGGCGCCCCCCTGCTCCGGCAGCTTCCCCTCTGGATCGATCCATCGGCCAACCAGCTCAGCCTCGGGGCTGCCGCCTTGCAGGCGGCCGAGCGGCAAAGCCGGCTTCGTGGTCCCCTCAGCCTGCCGCTGCGCTGGCAGAAAGGGGTACCGCTGCTGAACCTCGCTGCAGCTTCGGGGCCGGTGGCCGCCCTCGCCGACACGGGTGCGGAAGGTCTGTTCGTGACCCCTCAGCTGGCGGCCCGGCTCCAACCACGCGGCGCGGGGCAACCGGTGCGCCTCAGTGGATTCTGCGGCGAGCAGCCCGCCAGCCAGGTGCGCCTGTCCGGCCTGAGGCTGGAGCCGGGCCCAGCTGGCGGCACACCGTTCGCGCCGTTTGAAGCGATCGTCACCCGCAACCCGATCTTCGCGGCCCTGGGCGTCGAGGCGATCCTCGGCCAGGAGCTCCTGAGTGATCGCATCCAGCTCTGGCGGCTGGAGCAAACACCACCCACACTCAGCCTTTGGTGAGCCGCTTTTGCCTGCTGCTCGCGCTGCTGGCCGCCCTGGGCCTCGGCGGCTTCGGGACGCCGGTCCTGCTGGCTGAGGCCACCCCAGGGTTGCCCTCCAGCTACGACCTCGCCCAGCGTGCCCCGTTCAACCGCCCCGCCTTCTATCCGCTCGGCATCAGCCCGGATCCAGCGCTGTACCGGCCGAATGGCGACTGGATCGGCCGCCTGATCCTGCCGGAGGCCTCGACGCCAGGCTCCGGTGACTGGGTGTGGATCGAGCTCCAGCACGCCCCGGCCGGTGGTCGGCAGCTGGTGGGGGAGCGGCTGCGGCTCAGCTGGCAGGACCGGCCGGAACTCAAGCGGCTGGTGGGCGCCGTGAGCACCGACGTGCAGCTCAGCTCCGCCGCCCGCCAGGCCAGCGCCAGCGGCGACGTGGTGCCCGAGCGGCTCGATGGCCGCCGCGCCGTGGGGCCCTTGCAGTCCCTCGCCGGGGCCAGGTCCCATGACGATCTGCTGGTGCGCCTTGAGGAGGTGTCCGCCTCCCGGGGGCCGGATGGCGCCACCGAGCTACGGATCGGCACCCCACCGATCCAGATCACCGGCCGCTACGTGGCCCTGGTGCGGCTGCTGGGCCCCGCCGCCGCTCCTGCTGCAGGGAGCCTGGCGGGCAGCGATCGCTTCCAGGTTCAGCACTACGACCGCCGCAGCGGCGGCTTCAACGGGCCGATCGAGACGGTGCGGATCCCCCAGCAACCGCCCGATCGCTATGGCCGGACCCTCTCCAGCCCCAGGGGACTCGCCGCCAGCAGCACCGGGGACCAGGGCTGGTACCTCTACGGCGCTCCCGATGCCGAGGGGCTGTTCACGGCCCAGGCACTGCTGCCGCGCCGCCTCAGCCAGCTCGATGCCGACCGGATCGTGGCCGGAGAGGCTACTGGCCTTCAGTACATCCAAAAGCGCAACTGGGCGGATGTTCCCGGCCGCCGCGGCCGCCTGGAGCGGGTGCGGGTGACCAGGGATCAGGGCAGCAGCGACTGGCGCGTGGGGGAGCACGGCCTGGTGATTCACACCTTCGGCGGCATCGGTGGGAGCAGGGGCGAGCCGAGCTCTGGATTCACCGTCACCGGCCATTTCGCCTTCGGCGAGGTGGCGGTGGTGACGGATCCATTCAGCGGCGAGCCCCGCTTCGACATCCGCTACCACCAGATCTACGCCAACAATCCCAACGGAATCGTCGCCGGCACCCAGGACGCCAGCGCCTACGCCGGTGACCTGCAGCGGGGCTGGCTCTGGCTGCGGCCCTTCTCCGACGTGCTGATCCACCAGGATCTCTTCGCCGACCTGTCGCTGGGCGGCCGCAACCTGTCCCTGTTGCGGGAGCTGGTGGTGCAGGCGGAAGTCATCATGGCCCGCTACCGCAGCGGCGATGGCACCGGCCTCTCCTCGGTGACCCCGGCCACCTCCTGCGTCCAGGATTCCAACCAGGCTCTGTTCATCGCGATCCGGCGCCTGCGTGAGCGGGTCCAGGCCGACCCGGGGTTGGTGCGCTGGCTGGAGCGCCACCGGCGCCACCCGGAAACCCTCAAGTTCAAAGAGCTGAGTGGCCTGGCCGACTCCCTCGACCAACTGCTCACCCCCTTCGGCATGGTGCGGCCCGACTGGAAGCGGAACGCGGCGTTGGCGGCTGGAGCGGCGACGGGGTCCGAGGCAAGCGGCGGCGAGGCGCCGGTCGCCTCCCTGTTCCAACGGGGACAGAGCCCCATCGATGTGCTGCTGAGCTGGCGCTCGATGCTGCCCCGCCGCGCCCACGACGACACCGCCCGGGTGTTCCTCCAGAACGGGGCCGGCCTCTGGTTCCTGCGCACGAACCAGATCCCCGGGGATGACCCCAGCCTGGTACCCCTGGCCCCCACCCTGCTGCTTGGCCAGCTTCCTGTGCTGTCCACGGTGCTGCGGCGGTTCAGCGATGCCCTGTTCACCCCCCTGGGTGGCAGCGGAACGGCCCCTGCCCTGGCCGTGCTGCTGGCCTACGCCGGGGTGGCCCTGGAGCTGGGCCGACGCTCCGGCTTTCTGCCGGAGGTGTGGAAGCGGAAAGGCTGGCGTTTCCAGCCCCTCGCTCCTGTGCTGCGCCAGGCCGGCTGGCTGTTGCTGATGCCTTCGTTGGCCGAGGAGCTCGTCTTTCGGGTCGCCCTGCTGCCCCACCCCCTGGAAGGCCCAGGCCCCGCGACCAGCCTGGCCTGGGGCGCCCTCAGTGTCGGCCTGTTCGTGCTGTATCACCCCCTGGCCGGCGCCAGTTGGTATCGGCAGGCCCGCAAGGTGTTCCACGACCCCCGCTTCCTGCTGCAGTGCACCCTGCTGGGGGTGGCCTGCGTGCTGACCTATGACCTCACCGGCTCGCTCTGGGCGCCGGTGCTGATCCACTGGCTGGCGGTCACCCTCTGGCTGGGTCCACTCGGCGGCCGCCGCCTGCTGGCCTGAGCGTTCGGCGCGAGACTTGGGGGGCACCAGCAGCCTGCATGACCCATGGCCCTCGACCGCTTCAAGCAAGCCCTGGCGGCACTGATGGCCCAGGCCCCCAGCGATCCGCTCGAGCGGGACGAGTTCTTCGAGGTGACGCCCCTGCCCGCCGCCGACGGACCCTTCGAGCTTGTGGTGGTGGATGAGGAGAGCGGCATCTTCGCCGCCCTGTATCTCGATCGGTTGTTTCAGGAAGACGAAGAGGGCCAGGAGGCGGTGGAGCCATTGCTGCCCGCCTACCTCCAGGAGGCGTTCGGGCTTGAGCCGGCTGACTGGGAGCCCACGGCGCCGTTCGATCTGGGCTGGCGCTCGCGCGAGTTCCTCTGGTTCCTGGAGTTCAGCCTGCCGGGGCTGACACCCCCCTGCCACAGCGATCCCTGAGTCAGCGATGGTCGGTTCACGGCCACGAAGTCAGCGGCGGCCGTTGACGATCACCGACGGGGCCGAGGTGCCCGGCGTTCCCGGCAGGGCCGGCACCACCGAGGTCTGGCCGTCCCACTTATCCAGGAAGAGCTTGTAGAGCACCTGGTCGTCGAGGCTGGAGTTGAGGATCTGGTAGCGCTGGGCTTCCTGATCGGCGATCTTCACTTCGGTCTGGGCCCGCAGCAGCCGCTGGTCGGCGATCTGCTTCTGCTCAATCGCGGCGCGGTATTCCTCGGCGATCTGCAGTCCGGTGAGATCGAGCCCCTGCACGACCACATAATTGAACTTGCTGAGTTCCTCGGCAACCTTATCTTGAACCAGCTCCGAGATGCTGTTCCACTCGGTGGCAATCGTGACCAGCTCATACTGGGAAAACACCGATTTCAGGGCTTTGAGCAGCGACGGCTGGATGATCCGCGCATAGATCTGGGAGTTGTCGGTGGCGATCGTCTCGAAGATCCGCGCCGCCTCACTGGGCTTGATCGCGTACTTCACCGTGGCGGTGGCCTCGATCACCTGCAGGTCCTTGGTGAGGGTGGAGAACTGCTCCGGGCGCACCTGGGTGCGCACGTCGAACAGGGAGGTGGCCTGAATCAGGGGCGCCTTGATGTTCGGGCCTGGGCTGCGCTGGCCGCCGGTCACCTTGCCGAGGGTGGTGACCACCGCCACGTTGCCGGCCGGCACGATGAAGATGGTCTGGGTCAGCAGGAGCAGCAGCGCCACCGCCACCGCGCCGATCACCTGGAAGGAGGCTCCCGGCCCATCCCCATTGGCTGGGCGCATCGAGCTTTGCATGGGTGATCACGGCTGGCAGGTTGGGCTTCGACCCTAGGCACCGGGCCAGAATGGCGGGCAGGCGCCCGAACCACAATGACCGGCAATCTTCAGGCGATCGGCTTCATCGCCAGCTGGGTGCTGGGCTGGGGGATCGGCGGCTCCCTGATCGATGCCGGCCTGATCAACGCCGGCGTCTATGCGATCGACACCAACCAGCTGGGCACCCTGGCCACCTTCACGGTCTGGTCGGTTCTGTGGGGAGGCCTGGGCTATCGGCTCTTCCAGCGCCTGAGCGCCACCACCGGGAAGGGCTGAGTCTTCGCCCTAACTTGAACAGAGACCAGGGGCGCCGAGGCGGATGGACGAGATAGTCGGCAACCGGGAGCTCGTGGTGCCCTTCGAGGCCGTGGGACTCGATGACCTCGCCACCGTGGGGGGCAAGAACGCCTCGCTCGGCGAACTGATCCGCCAGCTCACGGCCCAGGGAGTGCGCGTGCCAGGGGGCTTCGCCACCACCGCCGCGGCCTATCGGTTCTTCCTCGCCCACAACGGGCTTGATGAACCGCTGGAAAAGCTGCTGGAGAAGCTCGACTGCACGAACCTGGCCGCCCTGCAGGCCGCCGGCAGGGCGGCGCGCGAACTTATCCTTGCGGCCTCCCTGCCGGAGCCGCTGGAGCAGGCGATCGTGGCGGCCTACGCGATGCTATGCGGGGTGGAAGGAGGCGGAGGGGGCGAACCCTGCAGCGTGGCGGTGCGTTCCAGTGCCACCGCCGAAGACCTGCCGGATGCCAGTTTCGCCGGTCAGCAGGAGACGTTTCTCAACATCCAGGGCGAGGCAGCGCTGCTTGAGGCCTGCCGCCGCTGTTATGCGTCGCTGTTCACGGACCGCGCCATTTCCTACCGCCAGATCAACGGCTTCGACCACTGCGACGTGGCGCTCTCGATCGGCGTGCAGCGCATGGTGCGCTCGGATCTGGCCGCCTCCGGAGTGATCTTCACGATCGACACCGAAACCGGATTCCGGGACACAGTGCTGCTCACCGCCGCCTACGGCCTCGGCGAGAACGTGGTGCAGGGGGCGGTCAACCCGGATGAGTATCTGATCTTCAAGCCCACCCTGCGCCAGGGCTTTGCCCCGATCCTCAGCCGGCGTCTGGGCAGCAAGGAGATTCGCATGGTTCACGCGGACTCCGCAGGCTCCCGGGCTTCCACCTGCAACGTGCCCGTATCGGCTGAGGACCGCCGGCGTTTCGCCATCAGCGACGACGACGTGCTGACCCTGGCGCGCTGGGCCTGCCTTATCGAGGAGCACTATAGCGACCAGCGCGGCACGCCGACGCCGATGGACATCGAGTGGGCCAAGGACGGCCTCAGCGGTGAGCTGTTCATCCTGCAGGCGCGGCCTGAGACGGTGGAATCACGCCGCTCGGCAACGGTGCTGCGCAGCTGGCATCTGGCGCCCCACAACGCAGAGCTGATCACCGAAGGACGGGCGATCGGAGCCTCGGTGAGCAGCGGCCGGGCCCGGGTGATCGGCGATCCCTCCGAAATCGGCCGGTTCGCGGCCGGTGATCTGCTTGTCACCAACCGGACCGATCCCGACTGGGAACCGATCCTGAAGAAAGCCAGCGGGGTGATCACCAACCAGGGCGGCCGCACCTGCCATGCGGCGATCATCGCCCGCGAAATGGGCATCACGGCGATCGTGGGCTGCGGCGATGCCACCACGGCGATCACCGACGGCGAGAGGATCACGGCCAGCTGCTGCGAGGGGGGTCAGGGTTTCGTCTACCGAGGAGAACTGGCCTTCAGCCTTGACGAGCAGGAACTCGGCGATCTTCCCCCTACCCGCACCCGCATCCTGATGAATGTGGGGAACCCGGAGGAGGCCTTCAACCTGGCGGCCATTCCCTGTGACGGCATTGGCCTGGCCCGGCTGGAATTCATCATCGCCAACCACATCAAGGTCCACCCGATGGCCTTGCTGGCGCCGGAGCGCGTGGCCGATCCAGAGCAGCGCGCCGCGATCGCCTCCCTCACCCGCGGCTACCTCCATCCCGCCGACTACTATGTCGACCTGCTCAGCCAGGGTATGGCCCGCCTGGCGGCGGCGTTTCATCCCCGGCCGGTGATCCTGCGGTTCTCAGACTTCAAAAGCAACGAATACGCCAAGTTGCTCGGTGGCTCGGGCTTCGAGCCCCGGGAAGAGAACCCGATGATCGGCTGGCGCGGCGCCTCCCGTTACTACGCCCCGGGCTTCCGCGACGCCTTCGCCCTGGAATGCGCGGCCCTGAAGCGGGTGCGGGATGCCATGGGTCTCACCAATGTGATCCCGATGGTGCCGTTCTGCCGAACACCGGAGGAAGGCGATCGGGTGCTGGCCGAAATGGCCAGCCACGGCCTGAGCCGGGGCGAGAACGGCTTGCAGGTGTACGTGATGTGCGAGCTGCCCAGCAACGTGATCGGTGCTGAAGCCTTCGCCGAGCGCTTCGATGGCTTTTCGATCGGCTCCAATGACCTCACCCAGCTCACCCTGGGGCTGGATCGGGATTCGGCCCTGGTGGCGGAGCTGTTCGACGAACGGCATCCCACCGTGAAGGAGATGATCCGCCTGGCGATCCGCACGGCCAAAAGCTGCGGCCGCAAGATCGGCATCTGCGGCCAGGCCCCAAGCGACTATCCCGACTTCGCCCGCTTCCTGGTGGAGGAAGGCATCGATTCGATCAGCCTCAATCCCGATGCCGTCTTGAAGACACGCCTGGCGATTGCGGCGATGGAGAAGGAGATGGGGATTGGGCCTGAGCGCATCGCCCCTGCTCTCTGAGCCAAGCTGATGGCGAACATGCAGCTGTGGATACACTGAAACCCTGTCCCGGATCAGCAGACCTGATCAGCAGATTCGTGGCAACTGCTCACCCCGGCCCAGTTCCAGGCGGCGGTGCAGTCCCAGGCTGTTCTCGAGCAGCACGGCCTCACCCCGCACAGAGCCGATGATGGCGGCCGAGGGCTCAAAGCGTCGCAGCAGTTCCAGGGCCCTCTTCGCCTCGGCAGCAGGCAGGAACAACACGAAGCGTCCCTCGTTCGCCATGGCCAGGGGATCGAGGCCCAGCAGTTCGCAGGCGGCATCCACCTCGGGGGCGATCGGAATGGCGTTCTCTCGCACCAGAACCCCCAAGCCGGCGCCTCGGCCAATCTCATGCAGGGCGCTGGCCAGGCCGCCGCGGGTGAGATCCCGCATGCAGTGCAGCTCCAGGCCGGCCGCCAACAGGGCCTGAACCGGCTCCTGCAAGGGGGCCAGATCGCTGTGGAGCTCCGTGCGGAAACCCAGCTCCTGGCGGGCCGCCAGGATCGCCACCCCATGGCGACCCAGATCGCCGCTCACCAGGATGGAGTCACCGCTCCGCACCGCCTTGGGGCCGATCACCAGCCCATGGTCGACGCGGCCGATCCCGGCGGTGTTGATGTAGATCCCATCCCCCTTGCCCCGCTCCACCACCTTGGTGTCACCGGTCACCACCGGCACGCCGCAGCGTTGGGCGGCGAGGCGGATCGAGGCGACCACCTGGTGCAGGACGGGCATCGGCAACCCCTCCTCCAGAATCAGGCTGAGGCTGAGGGCAATCGCGGTGGCCCCCACCATGGCCAGATCGTTGACGGTGCCGAAGACCGCCAGGCTGCCGATGTCCCCGCCGGGGAACTGCAGGGGACGCACCACGTAGGCGTCGGTGGTGAAGGCGAGCGGCCCCTCTTCGGCGGGCAGCACGGCCGCGTCGTGGAGCACCCCATCGGCGGGGCCGAAGGCCGGCACCAGAAGCTGGTCGATCAACTGCTGGCTGAGGCTGCCACCACCGCCGTGGCCCAGCAGCACCGTGGCGGCCCCGCCAGGGGGCAAGGGACAGGCGAAGGCATCCATGGCTCAGGCGCGGTAGCGGTGATAGGCGGCGCAGGCCCCTTCCGCCGAGACCATCGGCGCCCCGAGCGGCCGCTCCGGGGTGCAGTGGCCGCCGAAGGCCGGGCAATCGGTGGGGCGAGCCAGCCCCTGCAGCACCCGCCCGCTGATGCAGGGGGAGGCTGGATCGGCTGGATCAGTCTCGTTGCCAGCGGCCGGCCGGGGCATGATCGTCCCGAAACGCCGCTCCGCGTCGAGGGCGTCGTAGGGCGGCCGCAGGCCCAGGCCACTGCCGCTCAGCACACCGAGGCCGCGCCAGGTCTGGTCGACCGGAGTGAACACGCGCTCGATCAGCGCCCGCGCCGCGCCATTTCCGGCGGCCTGGCTGGCCCGTGGGTAGGCGTTGAGCACCTGGCTCTCGCCTCGCTCCAACTGACGAACGCACTGGAGCAGGCCTTCGAGCAGATCCACCGGTTCAAAGCCGGTGACCACGATCGGCACGCCGTGGCGCGAGGCGATCGGGCTGTATTCCTCCACCCCCATCACCGTGCAGACGTGGCCCGCCGCCAGAAACCCCTGCACGCGGCACTCCGGGGCGGCGAGGATCGCCTCCATCGCCGGTGGAACCCGCCCATGGCAGACCAGCAGGGCAAGGTTCCGCAGTCCGAGGGCCCAGGCCTGATGGGCCAGCAGGGCGGTGGCCGGCGCCGTGGTTTCAAAGCCCACCGCGAAGAACACCACCGTTCGCTCCGGGTGGGCCTGGGCAATGGCCAGCAGGTCGGAGGGGGAGGTGACGATCCGCACATCACCACCGGCGGCGCGCACGTCGAGCAGGGTGCGGGCACTGGAACCCGGCACCCGCAGCATGTCGCCGTAGGAGCAGAGGATCACCTCCGGCCGCCCGGCCAGCGCCTGGGCCCGATCGATCGCCGCCTCAGCCGTGACGCAAACGGGGCAGCCGGGCCCATGGATCAGTTCGAGCTGATCCGGCAGCAACTGATCGAGGCCATGGCGCAGAATCGCGTGGGTCTGGCCGCCGCAGACCTCCATCACCGTCCAGGGCCGGGTGATCTCCCGTCGCAGGACCGCCGCCAGCCGATGCACTGCCTCCGGCCTGCGGTAGGGACTGGGCAGGCTCATCGGACCTGGGCATCCAGGGGCTGCTCCCAAGCTGGGGTTGGATAACTGGAGATGGCCCGCATGTACTGGGCCCGCTCGAAGGCACCCGGGTCGGGGGCGCGCTGCTGGGAGAGGCAACCCCGCAACTGGTCGAGTGAGCCGTAGTCGTGCTGCTCGAGCCACTGGCGCAGCTCCGACTCCATCGTGCGGAGATGTTCTGGCCCATGGCGCAGCAGGGCCGCCACCACCATCGTGACGCTGGCGCCCACCATCAGCATCCGCACCACATCGGTGCCGTGGCTGAGGCCGCCGCTGGCGGCGAAGTCGAGCGTCACCCGGCCATGGAGCAGGGCAATCCAGCGCAGCGGCAGCCGCAGGTCGGCCGCTGTGCTGAGCAGCAGGTTGGGGCGGTGCTCCAGGCTGTCGATGTCGATGTCGGGCTGGTAGAAGCGGTTGAACAGCACCAGCCCGCGCGCGCCCGCGGCCTGGAGGCGATGGGCCAGGTGGGTGAGATTGGTGTAGTAGGGGCTGAGCTTCACGGCCACGGGCAGCGTCACCGCCGCGCAGACAGCGCGCACAAGCTCCACTTGCTCGTTTTCCAGCTCGGCGCCGCTGATGGTCTGATCGGTGGGCACCGCATAGAGGTTCAACTCGATGGCACTGGCACCGGCCTGCTCCAGGGCCAGGGCGGTGGCGGCCCAGGGCCCGGCGTGGGCGCCGTTGAGGCTGGCGATGATCGGGATGTCCACCCTGCGGCGGGCGGCTTCGATCTCCCGCAGGTAGCCCTCCGTGCCGAGGTTGCCTGGATCGGTGCGGGGCAGGTAGCTGAGCGATTCCGCGAAGCTCTCGCTACCGTGCTCCTGGTGGTGGTCCCATTCCTGCCAATCCCGCTCGATCTGCTCCAGAAACAGGGAATGGAGCACAACGGCCGCGGCCCCCGCCTCCGCCAGCCGGGGGATGTGGTCGGGGTCGGCGCTGAGCGGCGCCGCGGCCCCCACCATCAGGGGCGATGCCAGCGGCAGCCCGAGGTAGCGGGTGCTGAGGTCGATGTCACTCATGGCGACGGAGCCGGGCTCGTGCCAGCGGCGGGCGGTGAGGCCAGGGGGGCTGCCATCTGCTGGTAGCGTGCCCAGCGCTCGTCAACGTCGCCCTGGGCCAGCCGGGTCAGCATTCGGGCCTGGTCGGGCTGGCTGTAGCGGAGCATGCGGAAGCGGTTTTCGGCGGCCATCGCCTCGGCGACAGGCAGGGTGGGGGCGTGGGAATCGACGATCAGGGGGTTCTCCCCACGGGCGGCCCGGCGGGGGTCGTGGCGGTAGAGCAGCCAGCGGCCGGAGTCCACCGCCTGCCGCTGATGGTGCATGCCCTTGGCCATGTCGATGCCGTGGGCGATGCAGTGGGAGTAGGCCAGGATCAGCGACGGGCCGTCATAGGACTCGGCTTCGATGAACGCCCGCAGGGTGTGCTCATCGCGGGCGCCCATCGCCACGCTGGCCACGTAGACGTTGCCGTAGGTCACCGCGATCAATCCGAGGTCCTTCTTGGCGCTGGCCTTGCCATCGCTGGCGAACTTCGCCACCGCTCCCCGGGGCGTGGCCTTCGACATCTGTCCACCGGTGTTGGAGTACACCTCCGTATCCAGCACCAGGAGGTTGACGTTGTGATTGCTCGCAAAGAGGTGATCGATGCCGCCGAAGCCGATGTCGTAGGCCCAGCCATCGCCGCCGATCATCCAGACACTGCGTTTCACCAGGTCATCAGCGAGGCTGAGCAGGGTGCGGGCCGCTACCAGGGTTCCATCGGCATTCCCGGTACCTGGGGCGGAGTCGTGGAGGGTGGCCTGAAGCCTGGCCTTCAACGCCGCGACCCGTTGGCGTTGCTCGAAGATGCCCGGTTCATCGCTTTGATCGGCGCCCAGCAGGGCCTCGGCCAGGGCGCTGGGAATGGGTCCAGCCGGGTCGCCCTGGCTGGAAAGCTGCCGCACCAGAGCCTCGGCCCTGTGGCGCCGCTGGTCGTAGGCGAGGCGAAAGCCGAGGCCGAATTCGGCGTTGTCCTCGAACAGGGAGTTGGACCAGGCGGGACCACGGCCTTCGTCGTTGGCGCTCCAGGGGGAGGTGGGCAAGCTGCCTCCATAGATCGACGAGCAGCCGGTGGCGTTGGCCACCACCATCCGATCACCGAACAGCTGGGTGGCGAGCTTGATGTAGGGCGTTTCACCGCAGCCGGCGCAGGCGCCGGAGAACTCGAACAGGGGCTGCTGCAGTTGCTGCTGGTTGATGTGGTGGGGGTTGAGCGCCAACCGATCGGGGTTCGGCAAGCTCAGAAAGAAGTCCCAGTTGTCACGCTGCTGGTCGCGCAGCGGCCGCTGCGGCGCCATGTTGATCGCCTTGCGGCGGGGTTCGCCCCGGTGGCGCGCCGGGCAGATCTCGACGCAGAGGCTGCAACCGGTGCAGTCTTCGGCGGCCACCTGCAGGGTGAAGCTCTGGCCGGCCCAGTGCTGATCCCGGGCGGGGGCGCTCAGGAAGCCGGGCGGGGCGGCCTGAAGCTCCTGCGGCTCCACCACCTTGGCTCGGATCACGGCGTGGGGGCAGACCATCACGCACTTGCCGCACTGGACGCACACCTCCGGATCCCAGACCGGGATGGCCTCGGCGATGTTGCGCTTTTCCCAGCGGGCCGTGCCGCAGGGGAAGGTGCCATCCACCGGCAGGGCGCTGACCGGCAACCGCTCGCCCTGGCGGGCCAGCTGGGGGGCGATCACCTGGCGGACGAAGGCGGGCGCGGTGGCAAACGGATCCGCCACGGCTGCAGCCATGCCGGCGGAATCTGTGTCGGCGCCATCGACGGGGCCGGCGGTGACCGGCGCCAGCCGGGCCAGGGCGAGGTCCACCGCCTGCAGGTTCAACGCCACCACCTGTTCGCCTTTTCTGGCGTAGCTGTGGCGAATGGCGCTGCGAATGGCGCCGAGGGCCTGCTCAAGAGGCATCACCGCCGCCAGGGAGAAAAAGCAGGTCTGCATGATCGTGTTGATCCGCCCCCCCAGCCCCAGCTCCCGTGCCAGCGCTGAGGCATTGATGGCAAAGACCCGGAGATCCTTCGCCACGATCTGCCGCCGCATCGCCTCAGGCAGGTGCTCCCAGATCGCGGCTGCCTCCCAGGGACTGTTCAGGAGCAGGGTCCCACCGGGCAGGGCCGCCTCGAGAAGATCAAAGCGGCCAAGGAAGTCCCACTGATGGCAGGCCACCAGGTGGGCACGTTGCACCAGGTAGGTGGAGCGGATCGGCCTGGGGCCGAAGCGCAGGTGCGAGACGGTGACCGACCCGGATTTCTTCGAGTCGTAGACGAAATAGCCCTGGGCATGCTGAGCGGTGCCTTCCCCGATGATCCGGATGGCGTTCTTGTTGGCCCCGACGGTGCCATCGGAGCCGAGGCCGTAGACGATCGCTCGGAACTCATCGTCCGGCTCGGTGCTGAAAGCTTCGTCGATCGCCAGGGAGCGGTGGGTGAGGTCATCGTTGATGCCGACCGTGAAATGGTTGCGCGGCCTCTCCTGGCGCAGTTCATCGAGCACGGCCTTCACCATCGCCGGGGTGAACTCCTTCGAGGCCAGCCCGAAACGCCCACCGATCACCCGAGGCGTCGCTGCCGCCGCCGCCGTTCGCCCCGGCCAGGCTTCCTGGACCGCGTTGACCACATCGAGGTAGAGCGGTTCGCCGCCGCTGCCCGGTTCCTTGCAGCGGTCCAGCACCGCGATCGCCCGCACGCTGGCCGGCAGGGCAGCCACCAACCGCTCGGCGCTGAACGGCCGAAACAGCCGCACCTTGAGCACACCCACCCGTTCACCAGCGGCGGTGAGGGCATCGACCGCTTCGTGGGCGGTTTCACAGCCCGAGCCCATCAGCACCACCACCCGCTCGGCGGCGGGATCTCCGTGGTAGTCGAACAGGCGGTAGGCGCGGCCGGTGATGGCGGCGAAGGCGTCCATCGCCTGCTGCACCAGCTCAGGAGCGGCGGCGTAGAAGCCGTTCACCGCTTCCCGCGCCTGGAAGGCCACATCCGGGTTCTGGCTGGTGCCCCGGATCACGGGTTGATCGGGCGTGAGCCCGCGCCGCCGATGGGCTTCGACCAGAGACTCGGGGATCAGGGCACGCAGGTCGTCATCGGCGATCAGGGCCACCGTCTGGATTTCGTGGGAGGTGCGGAAGCCGTCGAAGAAATGCAGAAAGGGCAGGCGCGAGCGCAGGGTGGCCAGGCTGGCGATGGCGGCAAAGTCGCCGGCCTCCTGAACCGAGGCGGAGCAGAGCAGGGCGCAGCCGCTGCCGCGGGTGGCCATCACATCGCTGTGGTCGCCAAAGATCGACAGCGCCCCGGTGGCGAGGGCGCGGGAGGCCACATGGATCACCGTGGCGGTGAGCTCACCGGCGATCTTGTAGAGGTTGGGGATCATCAACAGCAACCCCTGTGACGCCGTGAAGGTGGTGGAAAGCGCCCCCGCCTGCAACGCACCGTGCACAACGCCAGCCACACCCGCTTCGCTCTGCATCTCCACCACGGTGGGCTCCGTGCCCCAGAGGTTGGGCCGTCCGGCCGCAGCCCAACTGTCGGCCCACTCGCCCATCGGCGTGGCGGGGGTGATCGGGTAGATCGCCATCACCTCGTTGAGCCGGTAGGCGACCCGGGCGACTGCCTCGTTGCCATCCAGGCAGGCGCGGCTCATGGGTCGACTCCATCGGGGTCGTCCTGCACCACGCTGAGGGCGAAACCGACATGCACCAGCACCTGATCGCCGAGGCGAGCTTCGGGCACGCAGGCCAGGCTCACCTCGCGCTGCACCCCGGCGAAGTTCACCTGCCCCACCCGCCAGAGCGCCGCATCGTCGGTCGGCGCCCCGGCAGGCAGGCGCTCTTCGATGGCGATCAGTTCACCCGGGATGGCCAGACACATCGGAACCGTCCAGACCCGGTTTCAGAACCCGACCAGGCGCTGTCTCTGTCTTAGTTGCAGCATGGAGCCAACTGGGAGGACTGTTACCGGGCTTCATCCCACCCGGCCGCCTGAGCCGGCCGCCAGCAGCTGGCCGAGGGCCAGACCACCATCGTTGCAGGGGATCCGCTGGGGCCAGACCGCCTCGATCCCGGCCTGGCCCAGGCACTCCACCGCCAGCTCCAGCAGCAGGCGGTTCTGGAAACAGCCACCAGTCAGCAGCAGACGCTTCGCCCCCAGCTGGCCGGCCAGGGCCGGCAGCAGCTGGGCCAGGGCCTGGTGGAAGGCCAGGGCGATCGCTTCCACCGGCCGCCCCGCGCTCAGGTCGTGAAGCAACGCCTCGAGCAGGGGCTGCCAGTCGAGCAGCCACGGCTCGCCGCTGCCCTGGGGGCAGATCGCCAGGGTGTAACCAGCGCCAGCTGCCGGCGCCAGCCGCACCGGCACCCCTGCCAGGGCCGCCATGGCGGCCGCCTCCAGTCGGAGGGCCGCCTGTCCCTCGAAACTGCAGCGCTGCGCCAATCCCAGCAGCGAGGCGATCGCATCGAACAGGCGACCGACCGACGAGCATTGGGGTGCCTGCACCTCCTGCTGCAGCAGGCGGCGGAGCACCCGCCGCTCGTCGGCGGTGAAGGCGGCCAGGGGAGGCAGCAGCCGGGCTCCCCCGTCCAGGGCGCCCGGGCCGAATCCGGCAAACAGCAAGCCGAGAGCGGCGCGGCGCGGCTCCCGCATCGCCCGCTCCGCGCCGGGCAGGGGAAAGGGCCGCAGGCTGGCCAGGCGGGTGAACTCCGCGACGGCAGGCCCCCCGGGCTCCTCCAGCCGCAGGCACTCTCCTCCCCAGAGGGTGCCGCCGCTGCCCTGGCCTGCTCCGTCCCAGGCCACCCCCACGGCGGGCGGGCGCAGGCCGTGCTCGGCCAGGCAGGCCAGCAGGTGGGCCTGGTGGTGCTGCACCGCCAGCAGCGGCACCCCGGCCGCCGCCGCCAGCTCTGCGCCGATGCGGTGAGAGGCGTAGGCGGGGTGGCCGTCGACCACATAGAGGCGGGGGTGGACACCGAGGCGCTCCAGGGCGCCGCTGAGGCTGCGGCGCAGGCGGGCTTCGGCGGCGAGGCTGTCGAGATCGCCCAGGTGGGGGCCCAGCCAGGCGCGGCCGCCGGGGGCACCGATCGCCAGGCTGCCCTTGACATGGCCGCCCATGGCCACCACGCCGACAAGGGCGTCGGGGTGGGGGAGCAGGCGGCTCAGATCAAGGGCGGTGGGGGCCTGTCCGCGGGCGTGGCGCAGCACCATCGGTACGCCGCCCGCCAGCTGCACGATCCCGTCGTCGACAGGGTTGGCGATCGGGCGGTCGTGGCTGAGGAAGCCGTCGGCGAGGGCGCCCAGGTTTTCCTCCACCCGCTCCGCATCGGCGCAGAGGGGTTCGCCCGAGCGGTTGCCGCTGGTGGCCACCAGCGGCACGCCCAGCTCCTGCACCAACAAGGCGTGCAGGGGGCTGGCTGCCAGCATCACCCCAAGCCAGGGGTTGTGCGGGGCGATGCCAACGGCGATACCGCGGGCGACGCCGGTGGCGCCGGCTTCGGTGTCCGGCCCGATCAGCTCCAGCGGCCGCCGGCGCAGCAGCACGATCGGAGCGGTCGGGGCGGTGAGAAGCGATTCCTCCTCAGCGCCCAGCCGGCAGTGGCGCCGCACCCAGGGGAGATCGGGCGCCAGCAGGGCGAAGGGCTTCTCGGGCCGCCCCTTGCGCCGCCGCAACTCGGCCACGGCCGCCTCCGAGCCGGCCAGGCAGAGCAGTTGGAAGCCTCCCACCCCCTGCAGTGCCACGATCCGCCCGGCCCGCAGGGCTGCGGCCGCCGAGGCCAGGCAGGGGCTGAGGGGGCCGTTGGCGCGCGCCGGATCACGGAGGCGGGGGCCTCTGGGGGTGGACCAGCTCAGCCGCGGCCCGCAGGCGGGGCAGCCGGTGGTCTGGGCGTGGAAGCGGCGGTTGGTGGGATCGGCATATTCAGCGGCGCAGGCGGCGCAGAGCGGAAAGGATGCCAGCGAGGTGTGGCGCCGCTCGAAGGGCAGGGCCCGCAGGATGCTGAAGCGGGGCCCGCAATGGGCGCAGCTGGTGAAGGCGTAGCCACAGCGGCGGCTGGCGAGATCGCTTAGCTCCGCCAGGCAGGCCTCGCAGGGGGCCAGATCAGGCAGCACCAGGGCCGTGGGGCTGGCCGGTGGGCTTGAAGAGGCGGGTGGGGCTGCGGATGGGCGGATGCGAAAGCCGCCGGCGCGGCCGTTGGCCTGGGGGGGCAGCCACTGCTGCTCCAGGCGATCGAGACGGCTGTGGGGCGGGCGCTCGCATGGCAGGCGCTCCAGGAAGGCGTCGAGCGCGGCCGGCGTACCCTCCAGCTCCAGGCAGACGCCGGCAGGGGTGTTCTCCACCCAGCCCGCCAGCTCCAACGAGCTGGCCAGCCGGTGTACGAACGGACGAAAGCCCACCCCCTGCACCAGCCCCTCGATCCGCAGCCGCAGGCGCTGGCGCGGGGCGGAGCTCATGCGGGGGTGGGGACGGGCTGGCGGTGATGGCTGAGCCAGTGCAGCAGCGCGTCCACCCCATCACCGGTGCGGGCCGACAGCTCGAAAATCCGCGCCCGGGGCGCCACCGCGGCCAGGCTCGCGAGGGCCGCCGCCCGATCGAAGCCCACGGCTTCGGCGATGTCCACCTTGTTGATCACCACCGCATCGGTCGACTTGAACAACGCGGGGTACTTGAGCGGCTTGTCCTCCCCCTCGGTGACCGAGAGCAGCGCCAGCCTCAGCCGTTCACCCAGATCGAAGGCGGTGGGGCACACCAGGTTGCCCACGTTCTCGATCAGCAGCAGCTCCATGCCGGTCGTGTCGAGCTGATCGAAGGCCCGCCCCACCAGCGCCGCCTCCAGGTGGCAGAGGTCACCGGTCTGGATCTGCACGGCCCGGGCGCCGGCGGCCCGCAGGCGGCGGGCATCGTTGTCGGTGGCCAGATCGCCCACGATCACCCCCACAGGGCCCGGGCTCCACTGGCGAGCGACGCGTTCCAGCAGGGCGGTCTTGCCGGCCCCGGGTGCCGAGAGCACGTTCAGCACCAGCAGCCCAGCGGCGGCGAAGCGCTCGCGGTTGTGGGTGGCCTCGGTGTCGTTCCTGTGAAGGAGCTTGTGCTGCAGCTCAAGGTTGCGCCGAGCGCGGGGGGGTTTGACGGTGGCGGTGGGCTGGCCACAGGAGCAGTGGGAGCACATGGCAGAACCGCAGCTTTGGCTTCAGTCTGAAGGGGCAGAGAGGTTGGGGGTTCGGGATGGGTGGGAACTGTTGGCTTGCTGCTCGCCAACGCGAATGGTTGAGGAGAACGATGAAGGACTCCGTTGGGTGCGCGCTCTTGCCAATCAGGATGCATTGAGTTCAGATCTTTCCTGGCTGATGCAGCTGAATGGCACTGGCTGAAGATGGTTTAAGGGTCGACGAAGGACACGTTCGGTTACAGACTTGGTGCCTTTGTCCTGTGGAACACGCTGACAACCTATCCAGCCTTGCAGGACTGGAGCCTGGAGATCACCGCAGAGGGGGTGACGGCCGTGTCCTTCGGCGGTGGGCTGACGGGAGAGTTCCCCAGGGAGCGGTTTCTGGTGGGGGGGGCGGTGGCCGGAGCCTTGAGGCTGCTGACGGGGGCCTGGCCCACGATCCAGAGAGGCCTGGTTCCTCTTCTATCTCTTGATATGCTTATAGTCTTAGCAACCTGGGCTGCACCTTTGCCAGGGGCCAAGCCAATCACTGGAGGAATCACTCGCCCTACCGCTACTAGGGGCAGAAGGTCGCTGGCCAGGGTGGTTGTGAAGAAGTCCAGTGATGACCCACCAGCGTTGCAGGGGGCAATGAAGCCCGCAGCCGCCGTAGCTAAACTCTAAGACTGGTTGGGCTCAGCGCCAGAAAGGCCTGGGGAACTGGCATATCAGGTACTCAAGCGCCAATTTTACGCACGTCACGATGTGCTGCACCAAACGATCGACAGCGCCCAAGTGGTGAAGCTGCTTCGGTGCAAAAGCGTCCAAACCGCCCACGACCGCGTCAAGACAGGCGCTTTGTTGGCAATAAAGGACAACGGCAAACTGCGCTTCTCGTTCTAGCAATTCGATGCCGCTGGCCTGATGGCGTCGTGGAGGGGCTGGCCGAAGTCCTCAAGGCCCTCGATCTGCCAGCTGTAGAGAAAGCCCATTGGTTCACTGTTCCCACTGGGCCTTTGAGGGGAGCACACCGCTCGAAGCATTACGGAGTGGTGAACTCGTCTTGGTGCTGAGAGAAGCCGAGCGGCTTGGGCATGGTCAAGATTGAGGATCCGCCTCCTCGTAGACAGGCCAAACCCCTTGTTCTTGATTTTTCAGAAGGAAGCAAGCGGCTACGCATCTACTGCCCTGAGACCTATGGCACAGCCCCCTGCAGTTTTCGTAGCCAAGGAGGAGCCCGAGGTCGTTTCGATCACCATCTCCCCGAACCGGACGACACCCGCGCCATTCACTGCTCAGCAGAGTCCCTTGCAGGCTGCAATGTGGAGTGTTTCGACCCCAATACGGGTGTGGTGCTCCAAGGGCGTCGATTGGGATTCCTGCGCACTGTGCACTATCTCAAGCTAATTGCCTTGCGAGGCATCCTCGATGCTCAGCACCCTCAACTCGGCCGGCCGTATTCCATACAGCCCCACCAGCGCCACCGCCAGCCGCAGTTCGTGTTTGCTGGCAGCGGCAAGCGCATTGAGGAGATCCTGAAGCTGAGCGGCACTGATGGGGACTGTCTGAACGGAAGAATCCTCAGCCAGGCCAATCAATCGGTTGAGCGGCTCCCCTTCAAGGGGAAGCCATCGCCTTTAAGCCCCGCAGGCTGCAACAGAAAAGAGAAGGAGGCCTGCCACATCGAGCAGATTGCGTTTGCGTCCGGCACTTCCTGGCTTGCACTGGCCGAGGTGTTGCTTCACGTAGGGCTCCATCAGGTTGGTGCCGTCGCGAGGAGACGGCCTGCTCGTCAGGGTCGTCAAAACGCTGGCCATTCGTGGGGCGATGTCCCGCTCCCATGTGGTGCCCTTCACTTCCCCGCTGCCGACTCGACTCTCCCGATACCTGGGACACCACCAACGGCCATTCCAGGCGATCCGGAGACTCCACGGGGGCCCCGCAGAGCAACTCGTGGGCCTTGGCCATGGGGAGTTTCTGGGCTTCCATTCGTTCTCGGGTGGTGCTAAACCGCTCGACCACCCTGGAGATGCAGCCGGCATTCCAGGCGATCTCAAGGAACACGCTGGAGCGGGTGCCGTCCTCGAAGCGTCTGGTGAGCTGGACCTTGCCGGACTGATCGCGCACCGACCAGCCATGGCCATGCTCAGCCTTGAGGGCGCGGCGAAGCGTGTGGACCCAGGGCTGGAGTGCTGTCGCCATGGCAACCGCCCAGCCCAGGGGCAGGGCGAAGAAGTCATCCAAGTTTGGCGCAGTTAGCGCAGAATCTGGTGCAGAAATGCCTTCAGGTCTGACCAGTCATGGCCAGACCTGAAGGCAAGAAAATGAAAACCTTTTGTTGGACTGGTTTTTTGAATGGAGCCAAGCGGATTCGAACCGCTGACCCCCTGCATGCCATGCAGGTGCTCTACCAGCTGAGCTATGGCCCCTTCGAAAGCCAACATACATGCCGGCGGGCGGCTCAGACCTGGCGCCAGACCGCGACCAGCTTGCCTTGCACCGACACCTGATCTGCTGCGACCAGGATGGGGTCGTAGGCGGGGTTGGCAGCCTCGAGCCGCACCTGGGCCCCCTGGCGATGGAAGTGCTTGAGGGTGGTGCCGCTGCCCTCCACCAGGGCGGCCACGATCGTGCCGGGCTTCAGACGGCTCGGCTCCGGCACCGGCTCCATCAGCACCACGTCCCCATCGTCGATGTGGGCGTCCACCATGCTGTCGCCATTGACGGTGAGGGCGAACAGGCCGCGCCTGTCGAGGAGGGGCTGGAGATCGAGCCGTTCCTGGATGTCGTCGAAGGGCTCCACCAGGCCGCCGGCCGCCACAGCGCCGAGCACGGGGATGCCCTGGAGCCGCCCGCCCAGCAACTGAAGCGTGCGGGCCTGGCCTTCCTGCCAGGTGATCCAGCCCTTCTGTTGCAGATGGCGGAGCCGGCTCTGGATCGGGGATGGCGAGCGCAGCTCCATCGCCTCCATCATCTGGCGGATCGAGGGGCTGTGGCGGTGGCTCTCGATGTAGCCGGTCAGCCAGTCGTAGAGCTTCTGCTGGGGGGGCGTGAGCGCTGCATGGGGCTCAGGGGCAGGAGCGTTGAGGGAGATCATCGTCAGGGTCCAGACGCCGTCAGTACACTTGTGCCATCAAATGGGGAATTTGTCCAGCCCCTGGCCCTGGGACTCAGGGCTCACGCAGCGGTGCTCCCCCCAGCAGCGCCGCCAGCAGGGCGTGCTGGGCGTGCAGCCGGTTCTCGGCCTGGTCGAAGACGCGGCTGGCGGCCCCTTCGATCACGCCGGCCGTGATCTCCTCGCCGCGGTGGGCCGGCAGGCAGTGCAACACGATGGCGCGGGCGTCGGCTTCGGCCAGCAGGTCTTCGTCGAGGCAGAACCCGCGGAAGGCCTCCTGCCGCCGCCCCTGCTCCTGCTCCTGGCCCATCGACGCCCACACGTCGGTGTAAAGGGCCTGGGCTCCGCGCACGGCGGCCAGGGGATCGCCCGTGAGCTCGATGGCGCAGCGCCCGGCCGCCAGTTGCCGTGCCCGGGCCAGCACGGCCGGATCCGGCTCGAAGCCCGCCGGGCAGGCGATCCGCACGTTCACCCCCAGCACGGCGCCGCAGAGCAGCAGGGAGTGGGCCACGTTGTTGCCATCGCCCACGTAGGCGAGGCTGAGGCCATCGAGGGCTCCGAAGGCTTCCTGGAGGGTGAGGAAATCGGCGAGGGCCTGGCAGGGATGCTCCTGGTCGGTGAGGGCGTTGATCACCGGAATCGAAGCCCAGTGGGCATAGTCGGCCAGATCCTGCTGGGCGAAGGTGCGGATCGCCAGGGCATCGACGTAGCGGCTCAGCACCCGGGCCGTGTCGGCGATCGGTTCGCCGCGGCCCACCTGGGTGACGGCGGGGTTGAGGTCGAGGGTGGAGCCGCCGAGCCGGGCCATCGCCACCGAAAAGCTCACCCGGGTGCGGGTGGAGGCCTTGGTGAAGATCAGCCCCAGCACCTTGCCCTGGAGGTCGATGCGTCGGCGGCCAGTCTTCAGCTCGGCGGCCAGCTGCAGCAGAGCCAGGGTTTCGTCGCCGCTGAGATCGGCGCTCGAGAGCAGGTCTCGGCCGAGCAGGGGCTCCAAGGCAGGGTCGGGACTGGAGATCTGAGGGCTCATGACCCCTTCACCAAAGAACCCTTATCCGGGATCGGGGGCCCCGCCGTCAAGGGGAGGCGGCGCCTGGTTCAGCTCCCCACCACCGCCGGCTCAGCCAGGGCGGCCGATTCCGGCAGAAGGCTGGAGGAGAGCAGGGCCTTGAGTTCATCCCCCTCGATCACTTCCTTCTCGAGGATTTTGCTGGCGATGTCGTCGAGCAGGGTCCGGTTGCTGTGCAGGATCGCCAGGGCTCGGTCGTGGGCCCGATCCACCAGGCCCCGCACCTCCTTGTCGATCGCCTGGGCCGTGGCATCACTCACCGAGCGGCGCGGATTGGAGCCGTTGCCGAGGAAGCGGTTGCCGCCCTGCTTGTCGTAGGCGAGGGGGCCGAGCGTGTCGCTCATGCCGTAGGTGCCCACCATCTGCTCGGCGATGTCGGTGGCGCGCTGCAGATCGTTGGCCGCGCCGGTGGTGACTTCCCCGAACACGATCTCCTCGGCCGAGCGGCCGCCCAGCAGGGTGGCGATCTGGCCTTCGAGGTCTTCCTTGGAGCTGAGGAAGCGCTCCTCCTGGGGCAGCTGCAGGGTGTAGCCGAGGGCGCTCATCCCCCGGGGCACGATCGAGATCTTGGCCACCTTGCTGCCGCCTGGCATCAGGTGCCCAACGATGGCGTGGCCCACCTCGTGGAAGGCCACCACGCGCTTCTCGTCGTCCTGGAGCACGCGGCTCTTCTTCTCAAGACCCGCCACCACGCGCTCGATCGCCTCATTGAGGTCGGCTTGCTCCACTTCAGTGCGGTAGGCCCGGGCCGCCAGCAGGGCCGCTTCGTTCACCAGGTTGGCCAGGTCGGCGCCGGCGAAGCCGCTGGTGGCCTGGGCGATCCTGTCGATGTCGATGCTGGCGGCCAGTTTCACCTTCTTGGCGTAGATGTCGAGGATCTTGCGGCGGCCGGAGAGGTCGGGGCGATCCACCAGCACCTGCCGGTCGAAGCGACCGGGCCGCAGCAGGGCGGCATCGAGGGTTTCGGGCTGGTTGGTGGCCGCCAGCACGATCACCGGTTTGTCCTGGCCGGTGAAGCCATCCATCTCGGTGAGCAGCTGGTTGAGGGTCTGCTCCCGCTCGTCGTTGCCGCCGACCACGCCCATCGAGCCGGAGCGGCTCTTGCCGATCGCATCGAGTTCGTCGATAAAGATGATGCAGGGCGCTTTTTTCTTGGCCTCTTCGAACAGGTCGCGGACGCGGGCGGCGCCGGCGCCGACGAACAGCTCGACAAACTCCGAACCGGAGATGATGAAGAAGGCCACGCTGGCTTCGCCGGCCACGGCCTTGGCCAGCAGTGTTTTGCCCGTTCCCGGAGGGCCGATCAGCAGCACGCCCTTGGGGATGCGGGCACCGATGGCGGTGTAGCGCTCGGGGGTCTTGAGGAAATCGACGATCTCGTTGAGTTCGGTCTTGGCCTCATCCACTCCGGCCACATCGGCGAAGGTGACCCGGGATTCCTCATCGGGCACATAGACCTTGGCCTTGCTCTTGGTGAAGCTCAGAGCCCCCTGGGCGCCGCCCCCACCCAGGCCGCTGCGGCGGGCGAAGAACTGCAGCACCAGGATGAAGATCAGCGGCGGCACCACCCAGCTCAACAAGGTGGAGAAGAAATTGGGCCGCTTCGGCGGTGCGGCGGCGAACTCCACCCCCTTCTGCTCCAGCCGCTGGGGCAGATCCATGTCGAAGATCGGCGTGGTGGCCAGCACCGAAGGACTGCCTTCCGGTACGTTGCTCAGCTCGTAGCGGATCTGGTCCTGGGTGATGAAGGCCCGCTTGACGTTGCCGTCGTCGACCTGATTGATGAACAGGGAATAGGGCACCCGCGGCACCTGGGTGGCCTGGTTCGGCAGGAAGTTGCTGAACAGCAGCAGGACGCCGAAACCGATCAGCACCAGGTTGATGATGCCGAAACGCCTGTTCGGGGGATTGTCGTCCTGGCGGATGGCCATGGGATGCCGCAGTGCAATGGGGCCAAGCTAGGCCGAGCCGCCGGGGCCCCGGCCCCTGGCGCGGGGAGTGAGAACCGAACGTGATCTGCTGATTCGATGTGTGGCCGCTATTCCCTCACCACCGAGCTCGATCGGTTGCTGCCCCGTCTGGGCGGTGCCCTGCCCGCCGGGCTCGCTGCCCATTACGCCCCGGTGGCCCAGGTCAGACCCGGCCAGCCGGTGCTTGCCCTGCGCCAGGAGCACGGCGTGGTCGGCAGCGCCCTGTTGCTCTGGGGCCTGCTGCCCGAGTGGGCCAAGGATCCCCTGGCCGCCCCCAGGCCGATCAACGCCCGCAGCGAAACGGTGGCCCAGAAGGCCTCCTTCAAAGGGGCCTGGCGGCACCGCCGCTGCCTGCTGCCCGCCGACGGCTTCTACGAGTGGAAGGGCCCGCGGGGCGCTCGCAGCAAGCAGCCCTGGTTGATTCGCCGCCGCGACCGGCAGCCCTTCTGGCTGGCCGGCCTCTGGGACCGGTGGATCGGACCCGACGGCAGCGAGGTGGAGAGCTGCTGCGTGCTTACCACTGCCCCGAACGCCTTGCTGACTCCCCTCCACGACCGGATGCCGGTGATCCTTCCCGATGGCCTGGAGGAAGCCTGGCTGGCCCAGGCCGATGGGGCCGGGCTGCGGGCGCGGGAGCCCCTGCTGGCCGGCTGGGACCCCGAGGGCTGGGAGGCGCTGCCGCTCAAGGAGCCCCAGGATGATCGGGCGAGGCAACTGGGCCTGGCGCTCTGACACCCCACACTTCCCGCACCGCACCCTGCCCCGTGGACGCTCCACGCCCTTTCGATCCGTCGCCCCGGGCGCGCATCAGGCGGCGGCACCGCTTCTTCCTGCAGCTCTTCATCGTCTGCGTTCTGCTGCTGAGCAGCTTCACCCTGCCGCTGGGCTGGAACCGCCTCAGCATTCTCGGCCAGATCGTGATGGTCGCGCTGCTGATGGTCCACCTGGGGGCGCCCCGCTCCGTGCCGGGCAGCTCACGGCTGGGGGACCATGTCTTCCGGGCCCTGGGCATCGCGGCCCTGGTCTCCGTGGCGATCTGGGTGCTGACCCCGATCTCGTGGAGCCGGACGGGGGTGCCGATGTTGGCGCTCTGGTCGCTGTTCATGGCCTGGAGCCAGGTGAGGCTGGTGGTTCAGCTGGCCCAGGAGCGGGAGGTGAACGGCCGGGTTCTGATGGGCGCCTTCGCCGGCTATCTGATGCTGGGCCTCACGGCGGGGCTGCTGATGAGCGTCCTGGAAACGGTTCACCCCGGCAGCTTCACCAGCGTCCACCACCAGGGCGGCCAGTTGCTGGTGCCCCATCAGGTCAATGGCGTGCGCGTGCGGGCCCAGCAGGTGTGGGAGCTGGATTTCGTGCGGCTCAACTACTTCGCCTTCGTCAGCCTCACCACCGTCGGCTTCGGCGACATCCTGCCGGTGACGCCGGTGGCCCAGATCAGCAGTGTCAGCTTCAGCGTGATCGGGCCCTTCTATCTGGCGGTGGTGATGGGGGTGATGATCAGCCGCTTCACCATCCAGGAGGCCAACGCCGCCGAGCGGGAGGAGCTCCAAGACGACCGCGAGGCGTAGGGACGCTCAGTGGTCCTGCTTCCCTGACCCCCGCCGGACCCGCTAGGACTGGCTCCATCGCCACCGGAAGATCCATGGGCCTGCCCCAACTCGATGCCTTCCTGCGCCATGCCCGCCAGAGCCCGGCGCTGAAGGCCCAGCTGGCTGAGCCGCTCGATCTTCCCGACTTTCTGCAACTGGCCCGCCTGGAGGGGTTCGAGATCGAGGAGGCGGACGTGCTTCAGGCCCGGGAGCGGGACGAGGCCCAGCGCAGCGCCGCCGAGCTGCAACAGCGCGCCGGTGCCGAGGCCCGCCGCCTGCGCAGCTTCATCCACGGTTGAAGCGGGCCCGTGGTGCGTGCGCATGGCTCAGCGGAGGGTCTGGCCTGAAGGCGGCCAGGCCGGAGCATCCCGCCCGCCCAACTGGGCCAGATGGGCGCTCACCAGCAGCAGCAGGCCGAGCGGCAAGGCCCAGCGCCAGATCCGGGCCGGGCCCGAGCCCAGGCCGAAGCGGGGCAGGCGCCGCCGCACTGGTCCCCTAAGGGACGCACCCTTGCCCAGGGGCAGGGCGCAGTTGCCGCAGACCATGCGTCCGGCCAGGCTCCTGTCCCGGCGCACATTCCAGCTGCCACAGCGGGGGCAGGACATCGTCAAGCGGGGCGGAAGGGACGGACGGGGGCTCTTCGGAGATTCAGGGCCGGCCAGGCCGGTTCGGCTCACGGTAAACAGCGAAGGCCGCCAGCACGCCGCCGGCAAAGCCGGAGGCGTGGCCGATCCAGCTGACGCCGGGCGGCGAGAAGAAGGGCAGCAGGCCCGGCAGAAAGCCGGAGTAGCTGATCAGGCTGAACACCGACAGGGCCAGCACCAGGAGGCGCCGCTCCAGGAAGCCGATCACGAACAGATAGCCCACCAGGGCGAAGACAACCCCGGAGAGGCCGTGGCTGCCGCTCGGCCAGAACAGCCAGACAGGAATCGCCATGGCATAGGCCCCCAGCCACACGGCCAGGTAGTCCATCCGGCTCTTGGCCAGCACCAGCCAGGAGAGGGGAAGAAACCAGAGGCTGTTGCCGATCAGGTGATCGAAGCCGCTGTGGCTGAACGGCGCGGTGAGCACGCCGAGAAATGAACCGCCTGGCAGCATCGGCAGATTCCACTGCCCGGCGAACAGCAGCTGATCGACCAGCTCCTGGCCCCAGGCCAGGGCCAGCGGCACCAGGGGGATCAGGGCGGTCCCCCCCAGCCGGGCGAGGGCCCGGTCAAGGCGGATCGAGAGCCGGTCGGAGCTGGGTGTGGCCATGGTGGAGCCATTGTGGACAACGTTGGTCTTGGGCGTTGGTCGTGGAAGTTAGTCGTGGGAGTTGGCGGTGAGTGATGGTGATGAGCGGGTCTGCCCGATGGAACCCGTGCGTGAGGAGCGGGCCGCCGATTACCCCCGCCCGCCCGCCTTGGTGGCCAGCGACGCCCATGTGGTGGTGCGCGCCCTGGGCGAGTTGTTCTGCGATACCCGTCGCGCCTTGCGGGTGCTGGAAACCTTTCACCCCCCCACCTATTACCTGCCGCCCCAGGATGTGCGTTTGGACTTGTTACAGGCGGCGCCGGGGCGGAGTTTCTGCGAATGGAAGGGGCTGGCCCGCTACTTCGACCTGGTGGTGGGGTCGCAACGAATCGAGAAGGCCGTCTGGACCTATCCCGCTCCCACGCCCGCCTATGGCCCCCTGGCCGGCTGGTTTTCCCTGTACCCCGGCCGGATGGAGGGGTGCTGGGTGGACGGTGAACGGGTGCGCCCCCAGCAGGGCGGCTTCTACGGGGGCTGGATCACGTCAGGGGTGGTCGGTCCCTTCAAGGGAGATCCCCTCCATCCCGAACTGATCTGAATGGTGGATGTGGAGCAGGCGAGGGGTTAGGGTGTTTGAGATCGGCCGAAGCTCCGCAAGGGGTCGATCTGAATCAGTCAACTTCTCCGTCTACGCAACACACCCGTCCAACGCATCCGCTTCTTCAGCGCAACAGCGCCAAGCCAGCTCAGAAGCGTCAGGCATCAGCAGCTGGGCCTCACCAATCCAGCACCGTCAACCCCCCATCCCCTGAGCGCAGCGCTTCAGCGTCAGGTTGATCCGAGGATTCCGTCCCCTGGCTTTTTGCCCTCCCACACCGTGGGTGAAGGAGCAAACCGATGGCTTTGACAGGCCCCTCCTGGTTTGCAACCCGGGGGGCACTGCGGGCGGAGATTTTCCCCTTTCCCTAACCCCTAACCCCTAACCCCTGAACCCATGAAAACCAAGAACCGACCTCTCACCCCGATCCGTCCCATCCAGCCGCTGCTCACCCGTCGCCCACACCCGTTGAAGCGGCCCGAGGGCATGGCGATCTGCCCGGATGGCCATCCCACCTGGGCGGAACTTCTGGGCGAGCGTTGAGCTCATACGGCTGAGTTGAGCTCATGGGGCTGAAAGGATCATCTGGATCCAGTGCAAACGCTTGGGCCTAACAGGCCTGGGCTGAGCGCACCTGAGCCACCGACTGGAGCCGGTCGTTGGCGCGATCCCAGAGAATGAACTTGAAGCATTCCGGGATCTGCCGGGCCGTGAGGGTGGTGGCCCTGCTGAGGAGCGAGGCATTGCGCAGGTGGCAAGCTTTGAGGTGATAGTTCGGGATTCGTGAGCAGAGATGGTGGATGTTGTGATATCCGATGTCGGCCGTGAACCAATTCAAAATCTCAGGTAGCCTCAGCAGGCTTGTGCCATCGATTGCCCCGGTCAGCGAACTCCAGCCTTCGGTTCGGTGGGCGTAGGAGCCTTCAAAGTTGTGCTGCACAAAGAAGATGCAGATGAACAGAGCCGCCGAGCAGGCCATCACGATCGAGTAAAGAACCCAGAACAGACCAGCTCCGATGAAGTGAGAAAGAACCACCCAACTGCCCACAACGCAGAGATTGTTGAGCAGAAGATCCTGAAACTCCAGGTCGGTATACCAGTACTTCGGTTGGTAGGTTTCGTGAATGCTGGAGAGGCTCAGGCGGGGGTCATTCCACCAACAGCGCACGCCATGGGCGGCATAGTGACAAAGCCCCAACAGAAGCGCGACCCTCGGCTTGATCACCAGATAGAAGAATCCACCGGGAAAGAGCATCAGGGGATGGCGCAGAAATTGGTAAAAGCCTTGTTGGAATGAATCCATGGCCAGAAAGGTTTCGGTGCTCACCAGTGCCGAAGGTCCCCGGTAGAGATCCCAGTTTCCATTGTGTTTGTGGTGGAACGCATGGCCGCGTGACCAGGGATATTGAGGAATGCCATTGATCACCCCCAGCAGGAAGCCCACCCCCCGGTTCACTGGCTTGGAGCGGAACAGAGATTGGTGGCCGCAATCGTGCATCAACGAGAAACAACGACCGGAGAACAGCACCATCAACACCAGCAGCGGTGGCGTCAGCCAGGGTGAGAGCCGGGCGGCCTGCACCACTAGGATCCAGAGCAAGGCGTAAGGCGCCACCGTGTTGACGATTTGCCAGGTTGCCCAAAGATCATTGCTTCGGATGTAGGGTGCCAAAATAAAATCGGAACGCTCTGGGGTCCCCCCAGACCCTGGGTCGTCCTCAACCCAAACGATCGGGTCGTCCACGGCTGTTGATTGATCGTGCGCGTTGGTCAAGGGAGGATGGCTGGAGCGAGGGGCTGGAGGCTGAGTAGGAAGTTGAACGGTGAACGGAGCGGTTGTCAGGGGAAGGAGAAAGCTTTCCTGCTTGGCAACAATTTTCCCCTATTCTAGCATTTTTGTAGCATTTCTGGGCCAAAAGTCCCCCTTTTGCTCTGCCATTGATCTGAATCTGATGGGAAGATCCCTTTTGGCGCGCCTGGAGGTTCAGGGCTCGCCTGGTGAGTTGAGCGATTTGGGCTGAGTTACGATCCTGCCCTGATCAAGGCCGCAGGCTGGTTGGCTGACCATGATGAATCGAGATGGATCAGGCCTCGGGGCTGCACTGAAAAGCTCCGATCTTGTGCGATTCCTGTTGTTGTTTGCCTGCGGCTGGGCAGGGGTGGTGGTGATTGCTTTTTTCTACAATGTTCTGGCCATGTTCATCATGGCGGCCATCCTGGCTGTGCTGATGGATTATCCGGTTCGCTTCCTGGCCGCGAGGTTGCCACGCTGGCTGGCCATTCTCTTGACCTGCCTTGGGCTTGGACTGGTGCTCGTTGGCTTTGTGACGGTGCTGGGATTTCAGGTGATCAATCAAGGCACCAGTTTGATCACCGATCTACTGGCCAACCTCCGGGACTCGGAATTCCCCTTTCATAGTTACGTGAAACAGCTCAACATCGAGCAGATCATCACGGTGATCCGCAAAAGCCTCGGCACCGGCGTTGGCGTGGTGGGCGGTGCCCTCTCCAATGTGTTCGCTGCCGTGTTCCTGCCGGTGATCACGATCTACATGCTGGCCGATGGCGGCAAGCTCTGGACCTCGGTTCTGGGGCTTGTGCCGGCTGGTTCGCGTCAGCGTTTTGATCGCAGTGTCCAGAGGAATGTGCTTGGTTTTCTGCGCGGACAGATGACCCTGGTGCTGTTCCTGTCGGTGACCAGTTTTGTGGTGTTTGCTTTGCTCGGGGTGAAGTTCTCGTTGGTGCTGGCCTTGGTGGTGGGCGTTCTCGATGCGATCCCTGGCATTGGTGCCACCTTGGGTGTGATCACGGTTGCCAGCCTCGTGTTCCTCACCCAGGGCCCGTGGATGGCCCTGAATGTGGTTGTTGCTTCGATCATTCTGCAGCAGATCCAGGATAATCTTGTCCATCCAAGAGTGATGGGCAAAGCCTTGAACATCAACCCTGTGGTGCTGTTCTTTGCCCTGTTCATCGGTGAGCGGATTGCCGGCTTGCTGGGGGTGTTTCTGGCGATTCCCATCGCTGGAATGATCGTCAGCTGGTCAGCGGAGGAGATTCCTGCTGACCCCATTCCACTTCAGCCCGTCTGAACACCTTTCCAGAAGGCGACCCGCCCCTTGATCTCAGCGGCGGCGTTTTTGGGCTCGGGGTAGAACCAGGCGGCGTTGGCGTTCACCTGATCGCCCACCACCACGTCGTAGTAGTGGGCTTCCCCTTTCCAGCCGCAGACGCTGCGGTGCGCCGAGGGGCGCACATGGGCAGGGTTCAGGGCGGCGGCGGGGAAGTAGGCGTTGCCTTCCAGCTTGACGATGTCGTCGCTGCTGGCGATCACGGTGTCGTTCCAGCGGGCTTCCATGGCAGGGCAGGGCACAGTGCCATCCATCCTCCGCCCTGGCAGGGCGAGCGGGGGTGTGAGGGCCAGCAGGCTGCGCCGGAACCAGCCCTGGGCTGGCACGGGCCCGAGCAGCCGGATCAGCACCGCCGGCAGGGCGATGGGTTCGAAGGGGGCCTGGCGCCGGGGCCACTCGCCTGGGCCCCGGTAGAGGAGGTGGTGCAGGTCTTCGCGCTGGCGATCGCTGAGATCGGCCCAGCAACAACCGATCCGCAGGCCCCGCCGGCCGCGACGAAGGTGCTGCTGCCGCAGGGGGAGGGCGGCCAGGCCTGCCTCGGGCCAGAGCAGCGCCTCGGGCTTGGTCATGGCGCTGGGATCCGAGCCCAGGCCGGTAGAAGCGAGGGCCAGCTCCACACCCTGCTCGCTGATTGCCAGGATTCGCGCCGCCCGGAAGCCAGTGGCCGTGCGCAGCCGCACCGCCGGAGCCCCCAGCGAGAACCAGGGAATGGCGTCGTCCTGGCGGCGGTCGGCGCAGGTGCGGACCGCGATCAACAGGCTGGCCGTGCCCAGGGCCGCCAGGACGAGACCGAGCGCCTGGCTGCTGGGGCCGAAGGGCCCCGGACGGCTGATCAGCAGGGCCAGGTTGAGCGCCTGCAGGCCCAGCAGCGCCAGCAGGGGAAGCAGCAGCCCCCGGTCGGGGCCGGAGCGGGCCCCGCTGCTGACCGCTTTCGGGGTGACCATGAAGCGTTGCGGTCTGCCGGCGATCGCGCCGAGCACGGCGCCCACCAGCGGCACCAGGAAGATCCAGCGGTACAACTCGGGAAGCAGGGCATTGCGGGCGCCACGGCTGAGCCAGCGCACCAGCAGCAGCTGGCTCAGGTAGAAGGGCAACGCCACCGTCAGCAGCCCGTTGCCCGTCACCAGGATCGGCAGCTCCCCCAGCAGGCCGAAGCCGAGCGGCATCAGCAGCAGCAGCAGCTGGGGCAGCACGTTGAACCAGTGCAGGATGCCCTCCAGGTAGGCGATCCGCTGCAGCGGGTTGAGGCCGGCGATGGTGAGGGGATTGGCGCCGGTGCGCAGGGTCTGCAGGGTGCCGCCGGCCCAGCGGCTGCGCTGGCGGGCCATCGCCGCGATCGACAGCGGCGCCAGGCCGGCGCTGAGCTTGGCATCGAGGTAGAGGTTGCGGTAGCCGGCGGCGGCGAGGCGGATGCCGGTGGCCAGGTCTTCGGAGGGGGTGCCCGTCTCGAAGCCGCCCACCTGCAGCAGGGCGGAGCGGCGCATCACGAAGGAGGTGCCGGCGCAGACCACGGCTCCCACCGCCTGGCGGGTGGGCTCGATCCAGCGGTAGAAGCTCTCCTCGTCGGGCATCAGCCAGCGCTCCAGCCGCAGGTTGCGCATCACCGGATCGGCGTTCATGTAGCTCTGCGGGGTCTGCAGGAAGCCCAGCCGCGGATCGTCGAACAGGCCAACGGTGCGCCTCAGGAACGTGCTGCGGGGCACCACGTCGGCGTCGAACACCACCAGCAGGTCGCCCTCCAGCTGGGGCAGGGCGTGGTTGAGGTTGCCGGCCTTGGCATGCTCCCGGCCGCTGCGGCTGAGGTAGCGGCAGCCCAGGCGGCGGCAGAGTTCGCCCAGCTCCGGCCGGCTGCTGTCGTCGAGCAGCCACACCCGGTGGCGGGGGTAGTTGAGCGCCAGGCAGCCGCGCAGACAGCGCTCGATCAGCTCGGGCGGCTCGCCGCAGCTCGGCACCAGCACATCAACGGCCGGCACCCGGCGCGGATCCAAGGCGATTCGCCGCGCCAGCTCCTGCTCGGCCGCTGCCGCTTCCTCCTCCACCGGCGCCTGCCGGGCCCAGGTGAGCCAGAGCTGCAGCAGGCCATTGGCCAGCAGGATCAGCTCGGCCGCCAGCATGGCCAGGCTGAGGGCGGTGCCGGTGGCGCTGGTGAGGTTGAGGGTGGAGCCGATTCTCCAGATCAGGTAGCGGGCGCCCAGCAGCGTGATCACCAGCACGGCCGAGCGGCGGGCCGCCAGGGGCAGCGTCTGCTCCGGTTGCCTGGCCAGGCCCCAGGACCAGATCGTGACGGCCAGGGCCGGGGCCCAGGCCGTCCAGGCGGGCAGGCTCGCCATCGGCGACACCAGCAGGGCCGCCAGCAACGGCAGGGCGGCCCAGAGCGCTATCAGCACGGCGGGTCCTGGGCGGGGAGGGAGATCAGGGGATGACTCCTGGCAGGGCGTCCTTGGATGACGACCGCTGGATGGACTACCGCCGGAATGGCGGATCGGATGGGGGGCAGGGAGCCCCGGGTACGGGGGTGAACCTCATCATGGTGGGGATGGGAATGGACTGCTTTTCTGCCGCCAGCCCCCAAGCGATCTCGGCTTCAGGCGATGGGGGCTTCAAGCCACGACGGCCTCAAAAGGCCGGATCTGCGCCAACTGCGGGGCGATGGCCCGGCGCTGCAGTTCGAGGTCGTGGGAGGCTTGCGCCCGCAACCAGTAGCCCTCGCTCAGCCCAAAGAAACGGCACAGGCGCAGGTCTGTGTCTGCTGTGATCGCTCGGGTGCCCTTGAGGATCCCGCTGATCCGGGTCTGGGGAACGTCAATCGCCTTCGCCAGCCGGTAAGCCGTGATGGCCATGGGATCGAGGAACTCCTCGCGGAGGAGTTCGCCGGGGGTGATGGGGGTGAGGCTGGCCATGGTGCCCTCCTCTGGGGCGGGATATTCAGTGGTAGTCGACGATTTCAACGCCTTCGGGACCGCCATCGCTCCAGCTGAAGCAGAGGCGGTTCCAAGGCGGGACGCGGACACCCTCAGCCAGGGCCCGGGTGCCCCCGCAGCGGAACGATCGGATCATGTCTGAATGCTAACGCGTCACGTCAGTATTGCCAGGCCATGGTTTTGAGAGCCGGAAGCCACCCCGCAACTGCTGCTGTGCCGCCGCTGGGATGAGCTCAACCGTCCAGGTCAAGGTCGCTCACGAGTTGATCCAGAGGGATGGCGGGCTGCCCGGTTCGGCGGTGGGATTCCAAGGCGGAGGCGCCGAGGTAGGCATCTTCCAAGTCGTCGATGCCTTGCTCGATCAGCTCCCGCAAATCAAAGGCTTTGGTCCGGCCCGTATCCACGGCCAATCGGTAATCGGTCGAGTCATCGGTAGAAGCATGCCAGGGCGGTGCTGGGCACACCGCAGGCGTAGGCGAGCCGCAGGCCCCACATCAGCACGATCGTGCGGCAGGTGCCGTGGCCCCGCCAGCGGCGGCTTGAGGTGCGCACCTTGGCCCGGAGACACACCGGCGCCGCCCGCCGCCGCAGCCGCGCCGAAAGTTCGATGTCCTCCATCAGGGGCTGGTCGGGGAAGCCGCCGACCGCTTTGAAGGTCTCCCGCTTCAGGAAGATCGCCTGGTCGCCGGTGGCGATGCCGCTGAGCCGGGAGCGCAGGTTCATCAGCCGGGCCACCAGCCGCAGCCGCCTGCCGCCGCCCTCCAGTTCCACGTCAAAGCGGCCCCAGCAGCGGGGTCCCGTGATCGCCTGGCGCACCAGATCCAGGGCTCCGGCGGGCAGGCGCGTGTCGGCGTGGAGAAAGATCAGCAGCTCGCCGGTGGCAGCGGCGGCGCCGGCGTTCATCTGGCCGGCCCGGCCCCTCGGCGCCGAGAGCACCGCGAAACCGCCTCCCTCAATCAGGGCCTCCGTGGCGTCGGTGCTGCCACCGTCCACCACGATCAGCTCGGCGCCGCCCTGCCGCAGCTCCCGCCAGTGGGGCAGCAGCGCCCCGACCTCCCGGGCTTCGTTGAGCACGGGGATGATCACACTCACGAGGGCAAGCACCGCTCCGCTACCAGGGCAGCACCGATCCGTTGGCGTGCCAGAAGGTGCCGGAGTTCTCCAGGCTGAGGGCATCGATGCGGGCCAGCAGGCCGTGCACCGAGTCTTCCGGGGAGATTCCCTGGGAGGTGAAGCCGGTCATGGCGCTGCGCACCATGCCGGGGTGGAGGATCGCCACGGCGATGCCGCGCGCCTTGAGGTCGATCGCCAGGGATGTGCCGGCCATGCAGAGGGCCACCTTCGACATGCGGTAGCCGTAGGAGCCGCCCGAGCTGTTGTCGGCGATCGAGCCCATGCGGCTGGTCATCAGGACCAGCTTGGCGCCGGGGGCCAGCTGGCCCAGCAGGGCGCGGCTGAGGTTGAGGGGGGCGATGGCGTTCACCTCGAACTGGCGGCGCAGGCTTTCCGGATCGAGATCCTCCAGGGAGGTGCGCTCGAGGATGCCGGCGTTCTGGATCAGCACATCGATCGGCAGGCCAGCGAGCCGGCCGAGCAGATCGGCGATCGAGGCCCCGCTGGTGACATCCACCCCCGCTTCGATCCGTACCCCCAGATCCCGCAACTTCTGGGAGGGCTCCCGGCAGACCGCCACCACCGCATCGCCCCGGGCCTGCAGTTGGCGACAGTATTCAAGGCCGATGCCGCGGTTGGCTCCCGTGATCAGAACTGTGGCCATGGCAAGACTCGCAGTGCTTGTGGTGGATGGAGCGTGCTCCTAGTTGTGTTTGGGCGGCTCCTGACCAGCCCAGCCCTCACGCACCGGCCTTCAGCTTGGTCCGGGCCGGCTCAGCTGCCACCACCAGCTTCACGCCGGTGGCTTCGGCCAGGGGTTCGGCGCAGGCCTCCAGGCTCCAGCGCTCCAGGCTGAGGTCGAGGCCAGGGGTGGCCGCCTGCAGGCCGATCTTCAGTTGGCCGCCCTTGATGGCGATCTTCATCGCCTGCACCGCCGGCGTGGGGCGGCGGTCGAGAGAGGCGGCCAGCCGCAGCAGCAGCGCCAGGGCGTTCACGGTCTGGCGCTGCTCGCCGGTGGGCACCTGCAGCCAGGCCTCGTGGCGCTTCTTGGGCAGGCTGCGGCGGTGGTAGCGGGCGATCGCTGCCACCATCACCTGCTCGGTTTCGGAGTACCCGAGCAGGTCGCCATGGCGGATCAGGTACCAGCTGTGCTTGTGATAGGCGCTGATGTTGATGTGTTGCCCGCAGGTGTGCAGCATGGCGGCGGCCCAGAGCAGTTGGCGCCCCTCGCCGCGGTCGTGGTGCAGCAGGCCCTGGCAGTGGTCGTAGAGGTCCAGGGCGTGGGCGGCGACCCGCCGGGCCCGGGCCAGGTCGACGCGGAAGCGGCGGGCCAGGTCTTCAACGGTGCGTTGACGCACGTTGCTCTGAAAGCTGAAGCGATCGACGATCAACCCATGGCGCAGCATCCAGTCGACGATCAGGCCCTCCCGCAGGGCCCGGTCGCTGATCACCAGCTCCCGCACCTTGAGCATGGCCATCGCCTGCTGCAGCACCAGGGCACCGGGCACGATGATCTCGGCCCGGCGTTCATTGATCGCCGGGATCGCCCGGCGCTCCTCCAGGGTCATCGCCGCCAGCTGATCCACGATCTGATCGATGCGCTCGCGGCTGACCCGGAATCCCTGCAGCCGCTGCGGCGGCCGGGCCTCCTGGGTGGCCGCCAGGGCCGCCAGGGTGATCGCCGTGCCGCTGGTGGCCACCATCACCGGCACTTCGCCCGGCTTGAGGGCCCGCCGGACCTTGTCGACGGCGGGCTCCAGGGATCCCTGGATGAAGGCCCGCAGGAAGGCCAGCCGGGCCGGGGGCAGGGGATCCTGATCGACGAAATCGCGTTGCAGCCGCACCGCTCCCACCCGGGTGCTGGTCAGTTCGCGGGCGTCGCGCCCGTCGGCCAGGATCAATTCCGTGGAGCCGCCGCCGATGTCGAGGATCAGGTGGGCCTGGTCGCCGAAGGCCATGCCGGAGAGCACACCCAGGTAGATCAGCCGGGCCTCCTCCGGGCCGCTCACCAGGTCCACCTCCAGCCCCAGCCGCTCCTGCACCAGCTGCACGAAGGCCCGGCCGTTGGGCGCCTCCCGCACGGCACTGGTGGCGGCGGTGAGGATCTGCTCCGCGCCATGGCTGTGGGCCAGGTCGCGGTAGCGGCCGAGGGCAAGCAGGGACCGCTCGATCGCCGCCGCGGTGAGCTCGCCGGTTTCGGGATCGCGCTCCCCCAGCCGGGTGTTGGATTTCTCCGCCTGGACCACCCGGAAGCTGCGCAGCTCCGGATCGATGGCTGCGATCAGCAGATGGATCGAATTGGTGCCGATGTCGATCGCGGCCACCTGCCGCAGCGACGACGGATCCAGGGCGGCAGGGGAGGCTGGCATCCGATCGACGGCCCGGCGCAGACGGCGTCACTTTGCCATTGCGTGCCTAACCTGCCGCCATGCACATCCGCGCCGCCCTGTGGGGCTGGATCGAGCTGCTGCGCTGGCCCAAGCCCAGTGGTCGTCTGATTCTGTTGATCCCCGCCGGCTGGGCCCTCTGGCTGCTGCCGGCGGGGCCGCCCGCGCCGGCTCTGGTCGGGCTGATCGCACTCGGCGGCCTCGGCGTCAGCGGCGCCGGCTGCGTGGCCAATGACCTCTGGGACCGCCGCCTCGATCCCCTGGTCGAGCGCACCAGGGATCGCCCCCTGGCCAGCGGCCGGGTCACCGTGGCCAGCGCGATGGTGCTGCTGGTGCTCTGCCTGGGGGTGGCCCTGCTGGTGGTGGCCCTGCTGCCGGCGGCCGGGCGGGGGCTGGCGCTCCTGCTGGCCCTCGCCACCCTGCCGCCGGTGCTGCTCTACCCCTCCGCCAAGCGCTGGTTCCCCTTCCCCCAGCTGGTTCTGGCGGTCTGCTGGGGCTTCGCGGTGCTGATCCCCTGGGCCGCCGCCACAGGACGGCTCTGGGGGGCGGGTGGCGGCGGCTGGCCGCTGCTGCTGGTGTGGTTGTCGACCCTGCTGTGGACCCTCGGCTTCGACACCGTGTACGCCATGGCGGATCGGCGCGATGACGCTGCCCTCGGCCTAAGGAGCAGTGCCCTCAGTCTGGGCCCGGCCGCCCCGGCGGCCGTGGCGATCTGCTACGCCCTGACGGCCCTGTTGCTGGCCGTCGCCGCTGCCTTGCAGGGGGTGGCCTGGCCGTTCTGGCCGCTCTGGGGCCTCGCCGCCGTCGGCATGCAGCGGGAGGCGGTGCTGCTGCGGGGCGATCCCCCCCGCTCCCGTTTCGCCGCCCACTTCCGCCACCAGGTCCAGCTCGGCGGCCTGCTGCTGCTGGCCCTGGTGGCCAGCCGCGGCTGATGCCAGGTTCCCCTTCCCGCGGCCCAGGTCCACGGCTCGCGCCGGTTCTGGCCCCGCCGCCGCCCCTGCGGGCCGGCGAGTCGGTGCGGCTGGTGGCCGCCAGCTCCGCCCTGGGCGACCCCGCCTGCCTCGAGCAGGGGGTGGCGCTGCTGGAAGCCTGGGGGCTGCAGGTGGAGCGACCCTTCGACCCCGCCCGCCGCTGGGGGTACCTGGCCGGCGACGACCGCCAGCGGCGCGCCGACCTGGAGGGCGAAGCGCGGCTGCTGGCCTGCGTGCGGGGGGGCTGGGGCTCGGCCCGGCTGCTGGAGCAGGACCTCCCCGCCAGCGATGGCTGGTTGCTGGGCTTCTCGGATGTCACCTCCCTGCTCTGGGCGCGCCTGGCCCGGGGGATCGGCGGCGGCATCCACGGGCCGATGGTCACCGGCCTCGCCGCCGAACCGGACTGGAGCCGCGAGCGGCTGCGGGCCCTGCTGTTTGGGGAGCCCCTGCCCCCCCTGCAGGGCGAGCCCTGGCGGGGCGGCGTTGCCGAGGGCCCGTTGCTGGTGGCCAACCTGACGGTGGCGACCCACCTGCTGGGCACCCCGTTCCTGCCCCCCCTGGCCGGGGCGGTGCTGGTGTTCGAAGACGTGGGTGAAGCCCCCTACCGGATCGAGCGGCTGCTCACCCACTGGCGGCTCTGCGGGGCCCTGCAGCAGCTGGCCGGTCTCGGCTTCGGCAGCTTCGCCGGCTGCGAGGATCCCGCCGACACCGACACCGACACCGAGTCAGATGCCGACACCGACACCGACATCGGTGAAACCAGCGAACCGCCGGAGCACCGCTTCAGCCTGGAGGAGGTTCTGAGGGAGCGCAGCGCCGACCTGGGCATCCCCGTGGTTGGACGTCTGCCGGTGGGCCATGCCCCCGGCAACGCCGCCCTGCCGCTCGGCAGCCGGGCCCGGCTGGATGGATCCACGGGCAGGCTCAGCCTGCTGAACTGGTATGGATTTTAGAAATAATCGAAAAAATCTAATGGCATCCAAGATGGCCGTTACATCACATCCATAACGGTTGGTCGACCGATACTACTGCTGGTTCTCAGGGACAACGAGACTCAGCACAGGCAGACCATTGCCAACTCACGCTCACTGCCGACTACGAGCGCCCTGCGCATGGGCGTCGGTCTGGAGGGGCTTCATGACGAGCTCAGGCCGGGTCGGCCTCGCATCGACAAGGAGGAAAAGGTCTCTGATGGGAGCAACCGGGCTCTGTAGAACAAATCCACTGCAGCCCCACCGGCAAGAGAGTCACTGCTGCGCGGAAGCTTGATGGCTGCTAGCTCTCCACTGAACCGTTGTTCTGGGACTGGCTAGGAGTTTGTTGCTGATAGAGCAGCGCCCTGCCGGGTATGGCGAATCGCCCCCCTAAGCCGAGTTACTGCAAGGAAGCGGACGCACTGGGGTTCCGCAGACCATTCCCATCGTCGGGCCCTGG
>Ga0247834_1000338_pt1 | contig 91217 bp, 79 predicted proteins | sample LaCruzMarch2015__8_FD_187118 | JGI IMG/M metagenome (GOLD analysis project Ga0247834, IMG submission 187118) | Freshwater microbial communities from meromictic Lake La Cruz, Castile-La Mancha, Spain - LaCruzMarch2015_12m | ecosystem: Environmental > Aquatic > Freshwater > Lake | place: Spain...
GCGAAGGCGACGGGGAAGGCGAAGGCGAAGGGGAAGGCGAAGGCGAAGGCGAAGGCGAAGGAGAAGGCGAAGGCGAAGGCGAAGGCGAAGGCGAAGGAGAAGGAGAAGGCGAAGGCGAAGGCGAAGGAGAAGGAGAAGGCGAAGGCGAAGGAGAAGGCGAAGGCGAAGGCGAAGGCGAAGGCGAAGGCGAAGGAGAAGGCGAAGGAGAAGGCGAGGGCGAAGGAGAGGGCGAAGGAGAAGGCGAGGGTGAGCCCGGGGAATGCACGCCGGGTTGCATCGACGACGCCACCGAAGGCTTCTGCAACACGGCGGGCCAGCTGGTGCGCTTCACCTGCGCCGAAGGCCAGGTGTGCGCGAACAACACCTGCAGTGCCGATCCAGCCCTGACCGGGCCCGGCGGCTGCGTCTGCGGCGAGGACAGCGGCGGCCGTGGTGGCGGGGGCAGCAACGGCGTCGGCGACATCGCCATCGGCGGACTGGCGGCGGTCCTTGGTTTGACTCTGACGCGTCGCCGTCGACGAATGGCGGTGCGCTGATGCGCAAGGTCTTGTTGCTGGACGACGAGCCAGCGGTTTTGTCGGTGCTTGCCGATTATCTCCAAGCTCCCGGACTCGAGATTGTGACCTGCCGGGAGATCGAGGCCGCCGAGGCCATCCTGGAGCACCATCGCTTTGACGTCGTCGTCACCGATCTGCGGGTCAGCGAACTGGGCGGCCTGGAAGGCATGCGCCTCATCCGCTGGGTGTCGACGCACTTTCCAGAGACCACGGTGTTGGCGATGTCGGGCTACGTCAACGACGACGTCCACGCCCTCGGCCGCGCCGTCGGCGCCCAGGCCATCCTCGAGAAGCCCATCGATCTGCGTCGGCTGCGGCGCTACGTCCACGGTGAAAATGGCCTGCCCGCCGACGCCACCGAGGGCGCCGTGGCCGAGGTCGACCTCCTCGACGACTTCCTCGCGGCTGGCTCCATCCGTTCGGTGCTGCAGCCCATCGTCGAGGTGGCCTCGGGCACGGGCAGCACCAACCCGCCCTTTGTGGCCCATGCCTGGGAGAGCCTGGCGCGGGCGCCGGCGACGACGCCCCTGCGCAATCCCGAGATCCTGTTTGCCTACGCCAGCCGCAAGGAGCGCCTGTGGGAAACAGACCTCCTCTGCATCAAGGCGGCGTTGCGTGAGGCCACCAAGCTGGGCCTGCAGGGCCGCTCGCGGCTGTTCATCAACACCCAGCCCCGCTCGATGACCAATCCATCGTTTGCGCCAGTGGTCATCGACCTCATCGCCGAGGCTGGCTTCAGGAACCACGAGATCGTGTTTGAGCTCACCGAGCAGCAGACCATCGTGAACCCCCAGGCTTTCGCCAAAACCCTGGGCAAGCTGCGTGACCAGGGCTTTCAGATTGCCCTCGACGACTACGGCGTCGGCTTTGCCAACCTGCGCCTCGTGCAGGACCTGCGCCCCGAGTATCTGAAGCTGTCGGGCTACTTCTGCCGCGACGTCCACAAGGACCCCTTCAAGCAGATGATCGTCAAGGCCACCGGCGACATGTGCCGGAGCCTGGGCATCCCGGTCATTCTCGAAAGCGTCGAGACCGCCGACGAGCTCGAAGTGGTCCGCTCCCTCGATATCGACTTCGGCCAGGGCTACTTCTTCGCCCGACCGGCGCCAGCCGATGAGTTCCTGCACTCGGAACGCATCGTGATGTCGACACCCCCCGTCGACCCCGCCATCGCCCGGGCCGAGGCCGCCCTGGCCAAAGCGAATGCGTTGTTGGCCGGCGGCTGACTCACTGCTGACTCACCGACCGTCGAGCGACGAAGACGGTGACGGCGGTGGCGACGGTGGCGACGGCGTCGCCAGCAGGACGTCGATGGCGTCGAGGAGCGCCGCCCGGCGCCCGCTCTTCGCCAGGAACAGGGCGCGCCCGTGGAGGCGGGCCGCCTCCACCAGCGACGGGTGCGGTGCGGCCGACATGAACAGCACCGGCGTGGTGCGCAGTCGCGGGTGGCTGCCGAGGAGCTGCAGCACCGCGGTGCCCGTCAGGGCGGGCATCATGAAGTCGAGGATGACGACGTCGACAGCGGGCTCGGCCAACAGGCGCGCCGAGATCCCGAGGGGGCTTTGGAGGGCCTCGGCCCGGTGTCCCGCGCCCTCCAGCCAACGACAGACGAGGCGCGAGTAGTCGGGGTCGTCGTCGACGATGAGAATGGTGGCCACCCCGAAACGTACCCACCAACCGTGCCAGGTGCACGCTGGCGTCGAGGCCACCTCCGGCCAGAGGTGTCAACACCACATCATTTGACAACCCGACGTATTCACATCCATTTTCAGGTACTTGCGCCTGTGATGCCGCGTTTCGACGTGGGTTTCGACGCCACACCCGCGACACCCCCTCGGTTGACGATCCAACAGCGCCTGCCGAGGGTGCAGCAATGCCCACCATCGAAGGCCTCGACCACATCGCCATCGCCACCACCAACCTCGAGACCGCCCTCCAGTTCTGGCAGGCCCAGCTCGGCTTGACCTGCGAGCACGTCGAGGAACTCCCCGAGCGGGGCATCAAGGTGGCGTTTCTGCCCCTCGGCAATACCCGCATCGAGCTGGTGGCGCCCCTGCCCGGCCGCGAGGACGACAGCGAAGTCAGCAAGTTCCTGCGCGAACGGGGAGGCGGCATCCACCACATCGCGTTGCGCACCCCCGACGTCGACGCCGACAGCGCCGCCATGGTGGCCGCCGGGGCCCGCCTGGCCCAGCAGCCCTCCCCGGGCGCCCATGAGTGCCGGGTGGCGTTTGTGCACCCCAAGAGCACCGGCGGCGTGCTGTTGGAGTTGTCGACGCCAAAGCACTGAAAACGCGAGCCGCGCCACCCACCGGGGAACGCGCGGGGGCGGTTGACCTTCAGGGGCGCCGACGCCATGGAGCAGGCATGTCGAAGTCGGTGACTGACGCTGTTGCCCGCGTGGCCAACCAGGCCTCCAACCCGGGCCAAAAGCCCCCCGTGGTCGTTTTCGACCTCGACGGGACCCTGTTCGACAATGGTCCGCGGACCTGGCAAATCCTCGTCGACTTCGCCGAGCACGAGGGCAATGCCACCCTGCGCCGGACCCTCGACGCCGCCCCCCGGACCCGCCTGCCCTACCTGCTCAAGGAGACTCTCGAGAAGCTCGGGATTTCCGACGGGGGCATCGTCGCCCGTGCCCAGCAGTTCTGGATGGATCGCTTCTTCACCGACGACCAGCAGAGCCACGACATCCCCATTTCGGGAGCCTTGGCGCTGGTGCGGGCCCTGTACGAGAAGGGCGCCATCATCGTGTACCTGTCGGGGCGCGACGTCCCCAACATGCTGGTTGGCGTCTGCCTGAGCCTGCGCGCCCATGGCTTTCCCGTCGGCCTGGCCCGCACGGTGACGGTGTTGAAGCCGTCGTTTCACGACGACGACCTGACGTTCAAGAAGTCGGCGCTGGCCTTCATCGATGGCCTTGGCGAGGTCGTCGCCACCTACGACAACGAGCCCGCCAACTGCAACGCGTTTTGCGAGCGCTGGCCCGCGGCCCTCCACGTTTTCGTCGAGACCCAGCACGCCCCCAATCCGCCCCCGCTCCACCCAAACGTCGTCGTCGTTGACGATCTGACGTGAGCGAGCACCGGTCGACGCGCGCCGCTCGCACGTCGACCACCGAGGATCGCCATGCCCCTGTGGATTGAAAAGGCACTCCCGATCTTCATCCTGCTGATCGTGGTCGGCCTCGTCTTGTGGCGACTGCCCAAGGTCGAGATCGGGCACTCCGAGGCCTTCAAGCGCCGCCGGTTCTTCAACTGGTTTCCCCTCGGCCTGATGTACGCGTTTCTGTATTTCGGCCGCTACAACATCAACGAAGCCACCTCGGCCCTCGGCAAGCTCGTCGACAACGCGGCCTTCGGCACCATCTTCGCCGTCGGTGCCTGGGCCTATGGCTTTTCGTTTCTGATCAACGGTCCGCTGACGGACAAGCTTGGTGGCCGGTTCACCATCCTGCTGGCGGTGACGGGGTCGGCAGCGGCCAATATCGCCATGGGGGCCTTGACCCTCGCCGTCGTCGACGGCGGCTTCGTGCCCCCCGGCGGCCTCGTGCTGTGGCTGTCGGTTCTGTACGGCGTCAACATGTACTTCCAGAGCTTTGGCGCGGTGTCCATCGTCAAGGTCAACGCCCATTGGTTCCATGTGCGCGAGCGTGGCGTGCAGGGCGGGGTCTTTGGCATCCTCATCAGCCTCGGCATCTACTTCGGCTACGACTGGAGCAAGATGATCGTGAAGGCGTGGCCGACGTCGCCGTGGCTGGCGTTCTTCATCCCTGCCGCCATCTTGCTCGTCATGTGGGTGGTGGGCGTGCTGCTTGTGCGCGACACCCCCGCCCAGGCCGGCCCCTACCCCGACTTCGACGTCGGCGACGGCACCCATGGCCCGAGCACGGGTCCAGACCCGACCGTGACCGAGGTCTTCCTCAAGATGGCGCGCAACCCCGTCATCATGATCATTGTCGCCATCGAGTTCTGCACGGGCTTCCTGCGCAACGGCGTGATGTCCTGGTACCCGAAGTTCGCCAAGGCGACGGGCCTTGGCGTCGTCACTGACGGCGAGGCCACCGTCGGCAGCTTTGTCTCCAACAACTGGGGCATGTTGCTGTGCGTCTTTGGCATCATCGGCGGCATGTTCGCGGGCATCATCTCCGACCGCTTCTTCCATTCCCGGCGCGGGCCGGTGGCGACGGTGCTGTACGCGGGGATCACCCTGGGCGCCGTGGCGATGTTCTTCGCCCTCGAACAACCCTGGGTTGGCGTCATCCTCGTGTTCATGGCCCTGAACTACGTCGGCGTGCACGGCATGCTGTCGGGCACCGCCAGCGCCGACTTCGGTGGCAAGAAGAACACGGGGGTCGCCGTCGGCGTCATCGACGGCTTCGTCTACCTCGGCACCGGCCTGCAGAGCCTCATCGTCGGCAGCGTGTTGCCCGAGGGCGATGCGGCCAAGGTGGCCGGGAACTGGGTCTACTGGCCCGTCGCCATGGTGCCGGTGGCCTTCATCGGCCTGTACCTCTGCACCCGGGTCTGGAATGCCCGGGCCGGCCAGGGCGCCCACTGAGCAGAACCCGGCAAGGTCAGCGACCTCAGCGACGGGGCTTGACGTCGACGGCCGCCTTGAGCTTCTCCAGCATTTTGGGGCCGACGCCGTCGACGTCGTCGAGGTCGTCGACGCTGGTGAAGCCGCCCACCGCCTGACGGTGGGCCACGATGCGACCGGCAAGGGCGGGGCCTATCCCCCGGATGCGGGCGAGGCTTGTGGCGCTGGCGGTGTTGAGGTCGAGCTTGGCCCCAAAGAGCCAGGCCCGGGCCCCCACGTCGTCGCCGTCGCCGTCGCAGGACACCACGCCGGCCCGGATGGCGGGGCGGGCACACGGTGCGGGGGCCTGGCCGCCGCTGTTGGCAATGGTGCGCCCGGCGATGCCGACAGCGACGGCACCCACTGCAACCACCAGGGTCGCCATGGCGCGGCGGGAGTTGGGATTGCTCACGCCGTCATTCGTCGGCGATGACGCCCGTGAGGCATTCGTTGGCGCACAGGGCTTCGGTGGCGACCGTGGAGCGGGGCTGGCAGGCCTCGAATTCCGGCTGGCAGCGAAAGTTCAGGGTGCAGTCGAAGAACTGCCCGGTCGGTTGACCGTTGCCGTCGAAGATCGGGCAGGAGATCGCCTTCTGGCATTCCAGGTCGCTGGCGCAGCGTTCAACGCCGCAGCGGCCCGTGCCGGCGTAGTCGGCGCACAGGTCTTCGCAGCTCATGTCGTCGTGGGCGTTTTCGCAGACCTGGGTGTCGCCCTCGCAACGGAAGGCGAGGCTGCAATCAATGCGCTGGTTGGTCTGGTTGTTCAGGCATTCGCAGGTGCGGACGCAGTTCCCCGACGTTTCGCAGGGCCGCTTGCACCCGGGCAGCAGGCCGACGCCGACGACGGCGGCCCAGGAGACGGCAACGACCAGGAACCAGCGCGTCGGGTGCATGGGTGGGGTCGTGCCATGGCGTCAGGCCGTCGTAAACGCGGGTCCAGATCGACCATCAGCAGGCGGCGGCCCGGGCCCTGGGTGGTCTCGCGCTTGCCGTGCCCGCCAGTGATCTGTCCCAACCGCCGGGCTGATTGGCCAGAGTCCACGCAATGGATACGATATGGGCTTGATGCAGTTGATTCAGCGTCGGTTTCAGCGCGGGGCGCTCCCGGAAGGGAAACTGTCCTCGCTTTTTTGGGCCCGTGTGCTACACCCCTTGGCCATGTGGGTGGTGCAGCGCGTCAGCGTGGCCCCCTGTCCCTTGCCGAGCCGCACACGAAGCGCTCGGCGCCCTGCGGAGGTGCTGTCGAGTTCGCACTGCCTCGCGGAAAACGGACTGTGAATCCCCCGATCCGCCTCGGTCCCTGCCCCCTGCCTTCGCTGCAGCCCGCGTGGCTGCCCATTTCTGGCTGATTGTGCATGCTTTTTCATGGGAGTCCCTGTGGCGCTGACGACCCGGTCCTTGACGGCAACCAAGAAGACAACCTCCAAGATGTCGACGTCGACGGCCAAGAAGGCTGCTGCGCTGCGCACCAAGAAGGCCGCTGAGGCGGCTCCCAGCAAGCTGAAGCCCGCCGCGGCTGGTTCAAAGATCGCCCGCAGCGCTCGCTCGTTGAAGTCGGAAAAGGCGCCGGTCAAGTCGGCCCTCCGAGTCGAGGTGCCTCTGCGCAACATCAAGACCGCCGTCACCCCCAAGCGCCCCGCCAAGGCGGCCAAGGCCGAAAAGTCCGAGAAGGCCGAAAAAGCCGACAAGCCGACGCGCCGTCGGGCCCCCAGCATCATCCCCTCCGAGCTTGCTGAAGCCATGATGGGCGATATGGGCATGGCCGGCGAAGACTCCGCCCTCGTCCGCGAGGCTGCCCGCAGCCAGCGCGAGCGTGATGTCCTCGGTCGTCTGGCCGTCTCCGTCGGCCGCTACGACGAGATGCCCAACCTCGAACTGGCCGCCGACATCGTCTTCGCCGACGACACCGACGCCATCTCGGTGTTGATCATGGTCATCGAGCGCCACGACGACCTCCACAGCTCCGACGCCGCCCGCGTCATTGCCGAAGTGGGCAACCGGGCTCCCGATCTGCTGCTCGCCCATTCCGATCGCCTGGTCGAGATGATCGACGTCAGCCGGGCCGAGATGCTGCCCTACACCATGATGGCGTTGTCCCCCGTGGCGTCGCGCTACGCCGAGCAGCTGTGGCCGTCGCGGGACCTGTTTTGGGCGGCCCTGGCCGATCTGAACCAGACCGCCGACCTCGCCCAGGGGGGCGCCGTTCGTCTGTTGGCCGCCATGTGCGCCGCCAGCCCCGACTATGCCCGCACCCTCGCTGGCGGCCTGGTGGACTTGCTCGGCAAGTGCATGCCCAAGGACGTGGCCTTCTTCGCCGAAAGCGTCCTGCCGGCCCTCGGGCCTGCGCACAGCCACCGCGCCAAGCCCGTCCTCGACCGTCGCCTGAAGGAGCTGACCCCCGCCGAGGTGGCCCGTCTCCGTCGCGCCCAGCGCGCGGCCCAGCTCGGCACGCCCCTGGCCGCCTGAGACCGCCTGAGGCCTTCTGAGGGCCTGGTCAAAGTCCCGATGAGCAACACGGCGCCCCACGGCGCCGTGTTTCGTTGGGTCGTCGTCTTGAGGCCTGAACCCCCGGGCCGAGCCCCGGAAGTTTGACAGCAGGGGGCCGGACTGCGGAAGCTGCCGTCGCCGGTCGTCGACGTGTGACGGCGTGGCCGTTGCCGGGTCCCCGGGTCCGTCAGCGTAGTCGTCCACAAGCGGTGAACAGCCATGGCAAAACAGCTCGCGATGGGCATCGACCTCGGCACCAGCAACAGTTGCGTGGCCATTGTCGAAGACGGCGTCCCCAAGGTCATCGCCAACGAGTGGGGCGAACGCACCAACGCCTCGGTGGTCAGCTTCCTCGACGATGGCGGCGTCCTCGTCGGCAACGATGCCAAGAAGCACATCATCACCAATCCGCGCAACACCATTGCGTCGGCCAAGCGGCTCATTGGGCGCTACTCGTTCTCGGAAGAGGTCAAGAAGGCCCAGAGCATCGCCAGCTACGAGATCGTCGACGGACCCAACAACGCCGTGCGCGTGCGGGTGAAGGGGCGCGACTTCGCCGTCCCCGAAATCTCGGCAATGGTGCTCAAGGAAATGCGGGCCATCGTCGAGGCCCACGTGGGCCACCCCGTCACCCAGGCGGTCATCACCGTCCCGGCCTTCTTCAACGACAACCAGCGGCAAGAGACCAAGAACGCCGGCCGCATCGCGGGCCTCGAGGTGCTGCGCATCATCAACGAGCCGACGGCGGCGGCGCTCGCCTACGGCTTCGGCCAGAACATCAACCAGAAGGTCGTCATCTACGACCTCGGCGGCGGCACCTTCGATGTGTCGATCCTGCAGATCGGCGAAGACGTCTTTGAGGTGCTGGCCACCAGCGGCGACACCTACCTCGGCGGCGACGACTTCGACGACCGCGTGGCGGCCTGGATGATGGAGGCCTTCACCGCCGAGCACAAAATCGATCTGCGCAAAGACCGGCATGCCCTCGCCAAGCTCAAGGAAGCCGCCGAGCGGGCAAAGATCGACCTCGCCGAGAACGACAAGACCCGCATCCACATCCCCCTGCTCTACACCGACAAGCAGGGCTTCTCCCACGACCTCGACATGACCCTCAGCCGGGCCGAGTTCAACAAGATGGTCATGGACCTCGTCCAGCGCACCTTCAAGGTGTGCGACGAAGCCCTGCAGCAAGCCCGCATGACGCCCGCCGAAGTCGACGGCGTCATCCTGGTGGGTGGTCCCACCCGGCTGCCCATCATCCGCAACTCCGTGCGCCACTACTTTCAGCGCGAGCCCAACATCGACGTCGACCCCGACCTCGTCGTGGCCCTCGGCGCCGCCATCCAGGCCGATGCCCTGCTCGATGCCAGCACCACCACCTATTTGCTCGACGTCACGCCCCAGACCCTGCGCCTGGGCACCGTCGGCGACTTCACCGAAGCCGTCATCGAGCGCAACACGTCCATCCCCATCGACCGGACCCGCACCTTTGTGACGGCGCGGGACAACCAGGACAAGGTCAAGATCCGCGTCTACCAGGGCGAGAGCCGCAAGGCCTCGGAGTGCCAGATGCTGGGCGAGTTCGAGTTCGGTGGGCTGCGCCAGGCGGCCCGTGGCGAGGTGAAGGTCGAGGTCACCTTCGAGATCGATACCGACGGCATCGTCAACGTCTCCGCCCGCGACGTCGAAACCGGTCAGAAGGCCTCGACGGCCCTGACGTTGTCCGGTGGCCTCTCCGACGAAGATATCGCGGCCGCCCAGGCCCGCACGGCCCAGGCCGAGGTCCGCCAGCGCTGAAGACGACGACGACGACAACGACGAATCATGACTTCTTCGGCGCCAGCCGAAGAAGCCATCAGAACTGCAGGGATGCGCCATGGCCGACTACACCGACCCCCAATTCTGGCCCCAGCTCAAACACCTGGCGGCCACCATCGACGGGCTGGATTACTTCCAGATCCTGAACGTGGCCCAGACGTCGCCGGGGCCCCAGATCAAAGCCTCCTACTACCAGCTGGCCCGGGCCCTCCACCCCGACAAGTTCTTCCACCTCGACGACGAGGGCCTGAAGGACGCCATCAACAAGATCTACAAGCGGGTCACCGAGAGCTACATGACGCTCAAGGACGAGCCCAAGCGGCAGAAATATCTGCGGGACATCACGGGCCCCGACCGCCTCAGGAAGCTGCGCTTCACCGAAGAGAGCGAAGCCGAGCAGAAAGAGCAGCAAAAGACGGCGGCCAAGGTGGCCAAGACCCCCAAGGGCGAGCAGATGTACAACACCGCCATGGTGGATCTGCAGAACGGTCGCTTCGACGCCGCCTACAAGGCCCTGCAGTCGGCCACGCTGTTTGAGCCCGCCAACGCCGATTTGAAGCGGCTGCTGGCGGAGGTCGACAAGAAGCGCAAAGGCGGCTGACGCGCCCACTCGCTGATAAATCCTTGATTCTGCAGGACTCTTCAACGATCGACCGGGGCCCCTTCCCGGCTTTCTCGAAAAGCTGCCCTGGGTGGCGAAGAAGGCAGATCGTTTGGCGCCGATGATCGTTGACCCTCCGATGGTCCACGCCGATTCTCTGCCCATGATGCGCGCATCCCTTCGAGCCCGTCTCTCCCCGATCCTGACCGTGCTGGTCGTCGGCCAGGTCGCCGCCTGCGCGTCCGTCGACAAGAGCTATGCCCGGGCCGCGTACGCCCCCGAGGCCGAAGAGGCCTACCGCAACGACGGCGACAGCTTCGAGAGCGAGAGCATGCCGGCCACCGTCGCCCGCGCCGGCTTGTTTGCCGCCGACAGCGGCGCTGCGGACATGGCGCCGCCGCCGCCCCCACCACCACCACCGCGGGCCACGCCCCTGCCCGGCACGACGACGACGACACCGGCAGACGAGAAGGTCGCCGAGGCCTCCAGGCGTCTGGTCATCTACACGGGGTCGATGGCCCTGCTGGTGCCCCAGACGGAGCCTGCCATCGAGGCGTTCTTGGCCCATGTGCAGAGCGTGGGTGGCTATCTGCAGAACCGCAGCGCGGCGTCCATCACCGTGCGGGTGCCGGCGGCGACGTTCTTCCCGACCCTCGATCTGGTGCGCAAGAGCGGTCAGGTCACCGACGAACAGATCAGCGCCGCCGACGTCACCAAGCAGGTCTTTGACATGGAGCTGCGCCTGCAGACGGCGGAAGAGTCGCGCAAGCGAATGCTGAAGCTCCTCGAGAGCGCCACCCGCATGGAGGACATCCTCGCCATCGAGGCCCAGCTGCGGCGCCTGACCGACGAGATTGAGGGCATGAAGGGGAGCCTGCGGACCCTGGGTGACCAGATCGCGTTCTCGACGCTGACGGTGTCGTTCTTCGCCAATGCCCCGGCCCCCAACCCGTACCCGACGCGGACCCAATCACGCTTCCCCTGGATCAATCAGGTGGGCATCGAACGGGTCTTGTCGGAATTCTGAGCCGGGCCCGCGCTGTTGTCGTCGTCGTCGTCGTTGTTTTGTCGTGAGGTCGCCATGGGTACCCGGAACTTCCACCCCCTCTGCTTGTCCCTGCTGTTGGCCCTCGGCGTGTCGGGGAGCGGCTGCACCATCGCCATGGTGGTGCCCGACCGCTTCCTGGTGGTGCAGGATGAGTGGGGCTCGAAGCGGGCGCTGACGCCGGAAGAATCCAAGCTGTGGGTTCGGGAATTCGACGACGACAGCAAGGGGACCCTGGCGTTTTGGAGCGAGGCCTTGAAGGCCGACCTCATCAAGAGCCGGGGCTACACCCTCGTCGAGGAGGCGACGGTCAAAGACGCCAACGGCCGGGCGGGGATGTCGATGGTGCTGGAGACCACGCTGAGCGGACGCCCCGTGCGGGAGTTTTTGGCGGTGTTTGTGGTGCCGGGCTGGTTCAGCAACACGATTCGCGTGGTGGAGTACGTGGCCGACAAGGACGCCTTCACCACCGAGGTCGAGGGCGTCCGGACCTCCCTGGGCACCCTGCACTGACGGGCTGACGGGCTGAAGGCTGACCGGCTTACGACGACGAGCCCACTGGTCCTGGCGACGACGGGCCCAATGGGGGCTAGAATGACCGGGTGCACGTCACCGTCTCATTCGCCATGCGCCCCTCCCCTGTTTTCCGTCGGCGACCGGTTCTGCTGACGACCCTGCTGACGACGTTCCTCACCGTGCTGGTGACGGCGACGTCGGCCTGGGCGGCCCCCAAGGGCCCCTATGTCGACACGAAGAAGCGTTTCGAGATTGCCCTCGCCGGGGGCTGGGAACTGGCGCCCCTGCCCGGCGACGGCTTCGGCATGAACTTTCGGCGGATCGTGGCGGGCGTGCCGGCGTCGTTGCACGTGATGGTCGAGAAGGCAGGCCCCGGGCAGACCGTGCAGCAGACCCTCGACAAGGTCGAGGCGGGGTTCAAGGCCGAGATTGGCTACAACCCGGGCACCGACGTCCCCGTCACCATCGGCGCCTTGAGTGGCGTGCGCCGCAGCCTGAGTGTGTTTGCGTCGGGGGACCGCAGCACCGTGCGCAGCGTCGAGCTCTATGTGCTGCACGCCTTTGGCCATGCCCACGTGCTGCATTTTGAAACCCTCGAGAAGAGCCGTGGCACCTTCACCAAAGACCTCGACCGGATGCTCGCGTCGTATGTGCCCATGGCGGGCCGCGAGCTGGTGGCGCCGCTTGGTGGCGTGTGGCTCAACACGGGGGGCGGCCCCGACCTCACCCTCGACGACAGCGGCGCCTTTCGCATGGGGCCGTTGAGCGGCGGCTGGCAGGCCGACGGTGGTCGTCTCGTGCTGCAGATTCCGTCGGGGGCCGAGCGCTACCAATATGTGCAGAGCGGCGACACCTTGACGTTGTCGTCCCCCAACCTCGGCGGCGACCTCGTGTTTCGCCGCAGCAGCAACGGGGTCCAGAAGCGCGTGGCCGATGCACCGCCAAAGCCCGTGCGCTCGGGGGCTGTGACCCGCGAAGAGTTGATTGGCAGGTGGAGCGTCCTCGACCAGGCGGCGACGGAACCCTTGACGTTGCAGTTGGCGTCGTCGGGGAGCGTGGCGTTTGGGGGCCTGTCAGGTCGCTGGCGCTTCTCGACGGGGCGGCTGACCATCACGTCGACCCAGGGCTCGACCATCACCTACGCGGCCTCGATGACCAACGGCCACCTGGTGCTGTCGGGGGGCGACCTCGACAAAGAGATCACCCTCGAGCGCCAGTAGTCTGACCGGTCATCACACCCGTCGTCACACCCGTCGTCACACCCGTCGTCAGACACTGCGCGGGAAGAAGATCTGCAGCGGCGTCGAGACCCGGGCGGCCCAACTGCGGGCGTCGTGGTGATGGCCCGTCCACGACATCAACGACAGCTCGGTGCCGGGGCCGTAGCAGTGTTCGCGCAACGAGCGGTACATGGCCCGGGTGTTGTGCACGCCGTCTCTGGTGCTGGCGTCGTGCTCAAAGCCCGAGGCCGCCGCCCCGGAGTCCAGATAGAAGTTCGGCCGGGGCGCCGGGCAACTGAACCCGGACACGACCCGCAGCATGTAGCGCTCGGCCCACCAAAACGACGACGACAAACAGATGGCGCCGCCAAAGATGTCGGGCCGCGTCCACGTTGCCCAAAACGAGAAGAGCCCCCCCATCGATGAGCCGAGCAACGTCGTTGCGCTTCGCTCGGGACGGGTGCGGTACTCGGTGTCGATGAGGGGCTTCAACACCTCGACCATGCCCCGCAGATGGTTGTCGCCGGCGCCGCCGCCCCAGGTGGGGTCTTTGACGGGGGAGAGTCGGTTGAGGCGGTCTTCGCCGGTGTCGATGGAGACGACGATGAACTCGTCGAGGGCGCCCACGTCCCACAATTCGTCGATGACCTGATCGAGGCCCCAGGTGCCGAAGGGATCGGTGCCGTCGCTCCAGATCGACTGACCATCCTGGGCGTAGAGCACCGGGTAGCGTTGGCTGTCCTGCTCGCTGTAGCTCGGCGGCAGGCGGACCCGGATGTGCAGGGCGCCGCCCCAGGGCATGTCGATGGTCCGCAGGGACGAGAGGTCTCCCGTGGAACGATCGAACGCCGGTCGCAGCACCGCCGAGTCTCCACGACCAATGACGGCGTTGCGCCCCATCATCCAGGCGCCGTCTTCGCGGACGACCTTGACCTGCACCGGGTCGAAGTGGGGGATGGCCAGACGGAAGGTGCTGACGTCGCCCTCGACGAGATCTGGCGCCCGGTCGGTGAACCAGTCGAGGCCGGCGCTGCCGCCCCGCAGCGACAGCCGCCCCCGCGCGGCGGGGTAGATGACCCGCAGGGTGGTCCCCTCGTCGTCGTCGCCGGGAGCCCCCTTCCCAGCCTCCCCCCGCTGGGGGGAGGAGCCGGAATCGGGAACTGCTGGAGGGGTGACGTCGCTGGTCATGGGTGGCTCAGGCTGGGGTGGGCAATGCAGCCATTGCCATACACCAACAGCCCTCGCCCGGTTTCATCGTGCAGCGACGACGGGCAGGCGGGCCCGCAAACCAGCCGTCAACGCCGTCGGCAGCGGGGTGGGCTTGCCGGCGCTGTCGATGCAGACATGAACCGTCCGGCAGCGGGCCACGACCTTCGACGACGACGCGGTCGATGTGGTCAGCGTGGTCTGCAGGATGAACGATGTCGTGCCCAATCGCTCAAGCCCAATGGCGCACACGACGTCGTCGCCCACCCGCATGGGGGATGACAGCTGCACCGAGGCCTCGGCAATGGGCAGGGCCCAGAGCTTGTCGCGCAGGATGTCGGCGACGGAGACGCCCACCTCGTCGAGGAGGGCCTCGAAGGCGGCGTGGGCCATGGCGAGGGGCTCGGTGAAGAACACCACCCCGGCGGCGTCGGTCTGGGCCAGGCGCACCCGGGAGGTGGTCTGGAAGCGCTGTTCGGTCATGGGGTCTCCGTCGTCATGGACATCATCCTCGTCGTCGTCGTCGTTCTCAGCACGACCGGCGACTCAGTAGTGCCAGGGGAACTTCGAAAAATCCTTGGGGCGCTTCTCGAGGAAGGCGTTGCGGCCTTCGCGGGCTTCGTCGGTGCCGTAGGCGAGGCGGGTGGCTTCGCCGGCGAAGAGCTGCTGGCCCACGAGGCCGTCGTCGGGGAGGTTGAACGCGTACTTGAGCATGCGCATGGCGGTGGGGCTCTTGCTGTTGATGAGGCCCCCCCACTCGAGGGCCGTCTTCTCGAGGTCCTGATGGTCGACGACGGCGTTGACCATGCCCATCTGGAACGCTTGTTCGGCGCTGTAGTCGAGGCCGAGGAAGAAGATCTCGCGGCCGCGCTTTTGCCCGACCTGCTTGGCCAACAGGGCCGAGCCGTAGCCGCCGTCGAAGCTGGCGACGTCGGGGTCTGTTTGCTTGAAGATGGCGTGCTGCCGGCTGGCGATGGTGAGGTCGCAGACCACATGGAGACTGTGGCCGCCGCCGACGGCCCAGCCGGGGACGACGGCGATGACGACCTTGGGCATGAAGCGGATCAGGCGCTGGGCCTCGAGGATGTGCAGGCGACCCAGGCGGGCCTGGTCCACCGTCGACGGGGTGCCGTTGTCGTCGGCGCCCTCGAACTTGTAGCCGTCCTTGCCCCGCACCCGTTGGTCGCCGCCGGCGCAGAAGGCCCAACCGCCGTCCTTCCGGGAGGGGCCGTTGCCCGTGATGAGCACGCAGCCGACGTCGCTGCTGGTGCCCGCGTGCTGGAGGGCCGTGATGAGTTCGTCGACGGTGTGGGGGCGGAAGGCGTTGCGGCATTCGGGCCGGTGAAACGCGATGCGCACGGTGCCGTGGGCCCGGGCCCGGTGGTAGGTGATGTCGGTGAAGGCGAAGCCGGGCACGGCGTCCCAGGCGGCGGTATCGAAGATGTCTGAGACCATGGTCAGCTCCGGTGTCGGGGTGGGATGGCAGTCTGGGGAAGGTCGACGGTGGCGGCGAGGGACGCGACAGTGGCGAGGGCTCGACGGGAGGGCTTGGTGCCCGTCAGGGGCGGCAGGGGGAGCCAGCCCACCGGGGCCATGAAGGCCGGCAGGCGCTCGGCGGCCCGACGACGCAGGCCGTCGACGATGACATCGGCATCAGCAGCAGCACCGGCGGCGACGTCGTAGAAGCCAAAGGGTCGCTGGCCAAAGCGCTCGTCGCTGACGGGGACCACGATGACGCCGATGGCTTCGTCGGCGAGGGCGGCCTCGATGGCCTCGGGCTGGATGTTTTCGCCACCGGAGATGAACTGGTTGTCCGTGCGGCCGGTGATGACGAGGCCGGCGTCGGTCATCACGCCGACGTCGCGGGTGGCGTAGTCGCCGGCGTCATCAAAGGGCCGCGTGAGGTCGTCGCCGTCGACAAAGCCAACAAAGCGCGGGGCACCGCCCACCCACAGTTCGCCGTCGACGATCGCGCCGTCCGGCGACGCGATTCGCAGATGTCGACCCGGCAGGGGATGGCCGCAGGTGGCGGTCTGGCCGACGTCGGAGGTGCAGACCTGGGAGCCCATCTCGGTGAGTCCCCAAGTCTGGCGGACGGCGACGCCTTCGCGGATGGCCTGGGCAAAGAGCGCGGCGGGCGTCGGTCCGCCGCCGACGAGGACGACCTCGGCTGCCCGCAGCACGGCAAGGGCGGCGGGGTCCGCCAGCAGCTGGCGGAGCTGAGCGGCGACGACGGAGACGTGGCTTGGGCGCAGGGCCACCATCGCATCGGTCAGGGACTGCCCTGCCTCGGGGACGGCGAGGGCGCCACCGGCGTGGAGGGCCCGAAACAGCAGGGCGAGGCCCCCCACGTGGCAGACCGGCAGGGAGAGCAGCCAGCGGTGGCCGGGTCCGAAGGGCATGCGGGCGTGGGCGCCGGCAGCGTTGCGTCGGTGGGCCTCCACGCTGTGCAGGACGGCCCTGGGAGCGTTGGTGGTGCCCGAGGTGAAGACCAGCGTGGCGCCGTCGCCATCGTCGAGCCACGGGCGCCAGGAATCGGGGCGTGGGGAGCCAGCACCGGCCCGGGCCAGCGCCGCCGCCTGCATGGCCGCCGGCCAGCGCGGGTGCACCAGCACCGGGGTGAGGCCGTGCTGCAGCATCCCGAACAGGCGCGTCACCAGGGCCGGGCTGGTGTCGCCGACGACGCCCACCCGCTCGTGCCGCCGGGGTGGGTGCTGTCCGGACATGTCGGGAAGGGTCTGGGCCTGTGTGATGAGGTCGTGCCAGGTGAGGGTCTCTCCCACCGTCACGAGGGCGGGCGCAGATCGGTCGGTGATGCCCGACCACAGCCCATTCAGCCCATTCAGCCCATTCAGCCCGCTCGTCCCGTTCATCGAACACGCTCGAAGGACACACCCAGCAGGTCCTGGCGGCCGACAGGATCGCCGACGGTGGCCTGGCCGTCGACCTCGATGACGACGGCACCGCCGCGAACGTCGAGGTCGCGGCCGAGGGCCCGGCGGGTGCCGAGGCCGTGGACCATCGTTGGCGCCGCCGCTGCCGCCAGCCGCACCAGGCTGCGGCGACCGACGCTGCTGTCGAAGGCACTGCTGATGACGACGTCGACGCCCATGGTGCGCGCCCGGCTGATGATGGTGGCCGTCTGGCAGGGACCAAGCACCGTCGGCTTCACCACCCAGGCCACCGCGCGATGCAGGCCAGCCAGGGCGTCGGCGCGGGAGGCTTCGTCGTCGAGGGTTTCGTCGAGGGCGAGGGGCAGCCAGGCCGGCAGCGATGCCACATCGGCCAGGGGCGTTGGCTCCTCGAAGAAGGCGAGGGCGGCGCCGGCGGCCTCGGCGATGGCGACGGCGGCGCTCACCGACAGGCGACGGTTGCCATCGAGCCGCAGGCGCGCCGACGGCTGCTGCTGTCGCCAGGCAAGGACGGTTTTGATGTCGTCGTCGAGGGAGCGACGCCCCACCTTGAGCTTGATGGTGGCGCTCTCTGGCATGGCACCGGGAACGTCGCCGTAGTCGACGAGGACGGCGCTCGCCACCGTGGGCCGGCTCCAGGGCTCGAGGCTTTCGGCGGCGGCCGCCGACAGCGCCCACGCCAACGACGGCAGACCGGGCAGCAGCCCCTGCAACGCGATGGGATCTTGCAGGGTGGACCAGGACAGACCGGCAAAGCGGCGCAAACCGTCGAGGACGTCGTCGATGGATTCCGTCGACAAGCCCGGCAGTGGTGCGGCGTCGGCGATGCCACAGCGACCGCCCTGCTCGACGGCAATGAGCAGACCGTCGCGGGTACTTTGCCCGGCGACGCTGCCCACGGTCAGGGGACGGGCCAGGGGGCGGGACCACGGGGCCGCCCACAGGGACCACGACGACGACATCAGAGCCATCCCTGCAACAAGCCAACGGTGCCCACCGCCGTCATCACGAGCAACAGGCGCGCCGTGGCGCCGAGCATCGGGTTGAGGGCCGGACCATCCGTGCGCCACACCCGCCGCACCAGGCCCACGGCCATCGGCACGCAGGCGAGCACCAGCCACGCCCCCCGGTTGACCATCAGCCCGGTGATGACGGCAGTGGCGAGGCCGAGGACGACGACGACGGTGTATTCCACCCGGGCAAAGGTGGCCCCGAAGCGCACCGCCAGGGTGCGTTTGTTGGCACCGACGTCGGTGTGGCGGTCGCGCAGGTTGTTCACGGTCAAGATCGCCGTCGACAACAGGCCGGGGGCGAGGCCCGCCACCGCCGCCAATGGCGAAAACGTCAGGGTCTGCACGTAGTGGGTGCCGGCGACGGCGACGGGGCCAAAGAACACGAGCACGAAGACATCGCCGAGACCCAGGTAGCCCAGGGGCTTGGGCCCGCCGGTGTAGAGCACGCCGCAGATGACGGCGCTGACGCCGATGGCGACGACGGGCCAGCCTCCGCGCCAGACGAGGTACGAGCCGAAGACGACGGCGATGGCGAAGGCCGCGATGAACGCCCGCCGCATGGTGGCCGGGGTGACGAGGCCGGCCTGGGTGGCCCGGCGGGGACCGATGCGGTCGTTGGTGTCGGCCCCCTTCTCGTTGTCGAAGTAGTCGTTGGCGTAGTTGGTGCCGATCTGGATCGCGAGGGCCCCCAGGGCCGCCGCCAGACAGGCCAAGAGATGGAAGCCGCCGTCGACGATGGCGAAGGCGGTCCCGGTGACGACGGGAGCAAGCCCTGCAGGCAGCGTGCGGGGGCGCGCGGCCTCAAACAGGATCTGACCCAGGGATGGCGTGCTCATGCGGTGGCTCTCTGGTCGGCAATGGCGGCGATGGCGGCAGCGACGGCGGCGGGGGCTTCCAGCAACAGGGCATGGCCCACGCCGGGCACGATGGTGAGGCGAGCCGACGGCAGCAACGCCTGCAAGCGACGGGCATGGATGACGTAGTCGGCGTCGAGGGCGCCGATGACGACGGCCACCGGCACCGTCAGCGACGACAGCGACGACCACAAAGACGGCTGCCGCCCTGGCGACAAGCCCCGCATCCACCAGGCGAGGACGGAGGGATGGGCACGGGCACGGGCCTGGCGCTCGGCGAGGCGCGCGGCCTTCTCGGGGTGGGTGGCGAGGCTTTCAAACAACGGCAGCTGCCAGAAGGCATCGAGGAAGGCGTCGGGGTTGTTCACCAATGAGGCGGCGCGCTCGTCGTCGACCACGCGGCGGCGGGCCCGGGCGTCGTCGTCGTCAAGGCCGGCGGTGCCAGCGACGAGGGTCAGGCTCTGCAGGCGGCCCGCCACCGACGGTCTCGACGCCAGGCCGAGGGCCAGGCGGGCCCCGAGGGAATAGCCCGCGAGGTGGATGCGGGGCAGGTCGGCGAGCCGGGCTTCGAGGACGTCGAGGGCGTAAAGCCAAGCGTCATCGACGTCGACCGCCGGCGGCACCGTGTCGTCCCGGCCATGACCGGGCACCGTCAGGGCCCGCACCGACGTCGTTGCTGACGACGGCGTCGAAGACGACAACAACGATGACGACAATGAAGGCGACGACAGCGCCGCCACCACATCGTCCCAATCCGTGGGGGCGCCGTACGCACCGTGCAGCAGCACCAGGGTCATGGCAGGTCCAACGACAGTGCCTCGCGGCACAGCTGCTCGACGGTGGCATCGAGGCGCCGGTGGCAAGCGACGTTGTCCTGCCGATTGGTGCGCACTTCGATGACCGCCGGCCCGACGATGGGTTCGGCGAGGGCGGCCTGCAACGATTCGACGTCGTCGCAGACGGTGCTGCGCAGGCCGAGGGCCAGGGCCATCGGGGCGAGGTCGAGGCTGTGGGGGGTACCGAAGTAGCGTTCGACCTGCTCGGGGGCGACGCTGCCGCCGGCCACGGGCAGGAACGAAAAGATGCCGCCGCCGCCGTTGTTGACGACGACGATGCGGACATGGGCGCGGGCCTGGGCGACGGCGGCCGCCCCCGAGAGGTCGTGGAGGAAGGCGAGATCACCGATGAAGACCGTGGTGGGCCTGCCGCTGGCGAGGGCGGCCCCGAGGCCCGTGGCGATGCAGCCGTCGATGCCACTGACGCCGCGGTTGCTGATGACGGTGACGCCAGCGGGAACGATGGCGAAGCGATCCGCGTCGCGCACGGGCATGCTGTTGCCGACGAAGACGACGTCGCCGGCCCGGGCCGACGACAACACCAGCGACGCCACCGCGGGCTCGCTGATGGGGCCCGCCAGCACCAGGGCAGTCAGCGACGACGGCGACGACAGCGACGACAGCGACGACGACACCCGGCGGACCTGGTCGACCAGCACCGACGACGTGTTGCCCGTCGACGGCAGCGCCCTGATCAGGGTCGCCATCGACGACACCACCAGGGTGTGGGTGGCCAGCTCGAAGGGATCCCGTCGTCGTTGACCGGTCTGGACCTGCACCACGGGAACCCGCCGGGCCCGCAACCACAGGGCCACGGCGTCTTCGGTCAACAGGCCGCCCAGCCACAGGACCTGCTTCGGCGCCAGTGCCTCCCGCACCGACGACGACCGCAGGGCCACCGTCGGCAACCGCGGGACCGACGGAGGGACCACCAGGCCGCTGGTGACGTCGGCGACCACGGGCCAGCCGAGGCGGGCCAGGAAGGCCTCGACGGCGGGGCGCTCCGAGACCGGCAGGGAACCACAGACGACGAGCCCGTCATCCATCGCCAACGCTGCCAACAGGTCGCCAACGTCGTCGTCATGGGCATCGTTGCCATCGAGAGACACCGGATCGGCAGCGACCGCCGTGTGCCAGCCCGCCGGTGGCTCGAGGGGTTTTTCGAGGCGCACGTTGACGTGCACCGGCCCCCGACCGGTCCCCCGCAGATGGCTGATGAGTTCGGCAAGCCGGGTGGTGACGTCGTCGTCGCCCTTGCCGTCGTCGATGGCTGGCGTATCGAGGTCGGCGACCCGTCGACAGGGTCCGGCCAGCAGCGCTTCTTGCCCGAGGGTCTGGTTGGCACCCAGGGCCACGTCCCGATGGGGTCGGTCGGCGGTACAAGCCACCCAGCCAAGCTCATCGGCATCCGCCTCGCAGCAGGCGGGCAACAGGTTGGCGACGGCGGTCCCCGACGTCGTGATGATGGCGGCGGTGACGCCGACGCGCGCGGCGCCGACGGCGCAGAAGCCGGCCACCCGTTCATCGATGAGCACGTGGTGGGGCACGCCACGGCGGGCGATGGACAGCACCAGGGGCGTCGATCGGGAGCCCGGGGCGATGAACCAATGGCCCACGCCGCCCGTGTGCAAGCTCCCCGTCACGAGGTCGGCTCGCTTCGTCGTTGGTGACGTCGACGACGACGGCAGCCCCTCAGGCAGCGCCATGGCGGACTCCTGCACCCTGCCCGTCGCGGCTGCAGACGGCGTCGACGGCGTCACGCATGGCGCGCTCTTTGCGCTCCAGCTCCAGCCATTCCCGTTCGGCGTCGCTGCCGAGGACCAGCCCACTGCCAGCGTAGAGGTCGAGCACGGCACCACCGTCGTGAAGGTGGGCGCAGCGCAGGCCGACGTAGAGGTCTTCCCCCGTCGACATGGCCACCCCGATGGCCCCGCTGTACAAGCCGCGGTCGAAGCCTTCGACGGCGCCAATGCGCGCCACGGCGACGCTGGTGGGCACGCCGGCCACCGCTGGCGTCGGGTGGAGGCGATGGAACACCGGGGCGCTCTCGAGGAGCTCGGCGCTCACGGGTGTCAGCAGGTGCTGCACGTGGGCCAGGCGTCGCAGCACGGGCGTTCGTGGCGCAGACACCGCCACCGAGACGGGGACCAGGGCGTCGTGGACCATGCGGCGGACGGCCTCGTGTTCCCGCCGCTCTTTGTCGTCGTCGAGGAGGCTGGCCCCGCCACCCGAGGTCGCCGCCGTGCCGGCAAGAACGTCGACCTCCACCTGCCGTCCCCGACGTCGACAGAGGCGCTCGGGGGTGCAGCCGAAGAACGCTTCAGAGCCCTCCCCCACCAGGAAGCGCACCTCGGCGTCGGCCCGGGGCTGCAGGCGCGCCATGATCACGTCGGCGACGTCGTGACCCGTGGCGCCCGTCAGGGTCAGGCGACGACGACGAGCCAGGACGATCTTGTCGAGGGTGCCGGCCTTGATGGCGTCGGTGAGGTCGGCGACGGTGTTGGCGTGGCGCCATTGGTCCGGCGTGGTGACCACTCCCTGCAGGGTCACGGTGGGGGTCGTCGTCGGGCGTGCGTCACGAAAGCGGGTCAGCCAGGTGATGGCTTCGGCGCGGGCCGCCAGGCGGTGGTGGTCGTGGTCGTCGTCGCCGAGGTCGACCACCAGCATGGCCGGGCCGTCTCCCTGCTGGTGGAGGCTCAGCCGCGGTACCCACAGGGTGTGGGCCCGCAGAAGCGACCACGGCGAATCCCCGTGGGTCGATGACGCCGTCGACGACGCCGTCGACGACGGGGTGAACGGCAGGGTCACGGCGAAGCGGCGGCGAGGGGAGCGAGACGTCTCGACCGCCAGTGCGGTGGCCACGTCGTCGGCGCGGCCCGTGGTGTGGACCTCGAGGGCGACGCCGACGCCAACAAAGACCACGCCGTCGCCAACGATGGCGATGCGACGCTCGGCGCCAGCCGCTCGATGCAGCAGGGTCAGGCCCTCCCCATCCGTCAGGCGCCGCCCCAGGGGCAGCTCGACGACGCCAGCCGTGGTCAGGCGCAGGCGTGCCTCCAGGCCTGTCTGCGCATCGTCGAGGATGGCCTGCAGGGACTCAGGCATGACCGATTCCCGGCTGCCCCGGCCGCCCCGGCCAACGGCCCCGGTACAGGTGCACCGAGCCCAGGGTGAGGGGTTCGAAGGCCGCGTCCTCGAAGCCAGCGTCGGTCATCAAGCGCACGAAGTCCGCGCCAGAGGGAAACGTGGCGATGGTGTCGTCGAGGTACCTGTAGGCGGCGCGGTCGCCGGCGATGGTGCCGCCGACGACGGGGAGCAGGTGGCGTCGGTAGAAGCGATAGGCGGGCGAAAAGACCGGCAGGGTGGGCTCGGCGAATTCAAGAACCAGCAGGGTGCCCCCGGGCGACAACGCCTGCCCCATCGACGCCAGGGCCATCGCGGTGTCTGGCACGTTGCGGATGCCGAAGCTGATGGTGACGACGTCGTAGTCTCGGTACTCGGCGAGGTCCCGGGCATCACCCGCGCACAACGTGACCTGCTGGTCGAGGCCGGCGTCATGCACCTTGGCGGCTCCGTGGGACAACATGCCGACGGACACGTCGACGCCGGTGACAAGGCCGACCCGCGGGTCCTTCGCGAGGGCAATGGCGACGTCGGCGGTGCCGGTGGCGACGTCGAGGACCCGCAAGGGGCGACCTCCCCGGCCAGTGGCTGGCAGCTGGGCCAGCAGGCGTTTGCGCCAACCGACGTCGAGACCGAGGGACAAGACCCGGTTGGCGACGTCGTAGCGGTGGGCGATGCCGTCAAACATGGCGGCCACGTGGGCCCGTGATGGTCCGGCGGGGGCGTTCATGGGGTCCCTCCAATGACAGACGCGGGGACAAACAGGCTGCGGCCGACGGCGCTGGCGACGGGGGCCAGGGCTTTCATGAGGGCCGTGAATTGCTGCAGGGTCAGGGCCTGTTCGCCGTCGCTGCGGGCGGAGGCCGGGTCGTCGTGGACCTCGACCAGCAGCCCATCGGCACCAGCCACCACACCGGCCAGGGCGAGGGGCAACACCAGATCGTTGCGACCGGCGGCGTGGGAGGGGTCGACGACGATGGGCAGGTGGGTGCGCTGCTTGAGCCAGGCGATGCCGCCGACGTCGAGGGTGAAGCGGGTGCAGCTTTCGAGGGTGCGGATGCCGCGCTCACAGAGCATCACGCGCTCGTTGCCGGCGGCGAGGATGTACTCGGCGCTGTGGAGCAGCTCGTCGACGGTGGCGCCGAAGCCGCGCTTCAGCAGCACCGGTCGGCGGGTGTCGCCCACGGCCCGCAGCAGGGCCGTGTTCTGCATGTTGCGGGCGCCCACCTGCAAGATGTCGGCAACTTCGGCAACGGCGGCGACCTCCCTGGTGTCGAGGACCTCGGTGATGATCGGCGTGCCCGTGCGCGCCTTCCAGGCGGCCAACAGCGCCAGACCGTCGCGACCCAGCCCCTGGAAGCTGTAGGGCGAGGTGCGTGGCTTGAAGGCACCACCGCGGACGGCGTGGGCACCGGCAGCGACGACGGCGTCCCCAACCGCCTTGATTTGCTCGGCGCTCTCGACGGCGCAGGGGCCCGCCATCATGAGCAGCGCGTTGCCGCCGATGGTGACCCCGGGGGCGATGGTCATCGGGGCTGCCTGGCGCAGCAGGGTCGACGCCAGGGGCCACGGGGGCGCCTGGCGATGGACCTCGGCACCGCCAAAGGCCGCGCAGGTGGCCACGACGTCGTCGCGGTCGTCGGTCAGCAACGCCGTCGGCGTGAGCTGGCGGGGGGCGACGCCATGCTTCTCGCTCAGCAGTCGAACGAGGGCCTGGGTGGTGGCGGCAGCGCTGGTAACGATGACAAGAGAGGCGCCCATGATGACCTCGGCACCCCGTGGGATGGGGCGCGGCTGCAGGTGTCTGAGGTGTTCAAGACCTCTTGAACCGTCTAGCAGCGAGTGGCAGGGGCGTCCACCGGTTGGGATCCGTGCCTGGGCCCGCGACCGCGGCCGCGCCGAAGAAGCCGACCGCGCCAAAGGCGGCGGCTGCTTCAAGGCTCCGCCAGACCTCGGTCAAGGAGCGTCCGGAAACGTGAAGAGCTTGTAGCGAAGGACGTCCGTCGGGTTCTCGGCCTGGACCGTGATGAGGTAGTCGCCAGCCGGCACATCCACGGCGAAGAACGGACACGCAAATTCTCCCCCACTGTTCGTCGTCGCCAACTCCTCACCGGCCGCTGTCGACAACGTGACCCGCATGCGGTTCAGGCAATTCTTGTCCACGATTGGACCGCTTCGGAGGGTCGTGCCTGCCCCGAAACGCGTCGGCGCCGACAACGTGAAGGCGAACCGGTCGGTGTCGTCGGCGGTCAGGGTGCCGAAGGTATTGCTGCTGTCTGGAATCCCCACGGGGACGACGTCGTCGGGCTCACCCGGCTCCTCGCAGGTGTTGCTGCAGGCAGCGATGCCCGTCGAGAATTCCACCAAGAAGGCCGAGTCATTGCCGTTGAACACGAAGCCGTCGTCACAGGATTCGTTCTCGGTGACGATGCCGTCGCCGCAGATGATCTCCTCGACCAGCAGGCTGTAGCCTGGCGAAGACCCGCTCACTTCAACCACGTACTGGCCCACCGCCGGCAGATCCGCCTGCAGCGTGAAGCAGCCGTCGCTGGCTGTCTGGGTCCCAAGGACGGTGGCGTCGTCGCGGGCGCGGATGTGCATCGTCAGGCCCGGATCGCAGACCCCGGTGAGCGACGCGCGCACCCGACCCACGCCGGTGGTGGCGAGGAAGAAAAAGCGGTCGCTGTCGACGCCAGTGACGTCACCAGCGATGGGAATCCCTTCGGGATTGCCGACCGTGTTGAGGGCCACGGCGGTGGCGTCGACGTCGGTGTCGTTGGCTTCGCGCTCGGCGGCCAGCTGGTTCACGATCAATGGCCGACACAACTGGGGCGCCTGCAATGCCACCTGGTCCGCCAGGCACACCGACCATGTCCCGATGGACAGCACCTGGGTCGAGGGGACGCGGAACCCCGCTCCGGCGGGGAACGCTGTCAGCGGCACCACGATGGCCTCAGTGGGGTGCACGGCCACCAGGCGGTTGACATCCCCGTCGACGAAGGGACCGGCGATGGCAGCGGCTTGGTTGGGCCAGGTGACGTTGGGATTGCCAAAGACCCCCACGTTGGAGACGCGGCGGGACAGCAGCTCGACGTCGGCGACGGCGACCTGGGCGGTGCCGACGCCCAGCACCAGTGCAAACTCGTTGAAGCTTTCGCCGGTCAGTTCAATGAGCGCACCGTCGGTCAAGGTGACCCCCGCGAAGTCGACAAACGGCTCCGCCACCCCCGTCGCCACGATGTCGCCGGTGGGCAGGTGGATGACGTTGACGTCGATGTTCGCTGCCAGGCCGTCGGGATCGAGGCCGGGGATGAAGATGCTCGTGACGAGTGGCAGCTGCGCAAAGAGGGTGTTGGACGGGATCAGCGTGGGTTCTCCGTCCAGGGGGGCCGTCCCGACGGGTTCGCCAAAGCCGATGGCGTCTCCCTCGACGGAGACGGCGTCGACAACCCCGGCGAAGGTGCCCGTCCAGCTCAGGCGGGGCACGTAGCCCGTGCCGGTGGCGAGGGCTGTCGTCGTCCCGCAGCGCACGAGGCCCTCGGTGGCCGAGGACACGGCGCAGGGCACCACGCGACCGCCGAAGTCGACGAGGTCGACCGCCGTCAGCGCGTCGGGGTTGAGGGCGTCACCGAGCATGGTGAGTTCGACGGTGCCGTCCGTGCGGGCCCGTAACGACGAGAAGGCGATGACGGGGTCGTTGACCTCGATGGGCGGCGAGACGAGCACCGAGGGCGGCAGCAGGTCTGCAAAGGCCAGCTCGAGGACATGGGTCCCGTCGTTCAGGGCAGGCACCTCCAACACCAGCACATTGGCGGTGCGGCTGACGACGCGGGTGAGACCATCGGCGCCGCCGACGGCCACGGCCCGCAGCGTCGGGATGACGGTGCCCTGGTCGAGGTTCTCACCGAGGACGACCAGTTCGTCGCCGGCGACCCGGGCATGGAGGCTGGTGGGCGACACCGACAACAAGCGGGGCACGAGGACTGTGACGGGGGCCAGCACCTGGATGGCGGCACTCGTCGACAGACCGTCGGCGTTCTCCACCACCAGGCTGTTGGGCCCGGTGGGGAGCTGCCGGGTGTTGATGCTGGCCGTGAGGCGCGTGGAGCTGCGCGCCTGCACGGGGACCTCGACGCCACCGATGAGGACCCGGGCCCGGGCGGCATCGAAGCGTTGGCCGCTGATGACCACCGTCGTCGTCGTCTGGGCGGGCAGCAGGGCGGGGGTGACGCTGTCGACGCGGGGAGCGGTGGCTGCGACGAAGGTATAGACAAAGGGCTGGCTGGCGCTTTGGCCATCGTCGTTGCTGAGCTGGATGTCGACGACGGCAGCGACGCCCGTGGGCGAGGGAGGGGCCACGATGGTCAGGCGATCGTTCTCGGGAGGCTGCCGGTCGTCCAGGGCGCCGCTGACGATGGTGCTGCCAAAGAGCACGCGGGGGGCGCGGAAGTCCTGTCCCTCGATGACGACGTCGTAGCCACCGCCGGCGTCACCGCTGCCGGGGGAAACCGACAGGATCGACGGGGGCGGCACCGCGGCATCGGGCCCAAAGACCGTGAACGCGCCGCTGGCTTGCTGGCCGTCGACGTTGTTGATGACGAGGCTGACGTCGCCGGCGGCCTGGGCGGGCGTGGTGACGAGCATGGTGGTGGCAGACACCCGGGTGGTGTTGGTGGCCGGGGTCTCGCCGGCGCCCGTGCGAAACGCAACTGTGGCACCGGGGCGAAAGCCGACACCGTCGACGACGAGAAGGGTGCCGCCCAGGGTGCTGGCGCGGGCGGGGAAGATGCTGGTGATGGCGGGAGCGGGGATGGTGTAGGTGAAGCTCCCGGCGAGGGTGCCGGCCTGGCCGTCGACGTTGAAGACCACGATGTCGACGACACCGTCACGGGCGCGGGCGGGTGCCTGACAGCTGACGGTGGTGGCCGTCGGCGGCGCGCACGGGGCTTCGACGCCGTCAAAGAAGGCCACCAGGCCTGTCCGCAGCCCCGTCCCCGCCAACACGACATCGGTGCCGCCGTCGATGGAGCCTTCCGCCGGGGTCACGCTCACCAGGGTTGGGGCTGGCCCTTCGGGAACCAGGTAGCGAAACGCCAGGCCATTGCTGGCGGAGCCAAGCACAGGGTCTGTACCGTCGACGTCGGGGGCCAGGCGATTGTGGACCTTGACCTGCACGGTGGAGCCCACCGTCGGCGTCGACGACGGCGGCGCCAGCACTTCGAGGGTGGTGGCGTTGATGGGGGTGGCGTCGACGGCGACGGTGGTGCCAAGGACCGTGTCGCGAAACAGCACCCGTGGCGGGCCATGGCGGGCGGAGAAGAAGCGACCCACGATGGTCACAGCGACAGTGCCGCCCGTCGACGGTGCCAGGTCCGGCCGCAGCTCCTCGATGACGGGGGCCGGCGGCTGAAACAGGAAGCCCTCGGGGAGGGTGGCGGCCTGGCCGTCGCCGCCGACGTCGACGCCGGGGTTTTCGACAACGATGGTGGCCGGGTTCTCGGTGCCCTGCTGGGCGGGCTGGGTGAAGGTCACGAGGTTTTGGCCGGCGTCGTCGGTGGTGATGGCCACGTCGAGGGCTTCGGCGCCGCCGACGCGGACCCGGGCCCGCTCGTCAAAGCCCGTGCCCCGCAGGCGGATCTGCAGGCCACCTTCGAGGGGACCGGTGACGGGGTCGATTGGTTCAATGGCGTCGAACTCCGGGCCCCGGCTGAGGGTGGCCGTGAGGCGGAACGGCACCACGCCGCCGGTGACGCCGTCGACGTCCACGCGCCCAAGGACGATCACAATGCGCTGGGTGGCAGTGGTGGTGTTGACGAACTCCAGGGCCTCGGGGCTTGGGCCGGCGTTGGACGAGCGGCAACTCGCGCACACCAGGCCCGTGATGGTGGTGCCGTCGATGACCACCACGGCGAGGTCGACGTCGGACGTCAGGCCGTCCAGCGTGGTCGAGAAGCGATCCCGCGGGGCCACGTCGACGACGAAGCCGAAGTCGGCGGGGAAGACCACGGTGTCGGCACCCGTGCCGAGCACCAACTGGGCACCGCTGGTGGGGATGCCGCCAGCTTCGACGTCGTCAGCCGTCAAGGGCTCGCCGCTGTGCAAGGGCCCCGACGGAAACGGCACCACCGTCATCTGCCCGGTGGTGACGGCGAGGACGCCGCCCTCGATGACGGGCTCGACATAGTCGGCGTCGGCGGGGCGCAGGCCCCCTTCGGGGTTGGCGATGAGCTTGACCCTGGCGGTCTGGCGGATGCGGGTGACGGTGTCTTCGGCGACGACGAACAAGGCCCCCGTCGTCACAAAGCCATTCACCGGGGCAAACGACACCGCGATGAAGCTCTCCTCGGCGGGGTTGATGGCGGCGGGAAAGCTCGAGGCATCGAGGCTGCGGGCGGGGGTCGACACCGACAGGCCGGCGGGGTCGAGGATCGACAGGCTGAAGCCCTGCCCGCCCACGACGGCGGCGCTGACGATGGTGACGGGGTGTTCGCCAAAGTTTTCCAGCACCACCAACTGGCGGGCAAACGTCCCCAGCCGCACCCCCGACGGGAACTGCAGCTGGGTCGCCGACGTCACCAGGAACGGGGCCTGGGGTGCGGGGTCGATGCCGAGTCCGCCGGCGCTCTCGGGGAGCAGGTCGTCGATGTTGGGGCGGCCGTTGCGGTTGGCGTCAAACAGCACCGAACAGCGACCATCGGCGCCGGCGCCGCACGTCTCGAAGCGGGTGTCGCCGCCGAAGTCCACCTCGACGGCGGCCTCGGGGGCCACAGCGATGGGCTGCAGCACCTCGCCAAGCAGGACTTCGACGCCGTCACGATTGACGCGACCGTAGACGCGCAACGACAGGATGCGTTCGCTGCTTTCAGCGATGTTCTGCAGGGTGAATTCGCCGGCGACGGTGTTGTCGGCGACGTTCAGGGCCAGCTCGGTCTCGTTGAGGGCGCCCCCGGAAATCGTCAGGGTGGAGCGCAGCAGGGCTTGCTGGTCGGCTGGCAGCGCCGAAAGATTGAGGCCCGCTGGCAACGTCAACGCCGCTGGTGGCGGGGCGGGCTCGCAGGCCGGTCCCGCGACGAGCAGGAGGGCGCCAACGAGGAGAAACGCACTTGGGGCCAGACGGTGGTACATGCGGAGCCTCGGGCACGACATCGCCCACGGCGGGCGGTCAGCGCGCACCTTGGCACGTTTCGCTCAACCGTCTTCCCCGGACACTCACCTGATTGCAATGTGATACACGGCGCTTTCCACCGTGTTTTCAGATAGTTGCACGATCAGCCACTCCTGCCTGCCGGGTCTGGTGTCTCTGGACCACCACCCTGTGACGGTTGCCACGCTGCTGGTCGGGTTTGCTGGTCGGCCCGGTGCCGGGAGGATCCGTCAGTAGCGGTTCGCGCTCGCCTCTTTGACGAAGCCCACCAGGGGCAGCCCCGCCCGTCGGGCCAGGTCCACCGCCAACGACGTCGGCGCGCCCACGGCCACGATGCCTCCAAAGCCCGCCATCAATGCTTTCTGGACGATTTCAAAGGCCACCCGGCCGCTGACGACGAGGGTCAGCCCGGAGCCGTCCCGACCCTGGCGGAGCAGATGGCCGATGACCTTGTCGACGGCGTTGTGGCGGCCGACGTCCTCCCGGACCACCAGGCAGCCCCCGTCGTCGTCGAAGGCGCCGGCGCCGTGGACGGCCCCCGTCACCGCAAACAGGGGCTGACGGGCCCGGAGGTCCCTGCAGAGGGCGTTGAGCGCCTCGACGCTGCGCTCAGCCATGGGCCGCGGCGGCCGACCAGGCAGGGCCTGGCAGACCGCGTCGATGGTGGCCTTGCCGCACACGCCGCATGACGACGACGAAAACGTGTGCCGACGCAGCCGCTCCCAATCGACGTGCACCCCCGGGCGCAAGCGGGCCTGGATGACGTTGCCCTCGGCGTCGGCGCTGGCGACCGTGCTGCAGTGGGCCAGGCGGACGATGTCGTTGGCGCTCTTCACCACGCCCTCGGTGACCAGGAAGCCCGTCACGAGGTCTTCGTCGAGGGTGTCGTCATCGGACCGGGTCCGCAGCACCACGGCCACGGGCCGGAAGGGTCCGTCGGCGTCGGCGACCTGGATCTCCAGGGGGGCTTCGTCGGCGACCTGGTCGTCGCTGACGATGTCAGCGCCCCCGCCGAGGCGGGTCACGGGCTGCTGGCGGACGCTGCCGGCGAGGGGATCCATGGTTTGTCATTGCATCAATGCGCATAGATGCATAGAGTGACCTTCGTGTTGGAACTTCAAAGCGATCGGGCGGACCTGTTCCGGCTGCTGGGCGACGAGAGCCGCCTGCGGGTCTTGGCCTTGTGCGCTGAAGAAGAGCTCACGATCTCCGAGCTCGGCGACGTCCTCGAAGACAGCCAGCCCCAGATCACGCGCAAGAGCCAACCCCTGCGCCAGGCTGGTCTGCTCATGGCCCGCCGCGATGGCACCCGCACCTATCTGCGGGCGGACCTCTCGGCCCACGCCAGCGACGCCGTGGTCCAGGCCGCCCTCGAAGAAGGCCGGCGGCTGTGCCGGGCCGACAAGAGCTTCGCCCGCCTGCCCCGGGTCCTGCTGGCCCGGGAAGAACGCTCCCGCACCTACTTCGACGAGCACGCCGCCAGCAAAGCCACAGCCCCCCTCGCGTCACCCGGGTTGTCGCCGTGGCTGCCGTTGTTGCGCCCCCTGCTCGGTCCCCGGGCCGACGGCCTCTGCGTCGACGTCGGCGCCGGCGACGGTCTGCTGCTGCCCCTGCTGGCGCCGTTGTTTCAGCGGGTGTTCGCCGTCGACCGCAGCCCCGCCCGCCTGGCCGCCTGCGCCAGCGTCGTCGCCGACCACGGCCTCGGCAATGTGCGCTTGCTGCCCGGCGATGCCGCAGACCCCGCCGTCTACGAGGCGGCGTTTCTCGCCGGTGGGGCGTCCGTCGTCGTCATCGCCCGCACGTTGCATCACGCGGCGCGCCCGGTGGACCTGCTGGCGGCCTGTGCCCGGCTGCTGCGCGACGACGGCATGCTGGTGATTGTCGACTACCTGCCCCACGACGACGAACACATGCGCGAGCAGGGCGACGTCTGGTTGGGCTTCGACAACGCCGTCCTCGCCGGCCACATCCACGACGCCGGTATGCGCCTGGTGGGCACAGCCCCCATGGCCGCCGTCGTCGGCCACCCGGACTCCCATCTTGCCTGGCAATGGACCGCCGCCGTGCGCCCGTCGTCAGGACCCATCCTCGATCGTGGCCCCCGCACGACGACCCCACCGCCGCTGCACTGAAGCATCGCCAGCGGTTCATCACAGAAAGAGCAGGACACCATGGACATTCGCACCGAGTTCCCCGCCTACAAGGTCAAAGACATGAGCCTCGCCGAGCTCGGTCGCAAGATGATCACAATGTCGGAAAAAGAGATGCCCGGCCTCATGTCCCTCCGTCAGGAGTTCAAGGCTGCGCAGCCCCTCAAGGGTGCCCGCGTCGCCGGCTGCCTGCACATGACCATCGAGACCGCCATCCTCATCGAGACCCTCGTGGCCCTCGGCGCCGAGGTCACCTGGACCTCCTGCAACATCTTCTCGACCCAGGACGAGGCCGCCGCCGCCATCGCCAAGGCCGGCGTGCCCGTCTTCGCGTGGAAGGGTGAGACCCTGCCCGAGTACTGGCAGAACATCGAGCTGCAGCTCGCGGCCTTCAAGGGCGGCGCCCTGCCCAACCTGATCCTCGACGACGGCGGCGACCTCACGCTGCTGGTCCACAAGGGCGCCGAGTTCGAGAAGGCGGGCGCTGCCCCCTCCCCCGACACCGCCACCAACGAAGAGTACAAGGTCATCCTGACGTTGCTGAACGACAGCCTCGCCAAGGACAAGAGCCGCTTCACCAAGATGGCCGCCGAAGTGAAGGGTGTGTCTGAAGAGACCACCACCGGCGTGCACCGCCTCTACGAGATGGCCAAGGAAGGCAAGCTGCTCTTCCCGTGCATCAACGTGAACGACTCGGTCACCAAGTCGAAGTTCGACAACCTCTACGGCTGCCGCGAGTCGCTGTTTGACGGCATCAAGCGCGCCACCGACATCATGGTCGCTGGCAAGGTCGTCGTCATCGCCGGCTACGGCGACGTCGGCAAGGGCTGCGCCCACGCCGCCCGCGGCCTCGGTGCCCGCGTGATGGTCACCGAGATCGATCCCATCTGCGCCCTGCAGGCCGCGATGGAAGGCTACGAAGTCGTCACCCTCGACGAAGTCGCTGCCCGCGCCGACATCATCGTCACCGCCACCGGCTGCATGGACGTCGTCACCGGCGAGCACATGAAGCAGATGCGCGACGGCGTCATCCTCTGCAACATCGGCCATTTCGACAGCGAGATCCAGGTGACCTGGCTCGAGAAGAACCCCGAGATCAAAGAAGAGAACATCAAGCCCCAGGTTGATCAGTTCATCTTCCCCGACGGCAAGCGCATCACGCTGCTGGCCCGCGGTCGCCTGGTGAACCTCGGCTGCGCCACCGGCCACCCGTCGTTCGTGATGTCCAACAGCTTCACCAACCAGGTGATGGCCCAGATGGCCCTGTGGGCGAATGCCCAGCACGGCAAGGACACCATCACGGGCATGAGCTTCAAGCCCGGCACCGTCTCGGTGCTGCCCAAGAAGCTCGACGAGAAGGTCGCCCGTCTGCACCTCGACAAGGTCGGCGTGAAGCTCACGTCGCTCACCAAGGTCCAGGCCGACTACCTCGGCGTGCCCGTCGACGGCCCCTACAAGCCCGACCACTACCGCTACTGAGCCCTGACTCGGTGAGCAGGAAAACGGCCGCGTCTTCGACGCGGCCGTTTTCGTTTCTGGCGCCACCGATTGAGCCGGCGGCGGCGACGCACTATCAAGGGAGCATGGACGAACCAACCGCGCGCCGTCAGCGCCTGGCGGACCTGCTTGGCACCCGCGGCATCACCGACGCGCGGGTCACAGACGCCATCCGCGCTGTGCCCCGCCATCTGTTTGTGCCCGAGGCCCTCGTCGACGACGCCTACGAGGACCGGCCCCTGCCCATCGATCAGGGGCAGACCATCTCCAAACCGTGGATCGTGGCCTTCATGTGCCAGGCCGCCGAGATCGGCCCCGACCAGCGGGTCCTCGAGGTGGGGACCGGCTCGGGCTACGCCGCCGCTGTCACCGCCCGGCTGTGCGGCCACCTCGACTCCATCGAGCGCCACGCGCCCCTCGCCGCGACGGCCGTCCAGCGCCTGGCGGCCATCGGCTGCACCAACGTCAACGTCCATGTGGCCGACGGCACCGGGGGCCTGCCGACGGGCGCTCCCTTCGACGCCATCATCGTCACCGCTGGCGGGCCGGTTGTGCCACCGGCCTTGCTGCTGCAGTTGGCCCCTGGCGGGCGGCTGGTGATGCCGGTGGGGGACCGCAAGCACCAGAAGCTGGTGCGGGTCCGGCGCACTCCCGGGGGATTCGTTCATGAAGAGCTTGGCGACGTGCGCTTCGTGCCCCTCATCGGTCGTGCAGGGTGGCCCGGCGGGCTCCCTGACGGACTGCCCTTCCTTGAATAGCCACGCTCACCGTGGTCGATGACGCCCCGCCAACCGGCGGCGCTCACGCCATGAGCCCAACGCAGCCGGCCGCCCAACGGCTTTGGCAATTCGCCATCACGGCGGCGTTGCTGGTGTCGTTCCTGGTCGCCTATGCCGTGGCGGGCGACGCGGCGACGGATCCCTATTGCACCCGCACGGTCCTCGACGACCCCTGGCCCGTCGTGCCGGCGGCGGTGTGGCTGTACCTGTCGCCCTACCTCGTGGGCGTCGTCGCCGTCTCGGCCCTGCCCCGCCCGGTGTTTCGCGGGTTCTGCCTGCGTGGCCTGTTGCTGGGGCTTGTGCACCTGGCGGTCTTCTTTCTGGCGCCCACGGTGGTGGCCCGCGCCGACCTCGACGACAGTCTGCAGGGCATCAGCGCCACCCTGCTTCGGTTGATCTACGCCGCCGACCACCCCACCAATGCTGCGCCAAGTGCCCACGTGTCGGTGACCATCCTCATCACCTGGGCCCTGTGGCGGGCCTGGCCGAAAACGGGGATCCCCGCCGCCCTGTGGTGCCTGGGGGTGTGCGCCACGGTGGTCCTCACGGGCCAACACCACGTGCTCGATGCGCTGGCGGGGGCCGCCCTCGTCGCCGTGGTGCTGGTGGCCTTCGATCGGTTTGAGCCACATGAGGGCCCGGGCCGCCGGTGATCCCCGCCCCCGGATCGGTCATCGGGCCGACCATCGGTCAACGGGCTGCGGAGGAAGAGGGGTGGATGTGGTTGAAGGTCGGTGTCGCGCACACTGGAAACCACTTCCGGGAGTTCCCATGCGACGCCTCCATCAGCCACGCCCCCTTCTCCTCGCCACCGTCCTGGTTGGCGGCCTGACCGGCAGCGTGAGCGCCTGCGTCGGGGGCCTCGACGGCGCCAACGACAGCAGCGGCCGCAGCACCGACGATGGGGCCCTCGAGGTCCTGGTCCCCGACGACGGTGATGGCACCGACGGCAGCACCGACGGCAGCACCGACGGCAGCACCGACGGCAGCACCGACGGCAGCGACGGCGACGGCGACGGCGTCGACGGCGGCGGCGACGGTGGTGGCGGGAGCTGCGGCGCCGAGATCTGCGATGGCGGCGACCGGCCCCCGCCTTCCCGCGTGGAGGACTGCGGCATCCCCAACTGCAACGGCTTCATGGGCCACGGCGACGAGGCCTGCTGGCAGGACAACGGCGGTGGCTGCAGCGCCGAGGTCCTCGATGCCTGGTGTACCCGCCGCTCGGCGGGGGATGCCTGGGATGAGCTCCATCGGGTCTGGGTCGACGAGCACTGCAACGGCGACGTGACCCTCGCCGAGAATGGCCGCACCTATCAGTGTCAGGACGTGGGCACCGAGGTGCTCTACGAGTGCACCACCCCGCTGGTGCTGGTGTTTGACGGCGTCACCCCCGTCGTGGTCATCGCCGACGATGGTGCCAGCACCTTCAACCTGGCGGCCCCCGGTGCCGCAGCCATGATCCGCACGGACTGGCCCACGGCGGCGACGCCCTGGTTGGCACTCGACCGCAACCACGACGGCGCCATCACCTCTGGCGAAGAGCTCTTTGGCTCGGCCACCAGGGCCCGTGCCGGCATCGCCAACAATGGCTTCGAGGCCCTGGCCGCCCTCGACGACAACGGCGACGGCGTCGTCGACGGCAAAGACAGCGCCTTCACGGACCTCGTGGTGTGGAGCGACAGCGACGCCAACCGGGTGTCTCGTCCCGGTGAATTGCTGAGCGTTCGTGCCCTGGGGATCGTGTCCTTCGAGACGGCCTTCAGCGTCGAGCCCCGCTGCGATGCCCGCGGCAACTGCGAGATTGAGCGCGCGGCCTTCACCTGGATTGACGTTGACGGCAGCCACCAGCGCGGGGCCGTCGTCGATGTTCATCTGGCCGCCCGTGACCGGTCTTCGCGAGTTGCCAGCGTCGAGCAGTCCCTCGTGCGCTGACGCCGTCACCGGGAACGTCAGGGGATGGTGACCTGATCCACCCGGCCACCACCGCCGCCGCCGCCGCCGCCACCGCGACCGTTGTTGGTGGTGGTGCCGCCGGGGCCGCCGTCCTCGCCAGCGGGGGCGCCGCCGCCACCCGGCGGACCGTTGCCACCGCCGTCGCCGCCGCCGCCGCCATCGCGTCCGTTGAGGCCATTGGCCCCTGTGCGGCCACCGCCGTCGTCGCCAGCCCCCTCGGCGCCGCCGCCGCCGCGGGTCTGCAGGGACCCGCTCACGGCCAGGGTGCGGCCCTCAATGTGGACATGGCCGCCACCGCCGCCGCCGCCACCACCGCCGTCGCTGTCCGGCGGTCCGCCAACGCCACCGCCGCCGTCGGCGATGATGCTGCCCGACAGGGACAGCTGCCCGGCCACCGAGACCTGCACAGCACCACCAGCACCGCCGCCCGCCGCGCGAAAGACGTTGGCGTCCCCCGTGTCGCGCCCGCCGGCACCGCCAGCACAGCCCCCCATGAGGACGCCGCCACGAGCAGGAGGCGCGCCCTTCGTCGCGGTCCCTGGTCCAGCGCTGCCGCCGTCACCGCCATCACCTTGCACGCCGGCGCCACCGCCGCCACCGCTGCCGTTCTCGGAGTCTTCTGGCCCCTGACCGCCGTCGCCACCGGTGCCACAGTCGCTGCCAACGCCGGCGCCCGGCGCCTGCAGCGCCGCCCCGACGTCGATGGTACCGGCGATGTCGGCGTCGCCAAAGACGACGAAGACCGGGACTTCGCTGCCCGTGAAGCGCAGGGACCCGCTCAAGCCCAAGGTCCGCACGGCGTAGACCTGCAGGGTCGGCCCACCGGCCTGCTCGACGTGAAATGCGGGGATGGTCACCCCGCAGAACGTGACCTGTGACGCCCCCGACGACGCCGTGGTGTCAAAGGTTTCGTTGACGCAGGTGAGCACGGCGTCGGCGGTGGCGGCAGGCTCCAACGACACCCCGGGAAGGTGGGCGGGAAAGCCGACGGGGAACGGCCGAAAGCAGCCCGTGATGCCCGTCGCCGTTGTTTCGAACGCGAAGCCCCCAAGGGGTGTGCAGGTGCCCACGGCACAGCCACTCTGGCCGTCACACGATTCGCCGACGTCGATGACGCCGTTGCCACAACTGGGCTCCCCTTCGCCTTCCCCTTCGCCTTCGCCCTCGCCTTCGCCTTCACCCTCTCCCTCGCCTTCACCCTCTCCCTCGCCTTCACCCTCTCCCTCGCCTTCGTTGCCAACGGCGCAGAGGCCCGCCGCGCAGGCGGCTCCAGCGGGGCAGTCGGCTTCGCTGTTGCAGCCGATGGCCAGGGGCGTCGCCGTGCAGCCCGTCATGGGCAGCACCAGGACGGCGCACAACGCCATCCAGGACGCCAGCATCAGACGGGTCGACATGGGTCGAGCATACTGAACCGCATCCCAGAGGGGGAAGCGTTGCCAGACTGATGCACCGACGACGGGGCCTGCATCAACGCAAGGGGCCCGTGACCTTGCCGAGATCGACGTAGGCGCCGTCCACCATGATGATGAAGGGACGATCCTCGACGACGATGCCGCCCTGGCCGTCGTGCTGCATCACGCGCATGGCGCCCATGCCAAAGCCCATGGGGCCCCGTGAGTAGTAGTGGGCCTCCAGGCGATAGGGGTAGGCGGCGGCCTTGCCCGGGATGGTGAAGCACTCGGGCCCAAAGCCGGTGGTGACGTCGGCGTACAAGCGACCACCGGTGGGCAGCTCGCGGGTCGAGTAGTAGGCGTGGTTCCGTTTGCCGTCGTGGATGTGGAAGTCCACGTCGTTGGCGTCGGTCTCCCACCACAAGACGAAGCGCAGGCTCGGTCCATCGGCCCAGGGCACGCCCGCGGTCTTCAAACGCTCCTTCAACATTTTGGTTTGCGTGGGCTCGGCCTTCGCCCAGGCCGCCGCGATGAGGGCGAGGTCGTCGTTCAAGATCTCGTCGACGCCCGCGAAGCGGCCGCTGGTGTTGCCGCGGGTACGGGCAGCCTGGATGACGTCGGCGGCCTCGGCAAAGCGCTTGAGGCGGACCAGGGCCCAGGCCTGACCGCGAGGACCCTGGGGGTGGTCGGGCCGGTCCGTCGCCGCCCGCCGCCAGGTGTCTTCGGCCATGCGCGCCGCGTCGACGCTGCCGGCGCCGGACTTGCCAGCCAGCCGATCCAGCCGAGCCCCCGCCAGACGACGAATGTCGGCGCGGTCGGCGAACAGGTCGATGAGGGAACCGTAGGCGCGACCGGCCTCCACAAGGTCACCGCTGCGCTCGATGGCCTCACCGAGGGCCAGCAGGGCCAGCAGGTCTCCCTTGTTCTCCTCGCGCCAGCCCCGGGCCTTCTTGATGGCGTCGTCGACCTTTTTCGCGTCCAGCAGCTTCATGACGTCGGCGAAGGCCCCGACGTAGGGGTAGACCTTGGCGCTCTCGGCCTGCTCCTCGCGCTCGGCGGCAGGCTCAGCCGCTGGCCGCTCGTCGGATCGACGCCTGTCGGCGTCGCGGGACACCGACGACGGCGCCGTGATCGGTGACGGTGGGGCCGACGGTGCTGGCGCTGGCGCCGATGCCTGGGGCCTCGGTGGTGGCGGCGCTGCCACGGCACCCGCAGTTGGAGCAGCGTCAACGCTGCGCTCTTCCGCCTGGCCCGGGGCGCTCTCCTTGGCTTCATCGCTCTCACCGCCACTGTCGCCATCGTCGCTGGCGTCGGCCTTGGCGCTCAAGGCGTCGCCTTCACCCTCGGCGGAAACACTCTTGGCGCCCGACGGACCTTCGGCTTCGCCCTCGCGGCTGCGGGACATCTTTTTCTTTTCGGCACTCGGCTTCTGACGACGGGGCTCGGCGACGGGCTTGGGCGCCGGCGGCACCACGATGGCCGTGCGCTTCAGCAATTGCAGGCCGGCGTCACCAACGACGAGGATGTCGGCGAGGGCTTTGCGGTCGATGCCGAAGCGGGCGTAGTCGGCCTCGGTCTCAAGGACGATGAGGGCCGTCAGCGGCGACAACACCCGATGGGTCACCGACACCGTGACAATCTGGTCGGCGAGTTCGGCACGGGCCTTGGGGTCCTGCTCCCGCTCGCGGGCATCCAGCAGGCGGGCAATGCGGGCCCGGGCCCACGCCCGCCGCAGCATGGCCGACGGCGCCGAACTGTCGACAACGCCGACGTCGACGGCGACGCCCGCGACCTTGATCTCCACCGCCCGGACGGGCGCCGGGACTTCAGCGACCACCAACACCTCGTCGCCGGGCTGCACACCATCGAGGGTCTTGGGCCATACCCAGGTGGCGCCGGCGACGTCGACCTTGAGGCCGCTCATGGCCGTCAGGCGCAGGCGGCGGGCGACGTCGGCCACGCCGGCGTTGCTGTCGATGACGGCACCTTCTTGCTTCAAGGTCCCAACCACCAGCCGCCGCAACGTGGCCTCGTCACGCAAGCCGCCGACGGCGATGGCATCGAGGCGGGTGACGCCGGCAGCCCCGAGGCCCTTGGCCCGCTGCACCAGGGCGTCGCCGTCGACGCCGGCGGTGAGGATGCCGTCGCTGACGACCACGATGCGGGTCAGGCCCCGCTGTTTGGCAATGACGGCGGCGGCGTCGAAGGCGGCGCCGAGGTCGCTGGCGCCGAGGGCCCGACGAGGGCTGAGCTTCTTGCCCTTGCCGAAGTCGCCGAAGGTGCCGTCAAACAGCGACGACGTGACCTGGTCAAAGGCGAGCACCGACAACGGTTGCGACGACAGGTCGGGCTGGTCTTGCAGCAGGCGCTCGACGACGGAGCCCACCAGGGCGCGGTCGGCCCCTTCGCCGAGGCCACGGCTGGCGCTGGTGTCGAGGAGGATGAGGGTGCCCCCCAGGTTCACGGGCACCGAGCGGGCCAGGGGTTTGACGCGAGCCACCACGACGTCTTCGCTGCGCAGCACCGACTGGGGCGAGGCCGGAATGACGACGTCGGCGGAGGGGACGAAGCGCACCTTCTGCTGGGCGTAGACCTCGCGGCCTCCCTGGCGCACCCGGGCCTTGAAGGACCCGATCTCGGGCAAGCCCAACAACGCCAGCCGCCACGGCGCCGTCGACGACGGCAGCTCCTGGGACCAGCTGACAATGAGTTCCTTGCGGCCCTTGGCGGGGATGGGGAACACCCGCGCCGAGAACTCATTGGGGCTCGCCTGCTCCAACAGGGCGGGATCCTGACGACGGTGGAGGGCGTCTTCGTAGGCGCGGCGGGCCGCCTGCTTCTCGACGACCTCGCCTTCTTGAAACTGCCCATCGATCTTCATGGCGAAGCGCGACACCGCCGCACCGTCGGGGAGCACCAGCCGGAAGCGTCCCTCGATGACCCGATCCTCGGGGTTGTCGAAGGCGAGCCGCAGCTCGGTGAAGGCCAGGGGGCCGGTGATGACCGTGTCGACCTCGTAGCCCACCAGGGCGAGGCCGCTGCCGTCAGAGGCGGTGAGGGAAACGGGGGCATCCACCGCAAGGGCCGGGAGGGCGAGGGCAAGTGCAAGTGCCAGCATGGCGAACGCTAACGCGCAGCCGACCCGAAAGTGCTGGGACCCAACGCCGGCATCGGGACATGTGGGACATGTGGGACATGTGGGCGATGGCGGGTGAGCAGATCTGCCCGGGGCCGCCGGGTTGACACGGGCAACCCTGACTCTTACGTCAAGGTGAGGGTTGTCCCACCTGCCGGACACCCTGAAGCAAACCGATTGGATGATATGACCCGTCTCGCCCTTGTCTCCGACCATCCGTTGCCGTCGCGTGTCGACGACGGCGGCCTCCGCACCCTGCGGATCGGTGACCTGGCGAAGGCCACCCAGAAGACCCAGCGGGCCCTGCGCCTCTACGAAGAGCTGGGCCTTTTGACCCCCGGCGATCGCAGCAGCGGCGGTTTTCGGCTGTACGGGCGCGAAGCCATCGATCGGGTCCACTGGATCGGCAAGCTCCAGGAGCTCGGCTTCACCCTGAACGAGATCCAGGGCCTGGTGCAGGCCCTGCACGACGAGCACATCCCCAAGGCGGCCATGGCCCAGGTACGCGGCCTGTTCATGGAAAAGCTCGACGACGTCGCCAGCCAGATCGCGCGACTGTCGCAGCTGCAGCGGGAGCTCATGAGCTCCCTCACCTATCTCGAGGCTTGCGTCGACTGCAGCACCGACGGCGACTCGGGTTCCTCCGGTGCCGTCAGCTGCTCGACCTGCACCGAACACCTCGACCACGCGCCGCCCCTCGTCGAGCAGACGAGGCGCACCGCCGCCAGCTTTGATCACCCAAGCGTGAAGGAGCGCCCATGAGCGCCTTGAAGACCAGCCCCATCTACCTCGACAACCACTCGACGACCCCGATGGATCCCCGGGTCCTCGAAGCCATGCTGCCGTACTTCACGACAATCTTTGGCAACGCCGCCAGCCGCAACCACAGCTTCGGCTGGGAGGCCGAAGGCGCCGTCGAGAAGGGCCGTGAGCAGGTGGCCGCCATCATCGGCGCGTCGTCGAAGGAGATCGTGTTCACCTCGGGGGCCACCGAGAGCAACAACCTCGCCATCAAGGGTGCCGCCCACTTCTACAAGGACAAGGGCAAGCACATCATCACGTCGAAGATCGAGCACAAGGCCGTCATCGACTCCTGCCGTGCCCTCGAGATGGAAGGCTTCAGTGTCACCTACCTGACGCCGGGCACCGACGGCATCATCACGGCCGCCGCCATCGCCGCCGCCATGCGCGACGACACCGTCCTCGTCAGCATCATGGCCGCCAACAATGAGATTGGCACCGTCAACCCCATCGCCGAGATCGGTGCCCTGTGCCGCAGCAAGGGCGTGCTGTTCCACTCCGACGCCGTGCAGGCCGTCGGCAAGATCCCCGTCGACGTCGAGGCCATGAAGATCGACCTGCTGTCGATCACGGCCCACAAGATGTACGGCCCCAAGGGTGTGGGCGCCCTCTACGTCCGCCGCAAGCCGCGGGTCCGTCTGACCCCCATGATCGACGGCGGTGGTCACGAACGTGGCCTGCGCTCGGGTACGTTGAACGTCCCCGGCATCGTGGGCTTCGGCGTCGCCTGCGAACTCGCCCAGCGCGAGATGCCCGAGGAGGCCGCCCGCCTCGTCGGCCTGCGCGATCGCTTGCTGGCCAAGCTCAAGGCGGGTGTCCCCCAGGTCTTTGTCAACGGCTCCGTCGAGCATCGCCTGCCGGGCAACCTCAACATCTCGTTTGCCTTCATCGAGGGTGAAAGCATGTTGATGGCCATCAACAAGCACGTGGCGGTGTCGTCGGGGTCGGCCTGCACGTCGGCATCCCTCGAGCCGTCCTACGTCCTGCGGGCCCTCGGCGTCGGCGACGACCTCGCCCACAGCTCCCTCCGCTTTGGCATCGGCCGCTTCAACACCGAGGCCGAGATCGACCACGTCGCCGACCTGGTGGTGAAGTCCGCCAACCGCCTGCGCGAGCTCTCGCCCCTGTGGGAGATGTTTCAAGAAGGCGTCGACCTCAAGAGTGTCCAGTGGGCCCCCCACTGACCTCGACGAGCGAGATGCTCCTGCACCGCCGCCCCCCTTCGCGCATCTGATCTGCATCCCTGATTTCAGCCCTGATTCAGCCCATCACCGAGGACAACACCATGGCGTACAGCGAAAAGGTCATCGACCACTACGAAAACCCCCGCAACGTCGGCTCCCTCGACAAGAGCGATGACAACGTTGGCACCGGCCTCGTCGGCGCCCCCGCCTGCGGCGACGTGATGAAGCTGCAGCTGCGCGTCAACGACGACGGCATCATCGAGGATGCGAAGTTCAAGACCTTCGGCTGCGGCTCGGCCATCGCGAGTTCGTCGCTGGTGACCGAGTGGGTCAAGGGCAAGAGCATCAACGAGGCCGAGGGCCTGAAGAACTCCCAGATCGCCGAGGAGCTCGCCCTGCCCCCGGTGAAGATCCACTGCTCGGTCCTCGCCGAGGAGGCCGTCAAGGCCGCCATCTACGACTACAAGCTCAAGAAGGGCTTGCTGAGCGTGGCCGACGTCTATGACCACGAGAAGAAGATGGCCGGCGCCAACCGCGGCGAGGGCGACAGCGACGCCGACGTCGATGCCCGCGTCAAAGCCACCGTCGCCGCCTACGCCACCCGCCATGGTCTCGCCATCGAGACCGTGCTGCCGCTGTCGGCCTGACCGTCCATCGCAGATCGGAGAGGCCCATGGCCACGCAACTGACCGGCATCGGCACGAAGAAGGCGCCCGCATCGACGGAGCCGCCCATCGTCGTGCCCAAAGACAGGCTGGCGCTGACCGAGCGCGCCGCCCACAAGATCGCCCAGCTCGCCGAGAAGGAAGAGAAGGTCGGCCAACTGTTGCGGGTGGGCATCCTGGGCGGCGGCTGCTCCGGGCTCTCCTACACGTTCAGCTTCACGCCAGCCCCCGATTCCCGGGACCGGGTCTTTGAAGGCTACGGCGCCAAGATCGTCGTGGACCCCAAGAGCCTGCTCTATCTCGGGGGCTCGGTCCTTGAGTGGCAGGAGAGCTTGATGCGCTCGGGCTTCGTGCTGAAGAACCCCAACGAAGTGAAGAGCTGCTCCTGCGGCGAGTCCTTCACGGTGTGACGGCCGGCCTCAGCGCTGGCCCGGTTTTCCCTCGTCTTCGTTGTAGTTGACGGTGATGCCCTGATTGCGCAGCTCCTTGACGAGGAGGTTGCGCTCCAGGCTCTTGTCGACGGCTTCTTCGGGGACGACCAGACCGGTTTTCACCAACTCGGCGAGGGCATCGTTGAGGGTTCGCATGCCGAGCCCGCGAGACGTCTGCATCATCGACGGAATCTGGTGGTTCTTGCGCTCGCGGATGGCGTTGGCGATGGCCGTCGTCGACAGCAGGATCTCCAGGGCCGCCACGCGCCCGCCCCCCTTCTTCTTGCAGAGGGTCTGGGAGACCACGCCCTTCAGCGACTCCGACAACATGGTGCGGATCTGGTCCTGTCGGTCCGCCGAGAACTGGTCGATGATGCGGTCGACGGTGCTGGCCGCCGTCGTGGTGTGCAGGGTGCCGAACACCAGGTGGCCCGTTTCAGCGGTCTCGATGGCGATGGCGACGGTTTCCAGATCGCGCATTTCGCCGACGAGGACGATGTCGGGATCTTCGCGCAGGGCGGCGCGCAGGGCGCGGGCGAACGATTGGGTGTGCTCACCGACCTGCCGTTGGTGGATGAGGCACTTCTTGGGCTCATGGACGAACTCGATGGGGTCTTCGACGGTGATGATGTGATCGCTGCGGTTGGCGTTCACCCAATCCACCAGGGCCGCCAGCGTCGTCGACTTGCCCGAACCCGTTGGCCCGGTCACAAGCACCAGCCCCTTCTTGAGCTTGCCAAGGTCTGTCACCGACGACGGCAGATTGAGGTCCTTCGCCGACAGGATCTTGGTGGGGATCTTTCGAAACACCGCCCCGGGACCGCGACGGTCACGGAACACGTTGCAGCGCAGGCGGGCCCCGGGCAGCTCGTAGGCGAAGTCGGTGTCGTTGGTGTCTTCGAACTCCTTCTTGTTGCGGGGGGGCATGATCTCGAAGAGATGCTCCTCGAGGGCCCCGGCCGGCAGCGATGGGATCAGGGGCTCAGGCTTCATGTCGCCGTCGATCCGCAGCATGGCGGGCGAGGCCGATGTCAGATGCAGGTCGCTGGCCCGCGACTTCAAAAAGACATCAAACCAGGCTTCAGCCCGGGGTTTGCCGACGGGGGCGGGTTCCTCGTAACGAGGTGGTGACGACGAGAACGACGGCGTCGAAGGCGGTGATGACGGCGTTGCTGACGGCCGACCACCGGCGGCAGGCAGCCCCCCGAACGCGGGTTTGGCGCCAAAGGCCGGCTCGTCGACGGGCTCGCCGTCGGGTTGCGAGGGCAGAATCGAGATCGCTGACGGCGCCGGCGTTGGCGCCGCCCGACGAGGGGCCTCGGACGGGGCCGGGGCAGTGGCCGCAAGCCCTTCGCCGCTGACGGCGCCGCCGCCGTCGAACTTCAGCCGCGCCATGAGCTTGCCGTCGCGGGTGGCGGTCTTCACCGTCAGCGAACCGTGGGGGCTCAGGTAGGTGAACGTCGCCGACAGGCCGATGCCGATCTGGTCCTGCAACGCCGCCGGCGCGATGTCCCGCAACAGGGCCTGGATGTGCTCGTTCTGCAGGATTCCCCGTCGAGCGTCGACGAGGGGGTCCATGGTGCCGCCCTTGACCAGGAAGATGTTGTTGCCCCCCTCAAGGAGGAGCGCCTCGCCTTCGCGCTGGAAGAGCTGGACGATGAAGCTGTCGATACGCGCCATGACGTGACGCTGCCCTGTCCACGACGCCGGAATCAAGCTGGCTCAGGGTGGACGCCGCCGCGAGACAGGCTCTCGCCTCGAAGCAACCCGCGACTCGCGCCTCGTAAACGCCGGAGGCGTTTTCGTGGGGTCTTGCTACCATGCGCCCCATGCAGCCTGACGACCAAGCCCCGTCGCCCCGTTCACCCCGGCCCCGGTCGATGAAGAAGGGCCTTTTGATCCTGCTGCTCCTGTTTGTGGTGCCCATGGCGATGTGTGCGCCCTTCGCCCTCTCCCTCGGTGGCAAGGGGAGCGTCGGCAACGCCGTCGTCCTCGAGCTGGACCTCGAACGGCCCGTCATCGAAGGCGTCGGCGGCGGCTTCCTCGCCGAGCGGGCCACCAGCAGCCGGGACATCGTGTTCGCCCTGGAGCGGGCCGCCAAAGACCCCCGCGTCAAGGGGCTCTATGCCCGCATCGGGGGCGCCGGCCATGGGCTGGCCACGGCCATGGAGGTTCGTGACGCCGTCATCGCCTTTCGCAAGAGCGGCAAACGGGCCGTCGCCTTTTCGGAATCGTTTGGCGAGCTGACGCCGGGCACCGGCGGCTGGTTCATCGCCACGGCGTTTGACGAGGTGTGGCTGCAGCCCGCCGGCTCGGTGTCGCTGGCTCCCCTGTCGGGCGAGGGCATGTTTGCCAGGGACGCTCTCGAAAAGCTCGGCGTCGAACCCGCCATTGCCGCCCGCAAGGAGTTCAAGAACGCGCCCAATACCTTCACCGAACAAGGCTTCACCGGCCCCCACCGGGAGGCGACGTTGGCGCTGTTGACATCGGCCCAGCGCACCATGACCGAGGCCATCGCCCTCGCCCGCCCAGCCCTTGGCGACAGTGCCGGGGTGGCGGCCCTGCTGCGCGGTGGTCCCTGGACCGCCGACGAAGCCCTCCAGAAAAAGCTCGTCGACAAGCTCGGCTATCGCGACGACGTCATGGCGGCCATCAAGGCGCAGGCTGGGCCCGATGTCCGCCTGCTGTGGTTGTCGCGCTACCTGGAGCGGGCGGGCTCGCCGTACGACACAGATGGCTCCGTCGTCGCCGTGGTGTCTGCCATCGGCCAAATCCACCGCGGCCCCTCCAATGCCGACCCCCTGTCCGGCACCCAGAGCGCGGGCAGTGACACCATCGCCAGCGCTTTGCGCCAGGCCATCGACGACGACGAGGTCAAGGCCATCATCCTGCGCATCGACTCCCCGGGAGGCTCGGTGGTGGCCTCGGAAACCATCGCCCACGAAGTGCAGCGCGCGACCACCGCCGGCAAGCCCGTCATCGCCACCATGGCCAACGTCGCTGGCAGTGGCGGCTACTACATCGCCATGAACGCCGACGTCATCATCGCCCAGCCTGGCACCATCACGGGCAGCATCGGCGTGTATGCCGGCAAGGCCGTCACCACCAAGGCGTGGGAGAAGGTCGGCATCAACTTCGAAGCCATCGCCGTCGACGACGCCGACACCTCGTTCTTCTCGACGGACGCTCCCTACAGCGAGGCGGCCCGGGCGCGGCTGGACGGCATGGTGGATGACATTTACGGGTCATTTGTCCGCAAGGTGGCCGCCGGCCGCAAGCACACCGTCGAGGAGATCGAACCCTTCGCCCACGGCCGCATCTGGAGCGGCACCGACGGCAAGGCGCGCTTCCTCGTCGACGAATTGGGAGGGTGGCCCCAGGCCATGGCCGCCACCCGGACCCGCCTGGGCCTCGCCACCGACGCCAACATCCGCCTGCGTGATTTCCCCGCCGACAAGCCTCCCATCGCCGCCCTGCTGGCCATGCTCAACCCCGAGCACGGTGACTCTTCCGACGACGACGGCGCCTCCGCCACCACCCGGGCGGTCCACGTCGACGGCGCAGCCCTGGCCGCGCGTCTGCAAGCCGACAGCGCTGCTCGCGGCGGCGTCCACATGCTCGCGCCCATCCTTGAGGTTCTGCCATGACGCGTTTGCCGGTTTTGCTGATCGCTCGCCTGGGCCCAGTGGCATTGTTGGTCTCGTTGTCGTCGTTGGCGTTGTCGTCGTGCGCGCCATTTGGCGCCAGGGGCGACGCCTGCGACGACGCCCCCTGTGCGGCGGGTCTGGTGTGCAACGCCGAAGGCCTGTGCGACGACCCACCGCCGCCGCCGCCGCCGCCGTGCGAAAGCGAACTCGACTGCGCCCTCGAGGGCGATACCTCGGGCCGGGTCTGCGAAGACGGCGTGTGCGGCTTCGCCGACTGCACCCTCGACGCCCAGTGTGACAATCGCCTGTGCATCAACGGCTCGTGCGCCCCGCGCATCCCCTGCCTGCAAGACGACCAATGCGACGACGGCGCCCTCTGTGTCGACAATGCCTGTCGCCCACCGTGTGACGCCGACGACGATTGCGGCGTCAGCCTCGGCGGCTTTGGTCTGAACACCTGCGTCGACGGCCGCTGCCTGCAGCGGTGCCTGAACGACGCCACCTGCGTCGGCGGCGGCATCTGCGAAGGCAACATCTGCCTGACCGAGCAATGCCAGGAAGCCAGCGACTGCGACGGTGACAACGTCCTGTGCACGGCGGGTCGCTGCGAACCGTTCACGCCATGCGCCAGCGACGACGCCTGCTTCGACGTCAATCTGCGCTGCGACCTTGAGGTCGAACCAGCCCGCTGCGTGGAACGTCCCATCTGCCGCAACGACGCCGCCTGCGGACTCGAGGGCATCTGCCTGACGGGGCATTGCCGCCCTGTCGACACCTGCCTCCTCGACGTCGACTGCCTCGACAGCGACGACGAATGCATCGGCGGCCGCTGTGTGGGGCGCCCCGTGTGCCGCAGCGAAGGCGACTGCGACGACGGACAACGCTGCGTGAACCTGCGCTGCGTGGCAGCCCCGGCCCCTGTCACGCCCATCATCACCCGCGTCGGCGACGCCGTCGGCCTGTGTGATCCGGCCGGCTGCAGCCGCGTGCTCTTTGTCGGTGAGTCCCTGTCGATGACGGGGCAGGCCTTCGACGACACCGGTGCCGCCGTGGACACCACCCTGAGCGCCCGCAGCGGCCAGGTCACCGTCGTCGACGTCGACACCGTCAGGGCCTCGGCCACCTTGCGCGCCCTCGCCGCCGGCACCGCCGAAGTCGTCGTTGGCGACACCGTCGTCTCGGTGGTGGTCATCGAACCCGCCGCTGCCGATGAACTGCTCGTCGTCGTCGTCGACAGCGACGGCCGCCCTGCGGTCGGTGCCACCGTGACGGTGGATGGCGTCAGCGTGGCCGTCGACGGTGACGGCGCGGCCCGCATTCAGCCCTTGCCCATCGTGCCCGGCGTCGCCGCCCGCAGCACCGATGGCCGGGGCGTGGTCCTCGTCAGCGACGAGCCCCTGAGCGGATCCCTTCGTTTGCCACTGCCGCCGCCCTCAGCCCCGTCGGGGGCTGCCGTCGTCGCCGTGACGGTGACCTCCACGGGTGACGAAACCGGGGCGGTGGGTCTTGGCCTGGTGATGCCGACGGTGGCGTCGCCGACGGAGCTGTCCCTGCCCCGCTTGCTGGGCGAGGTCGTCAACGCGGCCATCACGGTGCCCGTCCTTGGCGAGATCCCCGTGACCCTGCCCGAGACCATGACCCTCGAGGCCACCCTCACCCTCGTGGGCCAGCAGGTCATCCGCCCCCGGGCCGAAGCCGTCGTCGCTGACGGTCCGTCCTTCGTGCTCGCCTTTGAGGATCGGGCGGAGCAGAGCACCGTCATCAACCTCGCCCTCGGCGGCGATCCCCTCGACTTCGCCCTGACGCTCCTTGGCAACAGCGAGACCGTCGACGCCGCCATCACCGCCACCGGCGTCCGCAACCGCGAAGGCCTGGTGCCCGACGGCGACGACCGCGACGGCGACGGCAACGTCACCGAGCTCGTGCCCGCGTTTGCCACCGCCCCCATCACCGATGTCCGGCCGGCCCAGTCGCCCCTCGAGCGCAGCGCCGTCCTCGCGGGCCTCCCCGACGGCGCCACCGATGGCCTCATCCTCGCCGGTTTTGCCATCCCCGGGGCCCTCGTCCCCGCCGGTGCCACCATCGTGCGGGGCCTCGTCAACACCGAGGGCCTGCCCCTCGCCGAGAGCTTCAAGGCCGTGGCAGCCCCTGTCGGCCTGGCCCGCGCTGACCGCTACACGGCGGTGGTGGCGGTCTTTGACGACGACACCCTGAGCTCCCGCGGGCTGCTGCGGACGACGGCGCTGCCGGCGTCGACGACGTTTGGCGCCCTGCTGCAGCCCCCCACGGGCGCGCGCATCCTGGTGGGCCTGCCCGACATCGACGACCGGCTGGTGCTGCTGCCCGGCACCACGGGCGACCTGGTGCGGCTGCGAGGGCGCGACGACGAAGGCGTGTTCGACGTCATCGCCAGCCCCACATCGTCGCTGCGCTTGCCCACCGGGTTCTTCATCGGCCAGGTCCAGCTGGAGCGTACCGAGGTCTTTGTCGTCGGCGGCGTGGGCCGCCTGCAGGCCGGCGCAGGGCCTGTGACCCTGGACGAAGTCGCCGAGAAGGCTGCGGCGGCCCCTGCGGATCTGTGAGCAAGGGGAGCCGAGCACGCGGGCGCGCCCGAGCCCGGGTCTCGTCGACGAACGGGTCATTGACGGCCCGGCCGTGACGCGGTTGTGTCCAGGAACAATTGATACGCACGCAGGGTGATCGCCCGTCGCAGACGTCGTGGACGTCGTGAACGGGCGGTTTGGGAAGCCGGTGACCATTCGTGGGATTCCGGCGCGGTTCCGCCACTGTGAGCAGCCGTTGACGAGCGTGCTCGTCGACAAGGTTCCGTCGATGCCACTGGAGCAATCCGGGAAGGCGACGAGAACTGCTGCAAGCCAGGAGACCGACCCCGCGGGGAGTGACGCAGCGCCGCGCGAACGGTTGTCTGCGTCCTGGTTCCATCGTCGCGCCCTGCGTCGTGGGAGCTCCCAGCGTCTGCCCGCTGTGGAGTTCTCGCGATGCGTCGTGTGTATGGACCTGTGTGCTCTTCTCTTCTCATGTGCGTGCCGGTGGGTGCGTCACTCACCTTTCTGATGAGCCTGACTGGCTGTCCCGACGACAGCGCCGCTGAAGGCGAAGGCGAAGGCGAAGGCGAAGCTGGTGAGGGCGAAGGCGAAGGCGAAGGCGAGGGCGAGGGCGAAGGCGAAGGCGAACCCTGCCCCGCTGGCGACCCGATTCTCGGCACCGCCATCCTTGGCGAAGGCTTCGTCGTCATCGACAGCAGCGAGGCTCCCGAGAGCCCCGGCGGCTGGGCGGCCATCACCGTGCTGCGCAGTGACGACGGCGCCGGCGGCGTGCGCGACAGCGTCTTCGCCCTGAAATACGACCTCAGCGTCGAGGGCTTTGGCGCCTGGCCAGGCCTGGCCTTGAGCGACGCCATCCCCGCCGCCCTGGCACCGCCAGCCTTTGGCGAGACCGACTTCGCCAGTCCGACGTTGGTGGCCACCAACGACAGTTTCATCGCCGGCTTCACCGGGGCGGGCGCGTCGGGCACCGTGAGCGTGCACTCGCGGGCCACGGGCCAGAACACGTTCATCGACGCCCCCGGCAACTTCTCGGCGGCAGCCCTGGTAGACCTCGACGGCAGCTTCACCCACGTGCTCATCAACGGCCTCGGTCTGGGCACCTTTGGCAGCGCCAGCGGCGACGCGGCCTTGTTCGGCCTCGACGACACCGCCACGCCCCAGCCCCTCGAGGTCCTCGGGCTCGGCGCGTCCCAGGCGTCGTCGTACGTGGCGATCAGCACCGACGTCAGCTTCGTGGCCCGCTTCGACCTGGGCACCTTCAGCAACGAGTTCTTTGCCTTGCCCACCAGCGCTGTGCGCGGTGCCTTTGTCACGCCTGCGGTCGCACCAACGTTGCCGACGGCGCCCATCGCCACCTTCCCCGCCGTCCTTGGCACAGCGATCCTTGGTCAGGACCTCGTCGTCATCGAGGGTGATCCCCTCACCTTCGCGGCCACCAGCGTGGTGGTGGTGCCCGTGCGCGACGACGCCGGCGTCATCGTCGCCGACGCCACCCAGACCATGCTGACCGTTGACCGCTGCTCCAGCGTGACTGCGGTGGCCGCCATCGGCGACAACGTGCTGGTGGTCCTCGACGACGACGGCCAGGGCCGCCTCCTGCAGATCGGACGCGAGCCCTCCGCCCCGTGATGGCCTGCGTGCTCATCACCCTGTCAGGGCTGTCGGCGACGGCGACGGCGGCGCCTCCCCCGGAGACCGTCGTCGTGGCGCCCGGGCCGGGACCTCTGTCACCCACGGGCGCCGTCGTCGTGGCCACCGATGACCTCGTCAACGGCGACGCCGCCTTGCTCGGGGTACCGGGCGTGGCCCTCGCCCGCGATGGTGGACCCTGTCGAGCAGCCGGCCCCTGTTGCGGGGACTTGGTGGTCCAAGGCTCCTCGTCGACATCGCAGGGGTTGGCTTCACCGACCCCGTCGCTGGCGCCGTCGACGTCGCCCTGCTGCCCCTGAGCCTCGGCCGGGCCGACGTCGACGTCGGCGGCGCCGGTGGGGCCCTCGGTGGCACCTTGTCGTTGCGTGGGAGCCCGGGGTCCCGTCTCCACCTCGTCGTCGGCGAACTGTCCACCCTGCAACTGGGCGGCCGGGTCCAGGTTCCCCTCGAAGCCGGCTCGGCGGTGGCCGCCGTCGATGTCGGCACCTCTCGGGGTGACTTTCCGTTTGTGACCGGCGCTCGTTTCAACGGCGACGGTGGTGTCGATGGTGGTCTGGCCCTGGTGCGTGCCAACAACCAGCAACAGCGGGCCCGTGCCGTCGTCATCACCGATGTTGGCGGTGACGCGCCGGCCACCATCGAAGGCAGCCTGCGAGCCCGCGTGGTCGCCGCCGGGTCGGTGCACGACGGCGGCATTCCCGGCTTCGCCACCGCCCCCCTGGACCTGCGGGGACACAGCGCCCTGGGCTCCATTGGCACCGTCGTCGAGCACCGCCACGACCGGCGCCGGGCCCGGGTGTCGGGCACTGTGACCGGCAGTGACCGGTCCACCAGCGACGCCACCGCCAGCGCCGGCAGCGATGACGGGGACCGCATCACGGGGCACGCCGTCAATGTCGGCCTGGGCATCGACGACACCATCATCGACACGGCGGATTTCGCTTTCGCCGTCGGCGTCGAGGTGGGCGCCGGTCGCGCTGACGTCGACAGCGTCGCTCGACGTCACCTTGGGGGCGCCGCCGCCAGCGGTCGCCTGCAGGTGCAGTTGCCCCACGCCTGGCAGCTGCGGATTGATGGTCGCACAGGCGTCCAGGTCGTGAGCGACGACGACCACGTCGGTCCGACGACGACGGCGACAACAGCGTTCATTCCCACCTGGCTCCCCACGGGTTCGGTGCGGGCCACCATCGCCCCCGAGCACAACCGGCTGGGGGCCTTCGTCGGCGTCAGCCACGCCGCCCGGGCCCCCACCCTGGATGAGCGCTTTGCGCCGGCGGGCTTTGTGCTGGCGGCCCCGGACCTGGCGGCGGAGCGGGTCACCGACGGCGAAGTCGGCGTGCGTATCGCCTTGCCCGACGGGCAGATGCTGGTGGCGGCCACGGTGTTTGCCTCCTGGCTCGACGACGCGATTGTCGTCGTCAACGACAACGCCTTCCAGGTGCGGCCACGCAACACGGGGCCCGCCAGCCGGGCGGGCAGCGAGCTGTTGCTGCTGACGAGTCCCCATCCCCTGTTGCGCACCGAGACCGCAGCCACCCTGCTGTGGAGCCAGGTGCAGGCCACCGATGCCCCCCTGCCCACGGCGCCGCCGGTGTCGTTGCGCACGGCCATCACGGTGGGCGACGACGACGCCTTCACCCGCGCCACGGTGACCGCCCGGGGCCCGGCGCCGTCGACAATCTTTGGGACCCTGCCAAGCGCGCCCTACGCGCTGGTGGATCTCATGGCCCGCGTGCCCTTGTCCCCGTCGGTTGGCCTGACGGTGCAGGTCAACAACGCCCTCGACGTGCAGACGGCCACCGACGTCAATCTGCTGCCCCTGCCCGGGCGGCTCGTCTTTCTGGGACTTGAGGTGCGCTCATGAATCGCCCGATGCCAGGTTCAGCCCACGGTGTGGTGACGGCGGCGACGGTCGTGATGCTGCTGATGGTCGGGTGCCCGCCACCAACCGTCGACGACGGCGATGGGGTGATTGCCACCGGGACCACCCCCAACAGCGTGGCCACCGTGCGCTGTGGCGGCGTCCGGCGTCTGCTGGTGGCGTCGTCGGGCGAAGGGAGCCTGGAGCGCATGGACCCCGAGGGCCAGACAGCCACCAGCACGGTCTTTCTCGGCGTTGGCAGCACCCCCTGGGACGTCGGCGTCCTCAATGACGACGACGCGGCACCCGGTGGTCCTCGCGCGGTGGTCAGCCTGCCTGGCCACCACAGCGTGGCCCTGGTGGACCCTTGTGCCGAGGTCCCCGTGGTGCTCGACGAAGTCACCAGCACCACCACCGTGGTCGTCGACCCGCCCGTGACCCTGCGCAGCCCGGAGGACGTCGACGGCGACGGCAGCGACGACCTCGTGGTTGAGCGCATGACCCCGCGCACTCCCCAGGCCGTCGCCAGCGCTGGACGGTCGATCTTTGTCGTCTGGGCCAACCTGTTGGCGTTTTCGACGTCGAGCACCGAGCCGATGCTCAGCGGCCCCGGACTGCTGACCCGCTTCACCCTCGACGACGACGGCGAGCATCTGACGGAGACTGGTCACGCCCTGCTGCCCTGCGAGAACCCAGGCGGCCTGATGGTGACCCACGATGACAGCGGTGCCGCCGATGCCAGCGACGACGTCATCGTCACCTGCGCCGGTCGCTTCGTGGTTGGCGTCGACGGATTCTCCGCCGCCAGCCCCGGGGGCCTGGTGCGGGTGCGCGCCGGGGCCGGGACGGCGTTCGTCGTCGACGACGCCATTGTCCTCGACAACCACACCCCGGGCCCCGTCGTGGGCGCCCACGGCGAGCTGGTCACCGGCGACCTCCTCGACGGCACCGTGCGCGCTTTTGACCCCCTGACGTTGGCTGAGCTGCGTCGGACAGAACCCAGCAGCGGCGTGGACAGCGTGTTTGCCCTGACGGTGATGGGTGACGACGTCGTTGTCGCCGGCTGGTTCAGCGGTCGCGTCCAGCGTCAGCCCCTCGATGATGGCCCGTCGCGCCAACTCACCGACGGCCCGAGCCGCGGCCTCGTGGACCTCGTCTGCGATGAGCTCGGCGGCTTTGGCCTGCTCAGTCTGTCCGCCGAGCTCATGCCGTTCTCCTTTGACGGCGATGCGCCATGAAGACGCTGCTGTTCCTCATGCTCGTCGTCGTGGCGGGTCCCGCGGCGGGCGTGCCGACAGCGCCAGCCAGCGAGGGTGCTCGCCGCGCCCACTTCCACGGCGAGCAGCGACCGCCTGCCGCCGGCCCACGACGCATCGTGTCCCTGTCGCCGGCGGTCACCGAGACGCTCTTTGTGGTCGGCGCCGGCGCCAGCGTCGTCGGCGTCACCCGCTATTGCGACCGCCCGGCGGAGGCCCGCACCCGCACCGTCATCGGCGGCTACACCGACGCCAGCCTTGAGAGCATCGTGGCCCTGGCCCCCGACCTCGTCATCGCCCAGCCCAGCTTTCAACAGCGCAGCCTGCTCGACCGCCTGCGGGACCGCGGCGTGCCGGTGCTGGTGGTGTTCGCCGACACCATCGACGAGAGCGCCGACATGATGGGCACCGTCGGCGACGTGGTGCAGCATCCCCGCGAGGCCCACGCCCTGGTGGAGCGCCAGGCCCGGGCCCTCGCCGCCGTCAGCGGACCCCGAGCCCCCATCCGGGTCGTCGTCGTCGTCGGCACCGACCCCCTGGTGGTCGCCGGTCACGACAGCTTCGCCGACCGCGCCGTCGTCGCGGCCGGTGTCGAAAGCGCCATCAACGCACGCGATCCGTCGTGGCCCCAATGGTCCCTGGAGACCATGGCCGCCCGCCACGTCGACGTCGTGGTGGCCGCCGAAGGTGAAGCCGCCGTGGCCCGGCTGACCCGCCTCCTGCAGCCCCTGGGCGCCCGCAGGCCCCGCGTCATCAGCGCGCCCACCTCCATCCTCATGCGCCCGGGCCCGGCCTTCACCGACGACCTCGGCACCCTGCGCGCCCTGCTGCACCAGCCCCCGCCCGCGGACGCGCCGTGAGCACCATCACGACCCACCGGTCGACGACGACGGCGTCATGGGGCCTGCCAGGCCGACCGGGCGCGCTGGCGCTTTGTCTTGGCGCATTGGCCCTTGTCGCCGGCGTGGCCGTGGGAATGCTGTGTGGCCCCGGCGGCGTGGCCCTGCCCGAACCCGATCTGCTCGCGCTGCGGGCCAGCCGCGTGGCCCTCGCCGTCGTCGTCGGCGCCGCCCTGTCAGCCACCGGCGCCGCCCTCCAGAGCCTGCTGCGCAATCCCCTGGCGGATCCGTTTGTCCTCGGCGTCTCGGGAGGCGCCGCCATGGGTGCCGCCGTCAGCGTCGCCATCGCCGTCGCCGTCGGCGTCGGCACTGCCACCAGCGTGGTCACGGGCGGCGCCGTCGTCGGGGCCCTGGTGGCGAGCGCCTTGCTGGTGGCCTTCGTGCGCCTGCGTGAGGGTGGCGGGCACGACGGGGCCGACAACGCCCACGCCGGCGGCCACGCCATCCTCGTCGGCGTCGTCGTCAATGCGTTCTCCTGGGCTGTCGTCGCCACCGTGCGCACCATGCTGCCGGCCTTCGACGCCGCCGGCCTGTCGGTGTGGCTCATCGGCTCCCTGCACTATCCCGAGCCAAGTGCCCTCGTCGTCGCCGCCGTCGCCACCGTCGTCGGCGTGGCCATGCTGGTGGCCTGCGGACCATCCCTGGGGCTGCTGCAGGGGGGCGACGACGACGCCCGCCGCCTCGGTGTCGATGTCGAACGCCTCGGCGTGCTGGTGGTCGGAACCGCGTCGGTGCTCACTGGCGTTGCGGTGGCGACCACGGGCGTCATCGGCTTTGTCGGGCTGCTCGTGCCCCACGCCGTGCGACGGCTGGGGGCCGGACGCCACGACGGCACCACCATCCTCGTGTCGGCCCTGGGTGGTGGAGGCTTGCTGGCGGCCCTCGACGGCGCGGCCCGCGGCGCCTTCGTCGTCATCGGCAGTGAGCTGCCGGTGGGCGCGGTCTGTGCCCTGGTGGGAGCCCCCGTGCTGGCGCTGGTCTTGATTCGCGAAGCACGGGGCCGTGAAGCACGGGGCCGTGAAACACGGGGCCGTGACGCACGGGCACAGGCGCGCCCATGACGGCCACCCGCCCCCACCATGTGCTGCGACTGCAGGACGTCGTCGTGGCCCGTCGGCTGACGGTGCCATCTCTGACGGTGGTCCCCGGGCTGACCGTGGTGGTCGGCGACAACGGCGCCGGCAAGAGCACCCTGCTCGACCTCTGCGCCGGCGTGAGCCGCCCGGGCAGCGGGGCCCTGTTCCTCGACGACGTTTCCCTGCTGACGTTGCCCGCGCGGGCCCGGGCCCAACGCATCGCCAGCCTTGGCCAGCGTCCCCAGGCCGCCGCGGGCCTGCTGGTCCACGAACGCATTGCCCAGGGGCTGGTGGCCCGCCGTGGACATGGTGTCTTCAACAACGCCTCCAACAGCGTCGTCGACGGCGCCGGTGCCGACAGCCTCGCTGCCCGCATCGAGGCAGTCGCTGCCGAGCTCGGCATCGCTGGCTTGTTGATGCGCCCCTTGACGGCGTTGTCGGGAGGCCAGCGCCAGCGGGTCCATGTGGCCCGGGCCCTCATCGACGCCGACGCCGACGCCATCGTCCTCGACGAACCCTTCGCCGGCCTCGACGACGGCGCCAGCGGGCTGTTGGTGCAGGCCCTGGCTCGACGACGGGATCGCCTCGTGGTGGTGAGCGTCCATGACCTGTCGTTGGCGCTGCTGCTGGGGGGCCGACTCCTTGGCCTGAAGGACGGCGCCATCGTCATCGATGGTCCCCTGCCCGACGCCATCGAAGCCGCCGACCGGCTCGGTGGCGACCCCGTGCGCGTGGTGCGCGACGGCGAGTGGGTCGGCCTGTTGCGCCGCCGACCGGGCCCACCAGACCTGTCCGGCCCGGGCTGAGGTCCGCAGGTGGTGACAACGACAACGGGGCCCGTCGGGGCCCCGTTGGTCTCAGCGCTCACGAATGGCCGATTGGCCCACGGTCACTCGGTGACGGGGTAGTTCGGGTCTTCGGCACCTTCGATGCCCGTGCAGATGAAGACGTCGACAGGCAGGGGCGCTTCGCAGGTCGGCGTGGCGCGGGCCTCGTCGCAGAACAAGCCGATTTCGCACTCGCCGCTGTTGTTGCAGTCGTCGCCTTCGCCGCGCAGCACGGTGCAGGTGCCGGGGACGCCGCCCTCGAGGTCGCAGAACAGCCCGCGTTCGCAGTCGGAGCTCGCCAGGCAATCCTCACCCTCGGGGAAGGGGATCTCGCAGGTCTGGTCGCCGTTTTCGGCCGTGATGCAGCTGGTGCCGAATTCGCAGAAGGGGGGCAGGTTCGGCAGGTTGGGGTCGAGGGAGCAGTCTTTGCCTTCATCGATTGGGCGGATGCAGATCTTGTCGTCGTGGATTTCGATGACGCCGGCGTCGAAGCGGCAGAAGCCGTCGTCGCACAGTTCATCGTTGGCACAGTCGTCGTCGACGACGCAGGCTTCGGGGTTCTCCAGCGCGCCCGGCGACAGGCACTTGCTGTTCTTCACTTCGCACTCGAAGTCGAAGAAGCAGGGCTTGCCGTCCTTCACGAGGCCCGTGCCCGGGGTGCCAAGGCACTCTTCGGCAACCTCAAGGGCACCCTCGTCGCCGATGACGATGTCGGCCTGGCAGTTGTTGAGGGCGTTGATGCGGCCCTCGCCACACTTCTGGGCGATGGCGGCGTCGTAGCGGAAGCGACCGGCCTGCTCGGCCTGCACGATCCCGCGGAAGAACAGGTTCGCTTCGCTGCCCTCTTCGAGGCGCTCCTCGACGCAGGTGGCCTCGTCGCGGAAGCGCGCCAGATCACCGAAGTCATCGCCCGTCGCGGCGAGGATGTCGGCTTCACCCGCGGTGCAGCAGGCAAAGAAGAAGTGGCACTCCGCGCGGACCGAGGTCTCAAAGACCTGGTCGGCGTTGTAGGGACACATGAGGTTGCAGGCGGGCATGACGGCGAGCGCCATCGCGATGGGGCCAAATCGACGAACAAACTTCATGGAATTCATGGGGGTCCTCGGGGTAACGAGGCTGGTCTTTCATGTCCGCAACGACCGTTCAACGACACGTGTCGGGTTCAGGGGCGGCACGGCGAACGGCACGACACCGCTCACGTCGTGATGGTCGTCACGCACTCAACATCGACACAATGCTGATTCTTTTCAATCAGTTGGCGCCGAAGCGACCGGGACCACGGTCCAGCCCGACAATGCGCCTCCAGCAAGGCTCCCGCGCACACCGAGGCCAAGATGATCCGTCCGTCTCATGGTGCTGCTGATGTGCTGCTGATGGTGCTGGTGCTGCTCAGTGCCGTCGCCTGCAACGAGCCCCCGTGGTCCGCAGCGTCGATGCCCCCGCCGTCACCGCCGTGACCCATGGCCCTCAGCCCACGACAAGTTCGTCGCGGTGGACGAGCTCGTCCGGCAGGTCGGCCACCAGCTCGCGGGCGGCCACGGTCTTTTTTCCCATCACCAGCCGGGCCGTGTCGCTGTCGACGGCGGCGACGCCGCGGGCGATGGCGCTGCCGCCGTGGTCGACGATGACGACGACGTCACCGGCGTTGAAGACGCCGTCGACGCCGCGCACGCCGGCAAACAACAACGACGCGTCTTTCTGCAGGGCGGCTGCCGCCCCGGCATCCACCGTGATGGTGCCCCGGGCCTTGAGGGTGCCAATCCAGCGACGACGCTCGCCGATCTTGTCCTCGGCGGACGCCGCCACCACCGTGCCGACGTCGTCACCGCGAAACAACCCCGCCAGGATGCCCGGCACGGCCCCCGGCGCGATGACGGTCTGGGCCCCATGGCGTCGGGCCACGGCGGCGGCTTCAAGCTTGGTCACCATGCCACCGGTGCCATGGGTCGAGGCCCCCCCGGCCAGCCGGCGCACGTCGTCGGTGAGGCGCTCCACCACCGGCACGCGAGTCGCTGTGGGGTCGGTGTGGGGGTCGGCCGTGAACAGGCCCGGCGCGCTCGTCAGCAGCACCACGGTGTCGGCGTCGACGAGGCCGGCGACAGCGGCGGCCAGGGTGTCGTTGTCGCCGAGCTTTATCTCCGCCACGCCGACGGTGTCGTTCTCGTTGATGATCGGCACCACGCCGTGGCGCAACAGCACCAGCAGGGCCTGACGGGCATTCAACCAGCGACGACGATCTTTGAGGTCGTCGTGGGTGAGCAGAATCTGGGCGACGTCGCGGTCGAACCAGGAAAACGCCCCGGACCACCGCCCCATCAAGCGCGACTGCCCCGCCGCCGCCGCCGCCTGCAACATCGGCAAATCCGTCGGGCGGCTGTCGAGCTTCAACGGGGACAGACCAAGGGCGATGGCCCCCGACGACACCACCACCACCTCTTTGCCCGCCCGCGTCAGGGCCATGACCTCGGCGGCGAAGTGGGCGAAGGGATCGCGGTCGGTGCTCTTGAGCAACGCCGAGCCGATCTTCACCACCACCCGACGGGCCGCCACCAGCCGGGCCCGCGCCGGATGGAGGGTTTCGGGCAGCGAGTCAGACGATGGCTGGTCGGCGTTCATGCCCCACGCTGCCTGCGTCGACGACGGCAGCACAATGGGGTCGTCTCGGCTCCGCTCGCCTCAGCTGGCCAGGGCCTTCTTGAAGGCGTCCATGAAGGCCGCCGGGGTCTCGACAGGGGGCTCATGGCCGCTGGCCCGCACCACCTCGAGGGTGGCGCCGGGGATGAGGGAGCGCATGACCTCGCCGCACTCCTTGAGGGGAAACAGGCCGTCGCCTTCGCCCCAGATGAGCCGGGTGGGCACCTTGAGGTCCTTCAGGCGCGGCGTGAACGCCGCCACCGCTGCCGGGGACACCATGCGTTGCATGGTGGCGTAGGCGGCGGCCTTGCCACCGGGGCTCTTCAAGCAGCGCAAGGTCTCGGTGAGCCCCTCCTCGGTGAAGGCGGACTTCACAAAGTAGACGTCGTTCTTCAAGAAGTCGCCGACGGCTTTGCGGGTGGTGCCGAGGAGGTCGTAGAGCACGGGGCCAATGCCCGGCGTCTGCAGAATCCGGCCGAGGAGCGGCGGCGGGCGGGCAATGCCGGCGGCGTCAATCAAGATGAGCTTCTCGACGCGCTTGGGGGCCCGCAGGGCGAGCTCAACGCCCGCCATGCCGCCCATGGATTGGCAGGCGACGACGGCGGAGTCCCAGCCGGACGCATCGAGAAAGGCCTCGAGCTGGGCCCCGTACCAGGCGGGGGTGTAGGGGGTGGTCTTTGGGTCTGGCTTGTCAGAGTCGCCAAAGCCCACGAGGTCAACGGCCCGGTAGTGGCAAACCTCGGCGAGCTCGGCCCACACGTTGCGATAGAGCTGGTGGCTGGCAATCCAGCCGTGGCCCAGCAGGACCTTGGGCTTCTTCCCGGTGCCGTCGTTGCCGCCCTCGACGTAACAGACGCGGTGGGCGCCAGCCTGGATGAAGGACAACGTTTGATGGACCTGGCTCATGGGCTGCTCCGGCTTTTCTTGTGGACCTGGAACTCGTGGGTGAGGTCAGAGGCCAGCCGGTCGAAAGCCGCCGGACCAAAGAGGTAGCGGTACTCCTCGCCGTGGGCGCGGGCCCAGGCCTGCAAATAGGTGCGCAGGTGCTCGAGGTCGGTCCGCTCGGGCAGCCCGGAAGTCGTGATCACCGACGACGGCGACGCGGCCTGGGTCGACGTCGACGACGGCAGCGAGGAGGACGACGGCGATGACGACGACGACGGTGACTGTGGCAAGGCTGACGACGGCACGTCGGGCAACGACACCGACATCGGCTCCGGCGACGGCGTCATCGGCGGCTCGAGATTCCAGGCGGGGATCTCCTGGAGTTCGAGGCGGTTGGCCTTGAGCCAATCGAGGATGAAGCGATGCAGCAGGGCGTCGCGGAAGGCGAACCAACGCTTGCGCTCGTCGGGGAAACGCCCCAGGGCATCCTTGAAGCGTCGGAAGGCACCCTTGCCGACGATGGCGTCCTGCAGGGAATCTTTGAGCGATGTGTTGATGACGGTGGCGATGAAGCGCTCCATCATCCGGTACTGCTCGCGGGACGGAATGGCGTCGACGCGCAGCCACGACGATGACGACGGCGCGTCGGCGGCGTGCAGATCACCCGTGGCGGTGTCGAGCCACACGCGGTGGGAGGGGTCGTGGCTCTCGAAGGCCGTCTCCAGTGCCAACCAATCGATCACCAACCCAGCCATCGTGTGACCTCGGTCGCACCGCCGTCGGCGCGAAGTTCTGATGCTTCTTTGGCTGGCGCCAAAGAAGTTTTGCTGCTTCTTCGCCTGGCGCCGAAGAAGTTCTTTGGCGCCGCCCGCAGGGAGACGCCGAAGAAGTCCCTCCATGATGCAGCGCGTCGTGTCGCATGCTTCCCGGAGCGGGTCCGGTCGGTTATCACCTTGGGTTGCTGCGAGGAAATCAATGAGCGTCGACTGGAAATCCCGCCTCATCGAGGCCGCCGTCAGCCGTCCCCAGACCTCCCAGGTCGGGCGTGGCGGTGAGCGGGCCCTGAGCGCCGCCGTTGAGTCCGCCTTGCAGTCCGGCGTGGCCCTCGCCGACGTGAAGCAGTTCGCGGCCCAGGAACCCGCCCTCCGCGAGGTCGCGTCGCTGTTTGCCACCGGCTTCTTCGACGACAGCGCCCGCAAGGCCGCCCAGACGGTGGTCGGCACCAGCGATCGTCGGCCTGGTGAGAGCGGCAACACCTCGCCGGGCCTCAAGGCCTTGTCCGTGCGGGCGGATCCCACCCGCTCCCTGCCCTGGTTCAAGCAGGCGGCCCTGCCGTTGATGCCTTCATCGAGCCTGTCGAGCCCGGCCTTTCAGCTCGGCCAGTCCGTCGTCGTCGACGGCGTGCCGTTCAGCGCCGCCGACGTCGCCTCCCTCATGAAGCTCGCGGCCTGAGCGCGTCCGCGCCCTGAGCGCGTCCGCGCCCTGAGCGCGTCCCGCGCCCTGAGCGCGTCCCGCGCCCTGAGCGCGTCCGCGCCCTGATCGCTGCACGCCGCAGCCCGGCTCAGGCAGCCACTAGACAGCCACCATCGTCGCCAGGGCCCCCAGGGCGGCGGTGCTGTCGTCGTCGCTGCTGACCCGTCGCAAGCGGCACGGTGGCAGGGCCGGCTCACAAAGCCGGGCCCGGGCCGCCCCTTGCAGGGCCATGAAGGCGCCGTCGTCGCCGCCGACGCCCCCGGGCAGCAGGCCGAGCCACGGCACGCTCAACGACGACGACGACGCCACCGGCCAGCCATGTCCCGAGGCCGGGTCGACCACGAGGCCATCGAGACGGTCGTTGCTGTCGCCGCTGTCCGCGTCAGCGCTGTCGTCGGCAGGCACCGACGGGGTCAAGGTCTGCAGCGACACCACCCGACGACCGCCTTCGGCGAGGGCCAGCAGCACGGCCGAAAGGGCACTGTCGTCGACGACGCCGACGATGCCGGCCCGGGCCCGCTTGAGGGGCAGCACCAGGGAGCGGGCCCGCCGGTCCACCAGGTCCTCCACCAGGCGGGTGCCGTCGATGAAGAAGACGGCACCATCGTCGTCTTCCCAACAGCCTTCACTGGCATCGGTGTGGCGGCGCTCACCGACCGTGGCGGGGCTGTCATCGTGGAGGCGGCGCAGGCCACGGTAGACGTCGTCGTCGTCGACCACCGTCCCCCGCCGGCCCACCAGGGCCAAGTCCACCCGCAGACGCCGCACCGATGGCGACACCACGTCGAGGAGCCGACGGGCGCCGCCACCCACCACGACGTGCAGGGGGCGGTCGGCGGGCAGGCGTTCCAGCAATGACGTCAGCGACGACGACGACAACGACGACGACGACGACGACGACGACGGCACCACCACCACTGTTGCCGCCGACAGCGACGCCACCATCCCAAGGACCGCACGGGCCTCATCGGGCGAGGCGAACGACGCCTTCAACGACGACGGCGTGGCCACCAGACCGTGGGCGAGCTTCCGGGATTCGAGCCCGATGATGCAGGCATCGATCAGGGCACGGGCGGCGCGGTGGCGTGCCGGGGCGCCGCGCGGGTCGAGGCCCAGGGTGGTGCCGACGTCGTCGACCGCCACCAGCAGCAGCTGCTGTTGCTGCTGCTCGCTGTCCGAGCCAGCTGGCCCATCGTCGCTGGCCAGCGAAGCCGGCAGCTCCGGCCGCCGCCCCAGGACCTCCATCAGGGCCACGACGTCGACGGTGTCGGCGCCGGCGCCAGGGTAGGCCCGCACCCCGGCGGCCCGCACCACGGGCAGCAGGGGGCCGACGTCGACGGCATCACCGCCCACCAGGGCGGCGACGGCGCTGGCCAGGGGGGCGATGGTGTGTTGGGCGGCGGCGAGGGTGCGCGACATGGACGGGCAGCTTGACCGAGCGTGGTGCTCACAGACAAGGTCTTCCAGCAAACGGTCGGTCGTGGAGGCTTCATGAGCGAGACGGTGTGTGTCCTTGGTGCCGGCAGCTTTGGCACCGCGTTGGCGAAGGTGTTGGCCGAAGGCGGCCACAGCGTCCGGCTGGTGGCCCGGGACCAGGCCGTCGTCGACGGCATCCTCAACGACCACAAACATCCCCGTCGCCTCAAGGGCGTGCGCCTGCCCCCGGGGCTGATGGCGACGACGTCGATGGCCGAAGGGCTGTCCGAGGCCACCATGGTGGTGTCGTCGGTGCCGACGGTGGCCCTGCGCGAGGTCTGGGCCCAGGCCCGCCCCTTTGTCGACGACAACGCCCTCATCATGAGCGCCACCAAGGGCATCGAGAACGGCACCTTGATGCTGGTGTCAGACATCCTCAAGGAGTCCGTGCCGACGTCCTGTCGGGAGCGCCTCTGCTATTTGTCGGGCCCAAGCTTCGCCATCGAGATGGCCAAGCGACTGCCGACGGCGGTGACCATCGCCGCCGACGACGAGGAGGTCGCCAAACGGGCCCAGGGCATCATCTCGACGGATTACTTCCGCGCCTACACCACCACCGACGTCCAGGGGGTCGAGCTGGGCGGGGCCCTGAAGAACGTCGTCGCCATCGCGTCGGGGGCGGCCTGTGGTCTGGGCTTTGGCCAAAACACCCTGGCAGCCCTCATCACCCGCGGCCTCGCCGAGATCGGTCGTTTGGCCGTGAAGCTCGGGGCCATGCCCCTGACCCTGGCGGGCCTCGCCGGCATGGGCGACCTGGTGCTGACCTGCACGTCGCCGACGTCGCGCAACTACACCGTCGGGCTCAAGATCGGCCAGGGCAAGAAGCTCGACGAGATCTTGCGCGAGCTCGGCGAAGTCGCCGAGGGCGTCAACACCGCCCGCGCCGTCAAAGACCTCGCCGCCCGTGAGGGGGTCGAGATGCCCATCGCCGACGCCGTCTACCGGCTGCTGTTTGAGGGCACAGACCCCAAGGACGAAGTGGGCGCCTTGATGGGCCGCAAGCTCAAGGCCGAGAGCACCGGCTGAAACATCTCGCCATGTTCGACGGAAGCACCCGAAATCTCAGGGATTTCTGACACCGCCCGGTTGGAGTGGGTGGCCGGCGCCGCGTTCGTTTTGTTTCCGTCACGGCGTGGTTGAGCCAAGCTGCAGGGACCCATGAGCGAATTCTTCGACGTCATCGACTCCGGCGCCACGCCCCTGCGGCAGGTCGTCCTCTCGGTTGTGAGCGCCTACCTCATGAGCCACGCCATCGCCGCGCTCTATGCGTGGACCCGGCGAGGCCAGGAGCAATCGCCGAACTTCGTGAAGGCCCTCGTCATCGGCGGCATCGTCGGCGCCATGATCATGCTGGCCATCGGCAACAGCCTGGCCCGCGGCGTCGGCATCGTCGGCGCCCTCGCCCTCATCCGCTTCCGCACCAACCTGCGCGATCCCCTCGACATGGTCTTCATCTTTGCCGCCTTCGCCGCCGGCATCGCGGCCGGGGCCGGCAACATTGAAACCGGCTTCGTCGGCACCGCCATCTTCCTGGTGGTGGTCCTGGTCATGCACATCAGCAGCGGCGGCTCCAGCGGCGTCGAGGCCGACCTGCGGGTGCGCATCATGGGCGACGGCATCGACGCCGAGGCCGCCATCCGCGCCATCTTGCGCGAGCAGACCAACGGTTTTGCCGTGCTCAAGCGGCGCAGCGTGGGCACCAAGGACAAGCCCAAGAACGGCGACAAAGCGCCGGCAGTCTCCTGTGACGTCGTGGTCCATCCAGCGCCGGAACCGACCGGTGACCAGACACCGAAACCAAGAGAGAAAGAGAAAGAGAAAGGAAAGAAGAACGACGACGGCGCTGAAGGTGGAGTCGAGAAAGAGAAAGAGAAAGAGAAAGAGAAAGACAAGCTCGAGCAGCGCTTGATGTACCGCGTGGTCCTGCACCACACCGACGACGAAGGCGCCCTCGGCCGGGCCCTGGCCCACGTCCCCGGCGTCGTCGAAGTCGCCTTGAGCCTCGACTCCGCCACCCCCGGCTCCACCGCCGGAGGCGACGATGACTGACACCACCCCGACCCCGGCCCGGCCAGAGACGCTCCCGTCACCACGAGGTCCAGACAACGCCATGCTGCGTCGACTCGCGAGCCCCATCATGTGGCTGGTGGCGGCGGGGCTCGTGGGCTCCCTGTGGTTCAACGTCGGCGGCCGCAACCTGGCCCCCGCCCTGATCGACGTCCGGTTGTCGTCGGTGCCATCCCCCGCCACCACCACGGTGCGGACGGTCTTCGTCAAAGCCGGCGATGCCGTGAAGGCCGGCGACGTGCTGCTGGAGCTCGACAGCAGCGAGGCGGAATTTGTGCTGGCCCTGGCCCGTGCGGAACTCGAACGGGTGCGGGTCACAGTCACCGCCAAAGAAGTCGGCGTCGCCGACCAGGACTTCGAGCTCGGTATGCGGCTGGCCATCGAATACGAGAAGGCCGGCCTGGCCCTGACGACGTTGATGGCCGAAATGGCCCGCAATCAGGGCGAGCTGGAAAGCCTCGATGAGCTCATCGTCAAACAGCAGAACCTCGTGGCCCAGAAGCTGGCATCGGCGTCGACCCTCGACGATCAGGTCGTTCGCCGCGGCGCCCTCGCCCAGCGGGTGGCGGAGGCCCAGAAAGAGAAGGCGGCGGCCGAGCGGTATGAGGCCGCGGCCTCCAAACGATTGGCCGATTGGCGGCTGCGCCACGGCGACGACGCCCTGCGCACGGCCCCCGACCGGGCGGCGGTCGTCGCCCAGGAGGAGCGGCTGAAGGCGGCCCAGGCCGCCAAGGATCGTCTGGTGGTGCGTGCGCCCCTGACAGGCCTTGTCACCACCCTGGTGGTCGGCGTCGGCGACGCCGTCAGCGAAGGACAAATCCTGGTGGCCGTGATGGATACCGTCGCCAGCCATGCCACCGCCTGGGTCCCCGAGGAGAGCGCCTGGCGGGTCCACCCCGGCGACATCGCCCGCCTGCGCTCCGTCGATGGCCGCTCGGCCAGCCTGCAAGGACGGGTGCGGGCCCTGGGCGGCGGCATTCTCGAAGGACCCGCGCGCTTACGCCAACTGCCGGGCGAGCCCCTTTTTGGTCGCGCAATCTACATCGACCTCGACCCCCTCCCCGTCGACGGTCCTGACGGTGGCAGCCCGGCCCCGCTCCCCGGCCAGACGTACGAGGCGAGCTTCGTGACGGCACGGAAACGATGACGTTCAAGATGACGACGACGAGAACACCGTTCACCATGATGGCGACGATGACAGCGACGATGACGGCGACGACGGTGCTCTTCGCTGTTCGCCTGCTGGCGAGTGCCCCGTCGGCGAGCGACGCCACTGGCACCGTCCCCGCCCAACTCCCCGTCGCCGACGTCGCCTCTGTCCTTGGGGCCCTTGACCCCGATGCGGCCGTCGGTGTTGCCCTGGCCCGCAGTGACCTCGTCAGAAGCGCCGAACTCCAGGTGGAGGCCGTCCGCATGGAAGAGACCGCCATCGACCTCGAGAACCCCCAACTTCAATTGGGGCACCGGTCCATCAACGCCGTCGGCGCCGACCCGTCGGTGGATCCGTTTGACGACAGCCAGATTGGCCTGAGCTGGGACGTGCCCGGCCTCGCCGGCTTCGGCCTCAACCAGACCCTCGGCGAACGCACCGCCGACGCCGGCTGGCGCGACGTCGAGGAGACCCGCCACGACCTGGCCCTCGAGGTGCGGCGGCTCCATGCGAGTGTGTTGTCGTTGCGGGCCCAGCACGACCTGGCGACCCAGCGCATTGTCCTGTTGCGCAATGTGGCCACCGCCCAGGACGCCCGGGTGCGCGAGGGCCTCGGCACCCCGCTGGACGCCGGCCTGACAGTCCTCGACGTCCTCGACGGCCAGGCCGAACGCACGGACCTCCAGGGGGAGCTTGGTCGCACCGAACAGCGCCTGGCGTCCCTGTTGGGGCTTTCGACGCCGTTGTCGTTGGCGCCGCCGACGACCCCGCTGTGTACGGCCGCTGATGGTGGCGACGGCGACGACGCTGTGGCTGCCCTGTTGAGCACGGCCCGCAGCAGCAATGCCCGGCTGCGCTCCCTCGACGCCCGCGCCGAGGTCTTGCGCCTCAAAGAGACCCGCAGCTGGCTCCGCTTTGTGCCCTGGGTCGACAGCCTCCAGCTCGGCTGGCTGCCCCAGGCGGGCAGCGATGGCGAGGTGCGGGCCCGCGTCGACATCGCCCTGCCCTTCCTGGAACCCTTGAACCCCGAGCTGCGCGTCCTCGCCATTGAGCATGAACGGCTGCGGGCCCTGCGGCGTGGCGTCGAGCAGGACCTTGAGCAGAAGGTCCGCACGGCCACCGCCCGCCTGCGGAGCACCGTCGAGTTGGTGGGCGTCTACGAGGCCGCCACCGCCGCCATCGACGGCAGCCAGGACCTCGTGTTGCGTTCATTGGCCGCAGACACCGTCGACGTGCTGCGGGTGGCCACCGTGCAGGAGCGGGTGTTGCGGGCCCGGCGTCAGGCCCTGCGGGCCCGGCTGCAATGCGACGAAGCCGCCATCGACCTGCTGCGGGTCACCAATCAGGTGGCCCCCCCGTCCCAGCCGTCCTGGGCTGCTCCTTGAAGCTGTGCTCTTGAAGGCTCCGGCGACTATTCGCAGGCCGCGCCATTGACCACGCCGCACGACGACAGGGCACACAGGGCCACGTCGCCGCTGCCATCGGGAAAACGGGCCTGGGAGACATCGTCGAGGGCGCCGGTCCAGATGACCTCGTCCACCACGACGTCGCCGATGAACAACAGCACCTCTTCGGCGGCCGCCGACAGCTTGAAGGGCAGATGGTCGGTGCCCTGGGCCACGGTGTCATCGGCCCACAACAGCAGCACGCCGCCAGCAGGCACGGTCAGCCCGTCGAGGGCGAACTTGTCGGGCGTGGTGCGGTCGTCGGTGATGGTGATGCCGGTGAGGTCCATGCCAGCATCGCTGGCGTTGAAGAGTTCCAGCCAGTCGTCGGCCTCGCCGGCGCCGTCGAGGCAGCTGGCGGCGTTGGCGGGCATGACTTCGTTGATGCGCAGGTGCTCGGCCCGCGGGTCGTCGGTGACGGTGCCGCCGTCACAAGCCGAAAGACCAACCATGGCGGCGAAGAGGAAGCACGAAGAACGCAAAGGACGGGCGCGCTGCATGTGGTGACCTGTCGTGACGTGTCGTCGGTGTCGTAACACGTGATGCGCTGTCGGGAGGTGTGGGTGTGGATGTAGCCGACGTCGAGGATGGCCGCCAGCCAGCTCCTGGGTGCTGCAGGAGAGCAGCTGGTCCGATGTGACCCCCTGTCGTCGGCGAAGGCCCGGACCCGGTGGGCGAAACCGTGTTCTTCCATGAACGCCACGTCAGAACGAACCATTGCCGCGAAGCGTCCAGCGGACGCTCCATCACGACGAACCATCAGGGCACGAGGGCGAAGCAGGAGAAGCCGCCGGAGCCGCCGCCAGAGCCGACAGTCTCCAGGAAGAAGTCGGGCAGCTGCCGACCTGGCAATTCCCTTGATTCGGCCCGCCAGGCCCGTCTGCCGGGCCGTGAGAAGTTTTGATGCTTCTTCGGCTGGCGCCGAAGAATTCTGATGCTTCTTCGGCTGGCGCCGAAGAAGTTCTGATGCTTCTTCGGCTGCCTGGGGTTGACGAGTCCGGTCGGGCAGGAGAGACGCAGCGCAGCAAACACCGTGGATCGTGTTCGTGGGTCAATCCTGGCCAACCAATGCGATCTCCGCACGCGCCGCGATGGCGCAAGCCAATGTGTCGAAGTGGATGATCCCACGTCGTCACCGAGGCTGAAGGGACCGAGATGAAGACTGATTTCGCCAAGCAGGGCGAAGCACCCCGCGACTGGTATGTGATCGACGCCGAAGGCCAGGTCCTCGGACGTATGGCCTCCCAGATCGCCAATGTGCTGCGCGGCAAGAACAAGCCCACCTTCACGCCCCACGCCGACGCTGGCGACTTCATTGTCGTCATCAACGCCGACAAGATCGGTCTGTCCGGCAAGAAGGAAGAGCAGAAGATCTACTGGCGCTACACCGGCTACTACGGCGGCGAGAAGGCCACCACCGCGGCCAAGATGCGCCAGACCCACCCCGAGCGCATCCTCCAGGCTGCCGTTCAGGGCATGCTCCCCAAGGGTCCCCTTGGCCGCCAGCAGCTGAAGAAGCTGAAGGTCTACGCCGGCGCCGAGCACCCCCACGCGGCCCAGCAGCCCAAGCCCCTCACCCTCGCGACCTGAACGGTCCGAAATTCTTCTTTGATTTCAAGGATATAGACTATGTCAAACACGCGTTTTTCGGCCACGGGCCGCCGCAAGGAAGCCAGCGCCCGGGTCTGGATCAAGGCCGGCACCGGCGCCATCACCGTCAACGACAAGGGCATCGAGCAGTACTTCAAGCGTGAAGTCCTCCGCATGATCCTCGCCCAGCCCTTCGAGGCCACCGAGCTCGAAGGCAAGTACGACGTGCAGGCCAGCGTCAAAGGCGGCGGTCTCTCCGGTCAGGCCGGCGCCGTGCGCCACGGTCTTGCCCGGGCCCTCGTCCTCGCCGACGAGACCCTCCGTCCGGCCCTGAAGAAGGCCGGCCTCTTGACCCGCGACTCCCGCGCGGTCGAGCGCAAGAAGTACGGTCGTCCCGGTGCCCGCAAGCGCTTCCAGTTCAGCAAGCGCTGAGCGCCAGCGCCTTCTGCACGACGAGAAGACACGCAAAAAGGAAACGGCGCCCATCGAGGCGCCGTTTTTCTTTCGAGGCCCAGAAACCAGAAAGCCCGGCCCCCTCCCCGGGGCCAGGCTCGCTGGTGCAACTCCGTGCTCGACGTTCCCCTGAAGTGGTCCGACGTCGGTGCGTCGGTGGCGCAATCGTTCGTCAAGACGAATATTTCGTCAAGTCGGGGCCGAAAAACGGTTCGTCGCGACGAACGAGGTTTCCCGCAACTGTGACTACATAGAAAGTGTGCCCCGCCGTTCCTCTCCCGACCCCCTCGCGGCCGCGATCGGCCGACGGGTCCGCGCCCTTCGGGAGGCCCAGGGGTACAACCTCGAAAAACTCGCCTTCGAGGGCGGCCTGAGTTCCAAGGGACATCTGTCGGACCTCGAGCACGGCCGCCTCATCCCCACCGTGGGGACCCTGCAGACCCTGGCCACCCAGCTCGGCGTGGAGCTGCTGGATCTCGTCACGTTCCCCGACACCAGCGTCCGCCACCGTCTGGTGGCCCGCAGCGCCACCCTGCCCGTGCCCCTGCTGCAGCGCTGGAGCGACGAAGCCGAACACGTCCCGCCGGTGCTGACGGCGCCTTTGAAGGCCTTGAAGCGGGCGCCGGTGGTCATCGTGCACACCGACCGCCCACCCCGGGGCGCCATTCCCCTCGTCGAACTCCATGAGGCCGTCAACCTCGGGGTCCATGGGCCGGTGACGGCGGGGCGCTGGATCAAGGGCGATGTGCGCACCCGGGGCCTCCCCGGCGCCTTCGCCGCCCACGTGCGCGGCACCGCCATGTTGCCCCGCGTCGAAGACGGCGCCATTTGCCTCTTTCGCCGCCCCGGTCCCGGCAACCGCAGCGGCCGCATCTTCCTGGTCTGGCACCGGCGACTTGGTCCGGATGCGGCCACCGGAGCCGACCTGTTGAAACTCGTCGACAAAGACCCCGTCGTCGAAGGCGCCCTCCTGTTGCGGGCCTTGAACCCCGCTGTCGCCCCCGTCCGGGTGGACCCCGTGCGCGACGACGTCCGCGTGGTCGCCGAATTCGTGACGGTGCTGGATATCCCACCAGGCGCCGACGCCTCCCCGGGGCGCTGAGCCCGTCTCCCACCAGAAAAGTTCTGATGCTTCTTCGGCTGGCGCCGAAGAAGTCCTGAGACCGGTTCCCGGCGGTGTCCGCTTCCCGGGTTCGTCTGGACGAACCGACGAGGTCGCCGTAGCTTCGGCGGGCGGACTGACGCCCTCGCCGGAGGTGTTTCATGGTGCCTCGACGAAACCAGGTGAATCCCCTCGCGGCCGTCATTGGCCAGCGCCTGCGGGACCTGCGCCGGGCCCGGGGGCTGACGTTGGCCCAGTTGGCCATCGACAGCGGCGTTGCTTCGAAGGGGCATTTGTCAGACCTCGAGAACGGCCGGGTCCTGCCCACCGTGGCCACCCTGCAGGCCCTCGCTTCAGCCCTCGGTGTCGAGCTCCTCGACCTCGTCATCAGCCCCGAACAGAGTCCCCGCCATCGGCTGGTCGCCCACACCGTCGCCCTCCCCGAACCCGTCATGACGCGCTGGCTCAGCGAAGCCGAGAACGGCAAGCGCAAAACCAACGGCAAGAAGACCGGTAACGGCAACGGCAACGGCAAGAAGACCGGCAACGGCAACGGCAAAAAGACCGGCAACGGCGACGGTCCCACGAAGTCCAGAGCCTCGACGGCCCCGGCTCCGAAGTCGACGGCGAAAGCCCGCCGTCGACCACCCCGGGCTCAGTTGGTCGAAAAGACGAAGGGATAGGTCACCGTCACCACGCCGCCTCCCTTGGGAGTCGGGAAGCGCAGGCTGCGCAACACCTGCACCACGCAACGGTCGACGTTGGCGTCCATGCCTTCGACGACGCTGGCCTGGACCACGTCGCCGCTGCCGCCAATGGTGAACAGGGTGGCGAGTTTGCCCTCGAGGTTCGGCGTCGTCGTCAACTGGCGCTCGTAGCAAAAGCGGAAGCGGCTCATGGCCCGGCTCAGCACCCGCTGGACCTCGCCACGGTCGAGGCCGCCCACCGTCGTGGTGGTGCCGCCCTTCACCTCCACGGGGCGATGCTCACCCGCGATGAGGGGGGCCGGGTCCTTGCCGCCGCGGATGCCAAGACCGGTGCCGCTGCCCAGCACGCCGATGCCGATGCTTGTCGCCACCAGGCCACCGCCGAGGCTGCGGGTTCCCAGGTCGCTGTCGCCACCGGCGTGCCCGGGCCCCTGCAAGCCCACGAGGGCGCGGTCGATGTCGGCGGCGGCGGCAAAGACCTGGGTCGAGGCGGCGCCGGTCAAGCCGAGTTCCTGCAGGGCCTCCAGGGCCTGGGCGCGGTCGGCATCCCGCCGACGCTGCATGGTCTGCTTGGGGCTTGACGCTGGCGCTGGCATCGACGCCGCCGCCGTCATCGACGACGCCCGCGCCGGCTTGGACTTCGGTGGCGGTGGTGGGGGCTTGGGCGGTTGGGCGAGGGCCACGCGCTGCACCGTCGTACGTCCCTGCAGGAGGGCATCGTCGCCGAGGTCCGGCAGCACCGGCGTCAGGAACGCACCAAACAGCACACCCCCCGCACAGATGACGGCGGTGGCCATCGTGCGCCACCACCCCACATCCACCTCGAGGGTCGACACCGCGATGTTCCGCGTCGGCATCGACACCAGCAACTGCAACGGGCCGACGGCGACGCCCCGCGCGGGCCGGCTGTCGTCACCCCCGGTATCGTCCGTGAGGCCATGAAACGCGCCGTCGACGGTGACGCCATCGTTCACGACGACAACGTCGTGACCACCGACGGCGAAGCGCTCGCCGGGAAGGCGACGGACGGCCTCCACCAGGCGCCCCTGCCAGCGCAGTTCACACAGCATCGAGTCATCGCGAGCAGCACCACGAGCACCACGAGCACCAGCAGAAGCCATGACCAATCCTTTGGCGCGCAGCGCACGCCAGCAGCCCAACCCGGAAAAACGAAAGAACAACACCAGCGACGACGACGACGACGACGACGACGACGACGAGTTCATCACCGCGCCCGCGGCGCGTCCTTCGTGGGGTCTGACCACGGCGGTGTGCGTCAGGTTCTGTGGCTGGCGTGCTTGATCCGCCGACGGTCGTGTCCCCGGCCAGCGCCCGTCATCGAGGGCAATGACCAGCGTCAGGCCGCATCCGGGCACGGCTGTCAATTTGCCAAGTGCCTGAATAATCAAACGAAATGACCACATCCTCCTGTGGACGACACGGCCCCCCGCAGGGTTCAGCGACGGCGGTGCCGTCGATGCTAAGAACGGGGCCATGACGATGTTCGACTCCACGTCCCCCACCGAGGCCAAAAGCATTCGCCTCGCCAGCATGAACCTCCTCGACGTGTGCGAGGTGGTGGTGCGTCGTGCCCAGCACCGCGGCGCCACCCAGGTGGAGGTCTACGGCGAACGGGTGACGGCCCTGTCGTCGTCCCTGGAGCAGGGCACGTTGAAGGGGGCCCAGTCCGCCGAGCACGAGGCCTTCGGGGTGCGGGTCTTTGTCGGCGACAAGGTGGGCTTTGCCTGCGTCAACCGCCGGGACCCAAAGGCCCTCGACGAAGCCATCGACGACGCCATCGCCATCGCCCGCGCCGGCCAGAGCGACGTCGGCAACGACCTCACCGACCCCTTGCCCGTGCGCCCCATCCATGGCCTCAACGACGAAGCCATCCGCGCCTGCACCGTCGAGGACGCCGTCAACCTCGCCATGAAGCTCCTCGAGGCCGCCCGCGACGAAGACCCCCGGGCCTCCGTCGACAGCGGCAGCGTCGGCATCTCGTTTGGCGAAACCGCCATCGCCAACTCCCGCGGCCTGCGGGTAGCCGACGGAGACACCGCCGTCAGCTACGGCCTGTTCGGCATGGCCGTCGACGGCGACGACATCTCGTCCTTCGACCACGCCTTCGACGCCTGCCGCTTCCTGGCCGACGTCGACGTCGACCGCGTCGGCCGCGACTTCGCCCGCCGGGCGGTGGCCCTGCTGCGTCCAAAGACCGGCATCGCCTACACGGGCCCCGTGCTGTTTGGTCCCGAGGCCTTCGAAGAAATCTTTCTGGCCACCATCTTGTCCGCCATCGACGGCGACACGGTCTTCAAGGGTCGCTCCCGCCTGCAGGACAAGCTCGGCAAGCAGATCGCGGTCCCCGGCTTCACCCTCGTCGACGACGGCACCCTGTCGGGCGGCATCGGCTCCGCCCACTTCGACCGCGAGGGCCGCCCCCACCGCCGCACGGTCCTCGTGGGCGACGGCGGCCTCCACCGGTTCCTCTACGACGTCCGCGCCGCTCGCCGCGCCGGCACCCTGCCCACGGGCCACGCCCAGGGCAGCGCCCGCTCGATGCCGAGCATCGGCACCACCAACCTGCACCTCGCGGCCGGCACCCTGAGCGACGCCGAGCTGTTGAGCGGCGTCGGCACCGGCCTGCACGTCACCCGCTTCTCGGGCAACGTCGACGACGTCAGCGGCGACTTCTCCGGCGTCGCCAAGGGCAGCTTTCTCGTCCGGCGGGGCAAGCAACTCGGCCCTGTCAAAGAGACCCTGGTGGCGGGCAACGTGTTTGATCTGCTGCCGCACATCCTCGGCATGGGACAGACCCTGCACAAGAACATGGCCACCACCTCGCCAGCGGTCCTCATCGACGGCGTCACCGTCACCATCGGCGCCGACGACAGCGACGACTGAACGGCGACGTCTGCACGGCGACGACTGACGGCGACGTCTGCACGGCGACGACTGACGGCGACGACTGACGGCTCCGATGGACGGGGCTGCGACGGCGTTCAGCTGATGGGCGTGCCGTCGAGCAACAGCGTCAGGCCCGTTGCCGTCTGAAACACCGGGCGGGCGGCGCTGACGGCGGCGGGCTCACCGAGTTCACGCAGGGTCGCGACCTCGAGGACCAGCACCCGCCCCCCCCGGGCCACCACCCGCTGCCAGCTGGCCTTGTCGGCGGCGTAGCGATGCTCCGCGTAGCGATCGGGCAACACGTAGATGATGGTGCGCGGCAGGCGCTCGAGGCCCTCGTCGAGGACATCCTTGCCGTAGCGCACCGCGGGCTCGCGGAGCTGCTGGCGCCCCACCACAAGGACGTCGGCGCTGGCGTCGATGGCGTCCACCTCCTCGATCTCCTCGGGAGCGCGGCCAACGACCAGCTCGACGAACCGTGCCACGGGGACAGACACCCCAAGCATCAAGCGATTGATTCGTTGCACCCGCATGGCGTCGCTATGCCCACTCCCGTCGCAACCGGCAACGTGGCGACCTGGGCCCCGGTCAGAAAGTCGACGGCGACGGCATCGCCTCCCTACACTCGGCGGTCATGGACCTGACCCCCTACCTGCAACAGAATCCGTTGTTGCAGGGCTTCACCGAAGACGGCCTGCGCATCATCGCCTCGGTGTGCGTGCCCCGGCAGATTGAGATCGGCACCCCGATCTTCGTCGAACGCCTCCACGGCGAGAGCGCCTTCTTGCTGGTGGCCGGCGAGGTCCAGCTCAGCGTCGAACGGGACAGCGGCCCCCGTGAGCTCGCCGTCCTCGTGGCCCCCGACGTCTTTGGCGAACTGAGCCTGCTGAAGCCCGGCCCCCGCCGGGTGACAGCCATTGCCCGCACGCAGGTGGGCGTCCTCGAAATTCCCCGCCGGGAATTCCTCGCCCTGCAGAAGCAGCGGCCCCAGGCCTGCATCAAGCTCATGATGAACGTCACCGAACGGTTGGCCCTGCGCCTGGAAGAAACCGGGCCCCTGTTCGAGCGCCTCCTCGATCAGCTCTGAGACAGATTCCGCTGAAGATTCAATCTGTTGCACGATTCGGCCACTGAATGGAACCATCGTCCGCCCGCGGACGTGGAACCCTCTGTCGTGATGCCGCTGCGCCTGGTCCCGCCTGTTCCCCTGCGGCTCATTTACCGGCTCAACGACGCGCGCGGTGTCGGCGAGGTGCTCGTCCTTTGGTCCGCACGCAAGCCACTCCAACTCGCCGATCTCCTCGACGGACGGGGAACGTCTCGTCGGAGCCGGGCCGCGCGCGCTTCTTCGGCCGACTCCGTCGAAGCGCTCCCTTCACCGCCTGGGCCCTCAACAAACGCGTCCTGGACCGAGGAAGCGCCGTAGAACTGGGAGCCGTCATGCGAATCGACGCAACCGCTCCGTGGCGAGAGGGCGTGCCATGATGTCGAAGCCATGCGCAACGCCATCGACGACTCACCCAGCTCTGAGCGGCGGCAACGCGCCATGAATGCCCGTTTCCCATTCTTTTTATTGCTCGGAATGGCTGTCGCATGCGCGCCTGATGGCGAGTCGCCACAGAAAGCCGACGCCGGGGTCGAACCCGAAGTGGAAAATGAAGCGGAGTCCTTCTGCGGGCGCAACGCGGGGCGTCTGGAAACCGCCGACGATGGCTCGGTCATCATTCGCGGCAGTTGTGTTGTCCGCGGAAGGGTGTCGATTGGACAGTTCAACACGCGGGGCATCGTCGAGGTGACTGGAAGACTCCAGGTTGCGAGCGGGGTTGACCTCGAGGGGGCTGTCTTCCTCCACCTTCGACGGGTGGGTGGGGGTATCACGGCGGCGGGGAATCGCACGCTGGCGATCATTGGGTTTCCCGAGTTGGTTGAGGTCGGTGGTGAGATCAATGTCGTCGCGAATTTCGGGCTCTTGACCCTTCAAATGGATTCGCTCGAGAGCATCGGAACCGAACTGATTGTCCTCGACAACCCCGACCTGCCAGCGTGCGACGTGGAGGACACCTTTGCCGGTGTTGCCGTTGGCGGCTCGAGAACCGTCGGTGGGAACTGTGAAACGTGTTGTGCCGCCGAGTAACGGCCGGCGACGACTCACACCGTGACGGGTTTGGCGCCGCGGAGGTGGTCGACGGCGCGGTCGAGGCCGTCGACGGTGAGCTCGAACATGGGGACGACGCGGCGGATGGCTTTGACGCTGGTGGCGTTCCAGATGCGTTGGGGTTCGGGGTTGAGCCAGGCGGCGGCTTTGCCCCGGGTGGCGAAACGCCGGAGCTGTTCGATGCCCGGGGTCTTCACCTTGTTGAAGCTGAAATAGTTGCCGTCGAATTGCAGCTCGTGGGGCGACATCCAGGCGTCGCCGACGAAGATGACGGTCCAGGTCCCGTCGATGTCCTTCAGCACGTCCGCCGTCGGCACGCCGATGTCGCGACCGATGTCTGTGTAGAGCTTGTCGTAGACGCAGTTGTGGAAGAAATAGGTCTTCTTCTGGGCGAAATGGCTGGCCTGGTGGGCGGCGGAGAACAGCCGCTCGCAGAGCTGGGCCCAGGGGTCCATGGAGCCGCCGACGTCGATGAGCAGCAGCAGTTTGACCCGGTTCTTTTTCGGGGGCCGAAACACCAATTCGATTTCGGCTTCGCGAGCCGAGCGGTCGATGCTTTCGTCGATATCGAGTTCGTCGGGGCCGGTTTCCCGGGCCAGTTTTCGCAATCGGCGCAGGGCGGCGCCGATGGAGCGGGTGTCCAAGACCCGGTCGGAGCGCAGGTTCTGGAAGCGGCGCTCGGAGGCCTGGGCCACCGCCGACCGACCACCGCCGCCGGCGTCGCCCACCTTGAGGCCAGCGGGGTTTTGGCCACCCTGCCCGAAGGGTGAGGTGCCGCCGGTGCCCACCCAGTGGCTGCCGCCGTCGTGGCGCTCTTTTTGTTCCTTGAGGCGCTCCTCGAGCTGCTGGCGCAGGGTATCGAGGTCCATGGCCTTCAATTGCTGCAGCTCGGCGTCGCTGAGTTCTTTGGGCGGCAGGGGTTCTTGCAGCCAGGTCAACAGCTCGTCGCTGATGGGCAGGCGCTGGTCGATGCCCTCGAAGGCGGCGGCGAAGGCGCGGTCGAAGGCGTCGTAGTGGCCCTCACGCTTGACGAGGATCGAGCGGGCCAGGCCGTAAAACACCCGCAAGTCGGCGCGGTCGTAGCCCCGGGCCACAGCCTGCAGCAGTGTCAGCCATTCTGTTGGCGACACCTTGAGCCCGTGGGCCCGCAGCTGGAAGAAGAAGTTCAGGAACATGGGTGTGTCGACGACGGCCTACATGCGCAGGCCGCGGGTGGTGTCCTTCATGGTGGTGAGCTGTTGGACGTCGGTCTCTTTCTTGAGCAGCAATCCCACGAAGGGGATGTCCTGCTGGAGACGCTCGACGGCGACGCCGGTTTTTTGCAGGGCGGAAATCCAGTCGATGAACTCCGACGTCGACGGCTTCTTGCGGATGTCGGGCTGTTTGCGCAGCCAATAGAAACGCAGCAGGGCCGTCTGCAGCAGCTGGTCCTCCACGTGGGGATGGTGGACCCGGGAAATGTCTTTCATCTGCGCTTCATTGGGGAACGAAATATAATGAAACACGCAGCGGCGCAGGAAGGCGTCGGGCAGCTCTTTTTCGTTGTTCGACGTGATGATGACGATGGGGCGCAGCTTCGCGGTGTGGGTCTCGCTGGTTTCGTCGACGACGAAGCTCATGCGGTCGAGTTCGTGCAGCAGGTCGTTGGGGAACTCGAGGTCGGCCTTGTCGATCTCGTCGATCAGCAGGACCTGGCGGGTCTCGGACACAAATGAGCGGCCGAGGGCCCCGAACTTGATGTACTGCTTGATGTCGCGAATATCGTGGTCGCCGAAGCGGGCGTCGTTCAGGCGGGCGACGGTGTCGTAGACGTAGAGGCCGTCTTTGGCCTTGGTGGTGGACTTGATGTTCCACGACAGCAGGGGCAGCCCGAGCTGTGCGGCGACGGCTTCAGCCAACCGGGTCTTGCCGGTGCCCGGCTCCCCCTTGATGAGCAGGGGTTTTTCCAGGGCGATGGCGACATTGACGGCGTCGACGAGGTCCGCCGGGGCCAGGTATTCGGCGGTGCCGGAAAACGTCGGCAGCGCGGTGGAGGTCGGGGTCGCGGTCGATGACGTGGTCATGGTGCATCGTGCCGACCGGGGCCTGCCGCCGCAAGCGAGGGGGCCCGGGTCAGTGGATGGCGGCGCGCACGGGCAAAGACTCCAGCAAGGCCGCTTCGACCTCGGCGAGTCCCCGCAAGCGGCTGGCGACGTCGGCAACGGCCTTTTCGGGCTTGTGGCCGGAGCGGGTCAGGGTGCGCACGGCGAGCTCGATGAACAGCAGGTGGTGGGTGGCTTCTTCCCGCCAGAGCTCGTCGTAGAAGCGCGACAGTTCGTCCTGACCGTCTGTATGCAGATGGGCGGGCAGCGCCTGGGCGAGGAGCTTCAAGCGCTCGCAGGAGCGGCCCTCGATGATGGCGCAACACAACAGGCGGTCGACGCGGCCTTCGATCATCGACGACTTGCGCACCTGTTTGAGCAGGCCGTCGACGTAGGGGTCTTTGCTTGGATGCCCCAGCGGCAGGCCCCGGGCGGTGCAGAGGGCGGCGGCGCGGGCGAAGTGGTCGGCCTCGTCGCGGGCGAGTTCGCCAAGGGCGACGACGAGGCGGGGATCGTCGGGGTACTTCGAGATGAACGACAGCGCCGTCACCGCGGCCTTGTGCTCGCAGTGAGCGTGGTCGACGAGGACCTCGTCCATATGCTGCAGGCAGTGTTGAAGCCACGCCGGGGACGTCTGGGACACGAGATGAAGCACGGTGTCTTCATGCCGTCGGCGTCGACGGCGCGCAACGTGTCGCCAGCGGCGCCGCTGTCACGTGGCGTGGTGCGCGGAAGATCCGGCCCCCTCGCCCTTCAGGGAGAGGGGGTTGGGGGTGAGGTCGGCCAAGGCGACCTCACCCCCGGCGCTGCGCGCCGGACCCTCTCCCTGAAGGGAGAGGGACTGCACTGCGCTTGATGCGGTCATCAAAGGTGCTTCAGCGGGCGGCGAGCTTCTTCACCATGGCGATGGCCTGGTCCACGTGGGCCTGGGCCTGCAGGGCCGCCTGGTGGACGTGGCGGACGACGCCGTCTTTGTCGAGGATGTAGGTGACCCGGCCGTCCATCAGGCCGAGCATGCCCCTGGGCACGCCGAGCCGCGTGCGCACCACGCCGCCGACGTCGGCCAGCAAGCGATAGGGCAGCTTGTGGTGCTCGGCGAAGCGCTTGTGGGAGGCGACGTCGTCGGACGAAATGCCGAGCACGGTGGCGCCGGCGGCGGTGAATTCGCTGTAGGCGTCGCGGAACGAGCAGGCCTCGGCGGTGCACACCGGGGTCTCGTCCTTCGGGTAGAAAAACACCACGATGGGACCGGTGCCGCGCACGTCGTCGAAGCGGACGGCGGTGCCATCTTGATCGGGCAACTCGAAGGAGGGGACGCGATCACCGATTTTCATGGGCTGGTCCTACCTGTGCCGCCGAGGTGGGGCAATGTGCACACCCGTCGCAGACGAAAAAGGCGCCCCCGTGGGCGCCTTTCTTCGTTCGTGACGCGCGCGAGGACAAGCCTCGCGACCGATCACTTCTTCTTGGCAGGCGCTGCGGCGGCGGCCTTGGCGGGGGCGGCGCCAGCGACGGCGGCGGGCTCTTCAGCCTTCTCACCGCGCGGCATGCGCAGGGAGAGGACGGGGAGCTCGGGGTCGTCGAGGAGGGTGACGCCGGCGGGCATCACGACGGACTTGGCGCGGACCACGCCGATGTCGGAGTCGGTCGTGTCGAACACGATCTTCTCGGGCACATCACCGGGCTTCACGCGGACGTTGAGCGTGCGCAGCACGATCTGGAGGCGGGCGCCGGCCACGATGGCCTTCGACTTGCCGATGGTCTCGAGAGGCACCTTCATGACGACGGGCGCGTTGACGTCGACCTCGTGGAAGTCGACGTGGGTGGCGTTGCGGCGCACGTGGTCGATCTGGACTTCCTTGGTCAGCACGAAGTGCGAGCCCTTGGCGGCGCCCGACTCGTCCTTGAGCTTGAGCTCGATGAGCTGGTTGCGGCGGCGAGCGCCGAGGAGGGCCTTGTTCAGGCTCTTGGGCTCGAGAGCGACGCTCTGGGCGCCCTTGCCCTTGGAGTAGACAACGGCGGGGATGAGGTCTTTGGCGCGGAGGCGGCGGGCGGCGCCCTTGCCATTGCCCGAGCGCAGGAAACCTTCAACGATGGCGACGTTCGACATGCTCAATTCCTCTCCCCTCGATGACGCAGACCCGGGTGGTGCGTGACAGAAGCGTCACGACAGCAGTCCAGGCCGCCTCGCAGGGCGTGGACCCTCGACCGACACAGTCAGCCTGGATCCTTCATGGTGGGTGGGGTCTGGCCAAGCAGGCGCCATTCGTCAAGGCGCTCCCGCCGTCGACGGCGCCGGCCGGGCTCAGAAGAGCTGGCGGAGGTAGTGGTAGGCCTGTTTGCGCCACCAGGGGTAGTCGTGGCGGCTGTCGGTGCCCCACACGCCGAGGTGGTGGGGGATGGATTTGTTCTTGAGCCAGCCCCCCATTTCGAGGGTTTCGGGGATGCAGCCGTCTTCGAAACGGCCGCGGCCGACCACGAGGGTCAGGTGGGTCTGGCGACGAACGCGCTCGAGGTCGATGCCCGTGAGGTTCGGCACGAAGGCGAGGGGATCGTTGAAATAGAGGTCGTCGTTGTAGTCGCCGTTGCCGAATGACGCCGAGCGATAGCGGCCCGACAGGCACAGGGCGCCCCGGAACAGCTCGGGGTATTTCAGGGTGAACAACGACGAATACAGGGCCCCCATGCTGCAGCCCGTCGCCATGACGCGGGCCTCGGGCATCTGACAATCCCGGCGAATGAAGGGGATGAGCGTCTCGGTGACGAAGTGTTCGTAGGCGCGGTGGTGGCGCATGCGCTCGTCGAGGGGGCCTTCGGCGCTGAAGCTGCGCGAGACGTTGCTCTCGGGGCAGTAGATCTTGATGCGGCCTTGCTCCAGCAACGGCGACAGGGCCTCGATCATGCCCCCCTTTTCCCATTCGTGGGCGACGCCGGCGTTTGACGGGAAGACGATGAGGGGCAGCCCCACCTCGCCAAAGCACCAGAGGTGAACGGGGCGCCCCATGGCGGGGCTGTCGAGGAGGATGTGGCGGGCGCTCATGTGCCCCAAGAAGACGGAATGGAATCGATGACGTCAACCGTGCGACACCCAGAGACGATCCAGTGTCCGCCCCGTGGACACCCTGTGGACCCCCCCTCCTTGAGGAGCCCGATGGCGAAGACGGCGAAGACGGCGAAGACGGCGAAGAAAAAGCCGAAGACCCCAAGGACAGCCTGGCGCAACGCGACCCGGGACGACCGCCGGGCCATCATCGCCATAAGCCAGGCCCTCTTTGTGGAGGACCCCGGCCACAAGGAGATGACGGCCCGCCACATCGGGCGGACCCTGACGGTCCTCGAGAACGAACCCGCCCGGGGCATCGCGGTCGTCGCCGAGGTCGACCACGCCATCGTCGGCTATGCCCTGCTGTGTTCGTTCTGGAGCAATGAACTCCACGGCGAGGTCTGCACCGTCGACGAGCTGTTCGTGGTGCCGACGTCGCGGAGCCTGGGCCTTGGCACGGCCCTCATCACGGCCCTGCAGCGGGGGGCAGTGCCCCGCTTTCGCGACGCCGTCGCCCTCGAACTCGAGGTCACCCCCGTGAACCGCCGGGCCCGCGCCCTGTACGAGCGGCTGGGCTTCGCCGGTCGCAAGAACGCCACCATGCGCCTGCTCCGCTGAAGACCACGCGAGCGCTGCCGGGTGAGGCCCCACGCCCTTCCCCATGAGCGCGGTCGTTTTCTGTCGGTGTCGGCGTTGGTGTCGGCCGATCAGGGGAAGGAGCCGGAGGGTGGGCAGCGCCGATGTCGCACTTCTCAGCACCTGCCCCTACAGCACCCGACCTGTGCTTCAGCCTGACACCGGGGTCTCGATTGGCGCCGTCGTCGCCGCAGGCAGTACGGTGCGGTGATGCGCCTTGGGATGATCGTCGCTGCCACCGTGCTTGTCGCTGCCAATGCCCATGCTGCCAAGCCGGCGAAAGCAGCAGCGTCAGCGCCGGCAGCGCCGACGCCTGCCCCACCGACGCTGACGCCCCGTTCGGCGGCTGAGGCCGTCGCCGAGGCCCAGCGCCTCTACGACGCCCTCGAGTACGACAAGGTGGCTCCCCTCGCCGCCCAGGCCCTGGCGGACCCGGCCATCACCCTCGACCAGAAGCTCGCCGCCTATCAGCTGCAGGGCAGTGCCCTGGCCATCATCGGCGACCCCGTCGATGCCGAGCGGCCGTTCTTGCTGCTGTTCACGGTGCGCCCCGACTTCACCCTGCCCGATGACACCCCGCCGAAGATCAAGAGCGTCTTTGCCAAGGTGAAGGGAGAATTCGACGCCGTCAGAGACGCCCAGGAGGCCCAGCAGCGCAAAGAGCTGATGGCCACCATCGACATTGGCGGGGCCTTTCCCGACAGCGGCACCGGTGGCCGCCCCCTGCGCTTCGAGTTCACCGTCGGCGACCCCCGTGGCGTCGTGAAATCCGTGCGGGTCCAGTACCGGAAACAGGGCGAGCCCGACTTCTTGAGCCTGCCCCTGCGCCGCAGTGTCCAGGGGGCCTGGGTCGGGGTGGTGCCCGGTGAATGGACCGCCAGCGACGCGGCCTTCACCGTCGAGGCCAACCTGGTGGTGGCCGATCAGAAGGGCCCCCTGAAGAAGCTCGGCGAGCCGTTCACGACGATCGCCGTCAGCGCCGGTCAGCTGGCGCGCCAACAACCCGTGCCCGTGTGGGCCTTTGGCACAAGCGCCGGCGTCACCGGGGCCGTGGCCCTGGCGGCCTCGGGCATCACGGTGCTCACCGCCCTGCAGAACGCCGACTTCCACAACAAGCTCGACACAGCGACAGCCGAGAGCCCCGCCGACGGCCGCGACATCGTGGCCCAACAACAGCTTGGCGAGAACCTGAACATCGCGGCCCTCGCCGGCTGGGGCACCGCCGGGGTCGCCGCCGTCGTCACCGGCGTGTTGGCCCTGTTCACCAACTGGAGCGGCGAAGACCTCGATCTCGCTCCCCTCTCCGACCTGCCGTCAGACCAGCCTGCCCAGGAGCCCGCAGCACCGGTGGCCAACGCCGCCGCCGCACGCTGACACCATGACCGACCCCGCCAGCCTCATCTTTGGCAAGTACGAGCTCATCCGGCGCCTGGCGTTGGGCGGCATGGGCGAGGTGTTCCTGGCCCGCCAGACCGGCGGCGTCAGCGGCACCGAACGCCTGGTGATTTTGAAGTCGTTGTTGCCCGAGCTCGCCGAGCAAGAGGGCTTTGTTGATCAATTCCTCGACGAGGCCCGCGTCGCCGCCAAGCTGAACCACCCAAACATCGTGCAGATGTACGAGGCCGGCCTGTGGAACGGCATGTACTTCATCGCCATGGAGTACATCCGCGGCGACAACCTCTCGCGGATTCAGAAGGTCGCCCGCGCCCGCGGGGTGGCCCCGCCCATCCACCTCATGGTGCGCATCGCGCGTGATGCCCTGCTCGGCCTTGGTCATGCCCACACTGCCATCGACGAGATGACGGGCAAGCCCCTGCAGGTGGTCCACCGCGACGTCAGCCCCCAGAACATCATGGTGCGCATCGACGGCGTCACCAAGCTGGTGGACTTCGGCATCGCCAAGGCCGCCAACAAGCTCGACCGCACAAAGACCGGCGTGCTCAAGGGCAAGCTGCAGTTCATGTCCCCCGAGCAGGTGATGGGCGAAGACGTCGACGCCCGCACGGACCAGTTCGCCATGGGCGTGGTCCTGTGGGAGATGTTGACGGGGACGCGGCTGTTTCAGGGCGACAACGAAATCCAGATTTTGCGGGCGGTCAGCCAACAACCCATCCCACTGCCGTCGTCGGTGGTGTCGGGCTTTCCGCCGGACCTCGAAACCGTGGTCATGCGCATGCTCGAGCGGGACCGCACCAGGCGCTACGCGACCTGCGCCGAAGCCGCCGAAGAACTCGCGGCCTGGCTTTCCCAGGGCAGCCGTCGGGTGTCCGAGGCCGACGTCGCCGTCTTTGTGAAGCAGATCGTGGGGGACTCTGTCGACGAGGCCACCCGCAACGTCTCGGCGACGGAGAACTTTCTCCTCAGCCTGCACCACACGCCGACCAAGCCCGCCCAACTCAAGGGCGAGCCAGAGACGTCGCCCACCAAGGTGCGTCGCCTCGAGGCCACCCACTCCCGCAAGATGGCGGGGGTCGGTGTCGGCGTCGGCGTCGCCGCCGCCCTGGCCCTGGCGGCCGTGATGGTGGTGGTGACCCGTCCCGACGACGAGCCCGCCCGTCCTGCGGGGGCGCCCCCGGTGATGGCGTTGACCACGACGACGAGCGCCAGCGCGGGTTCCGGCCCGGCGACGACCGCGGCCACCGCGCCCGCCTTGCGGCCTCCCCCGGCGGTGGCGCGGCACGTGGCGGGGCTGCTGGAGATCACGCTGTCGGAGCCGAAGAACGCCAGCGTCCTCGTCGACGGGACGGCCTGGACCGAGCGCACCCCCACGGTGCTGCGCCTGCCGGTGGGTCCCCACGCCATCGAAATCATCGACGAGGCCGGGCGCCGGGCGGCCGTGCCCGTCGAGTTGCCCAAGCCCGTCGTCGTCATCGAGAGCGAGCCGCCGGGGGCCTCCATCACGGCGGGGGGCTCGTCCTTCGGCATCACGCCGTCGCGGCTGGAGGGCAAGCTCGAAGGTGGGGTCACCCACCGCCTGACGGTGAGCCTGCGGGGCCATGTCACCAAGGAGCTTGTCATCGAGGGTCTGCAAGACGGCGACGAACGCACCGTCGTCGTCAAGCTCGACAAGCTCGGCCGGGCCCCTCCGCCGACCACTGCCGGCAAGCCGCCGCCGCCGCCACCACCAGCGGTCGCCGGCGTGGCCCGCCTGACGGTGAACATCGTGCCCGCCGCCAAGGTCTTTCTCGATGGCGACCTCGTGGGCACCACCCCGCTGGTGATGTCCAAGGTGCCGGCGGGCAAGCACACCCTGATGCTCGAGAGCACCACCACGGGCCAGAAGAAGACCGTGGGCTTCGTCCTCGTCGACGGCGAAAACAAGAAGCTCCCCCTGACCTGGTAGCCCTGCGGCAGCCCAGATGGGCACCCGTCGGTGCGGAGCACAGCACCCGTCGGTGCGGAGCACAGCACCCGTCGGTGCGGAGCACAGCACCCGTCGGTGCAAGCACCCGTAGGGTGCCAAGCACCCGTTGACCGGCGGGCTCGGGCTCCGCACGGTCGATGGATGTCTGCATCTTCAGCTGCCCGTCCGTTTGCCCTCATCAAGGTCGGTGGCGAGGTCGTCGCCGACGCCCCCCATCTGGCGGGGCTGGCGGACAATCTGCGGGGGCTGTTGAGCACCCACCGCGTCGTCGTCGTCCACGGCGGCGGCCCCCAGGTGAGCGCCCTGCAGGAAAAGCTCGGCCAGACGGTGACCAAGGTGGCGGGCCAACGGGTGACCTCCGCCGACGACATCTTCGCCGTCACCGCCAGCCTCGCCGGCAGCGTCAACGTCACCCTGTGCGCGGCCTTGCTGCAGGCGGGGGTGCGGGCCTTTGGCTGTCACGGCGCGTCGGGGGCGATGATTGCCTGTCACAAGCGCGAGCCGCTGCAGGTGGCCGGCCACGGCGTGGTCGACTACGGCGAAGTGGGCGACGTCGACGCCGTCGACACCGCCGGCCTGATGGCGTTGTGCGACGCCGGCTATGTCCCCGTCGTGGCCACCCTCGGCATCGACGCCGCTGCGGGCCGGGTGTTGAACGTCAACGGCGACAGCGCCGCCGCCGCCGTCGCCAAAGCCCTGCCCGTGGCCCTGGTCGTCCTCGTGACCGGCGTGGGGGGCGTGTTTCGCGACCGCCATGATGCGGGCACCCGCCTGCCCCGGCTGACGGCGGCTGCGGCCCGGGGCCTCATCAGCGACGGCGTCATTGCCGACGGGATGATTCCCAAGGTGGAAGAGGCCCTGACCCTGCTGTCCTGTGGGGTGGGCTGCGTCGCCATCGCCAGCGCCATGGACCCGGCGGCCTTCGCCGCCCTCGCCAGCGGCACTGAACGGGCCGACGCCCACGGCACCCGCTTGCTCCCCTGACCGGGTAGGTCAATGTGCGACATTGTCGCACCTTCTGGGCAGATCCGCTGGGAGATCCAGGGCGTTCACCGCGGTGCAATGCGGCGCCGGTGTCATCCCTGCACAAACGGCGGGGACTGAACGGCGGATCAGATGAAGCCGTGATTTCGCATACTTTCTTGGGCGCCAGCCCAAGAAACATCAGACCTTGAACAGGTGTTCAGCGCAGGCTAGCGTCGCTGACCCGGACCACACAGGAGACCCCCATGTCGAGCCCCAACGACCGCGCCACCGAGATGACCCGCAAGGACAAGGAGAAGGTCCTCGAGGCCGCCATCGCCAACATCGAGAAGCAATTCGGCAAGGGCAGCTTGATGCGCCTCGGCAGCGGCGAGAGCCTGGCCGAAGGCGTCGAGAGCATCCCCACGGGCTCCATCAGCCTCGACCTCGCCCTCGGCATCGGTGGTCTGCCCCGCGGTCGCGTCATCGAAATCTACGGGCCTGAGTCCTCGGGCAAAACCACCCTCACCCTGCACGCCATCGCCGAGGCCCAAAAGCGCGGCGGCATCGCGGCCTTCATCGACGCCGAGCACGCCCTCGACGTCAACTACGCCCGCCGCCTCGGCGTCCGCACCGACGACCTCCTCATTTCCCAGCCAGACACCGGCGAGCAGGCCCTGGAAATCGCCGAGATGCTGGTGCGCTCGGGGGCCATCGACATCCTCGTGGTCGACTCCGTCGCCGCCCTCGTGCCCAAGGCCGAAATCGACGGCGAGATGGGCGACCAGCTCCCCGGCCTGCACGCTCGCCTCATGAGCCAGGCCCTGCGCAAGCTGACGGGCTCCATCGCCCGCTCGGGCACCTGCGTCATCTTCATCAACCAGATCCGCATGAAGATCGGCGTCATGTTCGGCAGCCCCGAGACGACGACGGGTGGCAACGCGCTGAAGTTCTACGCGTCCATGCGCCTGGACATCCGCCGCATCGGGGCCATCAAGGCCGGCGAAGAAGTCATCGGCAACCGCACCCGCGTCAAGGTGGTGAAGAACAAGCTGGCGGCCCCGTTCCGCGAGGTCGAGTTCGACATCATGTACGGCGAGGGCATCAACAAGCTCGGCGAGCTCATCGACCTGGCCTCGGAGCTCAACATCGTCGAGAAGAGCGGCGCCTGGTATTCCTACAGCGGCACCCGCATCGGCCAGGGTCGTGACAACGCCCGCAACTATCTGAAGGACAACCCCGACGCGGCCCTGAAGATCGAAGCGGAGATCCGCGCCCGCCACGCCGCCGCCCTCGAGACGGTGCTCAACACGCCCACCCCCGCGGCCCTCGCCACCACGGCGGCCTACGCCCTGCGCGACGCCGCCAGCACCCCGCCAGCGCCCAGCAAGGACGCCAAGGATGCCAAGGCTGACGCTCCCAAGGCCCGCGCGTCCAAGAACGCCGAAGCCTGAGCCGGCCAGAACCACCGCACCGACGTCGACCATGACGTCGTCGACCATCGCTCCGTCGTCACCGTCTCCGGCGACGGGGCGCCACGCCCCCCTCGAAGGACAGCGAGGGGGGCGTGGTCCTTTGTGGGGTCAGCGTCGCGTCAGCGGGGTCGGATCTGGCAACTCCGGGTGCCGCCCTCGTCGACGCACACGTACAGCTCGACAAGGTCGGTGACACACACGGCGCGGTTGGTGGCGCTGGCCTCGCCGCCGTCCACCAGGGGGACCTCGAAGCGGCTCTCGTTGTTGGGGCAGGTGAGGTCCTGGGCGGCAGGCACACACTGGAAACTGCCGGGGACCGTCTCGACGCAGGCAATCGTCTGGTCGGTGCTGCAGTCGCTGCCGGTGTCACAGGTCGCCGACGGCGACAGCTCGACGACGCCGGCGGCCACGCGGCAGTCGACGTCGTCTTCGCAAGGGCGGTTGTCGGCGTTGGCGATGCAGTCGCCTTCGCAGGAGCAGCCTGAGGCATCACAAGAGCAGGCGCCGCGGCAGCCGTCGTCGTTCTGGGTGGCCAGCACGCGGTCGTCGACGTCTTCGCCGCTGCAGCCCCGGTCGTCGCAGGCGCAGCCGCCGTTGCCGGCGTCGTCTTCGCAGCGGCAAGCCCCCGTGAAGCAGCCACCGGCGAACTCGACCACGCAATCGCCGCCGACGGCATCGCAAAAGGCGAAGCCGTCCTCGCAGGCGCACAGGCCGTCGTCAGAGGCGCAACTGACGTCGGCGCCATCCGCTTCGCAGCGGCAGGGCCCGGCGGGATTGTCGTCGCAGGTGGCCAGGCCGATGGGCGGGTTGTTGAGACCGTTGAGCAGGCCGCACCCCGAAGCACCAACACCCGCGGCAAGAACGGCGACAGCGACGGCGATGGCGAATCTCATGACCCGTGGATAGGGGGCCTCCAGCAGCCTGTCCAGATCGGGTGACGGATCTGGCGACCCCGACCCAAACAGTGGTCGGAGGTCTTCACCATGTCTTTCACCCTGCGCGCCGTCGTCGGCGCCGTCTCTGTGTGCGTCGTCGTCGCCGGCTGCAACCGCCGGGTCTTTGAGTACGTCGAGCCCACCTGCGGTCCCACCGACATCAAGGATGTGGCGTTGGCCGACGCCAGGGTCGACATCATGCTCATCGTCGACAACTCGGCATCGATGCTTGAGGAGCAGGCGGAGGTGGCACGCAATGTCTTGAACACCGACGGCAGCTGCCCCATCGCGCCAGACGCCCTTGGCGACTTCCGCCGCTGCGACGAGGCCGAGCGCCCCACGGTGTGCCAGTTCCACAATCCGTCGCCGGAGCAGCTGGCGGGTCCCCTGCGCAGCTGTGGCTTTCTGCAGGTGCTGGCGGCGTTTGACACCGACTTTCGCGTCGGCGTCATCACCACCGACGTCGGCCGCTGCGACAACCGCATTCCCGAATTCCAGGGCGGTGTGGCCCTTGGCTTTCGTCCCCAGCGGGGCTGCCTGCAGCCCGATGCCCCGGGGGGCCGCCGCTTCATTGCCCGCGACGACGTCGACAGTGGCGACGGGGCTGTGCGCGACATCGGCGGACGGCTGGCGGGGACCCTGGACCAGATCCGCACGTACGGCGCGCCGAGCGAGCGGGGCCTCGACGCCGTCGACCTCTTCTTCGCCGCCGACACCGACCGCGAGGCCAGCTGCGCCGGCGACCGTGACGCGTTCATTCGCCCCGATGCCCGGCTGGTGTTGATCTTTCTGAGCGACGAAGAAGACTGCTCCCGCGTCGACGACAGCGGCCCGTTTTCGTGCGCCGACAGCGAGGTCGGTTGCACGCCGCGCTTCGCCGAATTCGGCAACGACGTCTGCGGCGAAGACCAGACACCCCACACCCGCGGCGCCGGCAGCGCCTGCTACGACACCGTCGACAGCCTGACGCCGGTGGCGGTCTATGCCGAGCGCTTC
>Ga0247834_1000341_pt1 | contig 90944 bp, 84 predicted proteins | sample LaCruzMarch2015__8_FD_187118 | JGI IMG/M metagenome (GOLD analysis project Ga0247834, IMG submission 187118) | Freshwater microbial communities from meromictic Lake La Cruz, Castile-La Mancha, Spain - LaCruzMarch2015_12m | ecosystem: Environmental > Aquatic > Freshwater > Lake | place: Spain...
TGCACCGAACGATTGAAAATCAAACCCTCCAATCGGTTCATTCTCGGGGTCGTCAAAGAGAGTGGAGAGGCAATCCTTGTTTTAGGAACACGCAAAGCTGAGAGCAGTCGTCGTGCAGCGAACATGGAAAAACATGAAAAGGGCAGGGTTCGTGACCGATTGAGCCCCAATGCAGGTCTTCCTGGGACTCTTGTTTATACGCCGATAGAGGATTGGACCAACGACGACGTTTGGATGTTTCTCACTCAGTGCAAAAATCCCTGGGGCTACAACAATGCCGATCTTCTCGGGATGTATGCCGGGGCATCTGCCGATGGAGAATGTCCGCTGGTGGTGGATACCAGCACGCCGAGCTGTGGTGACAGCCGCTTTGGTTGCTGGGTTTGCACATTGGTCGAGAAAGACAAGTCCATGTCCGCCAGGAGAGCGGTTTTGAGCTTCATCACCTTGTGAAGCTTAAGACCCCGAAACTTGTGATCACCTCCCTGCCGCCTATGAGCGCTGCATCAGAATCCCGGCTCTACCGGTTGATGGAGAGTTTTGTAGAGGGAGTGGAATCGCAGGATTTCGTTCCTTCGAGGGGCATGGCCTGCGCCTGCTGCGAATTCATCGGCAAGTGCCAGCAATGGACGGGAGGGAGGTCGTGATGATTCGGACGCTGGAAATTCTCTATCGTCTTACAACCCTCGCGATCGCCCTTTTCGTCCTCTACCCGCTCCGGCCGCTCGTCGATCTGTCGAAGCGTGTCCTCCTTAGGGACTAGTGCACGTCTTCAACCGTTAGCAGCAACCTGAAGGCAACATGGCAAGCCCGCTCGGGTGGGACAGGTCGTAAATGAAGCAGAGCGGGTCACCTTCTGGTTCGGAGTTCCCGTTGTCGTGGGATGTCATCCATATCAAAGAGGTTTGATTCTTGAAACCATATTTGACAATCAAGATCTTGGAAACGAGACTCCACTCGTGAAGTTCGAGTGGGATGAAACAAAGAACCAAACCAATCTCGAAAAGCACGGCCTTCTTCTCTCGGAGGTTCAAGCCATATGGAAGGGCCCTGTCCTTGAGTTGGAAAGCAATCAGTCAGGAGAGCCTCGGAAGCTTGCCATCGGAAAGATTGGCGGAAGATTCTGGACGGTCATTTTTACGATGCGAGGGGAGATCGTCCGAATCATCAGTGCCCGTCGTAGCCGGGAAAACGAAAAGAAACTCTACCATGAAAAAGACCACCGCTGAGAACCTTGAAACCCGTTTCGAACAGGGGGAGGATGTTTTGGATTTCTTCGAACCCAAAAAGACGCGCTGGGGAGGAGTTCGTGCCGGGGCGGGCCGCAAACCCAGCGGGCGGGTTCCGTATGTCACTCGACTGTCTCCCGACTTGATTCGCGCCATTAAGGGACGCGCAAAACGTGAGAATCGCAAGGAATGCGAGGTCATCGAGGCGTTGCTGGCTCCGGCCCTCATGTAATTCTCTGATAGAAAGCAGTCTAATAGGCCCCTTCACGGCTCATTAAGAGAGGACGCCAACCCTGAGCGTTCGATTTGCATGCGTTCTCACTGAACAGTTCTCCCAGATGCATTCCCGCGAATAGCCCAAGAGACCGGTTCGATTACGCCAAGCGACTGCACAGGACAGGTGAAGAGAATACCAAGTCCTATCTAGTCAAACTTGCACCGAAAATGGGTTCTTCCGAGAAGTTCATGCCTGGGACCACAGATTTTCGCCGATGCTCGCAGATTCTATGAAAAAGGACCTAACCTACGCCGTGCTCGGTGCCGCAACGGAAGGGCACCGCGAACTTTGCCGCCTCCTCGTTTGCATACAAGAGCCTGGTTTTGAGCCGGGAGAGAATCTGCGCAAATCCTGGGAATCTGCGGTGTTCCAACCCGTCCCCGGAACCATGCTTGACCCATTAGTCGTAAAGACCGTTGGGCAATGACCGTGATTTCATCAGCCTTTGCGGTCTTCCAACAGCCCCAGTTCAGAACGTCGGGCTAATGTCCGTTGCGCCTCTGGCGCACAATGCCTCGCAAAAGTCGGAGGCCACAGCATAAGCATGAACTTTCCGGATGATCCCGAAAATGCCCGTATGGATGCAGTGCGTCGTAAAGTCCATTACCGAGGAAAAGAAGAATGGATGGTTTCATCCGCCTCAATGATCGCCAGCGAACTGAGTTGGTCAAGACGGCGGCGACGCGACGGGATGATTGGACAGCACCTGTTCTCAACGGCGGCACCCCGGTTTTCTGCGTGGGAGAGGGCTTTCGACTTCCCATGATCTCCGTAGATCAACCCGGTGTCGCCCTTCTTCTCGCCCATTCGGACCCAACTCGTTCGAGTCGGATTTAGTATCCCGATTTAGTAAACCGGAGCCTGAAAAATGGGTCTATTCTGGATCAGGTGGGCAAGCCGAAGATCGGCGTAACATCCTATCTAAAAGGTATTTGCGCACGTGAGCGCAAATGGGAAAAAGTGGGAAAAATGGCCGAAACGGGGTTTGACGTCTTTCCAGAACTCCGTTTCTCCCTGTTTTCCTGTCGAACGTCCCCGATCAGACCTCCCACTTGCTTCTGGCGGGACTTCCTGCGACAGCAGGAATCGTGACAGAAGTGCCGCGGGCACGGGGATCATTGATGCGTGAAAGTATTTGCGAATGGCTTCCATCTGTCACAAAAACAGATAAGTATTTGTGACAAAAATGCCGAAATGGAAACCGTAGACAACAAGGTCCTAAAGGCGATGGGCGCCGCTCGATCTCCCAAGACGTTCACGCTGGCGGAGTTTGCGGATTGCGGCAGGCCGGATGCTGTTCGGCAGGCGCTCAGCCGTTTGGTGCGGGCGGGTAGCGTACGAAGAATCCGCCCCGGCCTCTACGATCTCCCGAAAAAGCACCCGATTATCGGTACGACCGTGCCGAATCTTGAGGCGACCGTGAAGGCGATCATGCAGCGAAGCAATGCGAAGTGGCAGTTTTCGGGAGCCTACGCGGCGGACTTGCTCGGCCTTTCCGAGCAGGTGCCGGCGAAGGTGGTAATCATTACGGACGGAGTGGCGAGAAACATCTCTCTGGGCCAGATGATGCTGTCCTTTCGCCGCGTGGCGCCACGGAATTTATTGGGTGCAGGGACCACCGCGGGATTGGTCTTTCAAGCCCTGCGATACTTCGGCAGCAAAAGCCCGGATCTTGAGCACCATGCCAAGCGATTGCGCAGGACACTTGACGAGAATACCAAGTCGGATTTGGTCAAACTTGCGCCGAAAATGCCTGTGTGGATGCAAGGCGTCGTAAGGTTCGTCACCGAGGAAAGGGAAAATGGATAGCGTCATCCGCCTCAATGACCGCCAGCGAACCGAACTGTTCACGGCTGCGTCGGTCGCGACAGGGATGGTTCCAATCATCCTCGAAAAAGATTTCTGGGTGTGCTGGACACTCAGAGAATTGTTCCAGCCCCTCGAATTGGAGAGCACCTGATTTTTAAAGGCGGTACCTCGCTCTCGAAAGCGTACCGCGTAATCCGACGTTTTTCGGAGGATATAGACGTTTCAATTGATCGCGAGTTTCTTGGTTTCGCAGGAGCCGAGGCGCCGGAGGCAGCGACAAGTAACAAGGTTCGCCAACGGCGGGTCGATGCACTCATGGCTGCGAGCCAGCAAAAGATTCGGCAGGAACTGCAACCCATGTTGACGGATGCCATCAGGCAACGGCTCGGCAGCGTAAAAAGTTGGTCGGTCGAGTTTGACGAGAGCGATCCGGAAGGGCAGACGTTGCTCTTTCATTATCCATCATCCCTGCCTTCCCGCGCCTCGGGATACATTCGCCGGTCTGTGAAAATCGAAATGGGGGCGAGGTCAGACCACTGGCCCAGCGAATCCAAACCGATTACCCCCTACGTGGCAGAGCAGTTTCCCGCGGGATTTCAGGAACCGATCTGCATGGTTAAGGTGCTTTCGGCCGAGAGAACCTTTTGGGAGAAAGCAACCATTCTGCATGCGGAATACCACCGACCCGACGAAAAGGCATCCCCCGACCGCCTCTCCCGCCACTATTACGACTTCGACGCCCTGATTCAAAGCGGCGTCGACAAGACCGCCACCTTGGATCTTCTGTCGCGGGTCTCAGAGCACAAGGTCGTGTTTTTCCGTTCTGGATGGGCGAAGTATTCAGAGGCGGCGCCCGGGACATTACGAATCGCGCCGTCCGACGGCAGAAGGAAAACCCTCCATGAGGACTACGTCAAAATGAGGGAAATGTTTTTCGGCGATGCCCCCAACTTCGAAGGCATCTTGGACCGGCTCTCCACGTGGGAGAGGGCTTTCAACTCGCCATGATATCCAAATGTTAACACGGGCGCCGGCCTTCTTCTCGCCCATTCTGACCCAACTCGTTCGAGTCGGATTTAGTAACCCGATTTAGTAAGCCGGTGCCTGAAAAATGGGTCTATTCTGGATCACGTGGGCAAGCCGAAGATCGGCGTAACATCTTATTTAAAAGGCATTTGTACACGTGAGCGCAAATGGGGAAAAGTGGGAAAAATGGCCGAAACGGGGTGTGAAGCAAGCGCTCTACCACTGAGCTAATCGCGCCAAATCACTGTAAACAAGGTACTTACACCGCCAATTTCGCCTCTATTTTTGAGGCTTGTCACCCGATTTACTAATCCGATTTAGTGACCCGGTAGTCTCCAAACGTGCCTAAGCAGCGGAAACCATCGGATAACTAGTCGGATTGGACGAAAGTTAGACCATTTCTCTGCCGTTGCAACGGGGAAGGCAGATTACCCTACTAATAGTCTGAGGCAAACAGATTCGCCATTGCCTTTGCGAAGAAGGTCTAGCTGAGATGGCCTATGCCCAGAAGCTGGTCCGACAAACCCGTTCAGCGCGACCCTCCGGGGCGATCGGTAATCGTACGGGCGAAATGATTTCAGATGGGTGAGCGTCGTTTTAAAAAACGGACTGGAAAGTCCGTTCTCCGTTCTTGCTCGTCGACGCAATCCCTTTTCCAAGTGCGAAGGGCCATTACGGCACTCATTATTCAAAGTGATACTTGGCAAGCCAATGGGCGTAGGCCATCGGGAGGACGGAGGTGGGGTCGGAAACTCCTAATTCTCTTGCAGCGATAAAGGGCCAGTGCGGATTCGCGAGAATAGGTCGGCCAATCATCACAAGGTCCGCAGCCCCTTCCTGTAGCAGTTCCTCGGCAAGCCTCGGCGTGGTGATATTCCACGATGTGGATCCCGGCAGACCGGTTTCGGAGCGAATGCGTTTCGAGACTTCCCGAAGTTGTCCGGGCCCCCATGGGATTTTTGCGGTGGGCATGGAGAATCCCATGCTGACGTCGAGAAAATCAAGATGCGCAGCAGCATCGTGGTTTTGCCGATGTGCCAATACCACTCTATCGGGGGCCACCCCACCGACTGGCATCCGACCCACTACGAGTGCCGAGCGCGCGGAGGTGCGGGCCTGGTCGTTGTCGAGGCCACTGCGGTGAGTCCCGAGGATCGAATCACCCCCGGGTGCCTTGGTCTTTGGAGCGACTCACACGCGTCGTCTTGCCACCCCGAACACCGCGCGCAGACGCGACGTCCTTTGGGGCGCATTTTCAAGGGCTTTCCCGGGAGAGGAAGTTCCAATGAATTCAATCATGCTGTAACCTTTCCCCGCCCTTTAGCATTGAGAAAAGTATGCACTCATTTTTTCTGTCATCAGTTCTCGCAGGCATGGTTTTTCAGTTGGCTGCGTTTTCGAGCATATCGTTAACAGCGAACGCAGAGACGATAGGCAGAATTCCGGAAGGTATCCGATTAGTGCCATCGCTTGACTACGGAGGCATTGGGTCGAAGCGCCAGACGTTGGATCTATACCTGCCTGAGAGAGTCGGGAATGCCGCAAGACTCCCGCTCATCGTCTATATTCACGGAGGAGGATGGATGGTCGGAGACAAACGCCAAGCGAAGTGGCGGATGCAGGCTTTTATGGAATCTGGGGAATACGCCGTGGCAAGCGTCAATTATCGCCTTAGCGGGGATGACGTTTGGCCTGCCCAAATCCATGATTGCAAGGCCGCGCTTCGCTGGTTAAAAGCGCACGCCGATGAATATGGATATAACAAGGATAGATTTATCCTTGTCGGAGTTTCCGCAGGTGGCCATCTCGCTGCAATGCTGGCAACGACGGAAAATCGTGCCGATCTGGCAGGTAACGTCGGAGAACACCTGAACGAAAGCGACGATGTCGCAGCGGCGGTGGTCATTTGCGGACCAACGGCACTCATCCCCTTGAAGGAAGCAACCGAGTCCGAATCTCGCAAAGGCGGCCGATTGATTAGTCGTCTTTTGGGTACGCCTGCGAACGAGCAACCCGAACTTGCTCGTTCAGCGTCCCCGTTGACTTATGCCTCAAAGAAGGCTGCCCCGATGTTACTCGTCTACGGCGAGGAAGACCCACTGGTCACTCTTGACCATGGAGTTGAATTTCACGATGCGCTGCGTGATGCAGGCGCGAAAGCGGTTTTGCTCCGAGTCGCAGGAGCCGGTCACCTTGACTTAGTCACGCCGGAGGCCGGGTGGATGATCGGGCAATTCACCGGAGCGATCGCCGGCGGTCGTCCCATTAGTCTTGTCGACACGGTGCTGCGAAAGGGAGAATAAGCGCCAGAGCTCTTGTAAATAAAAGAGGCTCTTCGCTGAACTGAGTGGGTAAAAACAGCAGCCTGCGGAGCTTCAGAGTTGAGGCCTTCGCTGGCGCTGAGTGTTGCGGTCCTTGCGCCGAACGGCGTTCTGCGCACCACCGGCGTGCGATTTGTTAGCCCAACCCGTCAGGGCTGGGTGGGAAACCAAAGGGGACTCCGGCCTGAAGGGACGGGATGGGTGGGGGCGTGGCGTGCGGCCATGCTCTAGCCCTGTTGCGGACTTTCAGCCCGCAGCATCCGCCACTCCAACAAACCCAGCCCTCACGAGCTGGGCTAAGGAATACCGGGCCGTCGGCCCTGGAACGGGACGCTTCGCGCAAAGCCTTCTTAAACGTCCCTTCAAACGCCTGTCGGGGCAAGGCTTTCGGGCGCTGGGGCCCCTGCAATCAAGCCTTTTCCCGCCCAGTCAAAACGTGGAGGAGCCTAAAATGATCCTAAATCCCGCAGTTCAAACCCAAGAAATGGTCAGATTCACCATGAAGTTCATGAAGGACATGAATGGACAGAGGAATAGACGGCTCAGAAAATTGGCCCGCAACTTCACCCAAAAGGGGAAGACCCGTGGAGCCCGGGAACATGCCTAATTCATTCCTCTTCATGATCTTCACGTGCTTCATGGTAAGTCAAGCTCCGGTTTATAGGCTGATCGTTCTGACGCTACGAGACGATTCGTCGAGAGCGTCAAAGTCGCGTTATGGCTGAACGTCCGGCTGCCCCGGAAGAGTCGGGGTGAAACCCGTGGCTCGCTTCTGCTTCTCCAGCTCGATCAGGAGAGCCTCTCTCAAAGGCTTCCTATCGGGACGCGGGAAAAGATTGTCCATTTCGTATGGGTCGGAGGTGAGATCATACATCTCTGTCCATTCATCGTGTTCCGGATACACTATTAGCTTAGCTGACTCGGTCCGGACCGCGAGGCAGTGGGGCGTGCGGGGAAACTTCTGCTCGGGAAAGTACTCCAACAGGATGGAGTTTCTCCATGAGGGAACTGGCTCCATGGAGAAGAGAGACTTCCAGCTGTCACCCTGCATCCCACCGGACGGTTGCTGTCCCGCTACGTCGAGGAGAGTTGGGGCGAGGTCGATGTTCAGCACCATTTGGTCGATGATTAGGCCCGGTGTTATGAGTTTGGGATACCGCACAATCAAAGGGATTCGCACAGACTCTTCATACAGCGACCGTTTGTCGGTCAGGCCATGCTCGCCGTGATACACGCCGTTGTCGCTCGTGAAGACGACAACCGTATTTTCTACAATTCCCAAATCTTCGATGGAGGCAAGGATTCGTCCGAGATTGTCGTCGGCCGCCGAAATGCAACGGAAGTACGCGAGGAAGTCTTTCGGCTTGTCGGGTTTCCGTATGAACGGTGCGAGTCCCTCGAGGTTTGGCACCGTTCCCATTTGGACCCCTTCGAACCGCGCCGAAGCTCGATCCGGAGGAATAAACGGTTCGTGTGCGGCCTTGAAACCGAGAGTGAGTAGAAATGGCTGACTTTTAGGGGTCGATCGGATGAAGTCGATCGCAAGGTCAGTGGAGACATCGTCGACCCACCCTTTCGTCGGCGTTTCCACACCATCGATTTCGAACGAGCAGTCGATGTACTCTCCTTGACCGATAAAACTGGCCGAGTAGTCGCAGGCAGGGCGCGGCCCGCGTTGCGACCCCATGTGCCATTTTCCAACATGGGCGGTTCTGTAGCCTGCGGCCTTCAAGTGGGTTACATACGTTTCGGCATCACCCGGAAACTCTGTCGAGTTGTTAATGATCGCATTTCGGTGATTAAACTGACCCGTTAGGAAGGCGGCTCGGCTAGGAGAGCACAGCGAGAAACTAACGAAAGCGTTCCGGAAACGAGCGCCTTCATTCGCGAGTCGGTCCATATGCGGGGTAGTGATCCATGGATAGCGGCCGCGCGTACCCTGTTCATGTTGGACGACACCGATGGCGTCCCATCGCTGGTCATCGGTTACGATCACGATAATGTTCGGGGGCATTGGTCGTGGCTCCGATGCCATTGCCGGGGAAAGCAGAGAAGAAAGAGTGACAAGGAGGGCACTCGCTTGAGAGGAGACCGGACGCAGCATCCCGTCTCCTTCACCTGCCGGGTGCGGGATGTAAAGGGTTTGGTACAGCTACCGCATGAAAGGGGATCCGCGGCATGCGACGTACTCCCGGCACCAGAAATGGCCAGACAGACCATAAGGATCGGGATCCGGGTCTCGCCACCTTTCGAGCGTATCTGTTTGCTACTTCCGGACGTCCGACTGATCTTCTAAAGCAGAGGCGGCGCCCTTCTTCGTTCTTCCACGCGTTTGACAGTCGGAGGCATTCCATTTCCACCCGGCTGTACACTGGCTGATGGAGGTTTAGACTATTTCTCCGAGTAAATGCCCCAACTTCCCAATTCTTCCTTCATCAAGCGGTCGTAACTCTCGCGTTTCTCAGGGGGAAGCAGCGGGCGTACGCGGGAGATCGCATCAACCGCAATGGATTCTGATGCCTCGCGTATCGTAGCTCGAAGAAGCTTGGATTGCCTCACGGTTTCCTCGAGTTCCCGTTCCAAGTCGTTGGCGGTGGCGGTGTCGAGATTCAGCTTGTCGATGGTCATCGTCGTCAGCCAGCGGAGGTAGCGGTCGTTGTAAGAATCCAATTCAATGGGTTGCCGGGCATTCGCCTTGAGTGTGTGGATGACAAAAATTGAAGTGGCAACGATTCCGGTTCCCACACCGAGGAAGAACACAAGGGCAAGCCAGAGAATCCCCAACCAGCGCCTGCCCTTTTGCTCCTGAACACTCCAGTATCGGTTGGGCTGAGCGAGGATGATATTTGTCTTCATAAGCCGAGGATCGAAAACGTGGAGGAGAGCTGTAGCATCATGCTGAGTTTGGCCAAGTGATGCTGTACACCCAGCGTGCAGACGAGGGCTGCCAATCCCATAAGCAATTGGGCGGGCCGAAAGGCAAAGATGGCTGAGAGCTCGTCGAGTATCGACGAGCATGGTTGCCCGTTCCGAAATTCAAGGATCGCTGTCTTGACGGTGGGCATGACATCAATGTCTCGCGGTGGAAGTGCTTTGCGGGCGTCTTCAACCAGCTTATCCCATCGGTTTGGGGGGGGATTAGAGTGAGTATCCAAGTTTTAACAATTCCTTGCGAAGTCGATTGCGCGCACGATGAACTCGCACCTTGGTGTTTGTGAGGGAGCACCCAAACCTCGAGGCGATCTCCTGAAGCGAAAGTTCCTCGATGTATTGCAGGGTGAGCATAGCGCAATCCTCAGCAGGGAGAAGGGCCAGAATGGCCTGCGCTTCTGACAGACTACTCATCGCGTTGCTTCTCCCCATGGCATGCTCGGGTTGCTGCCCCCGGTCCCCGCTTCCATCGTCGAATTGATGCCCAAGCGGAGAGCGCCTGCGACGGCGGCAAAACTCGAGAGCCACCCGTGTGGCGATTCGTTGAAGCCAGTGGATGAACGGCTTGTCAGGACGCCAGTCTGGGAGCCCTTTCCATGCACGCAGAAACGTTTCCTGCACCATGTCCTCGAGATCAAGTCGGACCGTTGTGAATCGGTAGAAGCCCGCCGCCAGCGTTCCCTGGTATTTCATGACGATTCCCTCAAAAGCAGCCAGATCGCCCTCTCTCGCCCGAATAACTTGATCGAGATCGTCATCCGGACGCAGGAGTGGGACGGCTGTTGGCTTTGGTTCCACACAGATTCGTATTCAGAGGGTTTTCTGAGCCGACATCGACGGTTACAGCCGTCAGTCGGCCTTGGTCTTCAGTTCAAGAATCGACCCGAGAGGGTCCGTTCCCTTTCTCTGTACCTCGCGGCCATTCGTCGTGATGGCTGATCCACCGTTGAGCGTAAGCGCATTGCCCGCAGGGGCTTTCGTTGTCGTGCTTCTTTCGACGGTATCCCCGGTTAACTCCACCCGAAAGGTGCATTCAAAAGTTTTGCCGCGGAGGTCGTCTATTGAACCACGACTTTGTTCAGCTTGCATTGGAGGAACCAGGACTGGGATCCATGGGACAGCAAGACTTGCCTGTTTTGTCGACGAGGCGAGCCGCGAGTGGTGCGCGGAATTTATCATGTTGCTCTTGTTTAGTGAACGAAGGGGAGGACGACCATCATCTACTCAATGCCGCGTGTCAGAGAGTGGTTACACATTACGGAAAAAATGTTCGCTACCTCTTCCATTGGCTCTACCCTTGTGCCACACCGAATCTCCGGTCCAATCCGGGGTGATAAATAAAAGAGGCTTAGAGAAAGAGGTTCAAGGGTCACATCGGTCGAGCGAGCAACGCAGAAAATCGCCAAAATCTCCACGGCCCATGGTGAAACGAAGGTTACCATGAAAATGGCCCGGTGCCTGTTTCGCTGCGCAGTCGCGGTTGGCAACGGATACGCTTCCTCACAGCGTCTTGGCCCACGGCCAACTTGAAGCCAACATCACATGCACTCTGCTGGAAGGACTAGATGAGGCGATGAAGAAGCCCTCCGATGCTGTTACTGTTAACATCCATTTCTCTTCGCCCCTTCAACTGCCCGAATGCACACTTTGGTCTTGTCGACACGGTCTACGATTGAGTGCTAGATTTCCTAAGTTTATACTTATCCTGCTCTCGTGTGCTGTTCGCCAAACACCCATGCATTTGTTGCGATGAAAATGGCCTGCCGCCTGGGTGCTCGTAAGGAGGATATCCGTTGCGAACCGCGACTGAGCAGCAACACGGGGGGGGCCGTGCCACTTTCATCGCAGCCCTCGGGGCCGGCGTGCTTTCCGCGATTTCCTGCGTTGCTCGCTCGATCAGTGTGGCCCCCGGTGCGGCTCACTGCCAAGACTCCTCTGATCCTAATCGACCGATGCCACGACCGCTTCGATGAAGCCTAATATCCTGCTTATCCTGATCGACGATCTCGGTTGGCGGGATCTGGCGTGCTGCGGCAGTGGGTTCCACGAAACCCCAAACCTCGACATGCTGGCTTCGCAAAGCATTCGCTTTACGAATGCCAGTGCTTGCGCTCCCGTCTGTTCCCCCACTCGCGCGAGCCTCCTTACCGGACAGTATCCCGCCACTCTTGGCATCACCGATTGGATCGATTGGAACGGGCGCACTCACCCGGCCAAAGGCCGCCTGATTGATGCCCCATACGTCAACGCCCTACCTTCTTCCGTAAACACAATCGCCGACACGCTCCGCGCCAACGGCTACACGACTTGGCATGTCGGCAAATGGCACCTCGGTGGCAGGGGCCATCTGCCGGGAGAACACGGTTTCGACGTTAACATCGGTGGCGGCCACTACGGAGCTCCACCCAAGGGTCATTTTAGCCCATGGGGAATGCCCGAACTCGATGGCCCGGGAATCCCCGACCGGACCGAACTCACGGATCACCTCACCGATCGCGCCATTGAGCTCATTCGCACGCACAACGCCTCCCCGTTCTTTCTGAACCTCTGCCATTACAGCGTTCACACGCCCATCGAGGGGAAACCTGATCTCGTGCTCAAATATAAAGCGCGAGCCAAGGCACTCGGCCTGGACCGCATTACCGCGTTCGAGGAAGGCGATCTTTTCCCGTGCGACCACAAGCGTACCAAACGCATCGTGCGAAGGCTGATTCAGTCAGATCCTGCCTACGCCGCCATGGTAGAGAATCTGGATTGGAATATCGGACGCATTCTTGACGCACTAGATCAATCCGGGGCCTGCAAGAACACCATCGTGGTTTTTACATCCGACAACGGGGGCCTCTCTACGGCGGAGGGGTCGCCGACTTGTAATCTCCCTCTGGCGGAGGGAAAGGGTTGGATGTACGAAGGTGGCACACGTGTTCCGCTGCTCATCCGCTGGCCCGGAGTCGTCACGCCCGGCACAACAAACGACACCCCGGTGACCACGCCCGACCTCTTCCCGACTCTTATGCAGGCCACCGGTTCGACCCCACCCGCGACACACCGGGTCGATGGCGAAAGTCTCATGCCGCTGCTGACTGCCGAGGGTGGGTTAACACGTGAAGCCATTTTCTGGCATTACCCTCACTACGGCAATCAGGGCGGCACACCAGGCTCATCCATCCTTTGCGGCAAATACAAGCTCATCGAGTTCTTTGAAGACGATCGGGTGGAACTCTACGATCTCGAAAGCGACCCCGGGGAGAAGCACGACCTCTCCGGCCAAGAACGGGATCGTGCAAAGAGACTTCAAGAGCTTCTCGCTAACTGGCGCCAGTGTGTGGGGGCCCGCCTCCCGCTCCGCAACGCGGAATGGACGCCACCGAACGGCGTCCCCAGCCAGCAATGAACTTGATCTGGCTCCTCGCTGAATTGAGTGGGCAAAAGCAGCAGGCTGCGGAGCTTCAGAGTTGAGGCTTTTGCTGGCGCTGAGTGTTGCGGTTCGTGCGACGAACGGCGTTCTGCGCACCACCGGTGCGCCATTCGTTAGCCCAGCCCGTCAGGGCTGGGTGGGAAACCAAAGGGTGACTCCGGCCTGAAGGGACGGGATGGGTGGAGGCGTGGCGTGCAGCCGTGCTCTTGCCCTGTCGCGGACTTTCAGCCCGCAGCTTCCGCCACTGCAAAAAACCCAGCCCTTACGAGCTGGGCTAAGGAATGCCGGGCCATCGGCCCTGGAGCGGCGCGATCCGAGCAGAGCCTTGGGAAACTTCCCTTCAAACGCCTGTCAGGGCAAGCCTTCGGGGCGCAGGTGCCCCTACAATCAAGCCTTTTCCTGCCCACTCAGAACGTCGAGGAGCCCTTGATCTATTCCGCGAACGGCCAGAATCCAATGCCCTTCCGTCGCGGCACCGAGCACGGCGTAGGTTAGGTCCTTTTTCATAAAATCTGCGAGCATCGGCGAAAACCTGCGGTCCCAGGCATGAACTTCTCCGAAGAACCGGGAATCTGGGGTTCCATTCCGGTTCGTAGGCTAATGCATTCGCCGAAGGGAATGGTGACGATGTTCAAGACGCGAATGTTCCTTTTTAGAAAACGGACTGGAAAGTCCGTTCTCCGATCTGGCTCGCCGCCGAAATCACGCCAAGCCGCACAGCAAGGCGGCGTATCTTCAACCCTTCGTGGCTTCGCGGCTTCGCGTGAGCCCGACAATCCGGTGCCTCTTTCTTAAGAAGAGAGCAACGCAGGCGATTGTGGTGAGAGCCCAAACAGATGGCTCCGGAACAGGGACCACCGATGCCAGCGAAGTACCCAAGCGGAATTCGTCGATCGCACTGCTGGCCGGTGAAGTTTGATTTGCCAGTGTCCCCATACGGATCGAGTCGAAGCTGAAAGGCACGAGAAACTGATCCACCGATGCCGAACTGCCTCCAGGCGCTACCATGCCGGACACATCGGTGGGATTGGCATAGATCGCGTAGGATGACGCCGTAATGCTGACGACGATCAAATACGTGAAGCCTGAAACCGCACTTAGCCCGGTGTTGGCAATGGAATCCGCGTTCGTCGAACGTCCGCCTACCGTCCGAATTCCTAAATTCCCGACTCCGGAGCCGCTTCCCAGTGTTCCGAAGAAAATCTGCTCGTTGCCGGTGGTCGAATCAAACAACGAGATGCCGGAATTGTTGCTCCCGGGATTGAGGAGAAAACTAATCCAGTAACCACCGACGTCAGCACTATTATAGGATCCAGAATTTAAGTTCCGAAACGCCGCGATCTGTGACCCGTTAACCGCAGAGATCGATGCCTGATTGCCGTTCGTTTGCAAGGGGACGGTTGGACTCACCAACGACCCAGAACTGACTTGGGCCTGAGCATTTGTTGTCCCGTCCCCGAGGACCCACACATTCGACGCTTGCGGCCAAACGTCCGGTGGAGTCGTGCTGGCGGCACCTGCCAGATTCCCCGGCGCGGAACTAAACGAATCATATGCCGTCAGCTGCGCGAATGCGCCGAAGGTGGAAAGTAAAGTACTGACCACGGCGAAGACGGTAGGTAAATACACCCTGTGCGGCGCAAATCATCGCATGCTCGGATCAGAGACCCGTCCGGTTAGATCGTCAAGCCTCCCACCCTTTAGTGACGGAAATGTCACAGGTCCCCGCGAACAAAGCGGAAAGCGGTGCGGTAAAAGCGTTTCCCATCTTTTTACATCCCCGGCGTTTTTTAACAAACGCCCGGATCGTCACGCCCTCGCCAATTCCTGCAACAACGCCCGGTGCAGGCGAATTCCGGATTCGAGATTCGCCAGATCAAAGTTCTCATTCGGCGAATGCGCCCGGCAATCCGGATTCGCCAAACCCAACAACAAGGTCTCCGCACCCAGGATCCGCGCAAAGCTCTCCACGATCGGAATCGACCCGCCCTCACGCACCAGCGCCGGCGGTTTACCAAAGGTCAGCTCCAGCGCTCGCGTCGCCGCTCGCCCAAACCCAGACTTCGGATCGCACACGGTCGCGGCGGCCGAGTGACCCCGGGTGAGTTCCAGCGTGACTCCAGGCGCGAGGTGTTTTTTGAGGTGCGTCTCGACGAGGTTCAGGATCACCTGCGGGTCCTGATGGGGAACGAGGCGGAAGGTGAGTTTTGCGAAAGCCGACTTCGGCAGCACGGTTTTGGTTCCTTCGCCCTGGTAGCCTCCACCCATGCCATTGACCTCGGCGGTTGGGCGGGCTCCAATCCGCTCCATGCCGGAGTACCCGGCTTCGCCAAAAAGCGCGGGCGCTCCGGTCATTTCCCGGATCTCCGCGTCCCCGGCCGGCAACGCGGCCAACGCCTCCCGCTCCCAAGCCTCCATCGGCGGAATCGCATCGTAGAATCCCTCCACCGCGACTCGCCCGTCCGCATCGTGAAGCGATGCCAGGAGACGCGCCACGGCGGTGGCCGGATTCATCACCGCTCCGCCGAAATTCCCCGAGTGCAAATCATGCGACGGCCCGCGGACCACCAATTCCAACGCCGCTATTCCCCGAAGCCCGTACGTCAGGGTCGGATACCCCGAGGCCACCATACCCGTGTCAGAAATCGCCACGACGTCACACGCGAATTCTTCCCGGTGAGCCGTCAGAAATTCCTCCAACCGCGGGCTCCCCACTTCCTCCTCCCCTTCGACCACATAAATCACGTTCACCGGCAGTTCCCCGCGCTCCTCCAGCTCCAGTGCCGTGCCCAAGAGATGCGCGAGGACCTGACCCTTGTTGTCCGCCGATCCCCTCGCGTACACTTTCCCGTCGGCAATCCTTGGCTCGAACGGCGGCGTGGTCCATTCCTCCAAAGGCTCCGGAGGCTGCACGTCGTAATGGCCGTAGATCAAAACCGTCTTCTTGCCGGGATCCGAGCCCACGCGAGCCACAACCGCCGGGGGCCCGCCAGTTTCACGAACGGAGGCCTCCATTCCCCATGCCTGCATCCGGTCCCGAAGCCAATTGGCGCATGCTCGGAGGTCTGGCGCGTGCTCCGATTGGGTGGAAATAGTGGGAAAACGAAGAAATGCTTCGAGCTCACCGACGGGATCTTGTTGCGCCATAATACAATATGTTGTGGTAGTACGTATGATAAACCACTCTGGATGGTATTTTGTTGAAATCCGGTGGCTTCTATCGGTAGGTTGCGACGCTACCCGCATCGCCATGTATCTGCAATCCCTGGAAATAATTGGTTTCAAATCGTTCGCCGCGCGGACGATTTTGCAGTTCAACCGCGGCGTGACGGCGGTCGTGGGGCCGAACGGCTGTGGCAAATCGAACGTGCTGGATTCGCTGCGCTGGGTCCTGGGGGAGCAGTCTGCAAAGGCCCTGCGCGGTGGGGAGATGGCCGATGTCATCTTCAGCGGAACGGATAGCCGGCCTGCGCTCGGCATGGCGGAAGTTTCCCTGACATTCTCCGACTGCGAGAAGGAATTGGGTGTCGAATGGAATGAGGTGCGCATCACTCGCCGGGTGTACCGCGACGGAAAGGGCGAGTATTTTCTAAACAAGACCCCGTGCCGTCTGAAGGATATCCACCAGCTGTTCATGGACACGGGGATCGGGCGATCCGCGTATTCCATCATGGAGCAGGGGAAAATTTCGCAAATTCTGAGCAGTCGGCCTGAGGACCGCCGGGCGATCTTCGAGGAAGCGGCGGGGATTACGAAGTTCAAGTCGCAGAAGAAAGAGGCCCTGCGGAAGCTCGAACATACGGAATCCAATCTGCTGCGCGTCACGGACATCGTGAAGGAAGTGCGCCGTCAGATTGGTTCGCTTCAGCGTCAAGCGGGCAAGGCCCGGCGGTACCAGTCGCTGCTCTCGGACCTCCGCACGTTCGACACGCATCTTTCGCACCGGAATTTCCAAGCCCTCTCAAACGAGAAGCAGGCGGTGGAAGGGCAACTAACCCGCGTGGAAAAGGAGCGTTCCGGTGCGGAGGATGCCAGCCAGGAAGAAGAAGTTTACCTGCTCGATCTGCGCGGACGCCTCGGGGCGCTGGAAGAGGCGATGAGCGCGGCGCGCGACGGGGTTCAGACCCTGCGGAACCGTTTGTTTTCCGCCGAGAGCCGCATTGCGACGAACGCCGAGCGTGTCACGGAACTCCGGGAACGCGTCGTGCGCAGCACCGATGAGGTCGCCGCCGCCGAGCGCAAGATCCACGAGCAGGAATCCGAGCTCGAGCAGACCGACCGCATGCTTTCGGACTTGCTGGAGGTGCTGCGCTCCGGCGAGAGCGAGCTCTCCGCGAGTCACCAACGGATGGAATCCGTGCGCCGGGAGCGGGGTGGAGCGGAGAACACGCTGCGCCTCGTCAACGGAGAGATCTCCCGACTGGAGAACGAACTCAACGGGCTGCAATCCCAGATTTCCAGCGCGTCGGGCCGACGCGAGGCCGGCCTGGCCCGGCTGGATTTGGTGCGAGGCGAACTGGCCACGGCAGACGGCGTGGCCGGCCAGAGCCTGGAACGCGTGGCCGAAGCGGAGCAACTCGTAGAACGGACCGCTGCCGCCGTCGTCGCCATGCGCACGGCGCTCGACGACTGGCAGATGCAGCACGACGCGGCGCAGAAAGCCCGCCAGGCGGCAGATACCGAACTCAACGCGCGCACCCGTCGCCTCACGGAGGTGGAGTCGCGCCTGGCCGTTTTGGTTCAGCTTCAATCGGAAGGCGAAGGCCTCGGCGAAGGCGCACAGGCCGTGCTGAAGGGCCTCGACCGACCCGAACTCTTCAAACCCGCCCTCCATGGCGCGGTCGCCGCCGCAATCGACGCCGCTCCGGAATGGATCCCCGCCATCGAGGCCGCTCTGGGCTCGCACCTGCAAACGGTGATTTTTAAAGACGCCGCCGTGGCAGAGTCAGCCGCCATCACCCTCGCTTCCCGCAAGCTTGGACGCGCCGCGATCGCTCCCACCGAATGGCTTGCAGAACCGGCCTCCGCAGACCGCCCTGCTCTGCCCGAAGGCGCCACCGCCTGGGCCCTGGACATGGTTCGCTGTGCCCCGTTCGCCTCAAGCCTCGTCCACGCCCTGCTGGAGAACGTGGCGATCGTTCCCGATTTCGAAACCGCCTTCAAACTGAAGGCCCTCCACCCCGACCTCGGCTTTGTGACAACGGATGGCGGGCTGATTGCCCGCTCCGGGGTCGTCTCCGCCGGGGCCACTGGGGACGCCGGGAGTTCGGTGATCCTTCGCCGAGCGCAGATCGCCAAACTCGAGAGCGAGCTTCAAGACGCGCGCGCAGAGCACGAAGCGGCGGTTGCGGCGAGGAATGCGGCCGTGGAGGCTCTCGAAGCAGGTCAGCAGCGCCTCCGCGAAGCACGGGATGAAGTTCAACGAACGGAGGTCGCCGCGGCCACGGCACGGACGGAGCGGGAGGGCCACCGCAGGCAGGCGGCGCAGGCCCAGGATCGTCGCAACACGCTCGACCGCGAGCGAATCCAGCTCGAACAACAGCTTCAGGAGAGTCTCCAGCGCGTGGACTCGCTCGAACGCCGCATGGCGGAGCTCACCGCCCAACGCGATGCCAAGCGCGGTGCCCTCGCAGATACGCAATCCGAACTCGAGCGCCTCCGCGAGCGCGAGCGCGAGGCCACGGACGCCAACAACGAACTCCGACTCCGCGTCGCCACCGAAAAACAACGCCGCGAGAACCTTTCCCGGCAGCGCACGCCCATCGCCGCCCGGGTGACGGAACTCACCCAGGCGATTGCGCAAAGTCGAAACGATATCCTTTCCCACGAACAACGGATCACGTCGCTCGAAACCGAGGCGGAAACGCTCGCCCAGAGCATGGGCGGCTGGCGGGACGAGATGGTCGAGGCCGAGGCGGAAGTGTCACGCGTCACCGCAGAACGCACGGCCGCAACGGACGACATCGCCACACGCGAAGCACACCTCCGCGAGGTGCGGCGTCAAATCGCTGACCTCCAGGAGGAGCGCAGTCGCGCCGAAGTGCGTGGCACGCAACTCGATCTCCGTATGGAATCGATCCGGGAGCACATCCAGCGCCGCTACCAACTCGAGATCGCCGATTTCGCGCCGGATTCCTACGCCCTCGTCTGCGCGCTACGTGACCGCAAGGAGAAGGCGGCCGCCCAAGCGGAACCCGCCGGCGAGGACGCTCCCGCTATGCCCCAGGAGCCGGTCTCAGAACCGATTCCCGCAGAAGAACCCCAGTTTGTCGAAGAGATCCCCTGGGGCCGCATCGAGGCGCTGGTTAAGGAACTCACCGAAAAGCTCGATGGAATGGGTCCCGTCAACATGGACGCCATTCAGGAATACGAGGAACTCGAGCAAAGGCTACAATTCCTTGAGCAACAGAACACCGACCTGACCAACGCCAAAGCCGAGCTTCTGGAGGTCATCGCCCGCATCAACAAGACCACAAAAGTGCTCTTCGCTGAAACATTCGAGAAGGTGCGGGTGAATTTTCAGGAAATGTTCACCGAACTATTCGGCGGCGGGAAAGCGAATCTGCTCCTGGCCGATGAAAGCGATCCGTTAGAGAGCGGAATCGAGATCATCGCCAAGCCGCCCGGCAAACAGCTCCAGAGCATTTCCCTGCTCTCCGGCGGAGAAATGACCATGACCGCCGTCGCGCTGCTCTTCGCCATCTACATGGTCAAGCCGAGTCCGTTCTGCGTGCTCGATGAGATGGACGCCCCGCTCGACGAATCGAACATCAACCGCTTCATCAAGATCCTCGACCGCTTTGTGGGTCAGAGTCAGTTCATCGTCATCACGCACAACAAGCGCACGATCGGACGCGCGGACATGCTTTACGGCGTCACCATGGAAGAGCATGGCGTGAGCAAACTGGTCAGCGTCAAATTCCGCCATCGGGAAACCGACGACAACCTTGCGGCAATTCCGAGCGTTGCGGAAACTTTTGGCAAGCGCGGGGATTTGCATTCCGAGACGCTGGCCAATTGATCGCGCCGCATTAAATGGTCGTTGACCGTCCGTGTTATGCCGTGCCGCAGCCGTTTGATGCGGAGTCACCCTCCGGCCGCCGCGCCGCTGCGCCGCTGCGCGACCGTTTTTGATTTAGAATAATTCTTGATCGCAATTCGAAGCGGCCTAGGTTGACCGCGTGGATCAACCGACGGAACAGTTGAACGCGGTGATGGAGGAACGCGGGTTGCGGCCCACGCGCCAGCGACGGGAGGTGTTTGATGCCCTGCTGCTGCGCCGGGATCATCCGACCGCGACGGAAGTTTTCCTCCGGGTGAAGTCCGAGATGCCAACGATCTCACTGGCAACGGTTTACAATTGCCTGGAAGCCCTGGTCGATTGTGGATTGGTGCGCCAGGTGAATGTGGATCGCTCACCCACCCGGTACTGTCCCAACTTGGAAGACCACGGCCATTTTCACTGCGACCGCTGCGGGCATGTATTCGATGTGGACCTCGAAGCCGTCCAATCGGCCCCCGACCGCGTATGGAATTTGCCGCCCGGTTACGCCATCACGACTCAGGAGGTCACTCTCCGCGGACTTTGCCCCACTTGCACCAGCCACTCATGAAATCCCTTCAAATCGAAGACTTGCACGTCTCCATCGGCGACCGCGAAATTCTCCGCGGTCTCAATCTCGAAGTCCCCTCGGGTGAGGTCCATGCCATCATGGGACCCAATGGCTCAGGAAAGAGCACCCTCGCAAAAGTCATGGCCGGTCATCCGGACTATACCGTGACAGGCGGGGACGTGAAGATCGACGGGGAGAGCATTCTGGGACTGGAGGCCGACGAGCGCTCACGCACGGGACTGTTCCTCGCGTTCCAGTATCCGATGGAGGTTCCCGGCGTCACGATCGCAAATTTCATTCGCGCTGCGCGACAGGCTCGCCTCCCCGAGGGCGAGGAGCTGGAGGCTACGGACTATTACGCCGAGCTCTACTCCAAAATGGACCAGCTCCAGATTCCCCGGAACTTTACAAGCCGTGCGGTCAACGAGGGCTTCAGCGGCGGCGAAAAGAAGCGCTGTGAGATTCTCCAGATGGCGATGTTGTCCCCTCGCTACGCTGTACTGGATGAAACGGATAGCGGGCTGGATATCGACGCGCTGCGCATCGTTTCTGAAGGCGTCAACGCGCTGAGAGGCCCTGACGTCGGGATGCTGGTCATCACGCACTACCAACGTTTGCTGACGTATATCGTTCCTGATGTCGTCCACGTGATGATGGCCGGGCGTATTGTTCTCACCGGAGACAAATCCTTAGCCCTGAAACTCGAAGCGGAAGGTTACGAAAACGTACGCGAGGCCGATCTGGAAGCGGCTCCGGTATCTTAACAAGGAGACGACGATGAGCACTGTTGCGGAAAACGAATTGGGAATTGACCGGTCCATTGGGGACTTTAGGTACGATGTTGACTATGCCTACGATGCGGGCGTTGGGCTAAGTGAGGCGACGATCGATTACATCAGCGACGTCAAGGAAGACCCGGATTGGATTCGTCAGTTTCGGAAGGACGCTTATAAAAAGTTCCTCGACAAGCCGATGCCAACGTCGTGGGCAAGCAAGGACCTCGAAGCCATTAAGTTCGAGGATATCCGCTATTATCTTTCCCAGGGCCAGGCTCCCAAGCGGTCGTGGGATGACGTTCCGGAGGACGTGAAGCGCACCTTTGAACGGCTCGGAATTCCAGAGCAGGAACGCAAATTTCTCGCGGGTGTCGAGGCGCAGTTCGACAGCGAAGCGGCGTATTCTAATATTAAGAAAGCGGTCGGGGATCAGGGCGTGATCTTTGTCGGAAGCACGGAAGGCCTGCAGAAGCATCCGGAGATCTTCCGTAAATGGTTCGGCAAAGTCATTCCGACTGGCGACAATAAGTTCAGCGCACTTAATAGTGCGGTATTCAGCGGGGGTTCCTTCATTTACATCCCACCAGGGGTGAAAGTTAAGCATCCCTTGCAGGCGTACTTCCGCATCAACGCGCAGAATTTTGGTCAGTTCGAGCGAACCCTGATCATCGCGGACGAAGGCGCGGAGGTCGTGTACATGGAAGGTTGCACCGCTCCCAAGTTTGAAACGGCGACGCTTCACAGCGCGGTCGTGGAACTCGTGGCAATGCCCGGCGCAAAGATCCAATACATCACGGTTCAGAACTGGAGCGCTAATGTTTTCAATCTCGTCACGAAGCGCGGCCTGGCTCACGAGGAGGCGGAAATTAAGTGGATCGACTGCAACATTGGGAGTCGGCTCACGATGAAATATCCCGGGGTTGTCATGAAGGGCCGCAAGGCGCGTGGTGAAGTGGTGAGTATTGCGCTGGCCAGCGATGGGCAACACCAGGATACCGGCGCCAAAATGATCCATGCCGCGGATGAGACGACGAGCAACATCGTCTCCAAGAGTATTAGTGTGGGAACCGGTCGATCCTCGTACCGCGGAATCGTGGACATCACGCACCGCAAGGGATGCAAAAACAACACCGAGTGCGACGCGTTGCTTATTAATCCCAGCAGCCGGACGGATACCTATCCCGCCATTTCGGTGCGCGGCGACAGCAACGCGGTTCAGCACGAAGCCTCGGTGACGCAGATCAGCGCGGAACAGATCTTTTACATGCAACAGCGCGGCCTGAGCGAAGGCCAGGCCATGAGCCTTTCGGTCAATGGATTCGTCAATGACCTCGTGCGCCAGTTCCCAATGGAATACAGCGTCGAGCTGAAGCGGCTGATTGACATGGAAATGGAGGGGTCGGTCGGCTAGGCCCGGTTTCGCGCACGTCATGAGTTCCACGTTGATCCCTACGGACGTTGTCGTTCAGGCTCCGTCTCTTCTTTCCGATTATTCCACATCGCCCGGATGGCCCGACTGGATCCAGGAGATGCAGCAGGCGGCGGCTGCGACATTCCATTCCCTGCCCATGCCGACACGCCGCGACGAGGCGTGGCGGTTCAGCGACCTTAAGCGCATTGATCTTTCGCCCTACGTGAACTCGGGGTTTCCCGGAGGATCCTGCGATTGGCAGGCACGCTCACTGGGCCTGGATTCGGTCGCGGCGCGCTTTATCTACGCCAATGACGAATTGGTCAGCCGTGAGGTCATCGACCTACCCCCGGGCGTGGTGCTTCAACCGCTCGGTCAAGCGGCGGTTGAACACGAGGCTGTGGTGCGTGAACACTTCATGCGCGAGCAGGTGCGGTTGGGGTCGGCGAAGTTCGCGGCGCTCCACCTGGCACGCCTCGCCACCGGAACGTTTCTCCACATCCCAAAAAACGTGCGCATCGATGCTCCGATCGAGATTTTTCACTGGGTCGAAGGCGAAAATGTGGCCGTGTTTCCCCACACGCTGATCGTTTGCGGAGAGAACAGCCAGGCAACGGTGGTCGAGCATTTTCTTTCCGCAGATGGTCAACCCGCGCTGGCGTGTGCGGTGAATGATCTCCACGTGGGGCGTGGCGCCTCGCTCACTTATGTCACGCGACAGGAATGGAGTCGGGACACACTGTGCTTCCACTTGAATGCCACCCGTGTCGCGCGAGACGCCTCCGCGCTCGCGCTGCAAGCCAACCTCGGCGGCGCCTACGTCCGAACGGAAAACCTGAGCCGTCTCCTCGGTGAAGGCGGCCGCAGCGATATGCTCGCGGTCTCGCCGGGATCAGGCGACCAGTTCTTCGACCAGCGTACCTTCCAGGAACACGCCGCTCCGCACACCACGAGCGATCTCTTGTTCGTGAACGCCCTCGACGATCGCTCCCGCTCCGTGTTTTCGGGTCTGATCCGGGCAGACGAGGGAGCGCACTTCATCGATGCTTACCAGAAGGCCCGCAATCTTCTCCTGAGCCCCCAGGCGGAGGCGGACTCGCTTCCGGGCCTCGAGATCCAGGCGGACCGGGTCAAGTGCACCCACGGGGCGACAACGGGCGCCATCGATCCGGAACAGATTTTCTACCTTCTCGCCCGCGGCATCGCCCCCCGGGAGGCCCGGCGACTGATCACCCTCGGCTTTCTCGGAGACGCGCTCAAGAGACTGCCCTCCGATGCGATCCGCATGTTCCTCGATGAAGCGATCGCCCGTCGACTCGCGTGATAGAGTGACTTTAGAAGTCCGCAGTTGTGACATTCGCGTCACACTGTGTGCAGGTCAAAAAGGTTAATCACAGGCGGAGTTCTTCACACGGTGATGATGAAGATGTGATGGGGCGGACAGAATCATCATCATCATAAGGATGTGAACAAGTCGCGGTATTCGTGTTCCTCACTGTACCGGAGCCTGTTCCACGCGATGGCAACCTGTGTATAACCGCCGCGACGCCGACGGACCGCTCCCAGCAACCCGGACCTTGGGAGCAGTTATGCGCGGATTCGAAAGTTAATCGGACGCGAATTCACAAGTTCCTCACAATTGCTCACACCTCAGGGAAGGTACTGAGCGAGGAGAGCGACAGTGGTCTGGATCTGACGTCCGCCTTTGTTCATCCGTCCCTCTGCGGGGACAATCCAGGAGAGTTTCTTGGCCTTCAAAAGGACAGGATCGCGACCAGGCAGCGCGCTGTCTCCGGAGTACGAGCGGGTAGAGAAGCGCTTCAGCCCGAGCGCGATGGTTTCGTCGATGGTGACGGTCGCACGAACTGCCCCGGCGGTGACCAGCGCGTCCACGGTTCCGACCTGGCCTTTTTGGCGGGCGGAGAAGCGGACAGAGCTACCGGGCGACGTGGCGACGACCGCCGAGAAAAGGACGAGTCCGTTATCGATTGAGGAGCCGCGCGCCGATGCGCGCTCGCCATTTGTCGCCTCTGCCAGATTCACGCCCGCGAGTCCGGAAGTGATCGTATTGGCGTCTCCGTCCGCAGAGAACTGCACCACGGCGAGGGTCAGTTGGCCGGCATGGACTGGGAGCAGGGCGAGAAGGCTGATGGCAAGGACGGCAATACTTTTCTTCATCTGTGCACCCTGCCGCGTTTTGGCTTCGGGGTGCAACTCGAAAGCGGCGCTTGCGGGTTGAGGCTTCCCGCAGGTAGTTAAGTACTTATGCCCTCCCTCGGCGTGAACATCGATCATGTGGCGACACTGCGGCAAGCGCGCTATGCGCAGGATCCCACGGTCCGCAACGCGGAACCCGGGATCGTGGCGGCTGCGAGGGAAGCGGAACTCGGCGGGGCGGCGGGGATCACCGTCCACCTCCGGGGCGATCGGCGTCACATTCAGGACAAGGATCTCTGGGATCTGAAAGATGCGGTGACGACCAAGATCAATTTGGAGATGGGAAACGATCCGGAGATTCTGGCGATCGCGCTTCGGTTGAAGCCGGAGGATGTCTGTCTCGTGCCGGAGAATCGTCAGGAGATTACGACGGAGGGCGGGTTGGACTGCGTGGCCCACGCGGAGTCGCTGGCGCCTACGATTGCGGAGCTGAGGGCGGGGGGCGTGCGCGTGAGTCTGTTTATCGATCCTGAAAGCGGGCAGATCGATTGTGCCGCAAGTCTGGGAGCCGAGGTGGTCGAGTTGCATACCGGGGCGTTCGCGAATGCCGAAGGCGAAGCGGCGGACGTCGAATGGAAACGGTTGGACATTGCGGCGCAACGGGCCGCCCGCCTGGGGCTGGTGGTCAACGCAGGTCATGGAATCAACTATGAAAACATCGCCCGGGTGCTGAAGCTTCCCCGGATCGAGGAACTCAACATCGGCCACTCAATCGTCAGCCGCGCGATCTTTGTGGGTCTCCGAGAGGCCGTGCGGGAAATGAACGCGAAAATTCAACAGGAGCCGGGGTCTCAAGACCCCGATTCTTCACCAGACCGGGGTTGAAAAACGCCCGGAGTCGATGCACTCTCCCTGAAACACCCATGAAAGCGTCCTCAAAGGTCATCACCCTCCCTGCGCTCATCGCACTCTTTTCCAGCGTTCCCGGGATCGCTCATGCCCATTTGACGGGCGGATCCGGCGGGTTTGAGTCCGGTTTGTCCCATCCGCTGCACGGCTTGGATCACATCCTGGCGATGGTGGCGGTGGGCCTGTGGGCGGCGCAACTCGGTGGTCGGGCATTGTGGATCGTCCCGGCGAGCTTCGTGGGCGTGATGGTCCTAGGCGGAGCGCTCGGGCACGCCGGTGTCGCGCTTCCGCTTGTGGAGCCAGGGATTACGGCCTCCATTTTCATTCTCGGCATCCTCCTGATCCTGGCTGTGCGGGTTCCGGTCGGCGTGGCCGCTGCGATTGTTGGCTTGTTTGCGGTGTTTCATGGGTTTGCTCACGGAGCGGAGGCTCATCAGAATGTCCATTTTGCGCTGTACGCTTTAGGCTTTGTGCTGGCGACTGCGGTCCTGCACGGACTAGGGGTAGGCGTGGGATTGCTCGCCGCGTCGGTGAAGCCTTTCCCGCTCATTCGCGTCGCCGGTGTCGCCATCGTCGCAGCGGGAGTTTTCACGTTGATCGGCTAACCCGCCGCCCATGCCGAATCGGTTTGCCCTCCCCATTCTGGCAGCCACGCTTGTCTTTGCGGCGAATGCGCGGGCGCAAGATGCGGCCGACCTCGATTTTCCCCTGACAAAACCCGCACCGTCGTGGGTTCAAGCAGATGTCACCGCGGGAGGGATCGACCTCGAGGTCACCCCGCCCAATGTGTTTCAGCATCTGGTCGCGACGGTCATTTTCGATGAAAGCGCCGGGAGCACCCTTGGGATATCGTGGCAGACCGCGGACGGGAAGGTGACGTTGACCTCCAACGCGTATGAAGGCGTGGCCCAGGCGAATCAGAACATCGTCATCCTGCACCAAGCCATTCTCGGGGCGGGTGGGAGACTGTCCCTGACGGGCGACGTGGGAGCATTGAGCGGGGTTCGGCGGGTGCGGCTGTGTTGGGTGGATACGCTGACGATTTACGGCTCCGACGGCGAGAAAACGCCCGTCTTTATCCAGCCCGGTGGGAGGGTCATCACCGGGGCGGATCTTGTGGGAGCGCCGAAGTCGGACTCGGGCGATTCGGTATCCGGGGAAGTCGTCAATGCCTCGCTTAGCGACGCGGTGACGCCGTTGGACCAAGGCGTGGGCTTCGTGGCTCCCGTTGTGGGCACCCCGTACCTCGTGCGGTTTCACGCGGATGTTATCGGTGTACCGCTGGATCAGGGCATCACGATTTCCGTCAATGGAGGTGTCCCGCAGGTGCTGAACCTGGAGGTGCCCGCGCTGGAAGATCCGGGTTACATCGCAGCAGATTCGGGCAACTCGTATGCTGGCTGGCGGAAGGCGGGCGCGGTGCTGCCCGTTTCCGCATTCCGAACGGGAGAGAACACCGTGGTGATCGCGGGCGCCTCAGGCACCCCACTCGACGGAGCCTTCCTTCGCAAGGCGGGGCTGCAGCTTGTTTTCGCCCCGGAGCCGATGGAGCCCTCGCGGGTAATCGCTACGCCAAGCCTTGAGGAGAGCGACGAACCGCCGCGATTCCGGATGTCCGTCGGCGCCATCGAACCATGAGCATCGACGAATGGGCACAATGGGAACCAACGGAACGGGCGACGCTTTGCTTTATTCGCCGGGAAAATGAAGTCCTTCTCATCCTGAAGAAGCGTGGGCTGGGGGCTGGGAAGATCAACGCACCGGGGGGACGGCTCGAACTCGGTGAGACGCCTCTCCAGGCGGCCATTCGCGAAACTCAGGAAGAAGTTGGGGTGACACCCCATCATCCGGAAGCCCATGGCGAACTGCATTTCGATTTCGTCGACGGATACCGCCTGCATTGCGTCGTGTTCGTCGCCTGGGGCTGCGACGGCGAGCCGGTCGAGACGCCAGAGGCCGATCCCATGTGGTTCCCGGTCGATGCGATCCCGTATGACGCGATGTGGGAGGACGATGCGCATTGGCTCCCAGGAATCCTCGAAGGGCGGGTCTTCACCGGGTATTTTCGCTTTGATGGCGAAAAAATGTTGGATTCTGTGGTTTTGTGGGATGAGAATCCCATGTTGCAAGTCACGCATGCTCAGGGTGTTAACGCATAAATGCGCGGCTTGTGAATTTTTTCACTTGCGGATCTGTGTTTCTGTGGCATTCTCTCTTCATAGTTTTTGAAGATTGTTCTGGGGGGAACAACAGCCCCTCGCGCCATTCGGTGCGGGGGGCTGTCTCTTTTTTGGAGAGCGGCATGATTTGCGATTTCATCGTCCCCGCTGTGGAGCGGTTGTCGCACAGCGAGGCGGGTCGGCACGCGTGGAGTCAGTTTGACATCCGAATTCAGCGAGCAATTCTGGAGTCCAGCACCTGGAAGTTCATTCTTGGGGCACTCACCGCATGACCGCCGAATCCGATCCCGTTTCAAAGCCCGCCCGTAGCCGACCGCTGCGGCGTCTTTTGCGTTTGGTGATCATCGCCGTGCTCCTGGGAGCAGCGTGGGTTTATCACCCGACCATCCTTTCGTGGGGTGTCACCCGCGGCCTCGATTGGGCTCTGCCGTACGCCGGGCTGAAGCGAGTGGGCGGATCGGTGGACGCGAGCTTCACCCGCCCGATCGCGATCAGCGATTTTCGCATCGAACCCAACGGGTCCCTGCGAACGGGAACGGCCTTTCATTGCGAGCGGTTGACGATCGCGTTTGAACCCTTCTGGAAGATGGGCGCGGGGCGGTTCTTGTCGGACGTGGCCGTGGTGAAGCTCCGCGGAGATCTGGATTTTCGGACAGGTGCGCTGCCTCCGATTCCGATGAAGGAACTTCCGCTGGACGAGCAGAAGCAGCTTTCTCGCAACATCCTCGCCTGGCTGCCCCGGCGGATTCGCCTCGAGCGTTGCGACGGGCGGTTCTTTGCCGACGGTCAGGTCTATGACACCAAGGGTCTGTCTGCGGATTTTAGTGAAAGCGAAACCCGTTCGCTCACTGCGGAGTCGGTCGACGTGCAAGTGGGCGGTTTCAGGCGGACGTTTCGCGATCTGACCGGTGTGACCGCCTGGAAGGGCGGGGCATTTTATCTGGCCAATAATCGACTGACCGAAGAGGTCACCCTGGAGCGATTCACAGCGGACATTGTCCGGCTCGGAGGTCCGGGTTTCACGTTCGACCTCACCGCTTTCGGCGGCGGCATCCGCGGGGAGTTTGGCCTGGGAATGAACGGCTTGGACTCCGATCTCGATGCCGCGCTGATCGCCCGCAATCTCCCTTTGGCACCAGTTCCGGAGTTTTTGGGCGCAGAAATCTCGGCTGGCGGAGTCGTTCGTGAGGCGCGGCTGACCTTCCATGGCAATCCGGGGAAGGCGCTGGAGTCCGAAATGGCTGCCCGCATCAATGCCGACGATGTTCGCTGGGAGGGCCGCGGTTGGGATTCGCTGGAGCTCGGAGCGGTATTGATCGAACGGAAGCTGTCCCTCACGGAGTTGGTCCTGAGACAGGGAAAAAACACCGCCCGCGCCGGAGGGGATCTCAGCATCCCGAGCGCGGGCGAGAGTTTTTCGAACGCAGAGTACAGTGTGCAGGTGTCCGCAGACATTCCTGACCTCCAGGCACTCGCCGCGCTAGCAGGCGGGGCATTCGATGAGGTCAATGGAAAACTCACGGTCTACGGCACCGCGCGCGGGAAGGGATCGGACGTGAACGGCGATCTCAAGTGGTCTGGCTCGGAACTCCGGTACCACGGCATTGTCATCGCGGAGGCCCGGGGCAACGTGGAATTCCGAAACGGGGAAGCGCGGATCACGGAATTTGAAGCCACGTCGGGGAGCGACCGCGTTCATGGTCGGGGGACGGTCGAAATGAACGCGCCGCATGCCTTCAACGGGGAGCTTCAGGCGGACATCGGCAACGTCGCCGAGTATCTCGCCGGCCTTCCGGGAAACCCGCTCCCGCAAGTCCAGTCGGGGACGCTGCACCTGGATTGGCAGGGAGACGGCAACGCACAATCGAGCTCCGGAGCATTCTCCGTGCGACTCGACGGCATTCAGTCCGACTGGACCCCCACCGGACTCAACGCGGATCTCGCGGGTACCTACTCGCCAACAAATGTGGATTTCCGAAAAATCGACCTCGACCGATCACCTCTCAAGCTCTCGGCCCAAGCCACGCTGGCCCCGTCCGGACTTGGCATCCGGAACCTGCTCCTCAATGGGAAAAGAGGACCCTTGTTGTCAGGCGAGGCATTTGTGCCGATCGATCTTTTCCAGATGATGCGGTCGGGAGACGTCGCAAAGGCGCTCGACCCAGCGGGCAAACTCTACGCGGCAATGGAATCGCGCGATTTGCCGCTCGGCGATCTCTTCGAGCTCTTCGGTCAGAAGCCCGCTCTCGAGGGCAGGCTGAAGGGGAGTATCGCTGCGAGCGGCACTGCCGCGTCCCCGATCCTGAATGCCACGATCGCGGGAACGGGATTGCGTGCGCCTGTTGCCGACGCACAGATTCCCTCCGCCGCCGTCGAAGGTACGCTCGAGATCCGCGATGGGACCGCAGATCTGAAAGGTCGATTTACAACTCCGGGGTTCGAACCCGTCACGCTGCAGGCCCGTGCGCCGCTGTCCGCTCCCGGAGCCGGACTGGTGGGATGGATCAACCCGGATGCCCCGATCGAGGCGGTTGCGGAGTTTCCCAAAACGGAGTTGCGCGCGTTTCGCAGCTTCCTGCCCCCCGTACGCAGACTCGACGGAGTACTCACCGGGGCGGTTCGCGTGGAGAACACGATCTCGGCCCCCAAAATCACGGGGTGGTTGCAACTCCAAGGCGGTGCGTTTGAAAAGGATACCGCCTCACCACCCGTCACCGACGTGAATGTTCGCGCGGTGTTTGATCCCGGATGGATGCGGCTGGAGACATTTTCGGGCGCAGTCGGGGCGGGTCCGTTTTCGGTCGAGGGCCACGTCAAATGGGCCTCCGCCGCTGAAGGCGTCGAACCGGAGATCCAGCTGCGTGTGAAGGGGAAAAAAGTCCTTCTTGCCCGCGACCCCGGCCTGCGCCTCCGCGCCAATATCGACCTCGCGGTCTCCGGATCCGGTTCCCAAGGGAGCGTGGAAGGGTCCGTCCGCCTCGTGGACGGACGCGTTTACCAACGCATCGAAATTCTTCCGCTGCTTATCCCGGCCGGGATCCAAAAAGAAGATGCCTTCACGCTCCCGAAAGTCGCCGGGATGGTTCCCGCACCGTTCGACTCCTGGACTCTCCAGGTCGAGGTCAACGATGAAACGCCCTTCCTCATGTCCGGCAACATCGCCCAGGGGAACATCGTTCCAGATATTCGCATCGGAGGAAGCCTCGGGAACCCCGTGCCCAAGGGCACGATCATGCTCCGCAACATCCAGGCGTTCCTGCCATTCACGACCATGGATATCAGCGAGGGCGCCATTTATTTCACGGAACAACAACCGCTCATGCCGATTCTGGACGTCCGAGGAGTCGCGGAAGCCCAAGGCTACGAGGTTACCGCCTACGCCTTCGGACCCCTCTCCGAGCGCAAAATGGTCTTGCGAGCGGACCCGCCCCTCGCTCAAGAGTCGATCGTGCTGCTTCTCACCACGGGCCTCGTGCCCAGCGGCAACCTCATGGGAACCGGCTTCGGTCAGGCCGCCATCGGACAAAGCGGGATCCTCCTGCTCCGGGCGATCGCACGTCAGTTCGACCTCCAGGGAGCGAGGATGGATTCGGTGGTGAACCGACTCCAACTCGTCGTGGTCCCTCCGGACGATCCGAGGTCGCGCGCGGGGTTGCGGAGTGACTTTCGGTTGGGCCGGGGGTTCTCTGCGACGGCCGAGCGGGACGGGCTGGGATTCTACAACGCAGGGGTAACCTACACGTATCGGTTTCAATGAAATGGGTGGCTGTGGTGCTGGTTGTTGCAGCGATCACAGCCAGTGGAGCGGTGCCTTCGGGCGAGCGCGTTGTTTTCGAGGGGAACACGAGTTACTCCCGGGCGGCGCTGTTGCGGGCGCTGCGGTATTTCAACGTGGCCGTTGATGGGGACTTCGGAGTAACGGATGCCGACGACGCCGCGTACTTTCTGCGGCAGTACTATTTCGATCACGGTTTTCCGGATGCGGAGGTCCGCTACGAGTATTTCTCCAATCCGCCGCGCGCGGTGTTTCGTGTCGATGAAGGGGGGCAGGTTTTCTTGGGAGCGATCGGGTTTTCCGGAAGCGAGGCGATCTCGGAAAGTCGGCTCCGGGAGGTTGTCGTGGCTGCGGTTCGGCAGGCCACGCTTTCCCCGTTTGGCCGTTTGCGGTACGTCCCGGCCGCGATCGCCAAAGCCCATGACGAACTCGAAACCGTCTTCGTGCAGGAGGGTTATCTCGACGCGAGCGTGGACTTGGAACAGAGCCCGACGGTCGGGAACAGCGTGAGTGTGGACTTCAGGATCCGGCAGGGTCCGAAGTACGAATTGCGGACGATTAAGTTTGAGGGGTTGACCGTCCCCGATGCGAAGGCACTCGCCATTCTGGATGTGAAGTTGCCGACGACGTTTTATCCCGCGACTGAGGCACGACTGCGGACGAGGCTTGTGGATTTCCTGCGAAACCAGGGATTTTATCGGGCGGAAGTTTCAGGATGGATGAACAAGGACCCTGCGGCGGGGACTGTCGGGCTTGTGCTGACCGCGACACCGGGGCCGCAGTACACCGTGGAGGAGGTGCAGGTGACGGGGGCCACGCGGACGCGGGAGGGCAGCATCCTATCGAAGTATCCGGTCAAACCGGGGGTGGTGTACAACGCGGGGGCGGTCGATGATGCCGCGCAGCGGCTTTGGCGGACCGGGGGCTTCGTCAACGTCGAAACGAAGATCGAAGAACTTCCCGGGCACCGGCTCCGTGTGGTGTTGTCGGTTCAGGAAACCAAAGCCCGCCATATTGAGACGTTTGTGGGGTATGGGCAATGGGAGCGCGCGTTTGCGAATGTCACCTATACTGACTCGAACTTTTTGGGAACCCTCACGCGGTTGGAGCTTACGGGATATATCTCGCAGCGCGCCTATGCGCTGGGGGCGACGCTTTCGGATCCCTGGTTCTTGGGCACGGTGCTGACCGGTGAGGCGGGATTGTTTGTTTCGAGGAGGGAGCTTCCGGCGTACCAAGCGACGGAGTATGGGGCCAGCGTGGGCGTGCTGCGGCGGCCGGAGACAACCAAGATGACTGGGTATCAGCTTCAGTTGGCGTGGCGGGCGGTGACGAACTCCGAGGTGTTTGGGGATTCCGAGTTGCCGCTGACGAACTATCGGGTGGGCACGCTGGTTTTCAGACAGACGCTGGATCGACGCAACGACATGCTCGTGCCCATGCAGGGTTACCTCCTCCAGTACGAGAGTGGAATCGCGGCACCCGCCCTGCTCGGCGAGCTTTCCTATCTGCGCTTCGCTGCGCAGGGGACCGCGTATTTTCCGCTCGAACCGATCACACGGGAAAAGCCGTTTGTCCCATTTTTCATCGTCAATCACCGGGTCGGCCTGATCCTGCCCTACGCCAACACCGGCGAGGTGCCGGTGCAGGAGCGCTTTTTTCTGGGTGGACCCGACACCGTCCGGAGCTTCCAGATCGATGGACTGGGGCCGCGGGATTCTGACGGCGATCCACTCGGGGGACAGGCGTACGTGCTTGGGAATCTCGAATTGCAGTGGCCGGCGTTCCGGAGCTTCTACGTGGCTGGTTTTGTCGATGCGGGGAATTTGGCCCCATCGGTGGAAACCATTCAGGTCGACCAAACCGCCGTGGCGCTGGGAGCGGGAGCGCGGGTGTATACGCCGATCGGCGCGTTGCGGGTGGATTACGGCTACAACTTAATCCGGCGCACCGGGGATCCCGTCGGGGCCTGGCAGTTCGGATTTGGGTTTTCCTTTTAGTCCGAGGGGTTGGAGAAACTTCCCGCTTTCTTTATGGAGAATCCGGCGCGATGGTCCCGCCGTGAACACCCTTTGGAAGGCGTTGGCGCTCGTGGCAACGATTTGGGTCGTCGTTGCTGCCGGGCTGTTTTTTGTGGGTCGATCCAAACCGACACCGGAGCGTCTGATGGCGTACCTGGAGACGCAACCATTGAAGGAAGCGACCCCGGATGCGCGTGTGCAGATATTGGAACGCGTGTCCCGTCAGCTGACGGCGATTCCTTATGAGACCCGCCGGGAGGCCCCGGAGATGCGGCGGGCGGTGGATCGATTTTTCCGCGAATTGACGCCCGCGGAGCAGAGCGAGTTTTTGGATCGCACGCTGCCGGTTGGTTTTACGCAGATGATGGAGGCGTTGAACAAGATGGATCCCGAGCGGCGGAAGCGGCTTGTGGACCGGGCGCTCGAGAATCTTCAGAAGGGCGATGGGCGTTCCGAGGAAGAGCGGGCGCTTTCTCTCGATGATCCGAACGTGCGCAAGATCATCGAGAACGGGGTGCAGTCATTTTACAAAGATGCCAACGCGCAAACGAAGCTCGATTTGGCTCCGCTGCTGGAGACCATTCAAAGGCAGACCCAGAACCTCCGATGAAGGTTCGTGCGGCCGGTTTCACGCTCATTGAGCTCATGATCGGAGTGGCCATCATTGGAATTCTCGTGGCGCTCGGCGGCGTGGTGGGGCGACGCATGATCGAGAACGCGCAGGCCGCGACGTGCTCATCCAATCTCCGGGCGCTGGGGGTGGGGCTGCAAAGCTATCTCGCGGACCACGGGAATACGATGCCTCCGCTTGCGGCCGCGAGGGCCTCGGTGAGTGAGAACGTGCCCGTGATTGATAATACGCTTAATGCCTACGTGGATGATGTCCGTGTGTTTCGTTGTCCCGGCGACCGTCTCATGGCCGGGGCGACGGGAACGAGTTACTATTGGAATTCAACCTTAAGCGGACAGTCGGTGGCGAACTTAAGTTTTCTGGGCCTCTTTAAGGAACTGAGTCGGATTCCGGTGATGAGCGACAAGGAAGGTTGGCACAAGCATGCAGCTGACGACGTCCAGATATTGTACGCGGACGGCGGTTCGGCGCGCGGGGTGAAGTTCATCACCGAGGGGGCTCGTTAGCGCGTGGTCCGGCTGGAGAATCTGTCCAAACGTTTCCGCGGGCGGCAGGCATTGGAGCCGTTGACGCTGGAGATCCCCAGGGGAGAAATCGTCGGGCTGCTCGGCCATAACGGGGCCGGGAAGAGCACCACCTTTGGCATGATTCTGGGTCAGGTCCATCCCAGCACGGGCGAGGTGTTTGTCGAGGGAGCAAGCGTTCAGCGTGAGCGCGCCCGGGCGCTCGCCCGGGTGGGAGCCATTTTTGAAACGCCGTCGTTTTATACATACTTAAGTGGATGGACGAATCTCCGGATCTTCGCGGCGTATTCGGCGAAGGTGGACCGGGCGGAGCTGGAGGCTGCGGTGCGACTGGTGGGAATGGAAAAGCGGATCCACGACCCCGTGAGTGTGTACAGTCACGGAATGCGCCAGCGCCTCGCGCTTGCCCAGGCCCTCGTGCCGGCGCCGTCGTTTTTGTTGCTGGACGAACCGACGGAAGGGCTGGATCCCGAGGGCATCCACGAGATGCGTAACTTAATCCTAAGGTTAAGGGAGGAGCGGGGAATGACCGTTCTCCTCGCATCGCATCTGCTCGCGGAGGTGGAGCATCTTTGCGACCGCGTGGCGGTGTTGAAAATGGGCCGGTTGCTGTTTTCCGGGCGGTGGCAGGACACGCTATCCCCGAGGGTTTACCGGATTGTTTGTGCGGACATGGCACGTGCGAATGAGGTGATCGCCCGGTGTGGGCTAAGTCTGGTCGGCGAAGGAACCTATGCGGTGCCCTCCGAGCTGGACCCGGCGGCTTTGCTCGAGGCGTTGGTCGGGGCGCGGGCGGGCGTGACGGAATTTGCCCCGGAGCGGCCATCGCTTGAGGCGTTTTATCTGTCTGTTTCCGCAGCGGAGGGGGCGGGACGATGAATGCGTGGGGGCGTCAGTTTGGATTCGAACTGTTAAGGCTCTTCGCCCGGAAGCGCACGTATATCGGCTTTGGCGTATTCCTGGCCATGGAGGTTGGCGTTCTGTTACTCCTGCGGGTCCCGGCGGTGCAGAGGAGTATGCGTCGCGTAATCGAGCAGGCCGGCTACGCATTCGAGGATTATTATTCGGGCCTGTCCCTGGCTTTTCTTATCATCGTTTGGACCCTCTTTCTCCTCGGCGCCCTTTACCTGGCGCTCGTCGGTGGGGATATGGTGAGCAAGGAGGTGGAGGAGGGCACCCTCCGGATGATTTTGTGTCGGCCGATATCGCGGGCCAGGATCATTTCATTAAAAGCGGCTGCCACGGTCGTTTACACGGTTGTGCTCTGTGTGTTCATTTGTTTGTCAGCGCTCGGGGTGGGCATGCTGGAACGCGGTATCGGCGGGATGTTTGTCTACGCGCCGGCGGAACAGCTCTTTGCCATGCATTCCTTCGCCGTGGGCTTGGAGCGATTTGCGATCGCCATCCCTCTGATCGCCTATGGCCTCCTGCCGGTGAGTTTTCTCGCGTTTTTCTTCTCGTGCTTTCGCATGAAGCCCGCTGCCGCGACGGTGCTCACGTTGTCCGTCATGTTTGTGGATTCGGTATTCAAGAACATCCCGTTCTTTGAAGACGTGCGGCATTTTTTTCTGACGCATTACATGGGTGCATGGATGCTGGTGTTTGCCCCGCAGATTCCGTGGGAAAGTATCCTCGAGCGGGTGCTGTTCCTGGCCGGGTTGATGGGAACGCTCCTCGTGGGCTCGTGGCTGGTGCTGGAGCGGCGGGATTTCAAATCCTGAGGCGGGAAACTGGACACGCTTCGGCCCCGGGCGCATTCTGAGGTATGCGCAGCATGACGGGTTACGGACACGGCTCTCACTCCAAAGGAGGGTTGGAAGTCCGCGTGGAAGTTTCCTCGGTGAATCGAAAGCAGCTGGAGATCGCGTGCAATCTGCCGCGGGATTTGGCGCCCTTCGAGCCAGCAGTGCGCGATGTGGTGGCGTCGGCTCTCCACCGCGGACGGATCACCCTTGCCGCGGGCATCACGGCTAGCGGCGTTCCGGCGGTCACGATTGATGAGCGGTTGGCCGGAGAGGTGGCTGCGTCCATGCGACGGCTTCAGGAGCGACTGGGGCTCTCCGGCGAAATTACGGTGGAAACCGTCCTGCGCGCGCCCGGGGTCATTCGCTCCGGGGAGCCGATCCCGGATCCCGCGCTCGGGGAGGAGGTGCTCCTCGCGGCCACGCGTGAGGCATTGGCTAGTCTGCAGCGAATGCGGGAAACGGAGGGGGCACGTTTGAAGTCCGAACTCGCGCGCGGGGTGCGGGAGTTACGGACGATGGCGGACGAGATCCGGGAACTGGTTCCGGGTGTCGCGGAAAAGCTTTTCGCTGCGATGCAGGCGCGCCTGGCGACGCGGCATCTCGGAATCGATCTACAGGACGAACGACTCCTTCGCGAACTGGCCCTCTATGCGGACAAGGCCGACGTCAGCGAGGAAATCCTGCGAGTCTCAAGCCATCTGGATCAGTTTGAGACGCTCCTCGACTCGAAGGAACCCACCGGAAAAGCGCTGGAATTTCTCGCGCAGGAGTTGTTTCGCGAGCTGAACACAACAGGAGCGAAGTGCGCTGACGCAGGAATCACGCGAATTGTGGTGGCGTCGAAGAGCGAAGTGGAGAAGATACGCGAACAGCTGGCCAATGTTGAATAGTCCTTCCTCCGATTTCCGCCGTCGCGGCGTGTTGTTTGTTCTTTCCGCGCCCTCAGGAGCGGGAAAGACGACGCTGTGCAGTGCGCTGCGACAGAAGCCGGATTTCATTTATTCGGTCTCCTGCACGACGCGCGCGCCGAGGCCCGGGGAGGTGCACGGCGAGGACTATCTTTTTTTGACCGAGGACGAATTCGATCGGCATGTGCAGCAGAACGATTTCCTCGAGTACGCCGGAGTGCATGGCCGCCGGTATGGAACGCTGAAGGCCTCCCTGCTTGAATTGCTCGCGCAGGGAATCGACGTCCTCATCGACATTGACACACAGGGCGCCGCGCAAATTCGAAACAGCGGGGATCCGTTCATCAATGCCGCGCTCGCCGACGTCTTCATCATGCCGCCAAATCTCGAGGAACTTCGTCGACGCCTTCTCAAGCGGGGAACGGAGACCCCGGAGCAAGTGCAAATCCGCCTGCAGAATGCCGCGAGCGAGATGGAGCGCTGGCACGACTATCGCTACACGATTATCAGCGGTTCGATGGAGGAAGACATCGAGAAATTCCGCGCCGTCATGCGCGCCGAACGCTATCTGAGTCGACGACTGGAACGCGTCAACGCGCCCTCGGAGTTGCCATCCGCATGATCCTATAAACCGCAGCTTGAATTACCATGAAGCACTTGAAGATCATGAAGAGGAATGAATGAGGCATGTTCCCGGGCTCCACGGGTCTTCCCCTTTTGGGTGAAGTTGCGGGCCAATTTTCTGAGCCGTCTATTCCTCTGTCCCTTCATGTCCTTCATGAACTTCATGGTGAATCTGACCATTTCTTGGGTTTAAACTGCGGGATTTAGGATGATCGAGGGAAAAACCATCGTGCTCGGGGTTTGCGGATCCATCGCGGCGTACAAGGCGGCGGACCTCACCAGCAAACTCAGGCAACGGGGCGCAGAGGTTTTCGTGGTGATGAGCGAACACGCGTCGGATTTTGTGGGGTCCCTCACTTTCCAAACGCTGTCCCGCAATCCCGTGCTGGCCAGCACTCGCGATGAGAAGGACGCCTGGCGACCAGGGCACATTGATCTCGCGGACCGCGCCCACCTCCTCCTGATTGCCCCCGCGTCGGCGAATACCATCGCAAAGCTGGCTCTCGGACTGGCAGACGACGCGCTGACCTCCGTGGCGCTCGCCACATTGGCTCCCGTTTTGATCGCGCCCGCGATGAACGGGAAGATGTGGGAGCACCCCGCCACGCAGGAAAACGTGGGTCGGCTCACGGCTCGCGGGGTCCACTTTGTGGGTCCGGCAGACGGGATGCTTGCTTGCGGTTATGAAGGCGCCGGTCGGCTCAGCGACGTGGAGGAAATCCTTCGCGCTGCGGAAGGAATTCTCGGCTAAAGGCCTGAGCCCCGAAAAAATCAAGCGAAAATCGATAAAAATCGTTGACGCTTTGACGCATGTTGGTTATTCACAACGCCCAGTGAGTTATTCACAGGATCTTCACATCCTCCGCACTTGCGGACAGAAAGGGGGGAATTAGTAATGCCAACAGCAAAGAAACCTGCAGCGAAGTCCGTTGCAGCCAAGAAACCCGCCGCACCGGCCAAAAAAGCCGCTGCACCGGCCAAAGCCGCCGCTCCTAAAAAAGCAGTAGCCAAACCCGCAGCGAAAGCCGTCGTAGCGAAGGCTGCTCCTAAAAAGGCGCCAGCCAAGCCCGCAGCAAAAGCAGCGAAGCCTGCAGCGAAAGCCGCAAAGCCCGCAGCAAAAGCTCCGGTCGCCGCAAAGAAGGTTAAAAAGAAATAACCTTCCGGCGTTCCAACGTCCGGCCCACCCCGTATCCATTCGGATGAACATTGGGAGAAGCGATGCGTCGCTTCTCCCAATTTCCGCAGGGCAGAGAAATCTGGACCCCAGCTCCCAGCCGTGCAACTTTAAGCGATGAGATCAGTCGAGTTGTTTTCAGGTGCTGGTGGCCTCGCCTTGGGCCTAGAAGCCTCTGGATTTGAGCATGTTGCGCTCATTGAATGCAATAGGGATGCCTGTGCGAGCCTCCGGCTCAATCGCCCTGACTGGAACATCATCGAATCGGATGTTCGAAAGATAAGCTTTGCTGATTTTGGATCCGTTGACCTTGTGGCAGGTGGACCGCCCTGTCAGCCGTTCTCCATCGGAGGGAAGTCGCGAGGATATGACGACACAAGAGACATGTTTCCACAGGCGGTCCGCGCCGTGCGCGAGTTACGCCCCCAGGCCTTTATGTTTGAGAATGTTCGCGGGCTTCTGCGGCAGACTTTCCAGAACTACGTCGAGTACATTCGGCTCCAGCTGACATATCCAGATTTTCCGACCTCGCAGAACGTTGCATGGGATGCAAACCTTCAACGGTTGCAGAAGCACCACACATCGAGCGGTTCATGTGAGGGGCTGACTTATCAGGTCAGTGTTCACTTGGCCGATGCTGCGGATTACGGGGTACCCCAGCATCGCCATCGAGCATTTTTTGTCGGCTTTCGATCCGACTTGAATGCGAAGTGGTTCTTCCCGACGGCAACCGCATCGTCAGATGAGCTTCTTCGAGAGAAGTATGTCTCGGGCAAGTATTGGGAGGAGCATCAACTTGCCAAGCCCTCGGCTATCCCGTCGCGCTTGCAGGCAAGAGTGTGCCGCATCCGGACTGGATCTCTGTTCCAGATGCGATCCCGATGGACGACAGTAAGGGATGCTCTCAAAGGGCTTCCCCACCCAAAAGAAGAAAGTTCATATCCAAACCATTCATTTCAGCCGGGAGCGAAGTCTTACCCAGGCCATACCGGTAGCACGTGGGATGAACCAGCCAAAGCTTTGAAGGCCGGGGATCATGGCGTTCCCGGCGGAGAGAACATGCTCGATTATGGCAACGGCAAGGTGAGGTATTTTTCAGTCCGAGAGTCAGCGCGAATCCAGACATTCCCTGACGACTACGTGTTTTCGGGTTCGTGGTCCGAGAGCATGAGACAACTCGGCAATGCTGTTCCAGTCCTGCTGGCTCAAGCGGTCGCATCATCGATTTCCCGAAATCTAAAGGCTTTGCATGGAAAACGAATCGGTATTCAACCCGCTTGCGAAACGGAACCTCGGCAAGAGCGTCGTTGACGCTCTACTCGAAACCACTGCGATGCCGTTGAAGGCTGTGGGAGTATTCCCCGGCGCTGGTGTTTACGCCATCTACTACCATGGTTCATTCTCGAGCTACGGGCCACTCAGTAAACTGAATCTGCCCGTGGCAACTTATCCGATTTATGTCGGCAAAGCCATCCCGAAGGGCGGTCGGAAAGGAACAAGTTCAGACGCATCGTTGGATTCCACGGCACTTTCAAAGAGACTCCAAGAGCACAAGGCGTCCGTTGAAGCCGTCCCGTCGCTTAAGATTGAGGATTTCTCCTATCGAAGTCTGGTAGTCGACGATATCTGGATTTCGCTCGGCGAGACGCTGGTAATCCAGCGATTCCAACCACTATGGAATCAGGTAGTGGATGGTTTTGGAAACCACGATCCTGGCGGAGGAAGATACGGGGGAATGCGGCCAGCGTGGGACGAATTGCACCCTGGAAGGAAATGGGCCACACACTGCCAAGCGCCAAAGCTTACGAAGAAGCAGATCGTTGAAGCAGTCGATGCCTACATGGAAGCGTTGAAGAAATGAAAAGGCCAACGGGCGCTTGAAGGGAATCCCCATGGCTTCAGCAGTTTCCGCACGGCTGCTGCGGGCGCGGGAGATAGTGCCAAAAGCAGGTCGGGACATCTGACCGGGGAGGATGGGGTTGCATGAAGCGGCCCCACTGCCTCTTTGACTCACTGGCTGACCGAGTCACATCTCGCCGAGCGTTTCTGGGAGTCGTCCTATTTGAGATTCGCCTCGAGGTCCGCGTACGCCTGAACAACGACGTCGCCGGATTTCAGCGTGTCCCGACTCGCCTGCAACGCTTCAAGCGCTGCCGCCTTTGACGAAGCGTCAGAAGCGTTGCGAACCAAAGTCCGAATGCGCCCCAGTTCCGCGTAATCCGTCAGCACGTTCTCCGCCAGCGGACGGTACTCGTTGATCCAGGCGTAGGTCCCATCGAGCGGCGGCGCCTTCACATAGTCCTGCAGCAACGGAGCGGCGTCATCGAACGCAGCCAGGGTCCAATCCTTCATTCCAAACAAAAACAACCCGAAGGCCTCGAGCGTGTTGGCAGCATACATTCGACGGGAACCGGACGAGATCGGCTTCTCGGTCGACATCAGGGTACCGGCGTTGACAAAAAAGTTCGCCTCCAGTTGCTTGTCGGGATCTCCGGAATAGGGCCCGCCCGCGGCCACTTTGCCAAAGAACTCCCGGGCCTCGTCTGCATGACCCGCCAGGAGCGCCGCCAATCCGGCGTTGAGCAGCACCCAATCGCGCTCAGGAGGAACGATTCCCGGCACGCGCGACAGGTCGCGGAGGGTGGACAGCGCTTCCTCGTATTGCCCGGCGACAATCTCGCGGCGGCCGTCGGCAAATCGCTGCACGAGATCGTCGCTACTGAGCGTGCTGACAGACTGACCCTCTGACCCCCCGGAATTAAACAACTTGTCGCGGTACGCGAATAAAGCCACGCCCAGCAGAAGGGCGACCGCGAGTAGAATCAGCGAAATCACGGCGGCCACCTGACGCTGTTGCGTGCTCTCAACGATCTCCCGCTGGCGTGGCTTGCGCGGCGAGCCCGCCTTTTCCACCAGCGCATTGCGGGCGTACTGGAGGTGCTCGATCAGTTCCGCGTAGGACGCGTAACGCTGACCCGGGTCCTTGTGAAGGGTGCGGTTGATGACATACGCGGTCTCGCTGGAAACGTCGGGTGCGAACGCCTGCAGACTCACGGCCTGGCTCTTGATATGCTTCAGCGCAACCAACGACGCGGTCTGTGCCTCGAAAGGAGGTCGGCCGGCGAGCGCATGAAAAAGCGTTCCGCCCAGACTGTAGATATCGCTCCGGAAATCCTCGGGCTCATTGTTGAGCTTCTCGGGCGCAATATAATAAGGCGTGCCCCAGATTTCGCCGTCACCAGGTTCGTCGCTCACCGGCGCGGCTAGGCCAAAATCCACGATCTTCGCCGTATGCGCATCCGCAAAAAGGATGTTGCCCGGTTTGACGTCGCGGTGAATCAACCCGCGCTCCAGGGCGGCCTCCAAACCCTGCGCGATCTGGATCCCCACCTCAAGAACCTGAACCTCCGCCACCCGGGCCTGAATGCCCATCAGGTCGTCCAGCGAGCCGCGCTCCACAAGCTCCATGGCCATATAGAACTGACCGTGATCCTCCCCGAACGAAAACACCTTCACGACGTGGGGATGGTTGATCGACGCGGTGATGCGGGCTTCCGTGGCAAGGCGCTCACGTTCCTCGGCCACGGCGCTGCGTTCCTTTTTAAGAATTTTCAGCGCGACCGTTCGGTGCAGATTTTGGTCAACGGCTTTGAAAACGGAGCCCATTCCGCCCTCGCCGAGAATTTCAACGAGGGTGAAATTGTTGAACTGGGATCGGGCTCGGATGCTTTGCCCGCAGCTCGGACAGTAGGTCTGCGAAAACGGGGCCTCGTCGGTGACGTCAAGCAGCGTCGCGCACGCGGGGCAGGCCTGGAGAATCTGCTGGGGCTCGTCGGACACTGGAAAGGAAAATAGCGTGAGATCGTGCGGGAGTCGATTGCGGATTGCACCTTCCGTCGTTCGGCAGGAGAATGCGGCATGCGGACTTTCGTGGCGGAAAAGGTAGAGCGGGGCACGCGGGCAGACCAATTTCTCGCAGCGTCCGCTCCGGAGTTCTCGCGCGTCCGTTTGAAGGCGCTGATGAAAGAGGGTCTCGTCCTCTGCAACAATCAGCCCGCGGAACCCTCACAAATCGTGCGACCGGGCGACGTCTTCGCATTTGAAGAGCCGGCGGCCCGTCCGGCCGATGACCTCGTCGCTGAGGAAATGCCTCTGAGCGTCCTTTTCGAAGACGAACATCTGCTCATCCTCGACAAGCCCGCCGGCGTCGTTATCCATCCCGGAGCGGGAAACCGAACCGGAACCATCGCCGCTGGCGTCCTCTACCACTGTGGAAGCCTGTCCCAAATCGGCGGCGTGGAACGCCCGGGAATTGTGCATCGCCTGGACAAGGAGACCAGCGGGTGCCTCGCTGTCTGCAAAACCGACGCGGCACATCGGGCTCTCGGGGCGGCGTTCGCCGAACGCCGGGTGGAGAAGATTTACCTCGCGGTGACCGACAAAGTCCCGCGCCGCACGTTTGGGACCATTGACGCCCCCATCGCGCGACATCGCATCCATCGGAAGAAAATGACCACCGTCGAGCCGCCGGATGGACGTGCTGCCGTGACCGATTACCGCGTGGTGGCATCGCAGGACCGCGTCTTCCTCGTGGAATGCCGACCCCGCACCGGGCGGACGCACCAAATCCGGGTGCATTTGAAGTCGATCGGCCTGCCTGTCGCCGGGGATATCGAGTACGGCAATCGGGGAAAATGGAAACGCCATCTCCTCCACGCGTGGCGATTGGGCTTCGAACACCCGGTTTCCGGCGTGCCCCTGCAGTTCACTTCGCCACTGCCGGACGACTTCCCGGAATTCTGCCGGAAAGCGGCGGAGGCCCGGCTACCACTTCTCGGTGATCAAAAGGAGATCGCCGACGAGGATTTCGATCTTTTTTAGATCCTTGCGACGACCTTTTTCGGCCTTCACCTGCAATCCGCGAAGCTCGGCGAGAATATCGCGGAGATCCTTCAGCTGGGCTCCGGAAAGCTTTTCCCGATCCAGCAGCGTGGCAACCAAGACCCGAACCGCGTCGATCTCGGCCTCAATTCGCACCGCATAACTCTCCGTTGTCGCACGAAGACTCTCCCGAAGAGCGTCCAACTCTTCGCATACCGCCTTTGCGGGTGAGGCTTTTGCTTCGGAAACGTCCATGAACCGTGTTGATCACAGCAGAAACGCCGGGGTGCTGCAAGGTTTCCGATTGTTCCACGTGGAACAGTGCGAGGTCGCTTCCCGCGCGTTGCAACACGCTCCCCGCCGGTTTACGCTCCCCTGATGTTTGTCTATCCGACAGCGTATGACGTGGTGGTGATCGGCGCCGGGCACTCCGGGATCGAGGCCGCGCACGCCTCCGCCCGGTTGGGGTGCCGTACCCTCTTACTGACCCAGAACGCGGACACGGTGGGTCAGATGTCCTGCAACCCCGCGATCGGCGGGCTCGCGAAGGGACACATGGTCCGCGAAATCGACGCTCTCGGGGGCTTGATGGGCCTGAATGCGGACGCCACCGGAATCCAGTTCCGGATGCTGAATGCCGGAAAGGGACCCAGCGTCCGAGGGCCCCGGGCACAATGCGACAAGAAGGCGTACCAGTTCCGACTCAAAGCGATCCTTGAACGCACTCCGGGTATTGACCTCAAACAGGCCTCCGTTACGGATCTCCATTTCGAGGGAGAGCGACTCGCGGGGGTCGACACCAACCTCGGCGTCCGCTTTGCAACGCGGGCCGTGGTGGTGACTACCGGAACCTTCATGCGAGGTCTCCTGCACGTGGGGATGAGAACGCAGCCCGGTGGGCGGATGGGGGACACCATCTCGTCATTCAGCGATTGCCTGAAGGGCCTTGGATTCGAAATCGGCCGCTTCAAAACGGGCACCCCCTGTCGGCTCGTGGCGGGTTCGATTGATTTCTCCCGCTGCGAACGACAGGAGGGCGACACCCCTGCACCGACATTCAGCTTCCTGGTCGATACACTCGAGCGGCGAAGGGACGAACTGTTCACTCTCAATGGTTTCGAGAACGGAATGTTCCACGTGGAACAAATGCCCTGCTGGGTGACGTACACGAATTCGGCAACGCATGACGTGATCCGTGCGAATCTGCATCAATCCCCGCTCTTCGCCGGCGCGATCGAAGGCACGGGCCCGCGATATTGTCCATCGATCGAGGACAAGGTGGTGAAGTTCGCGGACCGCGACCGGCACCAGCTCTTCCTCGAACCCGAGGGACGGCATACGGATGAGTTTTATGTGAACGGCGTCTCGACTAGTTTGCCCTACGAGGTGCAACTCGCTTTTCTCCGAAGTGTGGTGGGTCTCGAGCGCGCGGAGATTCTGCGACCAGGCTACGCGGTGGAGTACGATTACTGCCCGCCCCGGCAGTTGTTTTCAACGCTGGAAACGAAGCGGATCGAGGGTTTGTATTTCGCGGGTCAGATCAATGGCACGTCCGGCTACGAGGAGGCCGCCGCACAGGGGCTCCTGGCGGGGGCGAATGCTGCGCTCAAGGTGCAGGGGCGGCCGCCGTTTACGTTGTCGCGCTCGCAGGCCTATATGGGCGTGCTGGTGGACGATCTCGTCACGCGCGGAACGGAGGAGCCGTACCGGATGTTCACGAGCCGGGCGGAGTACCGTCTGCTGCTGCGACAGGACAACGCCGATCTGCGGCTGACGGGCCTCGCGGTAGCCCACGGGCTCGTCGACGGGGAGCGCAAGAAGCGATACGAGGCCAAGGTGACCCTGATGGCCTCGCTGATCGCGGAATTGCGCTCGGTGCGAATCGAAGGGCGGCCGCTGGAGGAGTGGCTCCGGCGAAGCGACTTCCACCCCGCGAATCTACCGGAGGCGCTGTATCGCCAGGGAACGGCGGAAGTCTGGGACGTTTTGGAAACGGATATCAAGTACGAGGGCTACGTGCAGCGTCAGGAGGGCCAGATCCGCAAAAGCGCGAAAATGGAGTCCCGCGTCCTCCCGCTTTGGCTGGATTACGCAGAGATCCCCGGTCTGCGCAACGAGGCACGGCAGAAGTTTGGTCAGTTTCGACCAGAAAACCTGGGGCAGGCCGCAAGAATCGACGGGGTGACGCCCTCCGATGTCGCCCTCTTGTCCGTCTGGTTGGAAAAGGAGTCCCGTCAGCGTCAAACGCAGGAAGGTTCGGCCCCGAATGGGTCAAGCGTGGTTACGGGGACGGGTGGGATAACCGCAGATTAACAGGATTAGCGCAGATTTTCTCTTAGCTCAAAACCAGGCGCTTGTATGACAACGAGGACGGGGCCAAGTTCGCGATGCACTTCCATCGCGGCACCGAGCACGGCGTGGTTTTGTGGGTCCTGTTTCACAAAATCGGCGAAAATCGGCGGTTAAAAAATCGCGGAGTGGATCAGAGAATTCGTAAATCGTATGTCATATCCCCGGTGCGTCCGGGCTTGCACGGAGGAAGGGTCGCGACAGAACCCTTGATGGGATCGGCTGGTGCGAAGGTTTCCTGAGTCGGGGTGAGTTCGTGAACGGAGATACGTCGGTTCTGGGCATTGCGGATCTCGAGGGCGAGGGGGAGTTGGACGGGAATCCCGGGGTGGAGGGAGGGGTAGAGGTTGCTGTGCCGGTAGCGCAGCCCCGCGAGGTGGAGATCGCCATGAACCGGCTGAAGGCAAACCTCGCGCTCGGCGACGTAGATTCGGCGGTCCGCCAGGAAGGCCTCGGTGGCGGCAAACTCGAGCCGGCGCATGGAGGTGTCGACGAATCGGCTGGTGCTTCCGCCTTCCACCGGGGTCTCGCAAAGGAGCGGCCAGCTCTCATGCGCGCGGCGGATGCTCAGTCGGGCCCCCCCGCGGCCGACGGAGAGCAACAACGGAAATTTCCACTCCCAAAGGGCCCGGTAGACGTCGGTATCGAGCTGGATTCCCGCCGTCTTCTCCAGATCGGCGAAGATGTCGGTGAGGTCGCCCCAAAGGACGGAGGGCAGGAAGTACCGATCCTTGAGCTGCATGCCGAAGTTCTTCAGGGGTTTGGTGAACGGGACCTTGGCGCACCGGGCCGCGATCGAAGACCAGAGCAGCGCAATCGCGGCGGTCCATTCTGCGTGTGGGACGGTTTCGATGGCTCGAAACTCGATCAACCCCAGGCAGCCCGCGGGAGAGGCGGGGTTCCAGAATTTATCGAAACTCGCCTCAGCACGGTGCGAGTTGCCCGTGACGTCCGTATGCAGATGCCGCAGCGTTTCGTTGATGTTGACGCGATGATCCCCTTCCGGGAGCGACTCCAGGAACCGGTAGGCCATCTCGAGGTCGTAAAGATCGCGCGCGGATTCATCGGTTCGCGGGGCCTGCGAGGCGGATCCGACGTAGTGCCCGGTGAAAAGGTAGGCGAGGCAGGGGTGATGCTGGAAGTAACGCAGGATGGAGACCAGCCACGCCGGCCGCGTGAAGAAAGGGTTCTCCTCGATGGTGGCTCCGCCCCAGAGGAGGTGGTTTCCTCCGCCGGACCCGACGGGCGCATCGCCCGGGACTTCCTTCCACGGCCGCAACCCGCACTGCTGCGCTGCGGCGTTGACCGTGCCGATCCACCCCGCGTACTCCTGCAGGCTGCGGCAGGCCGGGATGTTGATCTCAAGCACGCCGGGGTCAGCAGCCAACCCAAGGATCACCCACTCGCCCTTGAGATCCGGGGGCACGTAGCCGTCGAATGCCACGGGGCAGCGGACCTCCGTCGTGCAGATGTTCTCAATCAGTGCGACAAGCGATTCAAAGCCTTCCATCGGCAGCGGCGGCAGAAAAATGCGCAGCTCGCCGTCGCGAATCTCCAGGGTAAGCGCCCGCCTGAGGGCGTCCTCCGGCAGCAGTTGCAACGGGAGTCGGAGCCCGGCGGGACCGGGAGCGGCCAGGGCAACGCGTTCGAGTGCCTTCATGGGCCACACCGCTGTCTTCCAGCCTTCCTCCTGGGTGTAGTCCAACGGAAGTGCGAAGATCGGAAGAGGGGCGTTGGGATCGCGAAAGGACATCCACCGGCGTTGCATCTTCAGACTGGAGCCGAGAGCCGCCACGGCAGTCTCCAGATCGATGAGCGTAGGCTCCGCAGAGGTGGTCCGATCGACATTCCAGAACGGACCTCCGTGCTTTCGAGCAATCAAACGCACCACCCAGCGGGGATTAACCTCGCCCGGGTAGAGTTTCCCGGGTGCGAGCACTTGCAAGGCCCCGGGCATGGCCGTTTTGACAAGCACCGCAGCCATCTTCTTCGCGTAGTCGAGTTTTGTCGGTCCGACGGCAGTGAAGTTCCATTCGGCTCCCACCGGATCGATCGGAACAAAGGTGGGTTCCCCACCAAGCGTGAGATGGATCCCCGCTTCTTCGAGGAGGGCCTGCGCCCGGTTTGCGGCGGCTTCAAATTTTCGGTTCATAGGGTTCCCAGGGGGACGATCTCCAGACTGTACGTCATTTCACTGCCGACTTTGCGATTTCCATAGTAACTCCCGGAGATCGGCATGATGTCCTCGGGAGTCATCCCCACGGCGGTGGCAATGAAGTGGTGATCGCAGAGGACACCGTTGGTGGGATCCATCCCCACCCAGCCCGCGCCGGGCAGGTACGCTTCCACCCAGGCATGCATCGCGCCAACGGCACGACGCTCACGCTTCGAGGTGGGCGGCTCCCAGAGAAAACCGCTGGTGAGCCTCGCCGCAATTCCCAACTGACGCAGCACCGCGACAAAGAGATTCGCCGTATCGCGACACGCGCCCCGCCCCAGCCGCAGCGTCTCCTCGGGAGCCCTCGCAGGACCTTCTTCGCGCCGCTCGTAACCGATATTCTCGTTGAGCCAGGCCACCATGCTCATCAAGGTTTCCACCGTCGGCCGCGGAGAAGGCAGACGAAGGGGGTCAGGGACATTCAATGTCCCACCCCCTGACGAGAGGTACGGATGCAGCACCGCGAGTTCGTCGGGTTTGTACAAGAACGGCAGCTTGAGCGCGTGGGAATCCAGCAGGAAGTGAAACGGATTCCGCTCCCGAAGGCGCACGGACAGCTTCAGCGAAAAGTGCAGATCCGAAATCGCCGTGGGATAAAAACAGTACGCAAAAGGATTGTCGAAGAGGTCGTTTCGATACTGCACATCGGCGGTGGACTCCGTCGAAAATGCTTCCGCGTCCACGCGAACAAAATAGTCCGGGCGGGGGAAGAGCCGAACCCGGTGCGGGGACAAACTGACGACCGATTCGTAACGATACTGAGCGGTGTACTGGATGGTGACGTTCACGATTTCAACCTCTTCATGGTAATTCTGACCTTCATGCGCTGGGCGGCCGAACCCTTGAAGGTCCCCCGAACCGGAGCCGCATCCCGAAAATCGCGACCCACCGAGACGGCAACGTGCCGCTCCCCACACCATTGATTATTGGTAGGGTCGATTCCCACCCAGTGTCCCCCGGGGGCAAGGACCTCCACCCACGCATGCGTAGCGAGCGATCCCACCAACCGAGCATCCTTCGAGCCTTCGGGCGGGGGATCGGACTCGATGTATCCGCAAACGTATCTGGCGGGGAGGCCCGCCGTTCGCAGGACGCTCAGCATGACATGGGCGAAATCCTGACACACGCCCTTGCGCTGCTCGAGGACGGTCTGCAGCGGGGTCGTGTTGTCGGTCGATCCCGGGAAGTACTCGAATTCGTGGTAGATCGTGGAGTTCAGCTCCTCGACCGCTGCCCCAAGCCCGCGATCGCCGGCGAACAGTTGCCGTGCGAAGCGAGACGAATCCCCGCCCACCGGCACCACCGGCGTCGCCTGCAGGAACTCGAACACGTCCGTCAGACTGGACGAGAAAAGCTGCCGCGACTCCGCCACGCTCAAACGCATCGACTCCCCGGGGAACTCGGGCACCGCGGTCTCGACGCGGAGACGGTTGGTGATCGCCAGACGGGCGTGGCGCAGCGTCATGGAAAAAAAATCGACCGCATTCCCAAAGTAATCCGTGTACCGGGACGTCCGGGCGCTTGGCTGGAAATCCACTTCGTGCGAAACGATCCGCTGGCTCGGACGAGGAGGCGGCGTCAGCCTCGTCTCGATGTACGCCTCACTTGCCGGGTCCGCGTAGCGGTACTCCGTGGTATGGAGAATCTCAAACCGCATCAGTAAAACTCGGAAGCAGGGGCTGCTCAGGCGGACGCATATGCACCTGGTGATTCAAGAATCCGTCCGCGATGAGATGGTGAACCTCCAGAAGCTCGGAAAGGAGCGATGACAGGGTCGATAGCATTTCCTCGTGGCGGAGCGGATCGGGGTTCGATTCCGAATCGAAGTATTGCTCCCAGTGGATAGAGCCAATCCGATCCCGCAGCAACCGGAGGAATTCCGCCGTGCGCTGCATGGCCAGCGACGAATCGGGCTGGGATTCCGCGAGTAGGTGCGCGCAGACGTCAATACACCGCCGGACAGAACGCGGAACACTCGGGTTGCTCCATAAAAGATGCAGCACGGGGGCGGGCTCGGTTCGCATCTGGTAAACGCGACGGTACGCATCCCGCGTGTTGAGGAGTCGCAAAAACGCGGAGAGCTCGATTTCCCGCGCGTGCTCCCCAGACGGACGCTTCGGGGGAATTCTCGGGATCGACCGCATCATCGAGCATGCGGCATTCGCCGTGATGGCCGCCCGCTCCACCATGCGACCGATCTCACAAAAGCGCCACCCTCCATCCACCACCATTGTCGACTGCGCAACGCCGAAAAACTGCGGCACCATTTGCGTGACAAACTCGCAGATGCGCCGCGTGAGTCGGGCACACTGCGATTCCGGGAGCTCCGGACGGTACCCCACCCGCTTCAAACCGGAACGCAGCTTGTCCACAACGCTCCACGCATCCAGGCTCAAACACTCGAGAATGGATTCGCAGTTGTGCGCCGCCCGCTGCACCGCCGCGACCACGGAATCCGGCTCGTCAGGGTCAAGCGCCAGACGATACCGTCCCAACGGCGTCGAAATAGAACGGCGGGAACCCTTACCCGGGGTCTCCAACGGCGGGAGGAGCCGATTCCACACGGGTCGATACAACATCCGTTCGGTCGCGTTAAGCTCCTCCATCTCAAGGGATTCCACGACACTCACCATCCCGGCAAGACTCGACGCACGCTCCAGATACCGGCCCACCCAGTAAAACGCTTCCGCCACCCGGCTTGTCACGTGATGGGAAGGGACGACGCTTTCCATCGATCGGCGGGGACTGGCGTAACCCGCATCCTCCGCGCCCGGACCCGTCACCCAGGTGTCCTTGCTCCCACCACCCAGCTCGTTCGCGGTGTGCGGCGTGCTGGCCGTCGAAACACGCGTCAACGCCCCGGGAAACACGCGGAAGCCCCCGGCATCAGAACGCTGCGCAAAAAGGATGTGATCCTGCACCCGGGCGGTGGGCTTGCCATCCTCAAAACACGTCGTGCGCGCGTCCACGTCTCGGGGTTGGGCCACATACTGACCCGGATTCGCGAGGACTTCCCGAATGAGGTCGTTGCCGGATTCTTCGGAGGCGTCGCCGTTCCCCGTCTGAGCGAGCAACTTCTCACCGTAGAGCGGCCGGATCGTGAATTCGTTCACACGTTCCAGCACCATCTCGCGCTGGTCGAGATCCCCAAGCCAATACGTGTCAAGGGTCGGAAGGATCGGATGCTCGGCAAGGTAGTAGCGAACAATGACGGACGAAAAACACAGCAAAGCGCGGTCGTCCGCGAGCTGGGACCCGACACTGTTGATGAGTTGGACCGTCCCTTTGCGAATGCAATGAACGATCCCGGGAACCCCGAGCAGGGAGTCGCGCCGCAGCGCGAGGGGATCGAGGAACTGATCGGAAATCCGCGCGTAGATGACGTCCACCTTCTCAAGGCCCGACACGGTCTTCAGGTAAACCCGATCGTTGAGGACCAACAAATCCCCACCCTGAACTACCGGAATGCCCATCCGTCGGCCGAGGAAACTGTGCTCGGAATAGACCGGGCTCCCGGGTCCGCCGGACAGCAGTACCACGGTGGGGTCGCGGTCCTCGGACACCCCGCGAAGCATCTCCAGCATGGCGGTGGGGACATCCGCGATCGATCGGACCGGATAATCCACGAAAGCCTGAGGGAGAACGCGAGCAAGCGCCCGCCGGTTCTGCATCATGTAAGAGATTCCAGAGGCGTTGCTGAGGTAGTGATGCTTGACCGCAAATCCGCCGTCGGGCAGGCGCACGACGCCGAGTCCGCTCAAGTGCAGGAAGGCATTGTTCGCCCGCGGCAGCCCCGTTGCGACCCGTTGGTAGTAGGGACTCCCGAGCACAGGCTGAACCGGGATTTTCCCCTCATGCAGGATCTCGCGCTTGCCGTAAACATCGGCGAGAAAGCACTCGAAAGCGCGCAGGCGTTGATCAATCCCGGCTGCCAGAAGAGACCATTCTTCTTCCGTAAAAATCTGCGGGAGGAGGTCGCAAAACCACGGGCGCGGACCCCAGGGTCGGTCGTGAGCGACATCAAAAGTGACGCCCATTTCGCGCATGACGGCTTCGAGTCGCTCGTCGATGGCGCGGAGTTCTGCCCGTGGGAGTGGGCCGACGCCCTGGAGAAAACGCTGGTAAACGGGTCGCGGCGCCCCGGACGACTCGTGGACTTCGTTCCAACGAGCGCCGGATTCCCTCCGCCTGCGGTCTCGCCGTGTTCGAACAACGGCAAGATCTGACTTTTCCCCCAGCTTTTGCACCTCGCAGACCGTCCTTTGTTGGGGTCCCTGCGGTCAAGCGCAGAAGTCTTGATGTTGACAGCTCGAAAGATTCTGTCAGATTGGCCGGACCGGGATATCGCGGGCGTAGCTCAGTTGGTAGAGCACTTCCTTGCCAAGGAAGATGTCGAGAGTTCGAGTCTCTTCGCCCGCTCCCTCCGCCTTCGTCCCAGAGGCAGCATCCCCAAGCGCCCTTGACCTGACGGCAACTGACGTGACCTGACGTCCTTGGGAGATTCGCAAAAGCGTGAACCAACAGCGGAAATCATCTGTTTGTGGGGCGCCGTGGGAAGAAGCTGGGGAGCGTGCGCAGCAATCAAACGGGGAGGGACACCTCATTTCTCGGCCGCAATTTCCGCGATTTTTCCAGGCGCGCGCGACGAGCCTGTGTTAGCTTCCGCACCATGACCGTCGCGGAATACATTAACCACATTTACCTGGACGAAAACGGTCTGGCGTGGATCGACGATACGCGAGTCAAGGTGATTGAAGTCGCCATGGATCATCTGGCCCACGGGTGGAGCGCGGAGGAAATCCACCGGCAGCACCCTGGCGTTTCTTTGGCGCAGGCACATGCTGCCCTCGCGTTCTACTACGACCATCAACCCGAGTTTGACCTAGCGATCGCGGAAAGCGTCGATGCGGCGGAACGCCTCGCCAGGGGCGGGCCTGACTCACCCGGCCGACGTCGCCTCCGTGCGTTGGGGCTCCTCCATTGAGTCTCCGGCTCTACATGGACGTACATGTCCCGCTCGCCGTCACCGAGGCTCTGCGTCGGCGCGGGGTGGATGTCCTGCGAGCGCAGGACGATGGTGCTGAGCGGATGGAGGACGCTGCCTTGCTCGACCACGCCTCGAGTCTGCAGCGCACGATTTTCACCCAAGACGACGACTTCCTAGCGGTAGGGGCGAAACGGCAAGCTGATTTAACGGAGTTCTCAGGCATTATTTTTGGGCATCAAATGCGACTCACGGTAGGCCAGTGCGTGCATGATTTGGACCTCATTGCGAAAGTCTATGAGCCGGGCGACATGGTAAACCGCATCGAGCACCTGCCGCTGCGATTCTCCTGAGGGCGAGAGCCCCCGTACTCCCCGGGGACCCGCGGAAGCCCGCCTTCCCGCAGGCGGCCCCGCTGCTTAAGGCAGCGCGGCGGGCGGCGCGACTTTCTGAACTAATACTTTGTCCACGCGGAGGCGATCCATGTCCATGACTTCGAAACGGAACCCGTGGGCAATGAAATGGTCGCCCTCCTGCGGGAGTCCGCCGATCTCGTGGCAGATGTAACCCGCCAGCGTCTGGAACCCGCGTTGGTCCACGTCGGTAAAGCCCAGCTCGGGCAGATACTCATTCAACTCATCAATGCCAACGATCGCATCGATCAAAACGCTCCCGTCTTCCCGCCGGAGGAACGGTGAACGTTTGGTGCCATCGTCGGAGGACATATCTCCGACGATCGACGCCAGCACATCGCGCAGTGCGACCGTCCCGCTCACTCCGCCGAACTCGTCCAGAACGATCGCCAGCCGCTGACCCCGCGTGCGGAGTTCGTTGATGAGTTCGAGTAACGTCATGGTTCGCGGCACGAAAAACGCGGGCCGCATGAGATCGCGGGTGTTCACGGGGACGCCAGCGGCTAGGTTCGCGTAGTAGCTTTTCACCGAGACGATGCCCACGATGTTGTCGATGCTGCCCTCGTACACGGGGAACTGCGAGTGGTCGCTGACGACGATCTTGTGCCAGATCGCCTCGTGCGGCTCCTCGACGTCGATTCCCACGACGCGCGTGCGAGGCGTCATAACATCCGACATCGTGAGCTGGTCGAGTTCGAGCACCCGGCCTGCCATGCGGCTTTCATGTTCGTGGAGCATGCCCCGTTCAGCTCCTTCGCGGAGGAGGACCATCATTTCCTCTTCCGTCATGGGCTCTGGCTCCTTGGATTCCACGCGAAGGATGCGCAGGACGCCGTTGGTGGAAGCGGTCAGGAGAGCGACGATGGGGGAGGCTATTTGGGCCAACTTGAGCATCGGGACGGACAATGCCACGGCGATTCCCTCTGGGTGCACGAGTGCGAGGCGCTTCGGTACGAGTTCCCCGATGATGAGGGACCCGTACGCGATCGATGCGACGACGACCAGAAATGCGATCTGATGGGCGTAGGCTCCGACCCAGGGAATAACCGCTACGAACGGCTCCAGATCCCCCGCCAGCGTGGCGCCTCCGAATGCACCGGCGAAGATACCGACCAGCGTGATGCCGATCTGCACCGTGGACAAAAGACGCGATGGATCCTCGGTGAGCTTCAGCGCAGCTGCGGCGCCGGCGTTGCCTTTCTCTGCAAGCGCCCGGAGACGCATCTTGTTGGCGGAAACCAAGGCGAGCTCCTGCATTGCGAATCCCGCATTGACGAGCAGGAGCACAAAGATAACGGCAATCTCAAATAGGGCGTCTGGCATGGCTTCGGGATGAATTTGGCGGAACCTTGCACGAGCCAACCCCTGCCCGCAAGTGCCCTACCGGTACACTTTGCAGTATTTCTCTCCCGTCTTGCGCATTCGACGGATGAGTTCCCGCGGTCCGAGCACGCGCACATTCTCCCCCCAGCTCAGGACCCAAGGCTCGATTTCCTCCAGATTGGAAAGCGTCAGCGTGAGCTCAACGTCACCGTCGGAAAGCTCCTGAAGTTTCTGACTGGGATGCCAGTTTCGCTCGCGGACGAGCTTTGCGGCGATTCCGGAAAAGCGGAGTTCCACGGTGTGACTCCCTTTCGAAGTAAACACGCCAAAGCTGTCGCGCAGGAATTTGTCGATCGAGAAGTCCGCCGGTCGGGTGAAAGTCGCCGCATCCACACGCGGCGTTTTCATTCGCGCCAGCAGGAATGTCCGCATGTCCGAGCGCTTCACATCGAACCCGATCACGTACCACTGATCGAGCACACACGCGAGGTGGTAGGGCCGAAGATGGCGAGGCTCGTGTTTGGATGAGGTGAGCTTTTTGTAATCAAACTTCAACTCCCGGCTCGTACGCACCGCCTCGCTCACGATCTGGAAAGTTTCCAGCTCCGTTGGAAGCGCCTCAAAACCCCGGAAGGAGACGATCGCATCCAGGTCGCTCCAGGAAACACTGAGTCGACCCGAGAGTTGGGAGGTCAATTTCTGAAATGCGCTCCGGAGCGGCTGTTCAAATGGGCTGCCCCGGTATTGGGCAAGCGCCTTTTGACCGATGAAAACGGAGACCAGCTCCTGCTCGTTCAGCTCCATCATCGGGAAGTTCTGAACCGGTGCGGTGAGCCCGTATCCACCGCGGCGTTGATCATATGCGATCGGCAGCCCCAATCGATCCCGCATGAAATCCAGATCGCGCTGGATCGTCTTGGACGTGACCTCCAAATCGACCGCGAGGCTCGAGCGTGTGGGCCACTGATTGGCTTTGAGGGCGTCGAGAATCTGCATCATCCGGTCCAGTGGCGGCCGGGTGTGAAGCTGCCGTGGGCCCGGCAGTCGGCTTCGGGAACGCGAAGAGCCTAGCGGAGCGCGGAGCGAAGGGGTGGGACGTGCCATGTCCCTGGCATCGTGCGGAAAAAGTGGAGATTTGGAAAGGCCGGATTTCCGAGTCGCGGCTCGCCAATGTCGTCCAGCCCGAAAAAGGATTTTGAACCACGAAGAGCACGAAGAACATGAAGTTCAAGACACGGGTGCAGCCAAACTAGATTTCTACATCCGATCCCCCAACATAGCCCCTTCATGTCCTTCGTGCCCTTCATGGTGAATTTCAATCGCGGCGTGTGCGCGTACGGCCCCCCTCTCTCATCCGGGATGGGTGAAAACGAGGAGCGTATCGACGCTCGCCTTCACGGTTTGATGCCGCAACGCATGGGCCAAGATCTCCGCGTACGCGTTGAGCTGCGGCGCGTAGAACGCCTCCTTCGATCTGCGAATCTCCTTTGACCCCAGCACATCCGATTTGAAATCGATGATCACAGCGTGTGCGATTTCGTCGTCTTCATTGCGGGAAACCACCACGCGATCGAACCGTCCCGACCATAGCGAATCGCCCCGGGGAACGGAGAACGCGCGTTCCCGCCACACTTCGAGGCTTGAGGGCGCCGCTGCGAATCTTGCCGCCCAGATCGAACGATCAAACGCGTCGGCAAGATCCGTGTTCGGCTCCGCGATTCGTCCGAGCAGATCCGCCAGCATGTCCCGGGCCTCCGGTCGCTCGATGCCGGCCCAATCCGGGGCAGTCTCCTCCAGGATCCGGTCGATCTCTGCGGAAGCGAACACATCCGGTTTCCACTCGACGCACGCAAGCCAGGCGTGAACGGCGGTGCCAACGGACAAACCTTTTCGCCCGATCGAGGGGAACATCTGGCGGAACACCCGAGTCGATCCTCCCTCCTCGCCGGATGGCGATTTGCGTTCGAGGCGCGCGGAAACGTGGGAAGCGATCGGTCGCGCGAGGGCTCCGCTCGGGAGATGCGAACTGTCGTCGATTGGGACGAAAGCGGTGTCCGCAGGAGCAGGGGCTCGCCCCCCGACGCGCAACTCGCTCCACGGCAGGCCGGTGGATTCAGTCTTCCAAACCGGCGTGCTCTCGCTGGGTAACACGCCGGGAGCAAGGACTCGGGGAAGGAGCGCCGCGTTTTGAAACGAGCACGGAGAGCTTGAAACCACCGTGACAACGATATCGAGGAAACTCCGCGCCCGCGTCATTCCGACGTACAGGAGGGACAGCTTTTCCATCATTCCCCGGACCTCGCGCCGCTCCCATTCCGCGCGGCGTCCGGCGCAGAGCGCGAGCTCTCGGGAGCGGTTCAGGCAGTGCTCCTCGCCGGTCTCGGGATCGCGCAGCAGCGGCGGACCCTGAGGCGGGCGACCCCGTTCTCCAAGGTCCCCGAGAACCACCGCCTCGAACTCCAGCCCCTTTGAGGCATGGATCGTCATGACCACGACCCGCGCAGGCCGACCGGACTTCACCGTCTCCGCCCGCGCCGAGTGAACAAAGTCACCCGGCCGCCCGCCTCCGCTGCGATCGAACCGACGTGCGAGTCCGAGCAATTGCCGGCAACGGCGCTGATCGTGGGCACTCAGCCTCGCGGCAAAGTCGGCATCCGCCATCCATTCGGTAAGGATGCCCGTCGCTCCTTCGTTCTCCCACACCTCTCCCCATTGGTCGAGCCAAGCGCGGGAGGCCGCTTCAGCCCCAAACCCCTCCTGCCCGAGGGTCTCCGCCCATGGTGCCTGCGAGGCCAGCCGCGCCGCAGCCGAGCGGGTGTGCGGATGGTCAAGGAATGTCAGCCCGGCGAGCAACACCTCGACCGCGGCGGAGTCCGTAATCAAATTCCCCCCCGCTCCGGAGGCGACGTCCACGCCCTCGCGGCGCAACGCGTCGATGATCGCCGGAATCTGCACGCGGCGTCGCAGCAGCACGGCGACTTCCCGGGGCGCGTCGGGTGGCTCCAGCAACCGGAGCACCCGACCGACGATGAACGCGGTCTCCGAGGTTCCATCCTTGGGCAGACACCAAAGTCGCGCCTCCCCGCGGAGTTGGGTGTGGTGGGCTTTGTGGCCGGCGTAACCCTTTGCCCAAGCCGCAGCGGCGTCGGAAAACGGGTGGCGGATCTCTGAATCGGAAACCGAACCCATCCCCTCAAAGACGGCATCGACCGCCTCCAGGACAGCGGGGCTGGATCGGTAGGAAACGGAGAGCTGTTCTTCGATGAACCGACCTTCCCCAAACCACGACGGCAGGCGGTCGATGATCTCGCGGTCGCCTCCCCGCCAGCCGTAGATCGCCTGCTTCGGATCTCCCACGACGAAAAGGGAACGGTCTGCGGTCGCGAGGACCTCTTCAATGACGGGTTTGAAGAACTCGAATTGCGACCAGCTCGTATCCTGGAATTCATCGAAGAGGATATGCTCGATTCGGGAATCCAGATGGAAGTACACGTCCTCTGCTGCTCCCGGGGATTCCCAACAAACGGCACGACGGACGAATTCTTCCACTTCGCTGAAAGTCAGTGACCCCAGCGCGCGGGACGCTTTTTCGCGAGCCTCTGCAAATGCATCGCGCAGTCCCCACAATCCACGCACCCGTTCGTTATGGAGCGCGTTGAGCGTTCGGCGCACCTGATCGATTAACGGTGCCAGTGCGACCGCCCATTCCGGTGGGGTGACCACCCGGTCACCGCCTGCGCCGGGAAGGTCGCCGTTTGAAACGAGGTGGCAAAGGATTTTCGTATCGAGGACGAGGTCCTCGATCCGGCTGCCGGGGGTGAGGTTTCGCAGGAAGCCATCGATCCCTTTACGGAAGTGGACGTTCTCTTTTCCGTTGGCGTTTTTGGCGCAGGGGAGACTCGAGACAACGGAGCGCCAGCGATCCGCGTCCTCCGGGGAAAGACGAGCGCCGGTGATCGGCCGGGGAGGCTCCGCAACCCACTTCGGGGCGGTTCGAAACCGGAGATCCGCGACGAGCTCCAGCATGGCGTCGAGATTCCTCGAGCGCGCCGTTTCCCCCCTCCACGCCGCCCACGCCTTGCGCACCGCGTCGCTTTGTGGGCCGCTGATCAGTTCACGGAGAACCTCCGCACAAACCTCTGCATCCTCGGTGTCGGAACAGACCCGATAGTTCCGCGGAACATCGAAGAGGTCCGGCAAGGCGCGTGCGAGTCGGGCGAAAAACGAATCGATCGTTCCGATACTCACGCGATGCATGGAATCCGTGAGCCGCTCCAACGCGGCGCTGCACTCCGCCGCCGAGAGACCCTCCGAGCGTCCGAGGTCGGACGCCAGTCGATCCCGGATGCTCCGATCGAGGACGGATTCCGCGAGTCGTTTGAGCACACGAACGAGAATCTCCCCGGCGGCGGCGCGGGTGAAGGTGGCCGCGAGAATCGAACCTGGATCGACCGTTGGCGTGCGCAGCAGGAGCCCGATATAATGAGTACTCAGGCGGTACGTTTTTCCGGATCCCGCGGAGGCCCCGATAAAGTGTGCGTTCATTCGTCGAACTCCTCGCCGTCCTCAGCGTCGCCCAGCCACGCCGCCTTGCCGCACAAGCCACGAACCGCGGGATGCGCGTATCGCAATGTGTCCGGGCTGTCCGGAAACACACCGTCCAGAATCGCCTGCGCCACGACCAGGGACATTGCATGTCCCTGCGTCACTATTTTCTCGGACAGAGGCTCCGAGACATCGGTCAGACTGGTGTCGTCCGGTAGTTGAAAGTAGCAGAACTCCGCTGGCGTGCCCGGCACCCAGCCGGGGATGGAGACATCTGTGGATTCTGCGTCGAGCAACCACCGGTAAAGCGGGAATTGGAGATCCTTCCACCAGATTCCCGTGGCGTCGTCGATCGAGTAACTCCAGCCGGGATTTGTATTGGATTTGACCTGGCTGACGTGCTGCTTGTCCGGATCTTTGGGCGTACTGCTCGTCTTGTAATCGATCACCCGCCAGGCACCGCTACCGAGGTGGCGGTCAATGCGGTCGATCCGGCCACTCAATGGCACGCGCTGTCCGCTCGGCAGATCCAGCGGCCGATTCCAGCCGGTGCTGTTCCCAGATTCCGCATAAACAATCCGCCAACCTTCGCCCGCCAGTGCCGCCTGTCGATCCGCGAAGGCGGAGAGTTTGGCTTCGAATGCCTCCATCTGAAATGTCACCCCGGCTTCCTCGAGTCCCGCGAAGCGTACGCGAACGAGCTCTCGGAACGCCGACAAAACGAACGTTCGGATCGGTGCCGCCTCCGTGCTGTCGCGAACGTCCGTGGAGTGAGCGAACCGGGAAAGGATCTCGTGAAGGATTTGGCCGCCCATGGACGGATCGATTTCGAGCGCGTCGTCTTCTCGCACGGAAAGGCGGAGCAGGCGCTCGAAGTAGAACTGACGCGGCGAGCGCAGGTAGGCAGCGAAATCCGTGACGCTCAGCGACTCCACGGGTGCGCGGGTGGGCTCCTCCCGCCCAAATCCTGCATACTGCGCGGGGGCGTCCGCCTCGTCCTCGGGATCCTGCGATTCGAGCAGCCGAATCAGGCGTGCGGCGAGCGCAGTGCCGGAAAGCCCCTGAAGCAGGATGCGGCTGGGTCGGAGCGGATCGCCGGCTGCACTCCGCTTGGGGACGCAAATGCGAAGCGCGCCCCCCGGCCGCGTGGCACCGATCGCTTGCAAGAGATACGCATCCCGGGCGAGCCGACTTTCATTGGATGCCAATCCCAGCCGGTCACGGAGGCCCGCAGGTAGGAAGGGGTCGGAAACGACACTATCCGGAACAAACCCTTCACAAAATGAGGCCACAGCTGCAAATGGGGAATCGTCTGCCAGAAGCTCCAACCACCCGATGACCTCCACGTCCCCGGCCGTTCCCGAAGCGGGGACCGGTTGCGCGGACGCGTTGGAAAGGAGCAACGAAAGCAGCTCCGCAGGGCGAATCTGTAGTTCCACCTTCGATCCGATCAGAAGATTCACTTCCTCCATCAGGGCTTTCAACGGCCGGAAAATGGACCGCCCCGCAGGCGTGGTGTCGTTTGCGGGCAAATCCCCGAAGATCCGAAGGGTCAACGCGGCAAGCTCCGCTGCCACCTCCGGCAAGTTCCGGGAAGCCGGAGAAAGAGGAAGCTTTTCGCGCAGGTTCGCGTGAAGCTGCAGGACGGCCTCCGGCACGCCCGGTGATTTATGCCCCGATGGGGCGATATCCCTTAGCCCAGGGCAAGCGCCAGCGTCGCCCTGGGTCTTGACGGCAATGCGTGTCTGCCCGGAAGGGGTAGCATCCCCATCCGCGCCTGACATAGTGACCGCCAACTCGTGCCCCGACGCATAACGGGTGGGATCGAACCGAGCCGGGAGGTGATCGCCGTGGAATCGGTCGAGGGCGGGAAGAACATGCCGGACCCCGAGAAAGTCCGCGAGGTCGCGCTGTCGCACCATCCGGGCGATGACTTCAAAGTCCGCAGGCTCGTCGGCTGAGTCGCGCCGCAGATACGCGGCGATCAATCCGAGGGCCCGCCAAGGTCGCGTTTCCCCAAATGTGCGCAGCGCGACAGGCCGGGCAGACGAGCCCTTCGCGGTCAGCGCGTCGCAGATCGCCGGGATCTCTTCCGCATCGGGCGACGCAATCACACGCGGCGCTCCAGGAGCGGTCGCCCCCGCCTCAACCGCCCAATCGGCCAGCGCCGCCGCCTGCGTCAGGGAATCCTCCGTCGTGAACAAAACCCCCTCGCTCAACGCGGCCGGACGGGAATTCCAATAGGAAGGGACGACACGACCCCACGGATCAAAGCCTTCCGCGCTCGATTCGTCCGCATAGATGAGGACATCGCAGCGATCCGCAATCCTTGCGAATCCCTCCTCGTACATCCGGTCAAATTCCGGCACGCCCGCGAGCGCGAGCCTCAACCCGGAGCGCGGCGTTCCCTCCGTCAAAAGCTCCGCCCGCGACGCTGTGGCGTCGACAAGGTGCCAGCACTTCAGGATTTCTTCGACCCGATCGGACGCCACCTGGAGAGCCTTCCAGCGGGCAACCGTCCGTTCGCAATCCGACTCCATCGTGCTCACCACGTCGGCAACCTCCCCAGGCGTCATCCGATGAGCGCAAAGTGAAGAGCACACGCGCAGGAAGGCCTGCGCGGCCGCAAGGTGAACGGAGGAGAAGGCGGGTCCGGGCTTCAGCCCCAGCGCCTCGCGCGTTTCGAGGTCGAGGCAACTCAACGCCTCCGCCCACGCAAGCTGAGACTGTATCGCGGTCGCAATCCCTGTTTCCGGCGTCCCCGACTGAAACAACACGGAAGGCGCGCGCTGCAGGGTGAGAATCTGGGGAGGCACCAGGAGCAGACCCCGCCGGTCGCATGCTTCCGCGAGGAGTTGTTCCAATCGGCGTCCGGCCCGGGCGCCGTTGACGACCACGGCCCAGTGCCCGAGATCGCCGGCGTTGCGCGCACTCCCGCCGGTCAGCAACCACTCGGTGACCGCGTGGAGGATCGGTTGAGACGTGGGAAGAAAGTGGCGGTGCGCGGGCATGTCAGGATTGCGACCACGTTACGCACCGGGTAGGGACATTCGCTGTCCCTGGCACGGAGTTTCCAGGGATGCCTTACTCCGACCAAGGTTTTCGCAATGGGGTTTCGTACCGCACAATGCGACGGAATTGCGACAGAAAAAGCATCGACTTCGTGTCAGGTCGTCCCCTAGGCCTCAGGCATGCGCGCTGCGGTCGGAAAGATTTGTTGGATGTTTCTGACGTTGAGCGCTGCATCTGGCGCACCCGGGGGTTCCACTCCACCCGCGGCCACCGCTGGGGAGCCTCCGGCCTCTGTTGCATCTGAGGCATCTCCGGCATCCCCCGTCCTGCATCATGCCCCGGAGTATGCGATCAGCGGCAATCCGGGCAGTTCCAACATCACGACGGGCACGGGCGAGCTACAGTCCTTTTTGCTCGATCGGCTCGGGATTCACGACAACCACGGCGTACAGATCGGCGGTCTTTGGCTCGGGGACTTCAACCAATTGATCTCCGGTGGAGCCCAACCCGGCATGACGAGTTGGAACAGCCTCTTCGTGCTCGATGCGCACGTGGACCTCGAGAAGCTCACCGGTTGGTGGAAGGGGGGATCCATCGGCGCGCAGTTCCTCCAGCTCAATGCCGAGGAAACGAATCAGGAAGCGGGGAGCGTTCAGGGTTACAGCGGTATCCCGGGGCTCGCACCGCTCACCCGATCCGAACTCTACCAACTGTGGTTTCGCCAGTCGCTCTTCAACGAGAAGCTGATCATCCGCATCGGGAAGTCGATTCCCACCTACGACTTCGGCAATGTCCTTCGTCCTCTTCAACTCCCGGAGCGTCAGTTATTTGTCCCAGGCCTGAGCGGCTTGATTTACACGCCGGTCTTCATCAACCCCACGATGTTGGGGGTGATGCCCGGCTACTACAACTCCGCGTATGGGCTCACCGTGACGATCGCTCCGGTTCATTGGTGGTACTTCAACTATGGCCTTTACGATGGCAACCTGGCGCGCGGGGTACAAACGGGCCTGACCGGCCCCGACTTCAACAACTACATCCTCCAGGCGTGGGAAACGGGCTTCTCCTGGAGGATTGGTCCCCACGGTTTGCCGGGGAAATTTGGCACCGGCATGTGGTATCAGACCGGCACACTGACTGGTGGCAATGGGGCGACGCAGAATGGGACGAGCGGCTACTACGCGTTCGCCACGCAGCGTCTGTGGTATCTGGACCCGGCGAAGAGTAACGCGGGGGTTTCGATTTTCTCTCAGTTCGGAGTCAACGACTCGTCGACGCTTCCGGTGAACCAATACTTTGGCGCCGGCCTGACTGCGTTTGGTTTGGTTCCGATGCGGCCGAGGGATTCCTTCGGTGGGGGTATCTCGTGGTCGTTTCTCAACTCCAATGACTTCAACCGAAGCAGCGAACTGATGTTCCAGGGGTACTACCAGGCAAACATCTGGAAGACCGTCTACATGCAACCCACTCTCACGTACATCCCCACCCCGGGCGCCGATTCCAGTTTGGGCGGTGCGTGGGCCGTCTCCGTCCGCGCCACCGTCCTGTTCTAACCCCTACCTGATAACCCCACATTCCCCATGTCTACCCTCCTCGCCAAAAACGCTGAGGTCCTCGTCACGATGGACGGCTCCCGTCGCGAACTCCGGGACGCCGCCGTTTATGCAGAAAACGGAATCATCACCCACGTGGGACCGACCTCTGAACTTCCTCCATCCGCGGACACGGTCATCGACCTGACGGGTCAGATTGTGCTCCCGGGCTTCGTCAATACGCACCATCATTTGAATCAAACGCTGACGCGGAATCTTCCGGCGGCGCAGAACAATAACTTGTTCGAGTGGCTCAAAGTGCACTATCGCATCTGGGCTAGGACCACCGAGGAGGCGTCGCGTGCGAGCACGCTTGTCGGTCTTGCGGAGTTGGCACTTTCCGGGTGTACGACGGCTTTTGACCATTCGTACGTCTTTAAGAATGGCAATAATGTCGACTGCCAGATCGACGCGGCCCGGGACCTCGGGATCCGTTTTCATGCGAGCCGCGGATCGATGTCTCTGGGCGAATCCAGAGGAGGCCTGCCCCCGGATGACTGCGTCGAGGATGAGGACTTCATCCTGAAAGACAGCGCACGCGTCGTGGAGCGCTACCATGATGCCTCGGTGGGATCGATGACGCAGATCGTGCTCGCGCCGTGTTCGCCGTTCTCGGTGAGCACGAATCTTTTAACAGAATCCGCTGCACTCGCGAGGCACCATGGGGTCCGCCTGCATACGCATCTGTGCGAGACGTTTGATGAGGAGCGCTACACTCTGGAGCGGTTTCAATTGCGCCCAGTGGATTGGATGGATTCCCTCGGGTGGTTGGGGGACGATGTCTGGTTCGCGCATGCCATTCACGTCGATGACGACGAGATTCTCAAGTTCGCGAAGACGGGGTGTGGAGCGGCGCATTGTCCGTGCTCGAACATGCGGCTGGGGTCCGGCATTGCGCCGATCAAGAAGTACATGGCGGCGGGCGTGAAGGTAGGGCTGGGTGTCGACGGGTCTGCGAGTAACGACTCCTCGAACCTGCTTCTTGAAGTGAGACAAGCCATGCTCCTGGCGCGTCTTAAAATGGGGCTCCGCGCGCCGGAGGGACCGTCGAAGTACGCGTTGTTGTCGCAGAACCACCCGGTACGCGCGAACGAATGGATGACCGCGAGGGAGGCGCTGGAACTTGCGACGATTGGGGGCGCTAGCGTGTTGGGGCGGTCGGACATCGGTTCGCTGGAGCCGGGCAAGTGCGCGGACTTTTTCTCGCTCAATCTGCATTCGCTCAACTACGCCGGAGCGCTGCACGATCCGGTTGCCGCGGTGGTGTTCTGCGCGCCGGAGCGGGCGAAGTACACGGTCGTGAACGGTCGGGTGATCGTCGAGGACGGCCGCATTTGCACGTTGGACATGGACCCAGTCATTGCGGATCACAACCGCTTCGCGGCTGCACTGGCGGCGGGGTAGGCGGCAGCCCGGGCGGTGAAAGGGCGGCCCGCCCGTTCCTGGGTTTGCGGACAGGGGCTGGCAGCCCCGGCACTGTTTGCGGAATCCTCACGGAAATCCCCTTTTCAACGGTATCGGACGCTGTTAGTCGACGCGGATGGACTTTGGAGCAATGTTGACCGACGCGGCGACGCCGCATTCGCTGGCGACCCTGGCGCTGCTGATCGGATTGGAGTTGGTTCTCGGAATCGACAACGTCTTGGTGATTTCGATCTTGGTTTCTCGCCTGCCGGCGGAAATGCGGGATCGGGCGCGTCAGTTCGGACTCGGCCTGGCTTTGGTGGCCCGGCTCGTCTTTGTTGCCGGAGCGTTCTGGTTGGTGCATCTCACCCATCCGATCGCGCCCTGGCTGCCCGTTTCCGTGAAGGATCTGATCCTGATGGCGGGGGGGTTGTTCCTTCTATGGAAGGCCACGAAGGAGATTCACCATGTCGTGGAGATCAAAGATGATCACCACGCGGACGGGCCTGCACCCTCGGCATTCCGCTCGGCGATCATGCAGATCGTGATTCTCGATATGGTATTCTCGATTGATTCGGTGATCACCGCGGTGGGGCTGACTCAGAATCTGCTGGTCATCGCGTTCGCTGTGATCGTTTCTTTCCTGGCGATACTGGCTTATGCCAAGACCATCGGAGAGTTCATCCTCCGCCGTCCGGCGCTGAAAATCCTGGCGCTTTCTTTCCTTGTGACGATTGGGGTCACCATCTTCTTGGAAGGCATGCATCAGCATGTCGAGAAGGCCTTCATTTATCTGCCCATGGGCTTTGCCCTAGTGGTGGAACTCCTCCAGATGCGCTACGACGTCAATCGGCAAAAGAAAGAGGCCGCCAAAGCGGCGCAAAAATAATCCGCCGACGGTAAATCGGGCGGCTCCCCATCCGGAGTTCAAGCGTATCACCCATGATGACGGACATTCTTCCGGATCTTCCGGGCCAAGTGCCCGTGATGGCGCTCGGGGACAGCACGCTGTTCCCGCATGCGCTGATGCCGATGTTCATCTTCGAGGAGCGCTACCAGCAGATGCTCCGCGATGTCCTTGAGACAGACAGGATGTTCTCGGTGGGTCTGGCCGAGGCTGGGGACGAGGAACGAATTGCTCCGGTTGCGGGCGTCGGCCTCGTGCGCGCGTGCGTCAAATCCGACGACGGCACCTCCCACCTGATTCTGCAGGGCGTGGGCCGCGTCCGAATCCTCGGGTGGATCGAAGGGAAACCCTACCGCGTGGCACGGGTGGAAACGCTGGAGTCCACCGGCACCGATGATGCCTCGCTGCCCAAGATGACCGCCGCGCTTCGGGCGGCCGTGGCACGGATGCGCGCGGAAGGCGCGGAACTGCCGGTTCAGCTGGAGCAGTACTTGGAACGGATCGAAGATCCGGGTGTACTGACCGATGTCGTTTCGTCTGCGTTGATCCACGCGAGCTCCGAGCGACAGGCCATGCTTCGCGAACTGCATGTTCCGACCCGTCTGGATCGTTTGATCGCCTTGCTCAAAATGATGTAATCTTCTCCTCTTGTCGCGAGCGGGATGTTGCGGTGTACTGCGGGCCCCAACTTTTATGCACAAGCATCCCCACGTCACCGAGGAACGCATCCGCCAGGCTCTTGGGAGAATTCAAGAGTGGCTTTATGAGCCTGATGTTTCGGTAAAAGTGACCGCCGCGCATCTCGGCGGTGAACCCATTTCCTACGAAAAGGCTGTGAGGCTGGAGTATCAACCGTTCGCCGTGGGTGAAGCGTGGGGACCACTCTGGGATACGACGTGGTTTCGAGTGAGTGGCAGCGTTCCCAAGGAGTGGAAAGGCCGTGCCGCTGTGGTACGGGTCGCGTTCTTGCCGAATGTCGCGGGGATCCAGCAGGTCGAGGGCTTCACTGCAGAGGGTCTCGTTTGGAACCACGGCAAGCCGATCGCTGCCATCAACCTCAATCGTGCGGAGATCGAAGTGTCGCGCAAGGCGGTTGGCGGCGAGGAATTTGAGTTTTACGTCGAAGCGGCGGCAAACGTTAGTAATTCGAGCGGTCGCGACATCGGGAAGCCCGGAGGGAAATTGTACACGCTCTCCCGTGCGGAGCTCAGCGTTTTTAATCCGGAAATGCAGGCGCTCTTTTTCGACTTCCGCGTGGCGCTTCAGGCGATGGAAGCGCATGCCGAGAACGACCCGCGCCGGGGCGCGTTGCGGTTTGCCCTCAACCGGGCGGTGACCCTCTTGGACGCGGGAGGTCCCTCCGCATCCGCGGAAATCCGTAAAGTGCTCGCCGAGGTGCTCGGGCGAACGAACGGACCGCATGCGCATGAGGTGAGTGCGATCGGGCATGCCCATATCGACACCGCCTGGCTCTGGCCCCTGCGGGAAACGATTCGCAAGTGCGCGCGGACGTTCTCCTCCCAACTCGCGTACATGCGGGACTACCCGGAGTACGTCTTCGGCTGCTCCCAGGCGCAGCAGTACGAATGGATGAAGGCGCTCTACCCGGACATCTACGTCGGCATCCGGGAAGCGGTCGCCCGGGGTCAATGGGAGCCCATCGGGGCCATGTGGGTGGAACCCGATTGCAACGTGATCTCGGGCGAGTCGCTGGTTCGCCAGATCCTGCTCGGCCAGGAGTTCTTCGTCGAAGAATTCGGTCGCGGGTCCGAGGAGATTTGGATCCCGGATGTGTTCGGTTACAGCGCGGCGATGCCTCAGATCATTCGCAAATCCGGCATTCGCTACTTTCTCACGCAAAAGATTTCCTGGAATCAGTTCAATCAATTCCCACATCACACGTTTCTTTGGGAGGGAATTGACGGCACACGGGTCTTCACGCACTTCCCGCCGGCCGATACCTACAACGCGCACATCGATCCGGATCACCTCAAGCGCACGCTGACGAATTTCAAGGAACACGATCGCGCCGACCGCTCGCTTCTTGTGTACGGTTATGGCGATGGAGGCGGCGGACCAACGATCGCCATGCTCGAGCAGGCGCGGCGGTTGAAGGACTTGGACGGCTTTCCGCGCGTGAAGCTCGAGAAGGTCGCGGATTTCTTTCCGAAGGCGGAGGCGAATGCGAAAGATCTGCCGGTTTGGGTCGGTGAACTTTACCTGGAACTCCACCGGGGAACGCTGACCTCGCAGGCGCGCAACAAGCGCGGCAATCGGAAGTGCGAGTTCCTGCTTCGGGACGCGGAGTTTCTGCATGCCCTCGCCGATATCGTCTCCCCCACCCTGAACACACGGGTTCCCTCGCCGGAGCGGGCCGTTTACGACGTGAGCGGGCTCGATTTGGAAGATGAGGGTGATCCGATTGTCGCCCTGGACCGGGCATGGAAGTTGCTATTGCTCAACCAGTTCCATGATATTATCCCGGGATCCTCGATTCACTGGGTTTACGAGGATAGCGATCGGGACTACGCGACCATCGCGTCGTTGGGAACGTCGGTTCGCGATGCGGCGCTGGAGGAGGTCAACGAATTGATCGATACCTCCGCATATTCGGAACCGGTGATCGTGTTCAATACGTTGGGGCATCGTCGCCAGGAGGTCGTCGATCTTCCTGGTGCGACGGAGCCCGCGTTGGTGGATGTCCCGCCGCTCGGGTATACCATCATTGAAAAGCACCAGAAGGCGCCAGCCAACGAAGTCGGGGTGAAGGTGGCGAAGGAAGGGGCGGACTTCGTCCTCGACAACGGGATTGTCCGCGTGCGGGTGAATGCGAAGGGGCAGCTCACGAGTTTGTTTGATCACCGAACCGGGCGCGAGGCGGTGCCGGCGGGAGAGGTTTCGAATGTACTGAAGCTCCATATTGATCGGCCTAATTTGTGGGAGGCCTGGGATGTGGATATCTTTTACCGGGAGACGGCGTGTGTCCTCGACGATGTCCGCAGCTTGAAGATCGTGGAGTCGCATCCCCTGCGCGCCGCCATTGAAGTGGAACGGGCCTTTGGAAAATCCACGTTGCGGCAGCGCATTGTGGTGTGTGCAGGTTCGCCTCGCGTGGATTTTCCGATGCAGGTCGAGTGGCACGAAACGCGGCGCTTTATGCGCGCGTATTTCCCGATGGCGGTTCGATCGCAGCGCGCGACGTACGAAATCCAGTTTGGCCACTTGGAGAGGCCGACGCATTCGAACACAAGTTGGGATATGGCACGTTTTGAGGTTTGCGCTCAGAAGTGGGCGGATCTCTCCGAAAGCGGGTTTGGCGTGGCATTGCTTAATGATTGCAAGTACGGGCACGACGCGGTCGGTCATGTGCTTGGCCTTAGCCTCCTGCGCTCGCCGATCGCGCCGGATCCGGTGGCGGATCAGGGTCATCAAGAATTCACGTACTCGCTCCTCCCGCACGCTGGCGACTTCCGCGCGGCTGGGGTGATTGAGCACGCGTATGCGCTGAATGTCCCGCTGATCCGCGAACCGGTCGGCGTTCACCCCGGGATGCTTCCGCCGGCACACGCATTCGTCCATGTAGAGGGTGCGGGGATTGTGGTCGAGACGATCAAGCCGGCGCAGGATGGCAATGGAACGATCGTGCGATTCTACGAATCCCGCGGGGGCCGGGGCAGCGGAAAGCTGCTGTTCGGTCTGCCATATCGCACGGCCGTTTGGGTGGATCTCATGGAAAAGGAAATCAGTGCCGCGCGACACGAAGGCGACGCCGTGCATTTTACGTTTTCGCCCTTTGAGATTCTCACACTTCGCGTGGCGTAGTCGAACCTCTCACTTCCTCCATTTACGAATCGCCCGAGATCCCAACCCCCAAAACCCCGGCTCGCCCAGGGCGAATTCCTGACGCTCTCCGGGGAAGTTGCCCCGCCCGTGGCCCCAAAGCCCGTCCCTGCGGAGCCGGAAACCGCGGCCGCAGAGGAGGCCCGGGTTTACCAAGTCGGGGAACTCACCCGCGAGATCCGTGTCGCGCTCGAAGGTCGCTTCGGACTCGTCTGGGTGGAAGGCGAAGTCTCCAACCATCGTCAGCAGTCGTCCGGACACCACTATTTTTCCCTCAAGGATGACACGAGCCAAATTGCCTGCGTGCTCTTCCGCGGCGCCGCCAGCGGGATCGCGGGAATCTCGGCCCTGCGCGAAGGAGCGCTGATCCGCGTGTGCGGGGAATTGACCGTTTACGAAGCCCGGGGTCAGGTGCAGTTGATCGTTCGGGATCTTCGTCCCCACGGTGCGGGGCAGTGGCAGGCCCGGTTCGAGGCGCTGAAAGAGAAGTTGCGGAGCGAGGGGCTCTTTGAATCCGCTCGCAAGCAACCCATTCCCCGATTTCCGCGCACGATTGGGGTCGTCACTTCTCCGACCGGGGCCGCATTTCAGGATTTCATGAAGGTCCTCGCCGCGCGGTTCCCCGTGGAAGTGGTTCTGGCACCGGTGCGGGTCCAGGGTGTCGGCGCGGCCGCAGAGATCGCGGCGGCGATTCGCCGGCTGACCCTCGTTCCCGCGGGAGAAAGTCCCGTGGAAGTGATCGTGCTCGCGCGTGGGGGCGGGAGCATTGAGGACCTTTGGGAGTTCAACGAGGAAGCGGTAGCGAGAGCCATTGTGGCTTGTCCGATTCCGATCGTGACGGGGATTGGGCACGAGATTGATTTCACCATTGCGGATTTCGCGGCAGATCTCCGTGCCCCGACTCCGAGTGCGGCGGCGGCTGCGGTGGCTCCTGACCGCCGGGAGTTGAACTACCGGATTCAGCAGGCGGAGATGGCCCTGCGGCGACGACTGCGGGACACGCTCACCGCCGCGAGAAACCGGCTGGAGTCCCTAAGCCTGGCAGGCATTTTCCACGAACCCGCGCGGCGCATTCGCGGACTCCGGCAAGATGTCGACCGCCGCGAAGACGACCTCCGCGTCCGCGCGGAAACTCGTTTGCAGCGCCACCGGCAGCGCGTTCTCCACGCGGCGGCCGTCGTCCGCGCGCATGCCCCTTTGAGACAATCGGAATCCCTCCGCCGCCGGGTTTCCGACCTCTCGACGGCCATGCTTGGTCATCTCCTCCGCGAGATCGAAGCCCGTCGCCGCATGCTCTCGCGGCATGCCGCGTTGTTGGAGGCGTTCAACCCGAGGCGGGTGCTGGATCGAGGCTACACCATTACGCGAACCCCCGAGGGTCGCGTCCTGCGGCACGCGGGGGAGGTGGCTCCGGGCGATGCGTTGATTTCCGTTTTTCCCGATGGGGAGGTTGCTTCCAGAGTTGCACCACGGGGCGACGAAGGTTGAGGATGCGGCCATGAACGAACCCTCCGCCTTCGATTTTCTCGCCGGCGCCTCCGCCGAAGGATCCGCCGTCTGGCTCCGGGGTCGGATGGCCAACCGCCATGGCCTGATCGCAGGAGCGACGGGCACGGGGAAAACGGTGACCCTCCAGGTGCTGGCGGAGCAGTTCTCTCGCGCGGGAGTGCCCGTTTTCACTGCAGACGTGAAGGGCGATCTCTCCGGAATCGGGATGCCTGCCGAACCCAACGAAAAACTCACCGCGCGCGCGGCGGCGGTCGGGCTGCCGCAGTTTCACGCGCAGGGCTGTCCGGTTGTTTTTTGGGATCTCGATGGCGAACGCGGGCACCCCGTGCGAACCACCGTTTCCGAGATGGGTCCGCTCCTGCTAGGGCGCCTGTTGGAGCTCACCGATGCGCAATCGGATCTGCTGCAGCTCATATTTAAGATTGCGGATGATCGCGGGCTGCTCCTCGTGGACCTGAAGGATTTATCCGCGGTGTGCGGTTGGGCCGCCGACAACGCGGCCTCCCTTCGCGACACGTACGGGGGTTTTTCGTCGCAGACGGTCGGGGCGTTGCAGCGCAAACTCGTCGTCCTCGGGGATCAGGGCGGCAGCACCTTTTTCGGCGAGCCGGCCCTGACGATCGATGTGCTGATGCGGACGGACCGGCACGGCGAGGGGATCGTCCATGTCCTGGATGCGCGGACGCTCATCTCCAATCCCCGCCGCTACGCGACTTTCATGCTCTGGCTGTTGTCGGAATTGTTCGAGGATCTCGACGAAGTGGGTGATGCGGAGAAGCCGCGGCTGGTCTTCTTTTTCGACGAGGCCCACCTGCTGTTTCAGGACGCGCCGGAGTCCCTCGTGCGCAAGATCGAGCAGGTCGTTCGACTCGTCCGTTCGAAGGGCGTGGGCATCTATTTCGTCACACAGAACCCGCTGGATCTGCCAGACAGCGTTCTGGGTCAGCTGGGCAATCGATTCCAGCATGCGCTTCGGGCCTTCAGCGTACGGGATCAAAAGGCGGTCCGCGCCGCGGCGGAAACCTTTCCTTTACGCGAGGGCCTGGACATCGGCACCGCGATCACCGAGTTGGGCGTGGGAGAGACCCTCGCCAGCTGCCTCGATGAGAAGGGTCGGCCGACGCCAACCGAACGCATTATGGTTGCCCCACCCTCTTCGCGGATTGGTCCGATGACCGACGCGGAACGCCGGGAACGTCTCGCGACTTCGCCGTTTGCTGGAGTGTACGACCGCGCGGTGGACCGCGAATCCGCGTACGAAACCCTGAAGCGATCGGTGGAAAAGCGCGTGGAGTCCGAGACGCCGCCCCCGCTTCCGAAGGAGAGTCGCCCAGCCCCCGTGCCGAAGGCTCCGGCCGCCCGGCGCAGCGATACCGTTTGGGAGGCCCTTGGGAAATCGGTCATGCGCAGCGCCGGATCGTCGTTGGGACGCGAACTCACCCGGGGTCTACTCGGCGGAATCCTCGGCACGACAAAACGTCGCCGGTAGAGAGAAGCGTCTTAAACCTAAATCACGCATTTCAAGTCTAAGGAAATGCGGATTTCACCATGAAGAGCAGGAAGGGCATGGAGGAAATCTTCATCTTCATGCTCTTCATGGCCTTCATGGTCATTTGAACGGCGTCCTTTTCCGGTAAAAGCGCAGTGCCTCGATGGGTAATCCGTAGTCCTTCAACGCATACACGCCGCGCTCACCTGGCGAGCCGGGGTCCCGAATCAGGTAATCGAATCCCCGTTTCCCAACGATCACGACAAAATGGGTCATGCCGGACGGGAAGCGGATTCGCACGATGACGGGATTTCCGCGCAGCAAGTTTTGATCGATTAGCGAATAGGAAGGAGCGTCTTCGTACGCCTTTTCGGCGGAGGCCCCCGGGTATTCCGCCGCGGCTTCCCAATAGAGCCAGCCCTGCGGCGTAAAACCGCCTGTTTCCCGAACGAACCGATTGAGCCGACCCGGATCGACGTCCGCTCCATAAAACGCCATGACCATCGCGGCCGACGCCACCGCGCAGCCCTCGCCGCCGAGGGTTCCCGGTCCGGGGCCCAATGGATCGCTGGCCCACTGCTTGTCCGCTTGTAAGAATCCCGGCACGTCGATCACGCGTTCGACCGGGAAGAGGAGCCCGCCGGAAGGTTCGATCGGGCCCGTTTTCTCCCAATGGATCCACCACACAAAGCCGCCCCCCGCTCCGGCGAGTAGAAGAAATCCCAAGATGAGAATCCGGCGCATGGAAGTGTGGAAACGGTGGAGTTTTGCACGAAATCCGCTAAGTTGCACCGCGTGATTCGTTTGATCGCGTTGATCGTCGTGTGCGGACTAGCTTCCATTTCTCGGGCAACGGACTGGAACAGTGTCGTTCTCGAGGAGGTGGCTGCCATGCCAACCGGCGGAGGTTATTCCATCAGTCGCAGTGCCAAAGCTGCCCTTCAAAAAGCGATCGGTGATGCGACGGGTCCGGTAAACCCCGCAGTGGCAAAACCCAGCTTCTGCTCCGGAGCCACGTACCTAGTCCTTTTGAAAGTGTTGGAGCGCGCCCCCATCCCCGCGGCGGCGCGCCCGGCTCTCGCCGTCGGCAACCAACCCGACGGCGTCGGCGTTTGGGGTCGATGGAATGCGAACGGACCCGGAACCGCCCGTTTGTTCTACGAACTGAATGCCGGGCGCAACTTCACAGAGCTCTCGGAAGCGCGGCCGGGGGACTTTCTGAAGATTTTCTGGACCGATGAAATCGGCAGCCGCGAGCGGGGCCACTCGGTGGTGTTCCTCGGAACAGAGGAGCGCGACGGGGAACCGTATGTTCGGTATTGGTCCAGCAACCAAATGGGTGGCTATGGGGTGAAGGCCGTCTCGGTGAAAAAAATCGGCCGCATGTTGTTTTCCCGCCTTGAACGGCCCGACACATTCGCCCTTGCTTCGGCATTGCCGGGCAAAGACGCCTATCTCGCCGCGATGCTCGTCCGCCCGTCCGCACCAGAAGAAATGGCGCGATTGACGGGGTCCGAGTAAATTTGGAACGAACTAAACCAGCGCGAACCAACGTTGGAAGACGCTTCGTGCAAAGGAAGCGGTGCCCGGGAGGGAACGGTGGCCTGCTTCCGCAAGGGACCGTCCATCCACACCGATCGCGGCGAGGTCCGCCATCGAATCCTCCACCATCTCCTCGAGGATGTCGGGGGTCATTTCCAGGTGGAATTGAAATCCGTACACGCGGTTTTTCCACGCGAAGAGTTGGTTTGGCGTGAGGTCGCTGCACGCGAGGACCTGGGCATCGTGTGGCACGGTGAAAGCGTCGCCGTGCCAGTGGGCCACGAGAACGGATTCCGGCGCATCGAAAAAGAGGGGATCTTCGCGGGAGGCGGGGTGGAAACGCACGGGAAGCACGCCGACCTCGCGGTACCCGGCCGGAGCGACCGTTCCGCCGAGCGCTGCGGCCAGGAGCTGGCCCCCGAGACATAGTCCGATCGCCGGTTTGCCTTCGGCGATCACCGCTTGCGCGAGGGAGATTTCCTCCCGCAAATAGGGATAAGCATCCTGCTCGTAGACTCCCTGCGCGCCTCCGCCAAGTGCGAGGCCATCGATGCCATGCGGGACCGCCGGGATTTCGTCCCCGCGATAGGGATGCAAGATCTCGAAGGCACAGCCGGCGGCGATGGAAACTTCTTCGAGAAGGCCGGGTTCGTCGGTTTCTCCGTGCTGGATAAAGAGCACCCGCCGACGGGGCAGCGGCGAATCCGGCGGGAACGGATCGACCTTGGCTGCCTTCTCAATCTTGTCGACTTCGAGAATCAACTTCATGGTGGTTCACCTACCCCTCTCGCCCGCGACACGAAAGCCTTCGTTTTCCAAAAACGCGCGCACTTTGTCTGCCTGATCCCCTTGAATCTCGATCTCCCGTCCGGCCACCGTGCCGCCGCAACCGACGGCCTTCCGCAGCCGACTTCCCAATTCGCGGATCTCCTCTTCGCCCAGCGTATCTTCGAAACCATGCACAACGATCACGGCCTTCCCCCCGCGATGCGCGGTTTCGCGTCGCAACACCGCCCGACCCCGCGGACGCGGCCGTGGATCCGGTGAAGACGCCTGCGCCTCCGTTCCCGGCCGCAGACCGGACACATCCAGCGCGGAGAGGGAATCCGCGAACGCGCGGTTGATCCCTCCCTGGTTGGGATTTACCTCGATGCGCGAGCGTTCGTTCCGGGCCATGCAAAACGGTACTCCACCGTCCCATGGAAAATCCACATTTCCGTTGAAGCCCCCCGGGAACAGGCACCCGTTCTCCCCACGGGCTACGCTGGCTTTTCCCGCGAAAACAACTGCCGCACGATGTCCTCGATCGGAACGTCTTCCACCGAGAGGTCTTTCACCGTGTGCCGACCCAGGATGGTGCGACACGTTTCGGCAACTTCGGCCCGGGGTACTTCCAGCCGCACCGTTGTGGCGGTGCGCTCGAGGACCCGGCCGCAATCTTCGCACGCCACGCCAGCCGGAGCGCCGAAATCAATGCTGAGAATCTTGTTTGACGCGTATTTCTCGATCACCTGCTCCAGCGGTCCATCGAAAAACAGGCGCCCGTGGTCGATGAGGATCACCCGGGGGCAGAGCGATTCGATGTCCTGCATGTAGTGACTCGTGAGCATCGTTGTGATGCGGTGCTCCGCGTTGTAGGTCCGCAGGAACTCCCTCACTCGCTGTTGGCTCACGACGTCCAAGCCGATCGTGGGTTCATCCAAAAAAAGGACCCGCGGGCGGTGCAGAAGCGCGGCGATCAGTTCCATCTTCATCCTCTCCCCGAGGCTGAGTTCCCGCACCATGACATTCATTTTGTCAGCGCAATCGAGGAGTTCGGTGAGCGTTCCGACGATCTGTTTGAATTCGGCCAGACCGATTCCGTAGATCGCCCTGTTGAGTTCCAGCGATTCCCGTGCGGGCAGGTCCCACCACAGCGAGTTCTTTTGTCCCATGAGCAGGCTGAACTGGCGCTTCATCTCCGGCCTCCGGTGCCAGGGGGTAAAGCCGAGAACGTCTGCCTCTCCGGACGTCGGGTTCAGCAGCCCGGAGAGAATCTTCAGCACGGTCGTTTTGCCGGCGCCATTCGGACCGAGAAAACCGACGAACTCCCCTTCTTCGATGGTGAACGAGACATCATCCACGGCATTCGTGCTTTCGTACTGGCGGTGGAAAAGACCCTTCACCGCGCCGAGCAGGCCTTCGGTTTTCTTGTAAGTCCGGAAGACCTTGGTGAGGTGACGGGCGGTAATCACGATGGGGGACCATCGCCGACGACTGAGGGAATGCCAAGAGCCACATCACCCTCGGCCGCAACCGATCAGGTTTCGCGGGGTTTATTCCCGCATGAAGCCGCTCCCCGCTCTGATTATCGGTTGCACTGCGTTCTTCCTCTTCGGGCTTGATGGCGTCCAAGCCGGATCAAAGGACACGGTGAACTTTTACCTCACGACTCCGGACAAGTATGCGGGGAAGGAAATCGAATTGGACGTCGTGGGAGTGCGGCCCGTTCGTGTGAAGAGCCCCATTCCGGAACTCGCGTTTTTCCGCGCTTTCAGTTACGATCGGCGGGAGCATAGCCCGGGAGGCGACATCGTTGTTGCGGTGGACGCGGCCTCCGCCGAGAAGTTTGCGAAGAAGTACGGGGACGTGTGGGAGGGTGGGCGCAAGACAGAGTCCCTGAAGGGCATCCTGCTGTCGGCACCTGCCGAGGGGCGTCAGTTTTGGTTTGTCGATACCTCCGGGAAGGCAAACGGGTTGATTGCGGAGGCGAAGGCTTCGCTGCAGGGGGTTGCCGATGACCCCTCCGGCCTCGGGGGTGGTCCCGGCGGACCTCCTGGCGGTCGGGGATTTGGGCAGCGCGGGCGGCAGGGTCCTTAGTCCTTAGCGAACCTTGACCCGCGCGAGCGGTGGAGCTCGCTCGTCAAGAGCGAAATTGTTACGAAACCGCTCCTCTTCGGACGTTGCCAATGCCCCGCATTCCCGTAGCGTCTCGCCTATGTTCGCGGAATCCAAGGCTGTAGACTTCGTTGCAATCGCCGCCGTCGTGGTGGTGGGCTCGGTGCTTCACTATAGAATCCGCCGTCGTCGGTTGGAGACCCGCCTCGCGGTGGGAATCCTGGAGGCGAACGATACGTTGCTGGTCGACGCCCTTGACCGGCTGTCGGGAGACGGGGAAATCACGCGCTTGCAAAAGCGGACGTACTCGGTTTCCAAACGTCCGTCTGAGCTTCCTGTTCTCTAGTCGAAATGAACGCCCCGGCTGCGCCCATTGATTCTCAGGGGGAATCCCCGGTTCGCAAGGTCATCGACCGGATTTATTCGTTGTTGGGTGAGGAGACGCAGGTCACACTCGCGTTGATCGCCTTTACGCTCGCCGTACAGGATTTGGTCTTTGGTGTTCCTGCGGTTTGGAAGCCGATTCTCGATCGCGGGCAATTGATCGTCATCCTGCTTTTTGGTTTGGAATTTCTTTGCGCGTGGTATCTCGCGCCGAACCGCTTGAAGTTTATTCTTCGTCCGTTGCGGATATTGGATTTGGTGATTCTTACGCTGAGTCTTCTGTCGTTTCACCCGCAACTTGCGAATAGTCTCGTGCACGGTATTGCGTTGAAGCTGGTGAGGTTCACCCCTGTCCTGTTTTTCGGTTATCGCAGCACGCGCGATCTCGTCGTGATGCCCAAACAGGAAGAGCCGAAGGACACTTGCGACCACGGGGATTTCTTTCAGATTCACATTAATGATGGGGTGACGCCAGAGTTTGAGCCGAAGACTCGCGAGGATTTGGCAACTTGGATTGCGGATCCTCAGCGCAAGGGCTGTTATGGATGCAGCAGCGATTTTTCTCCGGATCTTGCGAAGCGGCTGAACATGGGCGCGCTGCCGCCTTCGTTTCTGCATACTGCATTGACCGCGACCAGCTTCCCTCGTGTCGTGCGCGTCGGCGAGGTGGTGATTTTCTCCGGCTCCGTTCCGCGGGCGACCGGGTTCGAGTTCAACCTCAACATTGAATCCACCCCGTTCCTCGCGTTGTGCACGACCGATAGCATCCTGGTGATGACGCCCGGGGAATCCACGCTCATTCACACCCTTGTCAAGTTGGTGACCGACGACAACGTGTTGCTGGAGAAGCCCAATGCGTATCGGTTGTGTGCCGGACTGTTCGTGCTGGTGATGAATCGATATGAGGAGATTTCCGGATCTCTGGAGGTTGCCTTGCGGGGCTGGGAACAGCTGCCGCTGTCGGACTTCCGGAAGGACTCCCGTTTTACTGCTGCCTTCATGATGTCGCGGTCCATCGCCGGATTGAAGGCGGATATCTGGAGGCTGGGTCACTTTTTCGACCGGATGAACAAGGGGAAACTCCAGCTCTCTTATTCTGGCCCGGATCTGGATGACATGATCGGCTTGCTTAGTGACCGATGTGATTTCCTCAAGGAGACATTCACGGAGTATTCTGATCGCGCTTCGGCGTTCCTCGACCTGCGGCTCAATTTGCTCAGTTTTCAAATGAACCGGTTCATGGGACTCTTGGCGGTCGTCACCGGGGTCGGCATCATTCCTGCTACAATAGGGGGTTTCCTCGGCATGAACATCGACGGCACCAACTTCCCGTTTTCTTTGGGAAATGTGAGTTATTTGGCTGCGATGATGGTTGTGTTAGTGCTCTACATGATGAAACGTATGGGCTGGTTGCGCTTTTAGCCAATCGGGGGTGCGCCTGAGATATTTATAGGGACGGCAAATGCAACGGTATTGTCACAAAGGATTCGTAGCGGCTTCTTCGGTTCGCTCGTTAACTGCACGAAGCGAACAGGATTCGCGACCCGGTTGAACTTTTAGATTTTCTGATTTCCACACAAACTGTCATGAGTACTGCAACGACGTTTAGCACTGAAGCCGACACCGGCGCCTTCCCGATCCTCGCTGAAGCGATGCGCGATGGGGCGGCGGACGCCAGCCATGCCGTTAACGATTTGATGCCTGGCATTCTCAACGCGGTTTCCCAAGTGGCGTATTCGGGCTGTTACTATGCCTCCTTCGGCGTTTGCTTTTCCGCGCTATTCATCAGCCGGGCGCTGCCGAAACACGGGGCGATTTTACGGGGGCTGCATGATGGAGCCGGAGCCGCGAGTGTCGCCGTCCAGCGGCTTTCCGGGATGCATCCCGAGGGGCTGGATCCGACTACGCGTTCCATAGCGAGCGGCACCCGCAAAAAGAAGGCCAAGCTCGCAGCGGAAGCTCGCCAGCAGGCAGCTCGCCGTGCCCGCGGGGAAACGCTTGCCACGGCAATCAATCTCACGGAAGACGCCCTTCTTCTGGACTGATTTCGACTGAAATGGAAAACCTGACTTCACAATCGAAAGCTTCTACGACGGATCGCTACCGCACTGCGGCCCGTCAACTGCCGCCGCAGGCACTCTCCTGGCTGGTGGGCAATTTGGAATCCGCTTACGTCGTGACCTCCCGTGCGATCGCTCTGGGAGCAGAACGCGTTCAGGATTTCGTGGCGGAGCGTGACATTCATCACCGCATCCTTCGTGCCCGCCGCCTCGCAGCGGAGGCGGTGGAAAAAGCAGACGGCAAGTCGACAGGGGATCAGGGAAAGGTGACGCGCATGCCATCCCTGAAGCTCGTACCCGTGCGCTCCCGTATGAGGAAGCGTACGCCAGTTGGCAGCAGCGCAGAACCCGTCTAATCCGCTCATTCCGTTGAAATCCAAGTCGTCCATTCCTACCCGCCAAGCGGTGACTGTGCGCCGTGAATCCGGAGCCGCCCGAGCCTTCGCCCGTCGGGTGGAAGAGCGCCTCGATGAGCGAGGCAACGCACAGGCGATTGTCGCTCCGAAGCGAATGCCGTCCCCGAAAATGAAAATCGCCGTCGCTTCCCCGCGGCGCGGTTTGGTCGTTTTGCATTGCCTCAAGTGCTTCGGCACCCAGGCCGGCGCCCTTTCTTCTCAGCTTGCCCGCGTCATGCTCCGCGAACCCGCAGTCCGCACCGTCCGTATCGACGTGGCCCGTGGCGAAGCGCATCTTGCCTTTGATCCCGAAGCCCTCACCGCTTCGGAACTCGTCCGCCGCGTCGCGGCGATCGTTCGGGAGTTTGGGAGCGAGGAAGCGGGTTCGGAATCGAAGTCTGAAGCCCGCCTCATCCGCACAGGCCCCCGCGGTGCCACTTGGGGTCGCGACGACTGCGGCAGCTCCGTGTGGACGGTCATCCACTCGATCCCTTGCCGAATCCGCGCCCGGGCAGACATTCTCGTTGGCAACCGCCACCTCGCTTCCGCGATCGAGCGGGAATTGCTCCAGGTCTGGGGAGTAGACAATTTTACCGTCTCCGCGCTGACGGGAAGCGTGTTGATCGAGTTCGATCCCCGCCGCATCTCTGAGCGCACGCTGTTGGGTCTCCTGCATTCTGTCACACAGGCGGAGCGGGCTCATTTCTCCCCCGACCGGTTGGGCCACGACTTCTCGGTGAATTGTGCGTGTCTCCCGATCGCACTCACGGTGGAATCTCTGTTTCTGCCGCTGACGCCTCTCGCCGGCATCGTCATCCTTTACGCGAATCTCCCCACGCTCCGGGCGGCGTTCGAACTCGGCCTGAAGAAGCGCAAAATAGGCGTGGATTTCTTGGATTCCGTCGTCCTCGCCGGCTGTCTCGCGACAGGTCACCTCTTCGCGGCGTCGGTGATCGGTTGGTGCCTCAGCCTCGGCCGCGTGCTCCTTCGCAAAACGCAGGACGATTCGCAGAAGCTCATTCAGGGCGCATTTTGTAAACAGCCGCGCACTGCATGGCTGTGGAAGGACGGCGAGGAAAAGGAAGTCTCGCTCGACAACGTCCATCCAGGCGACGTGGTGATCATCCATGCCGGCGAATCCGTTCCCGTGGACGGCGTCGTGGTGGACGGGATGGGCCTTCTCGACCAGCACTCGTTGACAGGCGAAAGCGCGCCGGCCGAACGGACCCCAGGGGAGGATGTGTTCGCGATGACCATGCTGCTCTCCGGCTGTATCCGCGTCCGCGTGGTACGCTCCGGGAGCGAGACAACTTCTGCGAAGATCGGTCAGATCCTTCAAAACACTGCCGCATTCAAGTTGGAGAGCCAATCCAAGGGCGAACGCCTCGCGGACAAGGCGGTCTCGCCGACTCTTGCGCTCGGCACGGTGGGACTCGCCACGCTCGGACTCGACGGAGGCGTCGCCGTGCTGAACAGCGAATGCGGAACCGGCATCCGCCTCGCTGCCCCTCTCGCGGTTCTCTCCTCGCTCACCCTTTGTGCCAACAACGGCATCCTGGTGAAGGACGGCCGCGCTCTCGACAATCTCAACAAGGTCGACACCATTCTTTTCGACAAAACCGGGACGCTCACCAAGGAGCAACCGGAAGTGGGGCTGATTCATACGGTCGGCGGATTCGACGAGTCCGAAGTCCTCCGCTACGCCGCGATCGCTGAACAGCGATTTAGTCACCCCATTGCCCGCGCCATCCTCGAGGCAGCCTCGAAGCGCGGGCTCAAGATGGAACAGCCCGATGCGTCCGACTATCGCCTCGGTTTCGGGATTCAGGTGGAAATCCGCGGCCGCACGGTGCGCGTCGGTAGTCCCCGTTACCTCGAAGCAGAGGGCCTTCCCACGCCGGATTGCGTTCGCGAATTCACAAGGCGCGCCGGGGCCGCCGGGCACTCCCTCGTTCTGGTCGGAATCGATCGCGAGATCGCCGGGGCCATTGAGTTGCAGGCTGCAAGTCGACCCGAAGCCGCCTCGAGCATTGCGCGGCTCCGCCGCATGGGCATCAAGCACATGGCCGTCATTTCGGGCGACCGCGAAGAGCCCACGCGGCGGCTTGCCGAGTCACTCGGCCTCGACCGTTATTTTGCCCAGGTTCTCCCGCAGGACAAGGCGGCGTACGTTGAGAAGTTGCAACGTGAAGGCGCGCGGGTGTGTTTTGTCGGAGACGGCGTCAACGACGCCATCGCGTTGAAGAAGGCGGACGTGTCCGTTTCCCTGCGCGGTGCATCGTCGATTGCAACCGATACCGCGCAAGTCGTTCTCCTGGAGGATAATCTGGAGAAAATCTGTGAGATGCTCGCGATCTCGCAGGACCTAGAGAAGAACGTCAAGCGGAGCTGGAACATGATCGTCGCCCCGAACATCCTTTGCGTGGTTGGCGTTTTCACCATGGGCTTCGGGGTGTTTCATTCCGTCCTCACGAATAACGTTGCTGCTCTTGGCGCGCTCGCCAACGGGATGCTTCCTCTTCGCAAGGCGGCACGCCTGCGAGCTCAGAAGGACCTCGCGGCGGATGACCTTCTGCTTCATGCCCGCGCCCACCGCGCGATGACCCTTTTGAACAAAAAAACTTCTACGCCTGCTCGTACACTCGCCGCATGAATCCGCACGTAGCAGGTCTTTAAAATTTCCCCTCGACAAAAACCAAACACAGACCACATGACTGCCATTGCCGATACCTCTGCTGACCCGATGGAATCCGTCGCGTCCAGCCTCGAAGAAGCCAGCCAGACACTTGAAATGACTGAATCCACCACGACCGAAGAAACCAACGTGAACGAACTTGTCGCCAAGACCGTTTACTCCACTTTTTATTACTTCTCCTACGGAGTATGCTTCGCCGGCTTCTTTGCCGCCAAGCTCATCCCCACTGACGGCATTGTTGGTCAGGGACTTCGTGACGGAGCCACTGCGGCAAAAGACGCCGTCGAGCGCCTTTCCGAAGCGAAGACGGAGACCGGCGATTTCGAGGAGTCCTTTATCGCAGAATCCGCTGAGACAGAAGCGACAGAAACCGCTCCTGCAAAGAACGGCAAGCCGAAGGCCGCCCGTTCGCGCGCACGCGCCTAAGCGTGCTCAGTAGCCCATTGGCAGGGGAACGGCAAACCCTCAGGTTTGCCCCCCGTCAACCGTCCCCTGGAGGCGCCCTGTGAAAAAGAGTGTTGTATTGTTGGAGCGCCCGATCCGTCGGGAGTTCGACGAACCGTTGAAGCATGAGGTCGAAACGGTCGTGGTGGAGTATTGTTCCAAGGCGGGCGTAAAGATCGTCCCGCGCTGGCACAAGACGGATCCGCGCCTGCTTTTGGAGGGGGGAATTGCCAACTTCCTCGTGGAGTTCGGCCCTGAGCAGTTCCGCGTCACCGCGGAGCTGGCTCCTTTGGCCGGGCTTCTGGACAATCAAAAGACCCGATCAAAAGCGCTCGCCGTCATAGATGAAATGGCGGAAAAACTACGTGTCTAAACTGACCCCGGTTCCGACCCCGGAAGCCGCGCGGAAGTTTTTCCGCGAGGCGGGTGATGCCTTTGCTCGCTACCGAGGGCATGCGCTTCAGGGCGATCGCTCAGGTCCTCCCCGCGTCGTTTCTCTCCGGCGGGGACGCGTGGTGATCAGCGTTCCGGAATTAATGGCAGGAGGCCGGGAAGCCGAGTTGCAGAATCTGTTGGAATCGGCGTTCCAACTCACGGACGTCGAGGAAATCACGGTCGATCCCGTGCGTCGGCGTCTCGCCGTGGGGTTCGCGTTCGGAGTTTCAAAAACATCGTTCCTCCGTCGACTGGCAGTGCAGATTCGTCGCCGTCGGGAGACCACGGCGACCGCTCACATCGCGCTCCCGCGGATGGATCAAGTCAATCAGCCGTTCAAGTTGTTCCGTGCGGGGAATTCGTTCAGTGCGTGGAGTCTCCGCATGCTGCGGAGCGGAGTGTTGCGGTGTGCGCACCCGCTTCTGGGCACATCTGCGGAAGCGCGGCTGGCCGTCGAAGAAGCGATGGCCTCGCTGCCAGGGGTCGACTCGATCCGAATTGATCCCGCCGGCGCTCGTCTGATCCTGAAGCATGATCCGCGCCGGGCCTCATTCGAGACGGTGCGGGCTTCGCTCGATGCCAGCGTGTACGGGTTGCCGTCAGACCCTGGATCCATCGTTCCAAGCTGGCGCGGCTACGCATTCGATGGCCTGCGAATGGCTCTCGCGCTCGGTGCCCAGGTGGCCGTGCCTTCCGCGGTCTCTGCCAGCGGCATCCTCATCGTTGCGGCGCATTGGCGTCAGATCACGGAAAGCCTGAGCGAACTCCAACGCTCGCGAATCACGGGAAACAGCGTGGTCACCGGGATTGTCGGTCTGACTTTGCTCAACGGATTTTTTGTCCAGGCGGTGTTGATGTCGCTTGCGATGCGATTTTGGAAGAGTCTGGAGTACCACGAAGTGCGTCACGCATTGCGTCGGCACCTGGAGAACACGCCACGCGTGGTGGACCGAAAGGGGATCCACGAAGGTCCGGAGGTTCGGTACCTTGCCCGGAGCGTTTTTTCGACCGATGAGGCCACGGTACGCAGCGTTCATGTTGCGGATTCCATGGCGGCACCGACCCTGATTGCGGGCGCCGCGGGACTGGTGGTTGGAGGATTGAATGCGGGAATCGCGGCGATCCGTCCGGACTATTATTCCGGACCCCGCCTCGCCTCGCGCTTCCTCGGTCTGGCGGCTGTGCTTCGGCTCGCAAGCAAGGGCATTTTCTTCTCTCGGGCGGAAGCCCTCCAGGAGATTCACGCGTCGTCGACGTGGGTGTTCGATGCGGAAACGGTCCGCCGATTCACGCCCGCCGATGTCGAATCATGTGTGGTTGCTCTGAAAGCGCACGGGCGTCGGGTCGGCATCTATTCCAACGAGGCCGACGAAGAAACCCGCTGGCTGTCGGAGTCCGTTCGCGCAGATTTTTATCAGGGTAAGCTCTCGCTGGAAGGCCGAGCCTGGCACCTCCAAAAGCTCCAGCAGGCGGATGGCCCCGTCGTTTACGTGGGCCCGAGCCTCGGATGGGAACGCGGAAAGCCGACGAAGATCGTGAGCATCGAGCCGTCGTCTGCCTCGAGGATCACGAGTGACGCGGATGCGGTACTTTCGTCGACGGAGTTGCACACGTTGGTGGAGATGCTGGCCGAGGCCACGGGGACGAGGACGCGGCGGCGCGCGATCGAGTCGCTTGCGGTCGTCGCGAACACCGGTTGCACATTGGGGGCGGTGTTCTTTGGTCTGACGATTGCCCAGGTAGTGATCCTGAGCAACCTGGCGACGGGATTGATTTACTTGGCTTCACGGCGCCAGCTTCTCGCCGCCCACGGCGCGGAAGATGCGCCGCGCTTGCAGGTGATCCGCAAGATCACTGTTCGCGAGCGGGCCTTTCTTGCGGATGCGCTTCCTCTTACGGCATGAACCTCGCATCTCCACTTTCCCCGGCACAGCAGTTGGAGCTTCGCGAGCTTGAGGCGGAGGTGCGTTCGCTTCCCCCGAGCGCGGGAGCATTTTTGATCGCGTCGGGCGCGGTCGGCGGAATTGTCCTGCCCGGGGTTCCCGGTCTTGCGATTGCGCTTTTGGGCGGCGTGGTTTTGGCCGGAGGAAACACGACCGTGCAAAAGCTGGATTCCCTGGTCGACGAGAACGCCCCTGCCCTGCGCCTCGAGGCGTATCGCTTCGTCTCCCGGTTCTTTTCTGACCTCAACCGTCGCTTCCCGAAAGGTGCGCAGCCCAAAAGTGGCAGCCACCCTGAATGACCTCACCCAGCAACCTCGGAGAGAACGCCATGCCCACTGAGCCCAAAACCGCCCGTCGCTCCATTCTTCGGCGCCCTCCCGGCGTCCGCAGCGCGGGGCCATCCACCGCAACCCCGGCCGCCGAAGCGACAGGAACCCCGCGGAAAAAGAAGCGGCCCGCCGCGTTTACGCGCTTCTGGTCCAAAATGCGCCGCCCCCGACTTCGTCATTCGATCTGGCGCCGGAGCCGCGCGGTACTCGTTTGGGGAATCATCCTTGCCGCGGCCCTGTTGGACCCCGGCACGATTCTCGCCATTCTCGTTCTTACCATCCTTGCCGCCGCCGCCCTGCTCATTCTGAGCATGGTGGGGGCTGTCGTCACCACGGCCCAGCTCCTGCGGCAGATGATGCCCAACATCAGCCGCCGCTTTAACTCCCAACCCGGTTTTGTCGAAGTATGATCCCCAGCTACACCGAAGTGCTCGAATCGCGCAGCCGTTTTCAGGTCTATTTCATCGACTCGGGATTCAACCCAATCGCGTCACCGGTGATGCAGCTCGCCATCCGTCAGTTCCAGCTTTTCGCGAAGGACGCCGACCTGTTCCTCCTCGACGAGAAGACCTCGACGTCGTTTCTCCGCAAATTCCCGCTCCTGATCGGCAAGGATCCCGTGATTGTCGTCGTGGACAATGTCGCGAGGAAGCAGGGCTTCGAATCCGGGTTTGGCGTTCATTTTCAATTCGGTTCGATGCGCACCGAGGACCGCATGCGTTACTATGTGAAGCTTCTCTTGCGTGCGATGAACGACCCGTATGCGCGGCAGGATCTTGCGGCGACCATGCGTGAGGCCGTCCATCTCGATGGCGTTCGCGGGACGTATCAGATCCTCATGGAAACGCTCAGTACCGAGCTGCACCATCACTAGTGTAGTCCGTCCATCAGATCGGACGGCTTTGTCTGATTAACTCTTCGATTTTTAACCGCAGATTTTCACCGATGACCGCAGATTTTGTGAGAAAGGACCCACAAACCTTGACCGTGCTCGGTGCCGCAAGCGCGTCGTTTTGAGCCAGAAGAAAATCTGCGCAAATCCTGTTAATCAGCGGTTATCCAAACCGTCCCGAGAACCTCGCTTGACCCATGAGTAGTGAAGACCTTTGGGCAATGACATTGATTTAAGGCTCGCAATCGCGGGCTATTGACCTCATCCCCGCACGGGTCTGTTCCCAACGGAATCCTGACCCCGGCGCCGCTCGGGCTTTGAGCACACCGCCCGAGCCTCCTCCGCAAGGAGTGCTGCGCCGGGAGACTGAAATTCGCGCTCGGCGGTGAGCAGCCAGAGCTCGTCACGAAGATTCGTCTTCACCGGAAGTCGCTTCAACCCATAGCGCGCGCCGACTTCCTCCGCGAGTGGCGTGAAGACAGGCGCCGCCCCGACCCCCGCCGCCGCCAATTCATACATCGCCGCAGCATCGTCGAACTCCGCAATCACGTCCGGCAGGATGCCGTTGTCCCGCCACCATGTCTCGAGATGACGCCGCAATCCCGCCTCGGGGCCCGGCACAAGCAGCGGAAAGCGATCCAGGTCCGCCACACGATGGACCTTGGCCGCCAGTGCAGGGGATGCCATCAGCACGACCCCGAACGTTGCCAGTCGCTCGCTGTACAGAGCCGACCGCAACGCCGCCGGGGCGCCTTCATTGCTGATCACGAGATCGATTTGGTGCGAAACCAACGCGGGGACCAATTCGGACGGCAGGCCTTCTCTCACGCGGATTCGGAGGGAGGCATTTTCGAGCGCGCGCTGGAGGATACGCGAGGCGAGGAGCTTGGGCACCCCGTCGGCCACGCCCACGAGGATCCGCTCCCACTCGGCCGTGGCTCCACGGGCGACGACTTCGCAAAGTTCATCCCCACTGCCGAAGATCCGCCGCGCGTAACGCACCACAATCCGCCCCGTTTCCGTCAATTGCAGCCTCTGCTTCTCCCGCGAAAACAGCTTCTTTCCAAAAAACGCCTCAAGGGCAGAAATTTGCGCACTCAGGGTCGGGGCCGATACGTGCAACAGGCGGGAAGCATGGGAAATTCCCCCGTGTTCCGCGACCGCAAGGAAGTAGCGCAGATGGTGATAATTGAGCTGGAGATTCATAGCATCGGTTTTAACGAACACCTTCTTCGAAACATCGTAATTTTCAAACGTCTTCTATGTCGTAAAGTGCCGGCATGACAACAATGTTTGCGATCATCCTGTTTGTGGGAACCATGGGTTTATCCTTGTGGGCGAGCTTCGCGGTGAAGCGGGTTTACAAGCGTTATCTTGAAGTCCCTGCTTTAAACGGCATCACCGGCGCCGCGGCCGCACAGCGCATCCTTTCAGACAACGGGATTACCGATGTCTCGATCGAGGCGCAGGAGGGCATGCTCGGCGATCACTACGACCCCATGCACAAGCGCCTCGTCTTGAGCACGGAGAACTACTACGGCCAATCCATTTCTGCGGTGGCAGTTGCGGCGCACGAGGTGGGCCATGCGATCCAGCACGCACGCGCGTACGCGCCCCTTCAATGGCGAATGCTGGCAGTCGGCGCGACGACGTTCGCCAGCCAGTTGGTGATGTGGCTCCCGTTGATCGGTATGTTCACCGGATTCGTCAACACCACCACCGGAATGATGCTCATGGCCGTCGGTTGGGGAATCATCATGATGTTCAACCTCGTCACCCTGCCCGTTGAGTTCGATGCATCGCGCCGGGCAAAGGCTGCCCTCGCTCACTGCGGTCTCCTGTCTACGATCGGCGAAACCCGTGGAGTCGAAAAAGTACTCAACGCCGCTGCGTTTACCTATGTGGCTGCATTCATCACGTCCCTCGGCTACTTCCTCTGGCATTTGATCCCGCTTCTCACCGGTCGATCGGAGGAATAACTCCGGGGTCGTCCGCGAGCTGATCGAGCAAGCGGACGACTCTCCCGTGCAGCTCAATGGACGCGGCTTTTCGCTCCACAGAAATCACAACCGGATCGCCGAACGAAATGGTGCACTGGAACCCGCCGCGCGAAAGCAGATTGAGGACGTGAGGCACGAACGCCATGTCGCCCCAATAGGCGATCTCTCGGCCCACGCAGCCTTCCACCATTCGATAGCGAATGGCTGCGGGCGTGACCAAAGCGTCGCGGGTCACATCCATCAATGACGTCTTGAACGGCAGGACCGAAGAACCGTCGGAGCTGGTGCCTTCAGGGAAAACGACCACCGGGGTGCCGGAAGCCAGGGCTTTCCGAATTCGAGCGAGCCCATCTCCGACGCGTGCACGTCGCTCCCGGTCCACGTAAATGGTGCCGGCCATTCGTGTGAGGAGTCCCATCAGCGGCCAGCGTTCAACGTCCTTTTTCGCGACGAAAACTCCAGGGCAGACGGACCCCAACGCGATGATGTCGGTATACCCCAAATGATTACAGACAACCAGGCCCGTGGACGGGACCTTTCCGAGAACCTCAACTCGCCCGCCAAGACTCCAAAGAAACCGGCGGCTCATGCGCTGCATCCATCCCGTCCGCCGGATGGAGCGCACGACAAAGGGATACTCGCAGATTCCCCAGGCGACGGATCCCAAGAAGGAGGCGGAGCGGAGGATCAGCGTGACAAAACGACCGACTTTCATTCCGAGAGCCTGCCGACGAAGTGCTTCACCGCCTGTGCGGCGCCCATGGAAATTTCGAGCAGTGTGAGAAAATCGATCGTTTTGAATTCCCTGTCGATGGCCGGCGGACCGCAGATGCGCGCGCCCACCGTGAGATACGCGCGAAGCAAGCGCGGGGCCGGCGGGCAATCCACGAGTGGTTCCGCGGAGGGGAGGGCAAATGTCGGACGCGGAACGGTGCGGAACTGCGGGCCAGCGAGATGGCTGGCCGCCATGCGGTGGTACATCGCCCAACCCAGCGCGGGATCCTGCGACGTGAGCGAGCTGCA